>Ga0183096_1000401_pt1 | contig 61544 bp, 51 predicted proteins | sample Biomet5_FD_127791 | JGI IMG/M metagenome (GOLD analysis project Ga0183096, IMG submission 127791) | Microbial communities from bioreactor (seeded with sewage sludge) at LBNL, California, USA - Biofuel metagenome 5 (version 2) (version 3) | ecosystem: Engineered > Bioreactor > Anaerobic >... | reverse complement strand
AAAATTTTTCAAAAAAAAGGTTAAAAAAAGTTTGGAAGAGAGGAGAAATAAAGCATATCTTTGCCGCCGCAAAAACGAAGAGACAGAGTTCTAAAGAGGGATGAGTAGAGAAGAGAGGTAACAGAGCTGGAAGGAGAGGGAGAGAGAGAAGAGAGGGTAGAAAAAAAAGATCTGAAAAGTTTTGTAGAGAATAAAAAGTCTTTATAACTTTGTCGCCCCGAAAGAGAGAGGGGATTGAAAGAGAGAAGAGAAAGAGAGGCAGAGAAGCCTTAGAGATAGAGAAAAGTTCATTGAAAAAATTGAAAAGGTAAGACGAGGTAAATTACGTTAGAATTAAATCCGTTAGTCAGGAGCTGAAAGAGAAAAAGGGCCGAGAGGTCCGCAACAAAACAAATTACAACGAAGAGTTTGATCCTGGCTCAGGATGAACGCTAGCGGGAGGCCTAACACATGCAAGTCGAGCGGGAATCAGTAGCTTGCTACTGAGGAGAGCGGCGAATGGGTGAGTAACGCGTATGTAACCTGCCTTTAACAGGGGAATAGCCCAGGGAAACTTGAATTAATACCCCATAATATTATTAATCTGCATGGATGAATAATTAAAACTACGGTGGTTAAAGATGGACATGCGTGACATTAGCTGGTTGGTGAGGTAACGGCCCACCAAGGCGACGATGTCTAGGGGTTCTGAGAGGAAGATCCCCCACACTGGTACTGAGACACGGACCAGACTCCTACGGGAGGCAGCAGTGAGGAATATTGGTCAATGGGCGGAAGCCTGAACCAGCCATCCCGCGTGAAGGAAGACGGCCCTATGGGTTGTAAACTTCTTTTCTGCTTAAAGAAAGATAGCTACGAGTAGTTATTTGCCGGTAGAGCAGGAATAAGCATCGGCTAACTCCGTGCCAGCAGCCGCGGTAATACGGAGGATGCGAGCGTTATCCGGATTTATTGGGTTTAAAGGGTGCGTAGGCGGATTGATAAGTCAGTGGTGAAATGTTGCAGCTTAACTGTAGAATTGCCATTGATACTGTTGGTCTTGAGTACAGATGAGGTAGGCGGAATGAGTAGTGTAGCGGTGAAATGCATAGATATTACTCAGAACACCGATTGCGAAGGCAGCTTACTAATCTGGTACTGACGCTGAGGCACGAAAGCGTGGGGATCGAACAGGATTAGATACCCTGGTAGTCCACGCCGTAAACGATGCTCACTCGCTGTTTGCGATATACAGTAAGCGGCCAAGTGAAAGTAATAAGTGAGCCACCTGGGGAGTACGATCGCAAGGTTGAAACTCAAAGGAATTGACGGGGGCCCGCACAAGCGGAGGAACATGTGGTTTAATTCGATGATACGCGAGGAACCTTACCTGGGCTTAAATGTAGAATGCATGCTGTGGAAACACACTTCCCTTCGGGGCTTTTTACAAGGTGCTGCATGGTTGTCGTCAGCTCGTGCCGTGAGGTGTCGGGTTAAGTCCCATAACGAGCGCAACCCTTACCGTTAGTTGCCAGCGGGTAAAGCCGGGGACTCTAGCGGGACTGCCACCGTAAGGTGAGAGGAAGGTGGGGATGACGTCAAATCAGCACGGCCCTTATGTCCAGGGCTACACACGTGTTACAATGGCCGGTACAGAGGGCAGCTACTATGTGAATAGGAGCCAATCCCGAAAGCCGGTCTCAGTTCGGATCGAAGTCTGCAACCCGACTTCGTGAAGCTGGATTCGCTAGTAATCGCGCATCAGCCATGGCGCGGTGAATACGTTCCCGGGCCTTGTACACACCGCCCGTCAAACCATGGAAGCTGGGGGTACCTGAAGTATGTGACCGCAAGGAGCGTCCTAGGGTAAAACCAGTGACTGGGGTTAAGTCGTAACAAGGTAGCCGTACCGGAAGGTGTGGCTGGAACACCTCCTTTCTGGAGCTTGAAGACGATAGGATGAGATACTAATGTAAGACCTTGTTTACCTTTTTAAAAGATATAAAAGAAGAAGAGCAGGAGCGGAGAGCTGAGAGCCGTAGGCAGAAGGCTTGAAGCAGAAGAAAGAACAGTCTCGTAGCTCAGCTGGTTAGAGCGCTACACTGATAATGTAGAGGTCCCCAGTTCAAATCTGGGCGGGACTACTGAAAAGACAAAGTCCCGCAAAGCAATGACCGGAAAGCGAAAGAATCCTGAGAAAAGGGAAGGATGGAAATGCTGGAAGGGAATTGAGATCTGGAATTTGAAGAGACGGGGGATTAGCTCAGTTGGCTAGAGCGCCTGATTTGCATTCAGGAGGTCAAGGGTTCGACTCCCTTATTCTCCACGAAGATGAATAGAAAGTCGTAAGTTTTTGGTCGTAAGCCAAAGACAAAGAGTTCAAAAAATAATGGAACAGATGATACCCAGAGGTGGTAAGAAAGTCCGGTTCGACTCCGGAGTATCAACGTAAAACAGTCATATAACTGTTTTTAAAGTTCTTTGACATGTTGGGAAGTGAAGAAAAGATTGACCTGTAGATAGATCAAGAAGAAAGTTAATAAGGGCGTACGGTGGATGCCTGGGCTCTCAGAGGCGAAGAAGGACGTGATAAGCTGCGAAAAGTTGCGGGGAGGTGCAAATAACCATTGATCCGTAAATATCCGAATGGGGCAACCCATCCGCAAGGAAACCAGGTAATGCCTGGAGCAAACCCGCTGAACTGAAACATCTAAGTAAGCGGAGGAAAAGAAAACAAAAGTGATTCCCCCAGTAGTGGCGAGCGAAGAGGGAAGAGCCTAAACCAGTTTTGTTTCGGCAAGACTGGGGTAGTAGGACCACAATAATTATTTTGTCAGGAAGTGGAATAATCTGGAAAGATTAACCGAAGAGGGTGAAAGTCCTGTACATGAAAAATGTCAGAATGATAGTGGAATCCTGAGTAGGGCGGGACACGAGAAATCCTGTTTGAATCAGCCGGGACCATCCGGTAAGGCTAAATACTCCTGAGAGACCGATAGTGAACCAGTACCGTAAGGGAAAGGTGAAAAGCACCCCGAACAGGGGAGTGAAATAGTACCTGAAACCGTGCGCTTACAAGCGGTCGGAGTTCTGCGCAAGCGGAATGACGGCGTGCCTTTTGCATAATGAGCCTACGAGTTAGTCGTCACTGGCGAGGTTAAGTACCGCAGGTACGGAGCCGAAGTGAAAGCGAGTCTGAAAAGGGCGAAAAAGTCAGTGGCGCTAGACGCGAAACCTTGTGATCTACCCATGACCAGGTTGAAGTCCCGGTAACACGGGATGGAGGACCGAACCAGGGAGCGTTGAAAAGCTCTTGGATGAGTTGTGGGTAGGGGTGAAAGGCCAATCAAACTGGGAAATAGCTCGTACTCCCCGAAATGCATTTAGGTGCAGCGTAGGTAACGAGTCTTGCAGAGGTAGAGCTACTGATTGGATGCGAGGGCTTCACCGCCTATCAAATCCAGACAAACTCCGAATGGTGCAAGATGCTTACCTGCAGTGAGGGCATGGGTGCTAACGTCCGTGTCCGAGAGGGAAATAACCCAGATCAACAGCTAAGGTCCCCAAGTGTACGCTAAGTTGGATAAACGAGGTCCGGTTGCAGAGACAGCTAGGATGTTGGCTTGGAAGCAGCCATTCATTTAAAGAGTGCGTAACAGCTCACTAGTCGAGCGGCTGGGCATGGATAATAATCGGGCATAAAGTGTACCACCGAAGCTTTGAATTCTCCGTAAGGAGGATGGTAGGGGAGCATTCCAAAGAGCGTTGAAGCAGTATCGTAAGGTATTGTGGAGCGTTTGGAAAAGCAGATGTAGGCATAAGTAACGATAAAAAGAGAGAGAAACTCTTTCGCCGGAAGACTAAGGTTTCCTGATCAACGTTAATCGGATCAGGGTTAGTCGGGACCTAAGACGAAGCCGAGAGGCGTAGTTGATGGACAATCGGTTAATATTCCGATACTTTTTTATACTGCGATGTGGAGACGAAGTGATGACAGATCCGCGTACTGACGGAATAGTACGTTAAAGGGTGTAGCCGATGATTAATGCAGGCAAATCCGCATTAAGAGGTGAAACCTGACAGTACCGGGAGCCTTCGGGCAACCGGAAAGAGATCGTAAGGGCTTCCGAGAAAAACCACTAAGCTATAGGTATAGAAGACTCGTACCACAAACCGACACAGGTGGTCAGGGAGAGAATCCCAAGGCGCTCGAGTGATCCATGGCTAAGGAACTAGGCAAAATCGCCCCGTAACTTCGGAAGAAGGGGCGCCATCAGTAATGGTGGCCGCAGTGAAAAGGCCCATGCGACTGTTTATCAAAAACACAAGGCTATGCGAAATCGAAAGATGAAGTATATGGCCTGACACCTGCCCGGTGCCGGAAGGTTAAGTGGGGATGTTATTCGCAAGAAGAAGCATTGAAATGAAGCCCCGGTAAACGGCGGCCGTAACTATAACGGTCCTAAGGTAGCGAAATTCCTTGTCGGGTAAGTTCCGACCTGCACGAATGGTGTAACGATGTGGGCACTGTCTCAGCCATGAGCTCGGTGAAATTGTAGTCACGGTGAAGATGCCGTGTACCCGCAACGGGACGGAAAGACCCCGTGAACCTTTACTGCAACTTCACATTGATTCTGGATAAATGATGTGTAGGATAGGCCGGAGGCAGAGAACCGGGCTCGTCAGGGTTCGGGGAGCCGCTGTTGAAATACGGCCCTTTGTTTATTTGGAATCTAACCTGGCAAAAGCCGGGGACAGTGTGTGGTGGGTAGTTTGACTGGGGTGGTCGCCTCCAAAAGAGTAACGGAGGCTTCCCAAGGTGCCCTCATGACGATTGGTAACCGTCAGCAGAGTGTAATGACATAAGGGTGCTTGACTGAGAGACTAACAAGTCGACCAGGTTGGAAACAAGGGCATAGTGATCCGGTGGTTCCGTATGGAAGGGCCATCGCTCAAAGGATAAAAGGTACTCCGGGGATAACAGGCTGATCGCCCCCAAGAGCTCATATCGACGGGGCGGTTTGGCACCTCGATGTCGGCTCGTCACATCCTGGGGCTGGAGAAGGTTCCAAGGGTTGGGCTGTTCGCCCATTAAAGTGGCACGCGAGCTGGGTTCAGAACGTCGTGAGACAGTTCGGTCCCTATCTGTTGTGGGCGTTGGAAATTTGAGGGGACCTGCCGCTAGTACGAGAGGACCGCGGTGGACATACCGCTAGTGAACCGGTTGTGGCGCCAGCTGCATTGCCGGGTATCTAAGTATGGAACAGATAAGCGCTGAAAGCATCTAAGCGCGAAGCTGGCCTCAAGATGAGATTTCCTTTAAGGGTCGTTGAAGACGACAACGTAGATAGGCTGCAGGTGTAAAGTCAGTAATGGCAAAGCCGAGCAGTACTAATTGCCCGAAGACTTTCGCTTGAGTTTAGAGGTCAGTAAAGACTTCACTTCCCGTGACATGTTAATTAGAGACAGGGTCAGGAGGTTAAGAGAGAGAAGTAAAGGTTTAATTTTTAAACCAGAGGCTTTAAACTTTGAACTTTAAACCTGGAACTAATAAAATATTTGGTTGGTACGTAAGAAGAGCCAAAACGAATTAAGGTGATTACAGCGGAGGGGTTCCACCTCTTCCCATTCCGAACAGAGAAGTTAAACCCGCCAGCGCCGATGGTACTGCATTTATGTGGGAGAGTAGGTCATCGCCATTCTTTAATCAAGCCCCGATCCAAAAAAGGACCGGGGCTTCTTTTTTCCCTGAAAAACAAGATTTTATCATTTTTATCCCACATTCCTGTCACCAAACATACATAAAAAGTAGCTGGTTTACTTGAGGGTGTATACTGGTCTTGATTGTCTTTTAATCAAAAGACAGGCAGAAGATATTTATTTCCTGTTTTTAAACACTGAAGTCAAAATGTTATTTTTTCTTTTTATTGTCATATTTGTACTACAAATAGTATGATTCAAATTCCGAAATATGAATTTCAAGATCGACAATAAAACAATTACGCTGGTTGATAAGGTTGAAATGTCAATCCTTAATTATATCAAGGAAAAGAAACTTGTACCCGGCGATTCTTTGCCTAATGAGATGGAACTTTCAGGAGAACTGGGAATCAGCAGAAATGTATTGAGGGAAGCGTTAAGCCGGTTGCGAATGTTGGGAATTGTACAGTCTAGAACACGTAAAGGAATTATTATTCAGGAACCTTCATTGTTATCCGGCTTTGAGAAGGTAATTGAACCCTATCTTTTAAGTGAAAAGTCGATAGTTGATATGATGGGGATGCGCATTGCTCTGGAAGTTGGACTGACCGATTTTTTATTTAAAAATATTGATGATGACAGAGTTAATGAATTAGAGGATATCGTTCGTTCACAGGAGGCATTGAAATATAATCCCACGGTGGAACACGAAACTATTTTCCACAGAAAAATATACGAGATTTCCGGCAATAAATTTATTGTCCAGTTTCAGCAGATTATCTATCCGATTTTTCAGTTTGCCAAGACTAATTATGAAAACTATTTTGAACCTGTTAACAGGCGCCTTATAGAGGAAGGGAAAATTGTAACGCACCGTGATCTGTACGGTTTTATCAGGAATCGTGATATAGAAGGATACAGAAGTGCCATAAAAACTCATCTTCAGCCATATATGGAATTTATATACCGAAAAAACTAAGAACCAATGAAACACAAAATTTACCTCTCGTTATTTTTGCTGGTTTTTTCTTTAAATGCGTTTTCTTCGGAACCTAAAATCAGCTTTAAAACAAAAACAGTTGGCATACTACCTGAAACTTATTACGGACAGGCAAACGAAGGAGTAGCCGGCGCCTTCTCCGGAATTATCGGTGACCGGTTAATTGTTGCAGGAGGGGCGAATTTCCCGGACAAAAAACCATGGGAAGGCGGGATGAGACAATATCATGATCGGATGTATGTTTTTAAAATAGAAGAAGATACTCTTATTCTGGAGAGTAATGATAATTATTTGCCGGGAGCTGTTGCGTATGGTGCTTCTGTTGCGTTGCCGGATGGTATATTGTGCATCGGGGGTAATAATGGTGAAACGTGTTTCTCAAATGTTTTTTTAATTGAAGAAAATTCAGCAGGTGATTTCAGCTTCCGGGATTTTCCGGAACTTCCTGTTCCTTTGAGTTATGCGTCGGCTGTAGCTATCGGAAATGATGTCTATGTTGCAGGAGGGTCGTCCTCTGCAGATGCTATCGATACTGGAAATTATTTTTTCCGGCTAGATTTATCTAAACGGAATTCTTTTGATTTTGAATGGGAAACGCTTCCTTCTTTCCCGGGGAAAGGCCGTATTTATGCTGTAGCAGCAGGTCAATCGAACGGAATCCGGACATGCGTCTATCTTTTTAGCGGACGTAATATCGATAGTGCGAATAACGAAGTAAGTATTTTTTCTGATGGTTTAGTATACGATCCTGTTTTGAGAACATGGAGCAAGATTGATGCTGTTGATTTCCCGGTAATGGGAGGGAGTGCATTCCCTGTAGGGGCAAACAGTATTGTTTTTCTGGGAGGATCCCAGGGCGATCTTTTACTGAAAGAACAGTCAATACGAAAACAGTTCGGTGAGTTGGTTCAGAAAAGGGACACTGCGGCTATATCAAAATATAAGGAAGAACGAATAAAATATTATACAGAACATCCGGGGTTTTCGAAGGATATTCTGCTGTTTAATACCATTACGCAAAAACTTATTACAGAAGGAACTTTTGAATATTATTGTCCTGTTTCGACCAATGTAATTCCATATAAGAACGGAGCTTTTTTAACCAGCGGGGAGATCAGTCCGGGAATAAGAACTCCTTATATTTTCCATATAATTCCGCAGGTTCAGGCATACCGTTTCGGATGGCTGAACAGCAGTGTCATTTTTATTTATTTCCTTGTGCTGATCATTATCGGATATGTTTTTTCAAAAAAGCAAAAAAGTACAGACGATTATTTTAAAGGAGGTGGCCGTATCCCCTGGTGGGCCGCAGGTATAAGTTTGTTCGGTACAGCCCTGAGTGCCATTACTTTCATGGCTATTCCGGCAAAGACCTATGCTACCGATTGGTCGTATTTTATTTTTAATATGTCGATATTCCTGGTCGCACCGGTTATAATTATCCTTTTTATACCGTTTTACCGTAAATTAAATGTAACTACGGCTTATGAGTATCTTGAAAAAAGGTTTAACCTGACGATTCGTTTGCTTGGAAGCATTTCTTTTATTCTGTTCCAGATCGGCAGGATGGGGGTTATTTTACTGCTTCCCTCCCTGGCATTGAATGTGGTTACCGGAATGAATGTCTTTTGGTGCATCGTTCTGATGGGAGTTATAAGTCTGGTATATACCCTGATGGGAGGTATCGAAGCCGTTATCTGGACCGATGTAATACAGGTGTTTGTATTACTTACAGGTGCAGTCGTTGCCGTATGCCTGATCCTGGGATCTATTGACGGAGGTGCCGAAGGTGCTTTTAACACAGCTCTTGCTGCACATAAATTTAATCTTCTCGATCTGAGGCTTACCTTGCGGGAGCCGACTGTCTGGGTAATGCTGATTGCGGGTTTGTTTACCAACATTACAAGTTATGGAACAGATCAGACAATGGTGCAGCGATATCTGACAACAAAAACAGAAAAAGAAGCCCGCCGGAGTGTCTGGACAAATGCATGGCTGGCTATTCCTTCATCTCTGCTGTTTTTTTCGATAGGAACAGTTCTTTTTATTTTTTACCGCAGTTATCCGGATTTATATAACCCGTTACTTACAAATACCGATTCAATATTTCCGTGGTATATAGCTTCCGGGATGCCGGCCGGACTTTCGGGTTTGCTGATTGCCGGAATATTTGCAGCGGCCATGAGCAGTTTGTCGAGTAGTATGAATTCCGGGGCAACGGCCTATTCTACGGATATTCATTTCCGGTTTTCTTTTACACCAGGTGTTTCCCATCTGAAAATTGCACGGATTACAACCCTGGTAATCGGTCTTGCAGGAACTGTTTTTGCCCTGTTTATGGCGAGTTGGAACATCCATTCGCTATGGGACGAATTCAATAAAATAATAGGTTTGGTAATTGGTAGCCTTGGCGGACTTTTCCTGCTTGGAATTTTGACCAGGAAAGCGAATGCGGCCGGTGCTCTTACCGGAATAATTATCAGCATGATTATACAGATTTATATAAGTAATAACCATACGGTGTATTTAATGCTATATACCGCAACCGGCGTTATTTCCTGCTTTATTTTCGGATGGCTGGGCAGTCTTGCCTTTCCGAAGTATAGTAAGAATATTGATGGATTAACGGTTTATAAAACAAAATAAACGAATTTAATTTTTAAGATTACAATGCAAAAACTAAAAGGATTAATTGCGGCACCATATACTCCTATGAACGGAGATGGTTCGCTTAATTTGGGGATAGTTCCCCGGTATTCGGCAAAATTGAAAAAAGATGGGGTTAAAGGTGTATTTATCTGCGGAACGACCGGCGAAGGTATGCTGATGACAACAGAAGAACGGATGGCTGTAGCCGAGGCCTGGGTTAAAGAACAAACTCCTGATTTCAAGGTGATTGTTCATGTGGGAACTACTTCGTATGCACAATCGAAGGGATTGGCACAACATGCCCGGCAAGTTGGGGTTTATGCTGTGGGATGTATGGGACCTATGTTCCTGAAACCGGGAAATGTCGACGATTTAGTACGGTTTTGTGCTGAAGTAGCTTCCGGTGCACCTGAATTGCCATTTTATTATTATCATATTCCAACCGTTTCCGACGTGTGGCTCCCAATGCCGGATTTTTTGAAGAAGGCACAGAAGGTTATCCCGAATCTGGCCGGAATTAAGTTTACCCACCGGAACATGATGGAAATGATGGAATGTCTGAACCTTGATAATGGCCGATGGGATATTCTGCATGGTTTCGACGAAGAACTTATCTGTGGACTGACTGCCGGGGCACAGGCTGCAATCGGCAGTACATATAATTATATTGCTTCGCTTTACCGGAATTTAATTGATGCTTTTCAGGCCGGCGATATCAGCAAGGCAAGGTCGTATCAGTTGAAATCAATAGAATTTATTGAAATACTGATCCGCTACGGTGGTGGAGTAATTGGCGGAAAGCCTGTTATGAAAATGGTCGGTCTGGATTGCGGACCATTAAGAGCTCCCGCGCGTAACCTCTCTGAAAATGAATATAATCAGTATAAAAAAGAACTGGAAGAAATTGGTTTCTTCGATTTAGCAGGAAAATGATTTTTATAACGGGAAACAAACCAGCCCAACTAAACCTTAAATAATGATGAGAGAAAAAAGTATACATTATCTATTGTTTCTTCTTCTTACCGGTATGAGTTTGAGTTCATCAAACAGCTTCGCGCAGGTTACAAGGAGCGTGAATTTGTGGGCAAAAGGTTCAGGGGAATACAATAATTACAGGATACCGTCGGTCGTTGTGACAGTAAAAGGGACACTTCTGGCCTTTTGCGAAGGTCGTGAAGCGGGCGATTCCGGTGACATTGACATGTTGCTCCGACGCTCTGCTGATAATGGGAAAACATGGGGGAAGGAAACCGTGGTATGGAACGACAGCCTGAATACCTGCGGAAATCCGTGCCCAGTTGTTGATCAGGAAACCGGACGTATCTGGTTGTGGATGACCTGGAATTACGGCAAAGATGACGAAGGTGAGATTATTCAAAAGGAATCAAAATTTCCGAGATATCCTTACCTGTGTTATTCCGACGATGACGGCCTTACCTGGTCGAAACCTCAGAATATGTCGGCAACCTGCAAAAATTCTTCGTGGGGCTGGTATGCAACCGGACCCGGTTTTGCAATTCAGCTTAAAAACGGGAAATATAAAGGAAGATTGGTCATTCCGGCTAATCATAGTTACGACGATCCGGAGGGGAATGTCCGAAAAGGTCCGTACAGTTACGGGGCACATGTGCTGATTTCGGATGACCATGGCAAAACATGGAGAATGAGTCAGCCAATAAAACCCGGCTGCAACGAGAGCCAGGTTACTGAGCTTTCCGACGGAACTTTGCTGATGAATATGCGTTCGTATAATAATAAACACTGCCGGGCAATTTCGCGTAGTACCGACGGCGGAGACACATGGAGTGAAATTACTCATGATTTTCAGTTGGTTGAATCGCAATGCCAGGCCAGTATTTTAGATTATGGAACTTACAAAGGAAAACCGCTTCATCTTTTTTCGAATCCTGCTGTTCCTGTGGGACGGACACACATGACCATAAAAATCAGTGACGATGATTGCCGGTCGTGGAAGAATGCCCGGTTAATCGATGAAAATCCTTCGGCTTATTCGTGTCTGGTGAAGTTGCCCGGAGGAAAAGTCGGTTTACTCTATGAAACAGGAGCGAAAAGTGCTTACGAATCAATTTGTTTCGATATAGTTCCTGTAAAAAATCTGGAATAATTGATACTGCGGATAGTATAAAAAAGGGAACGTAACGTCTACCTTGAACAGCAAAGTCTGTACAGATGTTTCGTGTTTAACTAAACGGTTTATAAAAATGGAAAAGAAGTTTTGTCTGGAAAACCGGAGGAAATGTTTTGTCAGTAAAAGGAACGTTTTCCCGCTGGTGACCGGAATTTTGTATTTGTTCGTATTGAGTGGTTTGCTTTTTTGTCCTGTTCAGAATGGATGCGCAGAGAAGAGTATATCTTCGGGAAAAGCGCCGGAAGTTTATACATATCAGCCGCAAATTCCGGTATTAAAGCTGAAACCTGACAATAAGGTGTTGCAGATTGAATTGAAAGCGGATACCCTGAAACCTGTGCAGGTCAGAAGAATTACTGTAAATTTTGACGGGACGACGAACATAAATGATATTGAAAATATCCGTCTGGTTTACACCGGCAACACGGATCAGGCTTCCGGACAAAGACAGTTCGGAAAGGCAGAAAAACCTTCGGAAAGGGTAAGTTTTAACGATAAACTTACGGTTGCCGGAGAGACCGCTTTTTTCGATGTATTACTTACTTTGAAGAAATCGGCCGATCTGCTGGGACGTATCAGTGTTTCCTGCGAATCGGTTCAGCTCGGTTCGAAAGTAATAAAGCCTTCTTCGGAAAAAACGGGGAAAGGGTTACGGATAGGCGTTGCATTACGGCAACATGGCGACGATCAGGTGGATACATACCGTATTCCCGGTCTGACAACTTCGGCAAAGGGAACGCTTCTGGCTATTTACGATGTAAGGCGTGAACGCAGCGGAGACCTTCAGGGAAATATTGATATTGGTCTTAGCCGGAGTACCGATGGAGGCAATACCTGGGAGCCGATGCGGATTGTGCTTGACCGGGGAGAATGGGGCGGATTACCTCAAAAGTTCAACGGGATCAGCGATGCGTGTATTTTAGCAGATAAAAAATCGGGGGCAATATTTGTTGCCGGACTCTGGATGTACGGCGTTCTGGATGAAAACGGAAAATGGATTGAAGGTCTGAAGGAAACATCTGATGCATGGAACCATCAATGGCGGGATAAAGGTTCGCAGCCTGGCTTTGGTGTAAAGCAAACGCCCCAGTTCCTGCTTACGAAAAGTACAGACGACGGTCTGAACTGGTCGGAACCGGTGGACCTTACAACGATGTGTAAAAAAGAAAAATGGTGGCTGTGGGCGCCTGCTCCCGGGCACGGAATTACGCTGGATGACGGTACCCTGGTTTTTCCGACGCAGGGACGGGATGAAAACGGAAACCCGTTTTCGAATATTACCTGGAGCAAAGACTGCGCTACCTGGCATACCAGCAATTTTGCCAGTCGTGGTACCAATGAAAATATGGTTGCTCAACTTAGCAACGGGGAAATCATGCTGAATGCCCGCAATCCGGAAAACCGGGGAAATCTGACAGATACGAACGGTCGTGTGATAAGTGTCAGTAGCGATCTGGGCGAAAACTGGATCACCCATCCGACATCGCAGAAAGCATTAGTTGAACCGGCATGTATGGCCAGTCTGCACCGTCATTTTTATACTGAAAACGGAGAGAAAAAGAGCATTCTTCTTTTTTCGAATCCGAATTCAAAAACGACCCGTGACCATATGACCATTAAAGTGAGTTTTGACGACGGCGCTACCTGGCCCGAGAAATACTGGTTGTTGCTGGATGAAGGGAAAGGAAGGGGCTATTCGTGTTTGACTTCGGTCGACGAGCAGACCATCGGTATTTTATATGAGGGAAGCCAGTCTGATTTGGTTTTTCAGAAAATATCCCTGGAAGAATTGATTGAAAAATAAGTTTTTATCAGAAATGAAACATTTAAAATATTCTGAAATATATGGTAACTGGGCAACCCTGTTACTGGCTACCGACAAGAAAGGAAATATCGATTTTCAGAAATTAGCTGATGAAATTGATGTATTGGTTGCTTCAAAGCCGAATGGCATTTATTCGAACGGGACAGCCGGCGAGTTTTACTCGCAAACAGAAGATGAGTTTGAACGGATCAGCCTGCTTTTGTCTGAGAAATGTGAGAAGGCAGGTGTCTGTTATCAGTTGGGTGTTAGCTATATGAGTCCTGATGTTTCGCTTGAACGTCTGAAAAGTATTCGTCATTTGCAACCCGGTGCTGTTCAGGTTATTTTACCCGACTGGTTCCCTGTTACATTAGACGAGGCTGTTGATTTCTTGCTGAAAATGGAAGAAGAGGCACACGGAATCAGTATGGTTTTGTACAATCCGCCACATGCGAAACGACAACTAAAACCGGCCGATTGGGCTTTCCTGAAAAGTAAGGTTCCGTCATTGGTCGGGGTGAAAACTTTTGACCATAATGCAGATGCTGAATGGTACAGGGAAATGCGGGAACGTAAAAACGGACTTTCTGTTTTTATCCCGGGGCACCGGTTGGTAACCGGCATTCAAAACGGCGCAGACGGAGCTTATTCCAATGTTGCCTGTCTGAACCCTTTTTTTGCCCAGCGTTGGTTTGATATGATCCGGAACGACCTTCCGGCTGCTTTGGAACTGGAAGTCAGGATTAATAAATTTATGAGAGAACTGATTACGCCGTTTATTACGGAACAACATTTTCCGAATCATGCCTGCGACCGTTTTATGGCCTTGCTGGGCGGTTGGGCCGATGTGGGGGCGAAGTTACGCTGGCCGTACCATTCCATTCCGGAAGAAATGGTCCTTCCGGTCAGAAATCAGGCAAAAAAAATTATTCCGGAGTTTTTTACTGAAAGCTGATAAGGTGAATTTTCCGGTTTTTTTAAGTACCTATTTTTTGTGAAAGACGGCTAATCCGGATTATATTCGAAATAAAACCAATCATTATGAGATTAAAATCTGTTTATTTAAAGATTGTGGAGAAGGGCTTGTTCTTTTTATGTTTTTTTTTAGTTTCTAATGCAAATTTTGCACAGGAACAGTCCGATTTGTTGTTCAGTATTCCCGACTGGAAAGGAGGCTGGTGTTACCAGATGACAGTAAGGGGATCTTTTAACGGAACTTTAAGCTGGCCGGTAAAACGACTGGTCGATACAGGATACAGCGCATATTCCTCGCTGGCTGTTGGAAAAGACGGAACGATATTTTTGCTTTACGAAGGAGGTAAGAACAAATTGTACGACGAAATCAACCTGGCCGTATTTAATCTGAAATGGCTGATGGAAGGTAAAACTTATTAATATAGATATGACACCAAAACAACGAATGTATGAGGCAATAACCCATGGGAACCCGGATAGAGTTCCTGCTCATTTGAATGCAAACAAATGGGTTGTGGCAAAGCTTAAAAAAGCATTGAATGTCAAAACCGACAAGGAATTACTTCAGGTATTGCACATCGATGTGTACGATATGCGGGGAATTGACAATCACTCGGGAACTGTTCCCCGTTATACAGGGCCTGAAAGTGAATTTTTCCCTGAAAACTGGGGCGGTGGCATTCTCAATTTTTGGGGCATAAAGGAGTATGATAAATATACTTCCGCCGGCTGGATCGTGGAAACATCGACTCCTCCTTTGGCAAATGCACTGACGATAGACGAGTGTGAAAAATATTCGTGGCCGGACAATGACTGGTTCGATTATTCTTCGTTACGGAGCGATCTGGAAAAATGGACTGATTTTTCAATCATGGCTTCCGGCTGTTCTGTCTTTCAACATGCAACTTACATACGTGGGCTCGACATGCTGCTGATGGATATGATGGCTGATCCGGCAATGGCCAATTATATGTTCGATAAGGTTTTTAATTTTTACTATGAATATTACCGGCGCATGTTCGACGTTGCCGGCGATATGATCGATGTTTTTGCCCTGGCCGACGATCTGGGAATGCAGAATTCTTTGCTCATCGGCCCTGATTTGTTTGACGAATATGTTGCCCCGCGCCTGAAAAAAATGGTTGATCTGGCACATCGTTACAATATGAAATTGTTGCTCCATACCTGCGGAAATGTTGAATTATTGATTCCCCGTCTGATAGAATTAGGGGTTGACATTTTGGATCCTATTCAGCCCGAAAGTATGGACCCTATTGCAATAAAGGAGAAATACGGGAAGGATATTTGCCTGCGTGGCGGTATCAGTGCCCAAAATGTGTTGTTTAATGGTACAGTCGATGAGGTTGTTGCCGAGACAAAACGCATTGTCGGGGCTTTGAAAAAGGGAGGAGGGTACATTCTTTCTCCGGGGCATCCGGTGCTTCAGGACGACATTCCGGTAGAGAATATACTGGCCATGTATGAGACAGGATATCGTTGTGGTTAGACTGAGCCGGCTTGGGCATTTCTTAATGAAATCAGGAATAAAAAATGAAGTTTGTCGTACATCAAAAATGACTTAATTGTTTCATCTATATTCGATTATATTATTATTTTGTGATCTTTATATGGAATTTTAATTGTTTAAGCATGATGAAAAAACGATATTACTTCTGGCTTCGGGCAGGAAAACGGGGTCCCTATTTTTCCTGCCCGGATTTTTTTTATTTTAGATTTTGAAAACAAAATGCCAATAATTGATCTAAGAATGAGAAAAAACAGATTCATATTTTTTCTGTTGATGCAACTGGGCGTGTTGTACACTGTATGGTCATGTAACAATCCTCAAAATGAGGACGGGTTTAGTAAGACAACCGTTTGGACTGCCGGCGAAAACAATATGGAATGTTACCGGATACCCGGAATTGTTGTAAGTACAAAAGGGACTGTTCTTGCATTTGCCGAAGAACGGCCGGTTTGTGGCGATGAAGCCCCGAAATCAATTGTCCTGAAACGAAGTGAAGACAAGGGGAAAACCTGGTCAGCGAATATTTATATCGAAAGATGCGATGGTTCATACTGGAAGGAACACCCGGATGAGGTTGCCCCTGAAGATGTAGCTGACAAACAGGAAGTATGGACAAACATTGCCCCGATTGTCGATAAAATAACAGGACGGATATTTTTCTTTTATGCCCTGAGTGAAGGAGCCGTTAACGGACAGAATCTTCAGCGATATACCAAAGTCTTTTATAAATACAGCGACGACGATGGGCTAAGCTGGTCAGAACGATTGGAAATTACTGGTGTTTTAAATGCAAAGGAAGACGGTTCGCCGAATAAAGATGGAAACGGGAACCGGATAACTGATGTAAACGGTTTTCCGTGTGATTACCTGGGTAGGGCTTTTCACATGCCCGGACCGGGACATGGCATTCAGCTCACGGGCGGAAGACTGTTGTTGCAGGTGTGGAACAGAACAGCACTTGGTACATTGAAGAACGGAGCAATTCCTGTTGAGGAAAGGAAATACGGAATATGTACTATTTACAGTGACGATCATGGTAAATCGTGGCATTATGGTTCGGCATTCGGACACGATGGCCTGAATATGAACGAATCGCGGATGGCAGAGCTGCCGAATGGTGATGTTTATATAAATGCCCGCTATGTCAATATGAATTCCGGCAGTCCGGATAATCGCCGGATTACAGCGATCAGCCACGATAAAGGCAAAACATGGACTGATATTCACATTGATACAAATTTTCCGCTAACAAATCCCTGCGACGGAGGATTAGTGTTATTTACCAATAAGGACGGGGAGGATATTCTTTTGTACAGTAAAAATGAAGCTCCGGGCCGGAGAGAAAATCTGGTGGTACGCCTGAGCTATGATGAAGGGAAAAGCTGGCCAGTGGTAAAAATTGTTGACAAAGGACGGGCCTTGTACAGCGATCTGGCTGTCTTGCCTGATCATACCTTTTTGCTTATTTATGAAACAGGAAAAAACAGTCCGGTTTACTGTGCCCGTTTTACCCTTCAGCGGGTAGTCGAATAAAACGTTCGCTGTCGGCGTACGCTTTTTCAAACCATTAAAATGTTTTTGCGGTTCATGTTCAAAATCAGGAATGCATTTTTATATTCCAATTCATTATGGGGATGAATAAAGCACTGCATGTTCTCATACTTTTTAAATGTCCTCCGTTTTTTTGTTTAATTTTATCTCTCTGTATCATTCAATAGAAAATGAGAGAAAGAACAGCATCTAAAAGGTATTTGATCGGATTGACAGTTTTTTTGTTTGTTAATGTAGCCCTGACAGGTGCAGCAAACAGGATAAAAGTGGCTACCCTTGGAACGCACGGGCCGGCCTTTGATAAAACAAAGGAAATGCAGCAGGCAGTGGTACAGATGACCGGATTCTGGCAGCAGGAGATCAGTCAGGTTCTTTCCTGTCGTCCGGATTTGATCGTTTTGCCTGAGTCATGCGATCTTCCTGCAGGTCTGACAAGAGAAGAAAGAGATGAATATCTCAGGATAAGAGGCGACCAAACCCTGAATTTATTCTCTTCTATTGCAAAAGAAAACCACTGTTATATTGCATTTGGGATGTATCGTCCGGCAGAAGACGGAAAATGGTATAACTCAGCTGTTCTTCTGGACCGAAAAGGCGGGGTCGCAGGAATTTATAACAAGAATTTTCCGACGATCCGCGAACTTGAAGAAGGAATTAAAGCCGGAACCGAAACTCCTTTAATCCGGTGTGATTTCGGAACTGTTGCCTGTGCAATCTGCTTCGATTTAAATTTTCCGGAACTAATGCAGAAATACGAAGAAAAAAAGCCGGATATTATTCTGTTTCCTTCCATGTATCACGGTGGACTTATGCAGAACTGCTGGGCTTATTTTTGCCGGTCGTTTTTCATCGGTTCTCTCTGGAATAAAAATGTCCCGTCTGAAATACGCAATCCCTTTGGAAATGTGGTTGCATCCAGTACCAATTACTCCGATTATGCGGTAGCAACAATAAACCTCGATCGTGTTTTGGTTCACCTTGATTACAACCAGAAAAAATTGAAAGAACTGAAAAAGAAATACGGAGAAGCGGTTACCATCACCGATCCGGGAAGGTTCGGGTCTGTTTTAATTACCAGTGAACACGAAAGCATAAGTGCAGCGGAAATGGCTAAGGAACTTGACATAGAACTACTCGACGATTATTTCGACCGTTCACGGGAAGTCAGGCAGAAGTCGGGACAATAGCATATTCTTCCGGAAGAAAATTTTTCATATTCAATATAACTAACTATCCAACTATCAACCAAAAGACCACAGAAAATGAAAAAAAATATCCTTAATACGGCTTTGCTTTTTGTCCTGATTCTGATGATCAGTTCCTGTAGCAGCAAAAAAGATGGACCGCACCAGCAGGGAATTACTATTGAGAACCCGGAATTCCGGCTGGTAATAGGGACGAATGGCAAAGCTATCAGCTTAAAACATAAACCATCCGGTCAGGAATGTCTTGAGCAAGGTGTTGACTTGCCTGTTTTTTCACTTACCCAGTCCCGGCCATATAACAACGAGCTGCAACTGGCTTATCCTGCAAAATCGAAAACATTCGCAGCAGATTCAGTATACCGTTCCGGAGACGATCTGATTGTAAGGTTTGAACTGATACATATTTTGGCGGTCATCAGTCTGAAAATAACCGATGATTATATTGGCTTTTCTTTAAAAAAATTTGATTATGAAGCTCCTCCTTTTGGAAAACACTGGGAATTGAATACTCCTGTCGACGAGTTTACGCTCCTGCAGCTTCCCGTCAGGGACAGAGACAATTTCGGAGAATGGCTGAATGTTGTCTGGGATAAGGATGTAGCTGTAAATGTATTGGGCACCGATCCTTATGCAAAGATCGATAACGTAAAATGCAAAGGGTATCATTTGCTTACTGCCGAAGCAGTTTCAGAAGTAAAAACACTTGGGGTCGGGGCGGCCCTGATTGCGACAAAAACAAATATGTTACTGAACCGGATTGACCAGGTGGAAAAAGATTATAATCTGCCAGGTGGAGTAAAAAGCCGCAGAAACGAGGCATATAAATATTCTTATTTGGAAGTGTCAGATATTAATCCTCAGAATGTAGATGAGTACATCGCTTTTGCCCGGAAAGGCGGATTTCATGCAATCGAGATCTCATGGATGTCGTTTGCAGAAACGTTGGGCCATTTCCCCTGGCGTCCCGAATACCCGAACGGTATGTCTGATTTACAGGAAGTTGTCGGTAAAATAAAACAAGCCGGAATTATTCCCGGATTTCATATTCATTATAATAAAGTTCAGAAAACGGACTTATATGTAAGTCCTGTTCCCGATCATCGTCTTAACCTGAGCCGTATGTTTACCCTGGCAAGTCCGCTGGATCAGAAATCGACCACGATAACTGTTGAAGAAACGCCTGAAGGTTGCACTCTTAACGAAGGCCGGCGTATACTAAAACTAGGAAATGAATTGATTGAGTATGCCAATTATACAACCAGCCGGCCATATCAGTTTACAGGATGCATGAGAGGAACATTAAACTCTCATCCTTCAGCATACGGATTGGGCTATAAATTTGGTCTTCTGGATGTTGATACATGGCCCATCTTTATCCGTTTTGACCAGAAAACCAGTATTCAACAGGAAATGGCAGAACGGATTGGAAAAATATACCGGGAGGCAGGATTCGAATTCGTATATTTCGATGGAGCGGAAGACATTCCTATTCCTTATTGGTTTAATACATCAAAGGCACAACTGGAGGTTTACAATTGCCTGGAACCGAAACCACTTTTTGCGGAAGGAGCCTGTAAATCGCATTTTAGCTGGCATATTCTGACTCGAGGAAATGCTTTTGATGTTTTTAAACCTGAAGTAATAAAAGAAGCCACCCGCGAACATCCTGTGGCAGAAGCCTTATTGGTAGCGAAGGATTTTACTTCGATTAATTTCGGATGGATCGATTATTTAGTTCCCGGTAAGACAACTATCGGGATGCAACCTGACATGTTCGAATATGTTTGCAGCCGGGCTGCCGCATGGAATTGTCCTATTGCTTTGCGTGGAAATGAGCAAAACCTGAAAGCCCATCCACGGACAAACGACAACCTGGAGGTGATTCGGCGCTGGGAAGAAGCCCGTATCCATAATTTTTTCACAGAAAAGCAAAAGGAGGAACTTAAAAATCTGAAGCAGGAATATATTTTATTAACAGATGAATCCGGCAATTTTGAGTTGCAACCATACGAACAGCTTGTAAATATAGCCGGTTCTTCTACTGAAATACGTGCTTTTATTTTTAATAGAAAAGGAAAAATATGGGTGGTTTATTGGCATACAAACGGAGAAGGGCATCTGGTTTTTAAGGCAAATCCTGAACAGGTACAGCTATTTAGGGAACCGGGACAGCCATTGCCGGTAGAACATGAAAAAAACAGGATTACAGTACCAGCAGGAGACCGGCTGTACCTGGAATTCGGGTTGCCAAAAAGTGAGGTCATTCAGACATTAAAAGAGGCTAAGTTGCTGGATTAAAATGTTTTTAAAAAGAAACGTGAATCATTTTTTGTATTAATCACAAATAAATGCCTTGACCAGGTCTTTTCAGAGGGGGAGCCTTTGTTTCGTGTTAATTTTTAATAAATTAGAGGATATTATTTGAATGAAATGTAATTTGTTGATTATCAATGTTGAAATTTTTGTAATGCTATTTTGATCTGTATAAAATCCAAGCACATGAAAAAGAATATTGTACTTCTGTTATTATTAACTGTCATCCTGTTTTCGTGTAACGAGAACAAAGAGGTGACAGTAGTTTCCCAACCTTCCACAGAGACTGTTAACAGTTATTATATCGGAAATAAGCCGCCTTTGTTGCCGAGTCCTCTTCTTAAATTACCTGTCGGGGCAATTAAACCTGAAGGCTGGTTAAAGAAGAAACTGGAACTTCAGGCCAGTGGATTTCATGGCCATTTGGAGGAAATCAGCAAGTTTTTGCAAAAAGATGACAATGCCTGGCTTTCTTCTGAAGGAAAAGGCGAATACGGTTGGGAAGAAGTTCCGTATTGGCTGAAAGGCTACAGCAACTGTGCTTATGTGCTGGGCGACAAAGATATGATTAAAGAGGCTGAAGTGTGGCTGAATGCAGCTATTGACAATCAGCAGGAAGACGGATGGTTCGGTCCGGGAAAGGGACGTACAGGGGTATGTACCGACCTTCAGGGACGCAGCGATTTGTGGCCCAATATGATCATGCTGTTTTGTCTTCAGAATTACTACGAATTTTCAGGAGACGAGCGGGTTATTAATCTCATGTCGAAATATTTTAAGTATTTGAATACCGCACCGGACGAAGAGTTTTTGGTAGGTTTCTGGCCCAGAATGCGTGCCGGGGATATGCTTTATTCCGTTTACTGGCTTTATAACCGTACCGGGGAAAAGTGGTTGCTGGACTTTGCCGGGAAGACACATGAGCATACGGCGCCATGGGATCAGAAAATAGCAAGCTGGCATAATGTAAATATAGCGCAGGGATTTCGGGAACCTGCCACGTGGTGGATGCAGTCGAAGAATAAATGGGATTTATATGCTACAGAACGGAACTGGCAGGAAGTTCACAGTATGTTCGGGCAGGTCCCCGGTGGAATGTTTGGTGGCGATGAGAACTGCCGTTTGGGCTACGGCGACCCGAGACAGGCTGTTGAAACCTGTGGCATTGTGGAAGAAATGCTTTCGGATGAAATACTTACACGGAGTACGGGCGATTTGAAATGGGCCGATCGGTGTGAAAATGTAGCTTTTAATACATTACCTGCAGCTTTCACCCCTGATATGAAGGCGTTGCGGTATCTGACTGCTCCCAACATGCCCCAATCTGACAAGGAAAGTAAGGCACCCGGTATTCAGAATAAAGGACCTATGTACCAGATGAATCCATACCTGCATCGTTGTTGCCAGCATAACGGAGGACACGGCTGGCCCTATTTTGCCGAAAACCTCTGGTATGCTACTCCCGACAATGGTCTGGCAGCAATCCTTTATTCTGCCTGCAAAGTAACTGCAAAAGCAGGGGAGGGGACTGAGATAACGTTTACCGAAGATACCCGTTACCCGTTTGACGGGAAGATCGATTTTACAGTTTCAACGGCAAAACAAGTGCATTTCCCGTTGTATTTGCGTGTGCCGGGCTGGTGCGGTAATCCGCAGGTTATGGTTAACGGGAAGAATGTAAATGTGAAAGCATCGCCGTGTTCCTATATTAAAATAGACAGGACGTTTAATGACGGGGACAAAATTTCATTAACCCTTCCCATGCAGCTTTCAGTAAAAGAATGGGAAAAGAATAGGAACAGTGTATCAGTTAACTATGGCCCGTTAACCTTTTCTCTGAAAATTGATGAACAGAAAGTCCGGGACGGCGGGACAGACGAATGGCCGGCCTGGAATATATATCCTGCATCTCCCTGGAACTATGGTCTGGTATTGAACAAAGAGAATCCTGTTCAGAATCTGGAAATAATCAAAAAAGAATGGCCTTCCGGCGATATGCCGTTTTCTGTTGAAAATGCTCCTGTTGAAATCAGGGCCGTGGGCCGGAAAATTCCGCAATGGAAGCTTGATGAGAATGGGCTGGTGGAAGAACTTCAGCAAAGTCCGGTATACAGTACTGAGGCTGATGAGACAATAATGCTTGTACCGATGGGATGTGCTCAGATCCGGATTTCTGCTTTCCCCACGGTATCCGCAAATAAGGAAGAAGCGAACGTATGGAAAACTATAAAAGGTCCTGTATATGAGCAATGAGGCGGACATGATCCATGAATTCCGGGAGCCGTTCGCGTAATGCGCACTACGGGAATGATGGGAGAAGAGATCGAATGTCTGCTACAATTTGAGTATCATGCGATTCCTGTACTGAATATTGTTGCCGCAGGGATTAACAGATACAATGAAAATCAATTAGCAAAAGTAAAATCCACTTTTCCGGTATCAACAAAAATTTTTGATTTTATCTTTGTCCCGTATAAAACGAGGGGTTATGAAACGGGTTAAAAAAAGGTATATTTTTTCAGGAATTTTTATTCTTATTATTGCGTTGGTTCTGTTTTTTCTTTCAAGTATCGTAAAAAACTGGATTGTAAAAAACAGTGAAGAGCTGATTGGACGAAAAGTTGAAATTTCGGAGCTTCACTTTAATTACTTGAAAATGTCGGTAAAAGCAATTGGTGTAACAGTTTATGAAACCAATAAAACCGACCGTTTTGTGTCGTTCCATGAATTATTTGCCGATTTTTCGCCCTGGAAACTTTTGAATCACGAGTATTCTCTTTCTGAATTCAGGGTCGACAGCCTGGATGCGAACATTATACAAACCAACACCGGTTTTAATTTCGATGACCTTATTACTGACAATGACAGCAGTTCTGTTGCAAAGCAGGATACAACGAACCTGAAATTCAGCCTTTACAATGTGAACATTACCAACGGAATTATCAAATATGAGGATAAAACGCTAAAAAACAAGGTGGAGCTAAAGAATCTGAACCTCTCACTTCCGCTGATTGCATGGGATCAAAACCAGTCGGATATGGGTGCAAAGTTTAACATCGGAGAACAAGGTACAGTGGAAGTAGCAGCTGAGGTTAACAGCCAGACGCACCATTATGTGTTCAATGTTAAAACAACAGATGTTTCCATTCAGCCGGTTATGCCTTATCTGAAAGATTATGCAGATATTAGTTCGCTGGATGGACTCCTGACTTCCGAAATCCAGATTAATGGAGATATGGCTGACCTTATGAACATCGTCATAAACGGGAAAGGCAAGCTGGATAATATTTCTGTAAAAGACGGGCATTCGGAAGAAATTTTCAAAGCAGAAGAGGTTCGTGGAAGGATAAAAGAACTGAATTTGAAGACATTCCATTTCGGATTTACAGGAGTAGAACTAGACCAGCCTGTTGTTGCTGCTGTTCTTGATAAAGACATGATAAATCTCGAACGGTTTGCATTACCATACTTAAAATCCGATACAACTCAAATCAGTTCAGAAGAGCCTGAAACGACTTATGCAATCGATACTCTTATTGTAAAAAAAGGTGAAATCCTGTTTACCGACAACACGCTGAATCGTCCGTTCTATTCAACTGTAAATGATCTGAATCTTACAATGTACAATCTTTCAGATAGTTCTGATCATATTCCGGTTATTTTTTCTGCAACGTTGAACGATGAAGGGACCATCAAAGGAAACACTGTTTTCAGCATGTCAGAGCCGATGAATTTCGAATTCGACGGGCAGTTGAAAAAGCTCAACCTTATTAATTTTTCGCCTTATTCGGAATATTATATTGCCTCACCAATAACGCAGGGGCGGTTTAACTACGATCTGCAGATTAAAATGACTCCGAAGTGGCTCAAAAACGAAAATAAAATTAAAATCGGGAAACTTGAATTCGGAAAAAGAACGGCAGACAAACCAAAGTATAAAGTTCCTCTGCGTTTAGGACTGTATATTCTGAAAGATATAAATGACAATATTGAAATAGATCTGCCGGTGTCAGGCTCTACTTCCGATCCGCATTTTAAATTGGGCAAACTCATCTGGAAGACTTTTACCAACCTGATAATAAAAACTGCGGCATCACCATTCAAGGCTTTGTCGGGGCTTGCCGGGAAAGATCCTGAAAAACTTGAATATCTAAAATTCGCCCTGACACAGGACAGCCTTGATCAGACACAACGATCAGCACTGAGCTCGCTTGCAAAAATTATGAGTAAAAAGCCTGAATTAATGATAACAATGAGCCAGCGGACTGATGAAGAAAGCGAAAAAGCGCAACTGGCTGTTCAACTGGGAAAAAAGAAATATGAGGAAGCAAGACAAAAAGGTATGACCCAAAATAGCGATACAACATTTGAGGCATATCTCCGGCAACAGGTACCCGAAGCGGATTCACTTGGGGTAGAAAAAGCCTGCCTGCGACTGATAACCCCCGGAAACGTAGAACAGCAGTTTAAATCACTGCTTAATCACAGGAATGAATTGGTACGCAACTTTTTCGCTTCACAGGGACTTCCGGAAGGAACGGTACAGGTTTCAACTTCTGATTTAAAAACACTTCCCCAGGAATTACGAAGACCGGAATTCAAAGTGGAGATTTTGCTTAAATAATGTCATCCGGCCAGAATTTTCTGCGGCATGAACGAGGAAGTATGTTCTCCGGTTTAATAAGGATAAAAATCTGACAATCATCATAATAAATGGAAGTCAGCCCGAAGAATTTTATTCTTTCCATCCTTGCTTTTGCCTTATCTGGTAAATGCATTTTCAAACAACCACAGTACACTATCATAAATAATCGACACAATTTTGCCAATTAAAAAAATACATATATTTTTGTTCGTAATTTTACGAATATCGAATAGTAAAGAAAATATAAACAATAAAAGAAGAAAAGATGGAAATTAAAATTTTAGGCACAGGATGTTCCAGGTGCAAAGCCTTGGAAAAAACCACTCTCGAAGCAGTCTCGGAATTAAACTTGGATGCTTCAATTGAAAAAGTTGAAGATATCCAAAAAATTATGGAATACGGCATAATGAGTACCCCTGGATTAGTTATCGATGGCAAAGTCGTTTTATCAGGGAGACTGCCAAAAATCGATGAATTAAAAGAAATATTAACCAGGTAACAGATTAAAAATGAAAAAGTTAATCAGCACTTTGAGCTTTATCCTATTGGTGGGAGTTGTTGCTGCATCGGCACAATGTTGCAATGGAAAAACAGCAAATGAAAAATCGCATTGCGAAAAAACGACTTGCATTAAAAATCAGCAATCGAAAGAAATAAAAGCGTACTATTTTCACGGAACACATCGTTGTGTAACCTGCCAGGCCGTTGAAGCGGTTACAAAAGAAGCATTGCGGGAATATTATGGTGATAAGATTATTTTACAATCGCTTAATTTCGAAGAAGATGCAAACAAATCAATAGTTGAAAAATATCAAATCAGTGGTCAGACCTTACTAATTGTTAGCAGCAATAAAAAAGTAGATTTGACCAACGATGCCTTTATGAATGCCCGAACAAATCCTGACAAGCTAAAGGAAAAAATTAAATCGACAATTGATCAGATGCTGTAATTTTTATGGAAGTTTTACAAAATTTATTGGAAAATTCTCAGTTTCCTGCATTAACGGCATTTATACTGGGGCTTATGACAGCCATAAGCCCCTGCCCTTTAGCAACTAATATTACAGCCATAGGCTTTATCAGCAAAGATATTGTAAGTCAACGCAAAGTTTTTATCAACGGAGTGGTTTATACATCGGGCAGGGCAATTTCATACACCGCAATCGGTTTGTTGTTCTTTTTCGGTGCAAGCCAATTCGAAATTGCCGGATTCTTTCAAAAATGGGGCGAAAAAATACTAGGTCCATTATTAATTATAATTGGTTTGTTTATGCTTGGCGTGTTAAACCTTAAAATTCCGGGAATAGATTCGTTAACAAAAAAAATGGAGAACAAATCTGACAACGGTTTTTTAGACTCTCTTTTATTGGGGATTGTTTTTGCCTTAGCCTTTTGCCCATATAGCGGAGTTTTATATTTCGGAATGCTTATTCCAATAACCATAAGCAGTGCAAACGGTTTGTATTTGCCTGTTGTTTTTGCTCTTGCAACAGGAATACCGGTCATTATATTTGCCTGGTTAATAGCGTTTAGTGTAGGGTCTGTTGGTAACGTGTACAACAAAATCAAAACCTTTGAGCTTTGGTTCAGGCGTGTGGTTGCCGTACTTTTTATTTTGGTTGGCATCTACTACATTATTACGATATTTTTTTAAAAAATTTTAAAATAATTGTTCGTAGTTTTACGAACTAAATGGAATATGATGAAAGAAAAAATAATTGCATTGAACAAAAATATGAATGGCTGGCTTATCCCTGCTGTTCTGTTACCGGTTTGGATATTTTTGTATTGGCATCTTCAACCTTTGTCTGATTTTATAATTGATGACCTATTGGGGATGACAGCAGGTAAACATCTGACTGAAACCTTACGTTTTTTTATTTTCGAAACACCTAAAGTGCTGTTGCTTTTGGTGCTGATTATTTGGGGTGTAGGTATTATAAGAACCTATTTTACTCCCGAAAAAACGAGAAAAATATTGCAGGGAAAATCGTTGTTCACAGGCAATATTTTAGCGGCATTGCTCGGTATTGTAACACCGTTTTGCTCTTGTTCTGCTATTCCTTTGTTTCTCGGATTTGTAGAAGCAGGCGTACCACTTGGCGTAACTTTTTCTTTTCTTATTGCAGCCCCGATGATTAACGAAGTGGCATTGGTTATGTTGGTCGGGCTTTTCGGATGGAACGTAGCCTTAATATACATCGGAACAGGGCTGATAATTGCCATTGCTTCAGGCTGGATAATCGGTAAGCTGGGATTGGAAAAATACGTTGCCGATTGGGTTTACACGGTAAAATCGAATCGTGAAAACGAGATTGAAACAAAAATAACTTTTTACAACAGGATAAAATACGGGTACGAGGCAGTACAGGAAATTGTCGGAAAAATATGGATTTACATTCTGATTGGCATTGCCGTAGGAGCAGGGGCACACGGCTATGTTCCCGAAGATTTCCTGGGAGCACTTTTAGGAAAAGGCAATTGGTACGGTGTACCTTTAGCTATTTTGATGGGTATTCCGATGTATTCCAATGCCGCAGGAATTATACCTATCGTTAGTGTGTTAATCGAAAAAGGTGTTTCACTGGGGACTGCTTTGGCCTTTATGATGTCGGTAATAGCACTGTCGCTACCCGAAATCATTATCCTGAAAAAAGTATTGAAATGGCAGATGATAGCAATATTTGTCGGGATAGTTTCTGTCGGAATAGTCATTGTCGGGTTCATTTTCAATTATGTAATGTGAAAATTAATACGTTACACTTTCTTCCTGGTTTTGTATAAGGAAGTGTAAACGGTTGAGCAGGTTGACTTTACTTGTGCCGTAGTCAAAATCGAGAAACAACAGATTAAGTTCCGGATAGATTGCTTTTATTTTCTTTTCGATACCTTTTCCTATGATGTGGTTTGCAATACATCCGAATGGCTGCATACAAATGATATCAGTGATATTTTGCCGGGCAAAGGATGAAATTTCGGCCGGAATGAGCCAGCCTTCACCATATTGGTTCGCCAATGTAACGATCTGGGAAGCATACGTTGCTATTTTCTGAATTGGAAGCACAGGCCTGTAAAAACGAAAATCTTTAAGAATCTTTTCATAACGTTCTATGTGATGTTCTGCATCCCATTCAATGAACCTGCTAATAATATTCATTCCGGAGTTCTCTGTAATGTGAGATTCTTTCATTGCCCTTCCGTTTACGAACGTCTGCATCATAAATTCGAAAAGCGGAGGGATGACGACTTCCACCTTGTTTTCAATCAGCCATTTGATGATATTATACTGGCCGTACGAATTGTATTTTATGTATATTTCTCCGACGATGCCTACCGTAGGTATGTTTTCAGGGATTACTTCTATACGGTTGAAGTCAGCTACGGCTTTTTTGAACAGGGAAAAGAAAGCCTGGTTGTTATCATCTTTAATAAGTCGTTTTACTTCATCAATATATCTGTTTTTGAGCGTGTCTGAATCTGACTTATGCTTTTCGTGTGATACCGTTGCATAGTACATGCGGGCGAGGCTGTCGATGAAAATCAATCCATCGAAAGCAGGACGTATAATTTTTTTCCAATCCGGGGCAAAGCCGGGTTGCTCGTTGCATAATCCGTCGGACGGGGCTACTGCTATAACCGGAATGTTCCCGTAGCCTGCATTGGTCAGTGCTCGTTTAATCAATGACAAATAGTTGGTCGCACGGCACTGTCCTCCTGTTTGAGTCATGCCTATTGCTGTTTCATCGGGGTTGTACCGGCCGCTTTTCAGTGCTTTTATAATGTCTCCGACAACCAATGTGGCAGGATAACAGACTTCATTGTTTGCAAAGGTTAGTCCGAGATTTCTGGAAGCTTCGTCCGATGGAGGAAGATTGACCAGTTTGTAGCCGGCCTTTTCTCCTAAAACCGGAATGAGCGGGGAATAAAAATCGGAAAACCAGGGCACGAGTATCGTTCGTCTCTTGTCCGATTTTTCAAACAGGGGAGTACGTTTTTCTGTCGTATCGGTCCCGTTTGGCAGGAATTGTTTGCCGGTTCTCAAATTAAGCGATTCAACCAAAGATCTCAATCGTAATTTAAGTGAACCGGTGCTTGTGTTGTCATCAATTCTGATCAGTGCATACGGAATATGGTGTTTTTTGCTGAGGTCGTTTATTTCATCCATTATAAAGGAATCCGGGCCGCATCCGAATGAGTTCAACTGGATCAGTCCGATCGGGTATTTTTGCCGGCTGACCCACCATGCAGCCTGTAATATCCGGCTCGGATATTCCCATTGTGAAATGGTAAAATAGTGAGTGAATCCTTCATCAAAACCTGATGCAATCTCCTCGTTTATAACAGTCACTCCGAGATCGGAAAGTATTTGGGACGTCTGCTGGTGTATTAACGGGTCGGTATGGTACGGATGGGAAGCAACCAGTACAACCGGCCTGTTGTTTTGAACAGCTTCCTTTAGAATCTCCTCATTTTTCAGTTTTATCTTTTCCTTTGTTTCTCTTTGCTTCTGCAGAGCAGCTTCGAACGCTTTTGTACATGTGGATTTATTTATGCCGAATTTCGAGAGATAGCTTAAACAGGCCTTCTTCAGAAGTGATTTGTCATTGAAATTGACGCCCGGCGAATCGAACGGTATTTTACAGGAGTCCAGTAATTCCACCTGGCTTTTAAGTACTTCTGAATATCCTGTTACAATAGGACAGTTGTAACTGTTTGCTGAATCCCTGAATTCTTTCTTCTCATAAACAACAAAGGGCAGGAAAATACGATCGATTTTTTTTCCGATCAGGCTCACGATATGCCCGTGTGATAATTTTGCAGGAAAGCAAATATTGTCCGACATGATGTATCCGTTTCCCTTTTTGTATAATTCATTGGTGCTTTCGTCCGACAGCACGACTTCGAATCCGCATTTGGAAAGCAGGGTGCACCAGAAAGGAAAATCTTCGTACATATTCAGGATGCGGGGGATGCCGATGCGCAGATTTTTAGCCGGAGTTGAATCCTCCCTTTTAAAAAGAATCTGCCTTTTATATTCGAAAATATTTTCTCCCTTTTGCTTTGAACAGGAATTGTTTGAAAATATTTTCTCGCATTTGTTGCCGGCAAAACACCTCTGTCCGTTATGGAATTTATAAATGGTCACTGCACATTTATTGGTACATCCGTTGCATGTGGTCATCCGGGTTGTGTATTCCTTTATTTCATCAAGATTTTTCAATCCGGAGAAATGGCTCGGCCGTCCGTCGGATTTGCTGATCGCGTATAATGCCGCCCCGTAGGCGCCCATCAGTTCCGGTATATCGGAAGAAACGATTTTCTTTCCCAGCAATATTTCAAACGCCCTGTAAACGGCTTTATTCCTGAATGTTCCCCCTTGTACGACAATATGGTCGCCGAGGTCGGAGCCGTTCTTGATTTTTAAAACCTTGTACAGGCAGTTTTTTACGACGGAATAGGCCAGTCCCGAAGACAGATCTTCTACAGAGGCTCCTTCCCGCAAGGCCTGTTTTACTTTTGAATTCATAAAAACGGTACACCGTGATCCCAGATCGTAAGGATTTTCGGAAAGCAGGGCCATCCCGGAAAAATCGGAAACGCCGTACCCGAGTGTATTGGCGAAGTTCCCGATAAACGAACCGCAGCCGGAAGAGCATGATTCGTTGATTTCGATATTCGTGACCGTACTGTTTTGTACAAAAATGGCTTTCATATCCTGCCCGCCGATATCCAGGATGAACGATACCTCCGGCTCCAGTTTTTTCGCTGCAATAAAATGGGCCACGGTTTCCACGATACCGTGATCGATATTTAATGCCGTTCGGATCAAATCTTCGCCATAACCAGTTACGGCAGTTCCCTGAATGCATACCGTAGTTCCCCGTTCTTCGATCTGATGCCGGAAGCCTTTCAATCCTTCAATAATGGTTTCCAGGGAATTGCCGTTGTTGTCTTTGTAAAATTGATACAGAATTTCTCCTTTTTTGTTTATAACCACAATCTTGGCAGTCGTTGATCCGGAATCAATACCCAGAAAGCAATCCTCTTTATTTTCCGGTGCTTTTTGTGGAATCGTTATTATTTTTCGTTCATTTTGCCAGTTTGTCAATTCATTTTTATCCTTGAACAATGGCCGCAGGCGATTTTCCTTATTGTTTACCGGTGGAAGTGTACGCAGCTTATTCAGCAGGTCTGAAGGTAAGACGGGAGTCTGTGAGCCGGAATATGACAAGGCTGCACCGTAAGCCGTGAAAAGTTCGGAAGAAGGGGGCAGAACGCAATCCTTATTGTCTATTTTCAATTGCTTCAGGATGGCTTCCCTCAGGTAACTCATGTACGTCAAAGGTCCACCGCAAAATAAGATCGGTGCTTCGATCGTACATCCTCTGGCAAGGGAACTGATAATCTGGCTGGCTACCGCTTCAAATATGGATGCCGCGATCTCTTCGATGCTTATTTCCCGGCTGATCAGGTTTTGTACGTCGGTTTTTGCAAAGACTCCGCAGCGCGAAGCGATCGGATAGGTTTTTTGTGCTTTCCATGCCAGGCCATCAAGTGACGAAACCGGCACATTCAGCAGTGTTGCCATCTGATCTATGTAAGCTCCCGTGCCACCGGCACAGTTTCCGTTCATACGTATGTCCGGCCTTTTACGGTCGTTGAACAATACCAGCTTGGCATCCTCTCCTCCAATGTCGATCAGACTTTTTACCCCGGGATATTTCTTTTTTGCAATTGTACCGGCGGCAACAACCTCCTGTATAAAAGGAATATTTGTTTCCTCTGCTATGCCCATCCCTGCCGAGCCGGAAAAAATGATTTGTAAAGCAGTATCTCCTTCCTTTTTAATAATGCAGGGGAGCAGCTCCTGCAAAGTTTCGGTAATACGGGCATTGTGTCGTATATATGCCGAATATAAAATTTTATCAGCATTGTCGGTCAATACGAATTTAATCGTCGTTGAACCTATATCTATTCCCAGATGCTTCATTTCCATATCCTTCTGAACCAGGTCGTTTAATCATAAAATTTAATAAATATCTGTTTGACTTACAAGTTTGACACCTGTGTCAATTTGTGTGTAAAAAAGTCAACTTACAGAAAGCCAGCTTTTGATAACATCCATAATGCTTTTTTTACGTGACATCATGAAATCATAAAATTCTTTTTCGTTATGATTAAAAATAAATTCTACAAAAATAGTTTTGCATATTAAAGGAAATACAGACATGCCGATTACATTGGCATACAGTTCTTCTAGCTTAAATGGTTTGATTTGTCCCTCTTTAATTTCATTCTCAATTTGAGTTTTAAGCTTGTCAAAATTCAGATTCCAGCCCTTAAGCAGACTAATAATCCATTTCGGATCCCGTTGCATTTCCATAAAAATAAATCCGGGAATCATCGGATTGCTCATTATCAGATCGATATATCCGTTTATAAACATTTCTATTTTACAAAGCACAGGTACATCGGCATTGATGATTTCGGAAATAGTAGGAACTATTTTGCCCTGAATTGATTCCAGTACTTTTTGAAAAAGATGTGCTTTATTTCTGAAGTAATAGTGAAGGGAAGTTCTGCTGATATTTGCTTCATCGGCTATTTTTGACATTGTCGTTCCGTTAACTCCGTATTTGAGAAACACTTTGTCTGCGGCTTTTATAATTCGTGTTTCCGCATCAATATTGTTTTCAGACATCATTATTTTAATTTTTTTTTGACAGACATGTTTGACATTTGTGTCAAAATTACAAGTAAAAATTCAATCAGTAATAAGAATATGGAAAAGAATTCCAAAAATATCGTTTGATAGTAAAAAATAATAAAGAAAAGGACAACGGTCCGTTGATTCCTCACTTTCAGGCTTAATGTCCTGAAAAATAATTTTTTTGCAGTCTCAGCTCTAAAATCAGGTAAAGTAACCATTTTGATGTAACCTACGGCTATATTGCAGGAACACTTCTGAGTATGTTTTTCTTCCATGGGAGTACTTTCTGCCATTACAAAAACGGATGTAATCAGAAAAGATAATTGAGAAAAGTACGAACGTCTGAATAAGGAATTCGTGCTTTGCAACTTCGGCACAAAAAAATAAGCAGGAGGTTGATTTTTACAGTCGCTTAGTGTACGCGTGGGATTGAAAAACAAAATAAAAATCAGTAATATATTTGGAATGAGTTATCTTCTGGAATAACTTTGTGAAATGGCCAGAAAGATAATTTTTTATGGAGATTATTTTATTGATTTTTACAGACAACTTGATGCGAATGTAAAATCAAAAATTCAATATGTTTTTGAATTGATAAAACAAGTAGAAAGAGTTCCCTTGAAATTTTTATCTCCAATGACAGGATACGATGGATTGTTTGAGATAAGGATTGTATATCAATCGGACATTTATCGAATTTTCTGTTGTTTTGATAAAGGAAAATTAGTTGTATTATTTAATGGATTTCAAAAGAAGTCACAAAAAACGCCGAAAAAAGAAATTGAAAAGGCAATGAAATTGAAACAAGAATATTTTGAACTAAAAAATAAGAAGTCATGATTGATTATTCAGGAATTAGAGATTTTGACGAGTTGATTGAGCGGGAACATGGGGAGATTGGTTCAGCGAGTCGTAATGCTTATGAAGAAAGGGCACAGATGTTTATTGTCAGTGAAATGCTGAAAGAGGCACGGAAAGAAGCAAATTTGACACAAGAACAACTTGCTGAGCGGGCTGGAACGAAAAAAAGTTACATTTCTAAAATTGAGAATGCGAAAGGTAATATTCAATTATCTACCTTGATCCGGATATTCGAAAAGGGATTAAATAAAAGAATTGGATTAACTTTTCTTTAAAATCAAGAATTTTGTAATGTATTTAAGGAATGGAAGAGACAAAAATATGTAACCTGAAAATTTTTTTTCACAATCGCCTGTTCTTATATATGGAACCGATAGCTGTCTGTATAGATAGAATTTCGACAGAACATATTTTTTGCGTATGATACAGCAAAATTAACTAGTGATATTCCAGAATAGATTCTATGACAAAAGAAATTAACACACTTGAAGAATTAATTGCTTACTGCAAGGACAAAAATAGAATTTGCCCTCAACCGCAGTTATGGAATGAGATGTGGAAAAAGCTTAAAGATAAAAAACAAATCAATTCTGGTTGGCAACCACCTATTCCACTGATTCTTGCCGCGTGGTGGGACACACCAATAATTTCAAAACAAATTAGATTAATTGAACATCTAACTTGGGCAAATAATCATGGACAATTAAAGGAAATTGCAAACTATTTAACCACTTTAAAAGAAGAACAATGGTTTCACTTAAATGATTAAAAACTACCGCAAGATCACGTAGTATAAAAGGTGGTGGAGTTTATGTTGACTCGATACAGTCGAATTTTGTACCGGCATCAGTAACTGCCTGACAGATTTACTATTGGAAATCCGACACGACCTCAAATCACCACCATTATTATTGAACTATGATTGAAAATAAAACTATAAATGTAGGGTTTCTGGGAGCGGGAGGTATTGCAAAATCGCATGTCTGTTCGCTTAATTCACTGAAGTATTATTATGCCGGTGCCCCTGAGATCAGGCTCCGATCGGTTTGTTCTGCCCGGGCTGAAAGCCGTGAAAAGTTTGCCGAAACATATGGTTTTGCCAAAGCTGCTTCTTTTGAGGATTTCGTTTCTGATCCGGCAATAAACACTGTTTTTATTCTGGGACCGAACAAAGTTCATTTCGGGCATCTTAAGGCTGCATTAGAGATGCCTTCCGTAACGCGGATTTATCTTGAAAAACCGGTTTGTTCGAACCTGGAAGAAGAACAGGAAATGCAGAAGCTGCTGGGGCGGACCGATAAAAAAATTCAGGTCGGGTTCCAGTATTTGCAGACTTCCTCGGTACGCGAAGCCATGGCCTTCTGGAAATCAGGGAAGCTGGGAAAGCCGGTTCATTTCGATTTAAAATATTATCACGGCGATTATTTACAGAAAAGCTACCGCGACAAACGGCAAACCCGTCTTACGCCTGCTCCCGACGGCGGAGCAATGGCCGATCTGGGTTCGCACGGTATTAGCCTGCTGATTGCTTTTCTGGGAGACAAACTGCAGATGGTTAATGCCCTGCAGGCCGGCAGTTTCGACGATGTTCCCGCCGGTTCCGATCTTTTCAGCCTGGTTTCGCTGGTCGATCCGGTGACAAAAGCTGCCGGTACGTTGTCGGCCAGCCGGATCAGTTCGGGAACAGGAGATTTGGTTTCGCTTGAGATTTATGCCGAAAAAGGTTGCCTGAAATATTCGTCGCAACATGCTGAATATTTTGAATATTTTCTGGAAGAAACCGGGCAGTGGACAAAACAGGTGGTCGGAAGCAATTATTCGCCCATCACCAGTTTTCCTTCGGGACACGTGCCTCCGGGCTGGCTGCGGTCGATGGTACATGCCCATTACGTTTTTTTGACCGGAAACGATCCGAAAGCTTTTGTTCCGGACCTTAAACACGGACTGGCGGTTCAGCGTCTGGTCAGGGAAACAGCCGGTCATCTGGAAAAGTTTCGTCAGTTTATATCAGAACTATGAGCAGAAGCAGCGGTATTTTATTGCATATAAGTTCGTTGCCCGGAAAGTACGGCATCGGAAGTTTAGGATGTGAGGCACGCCGGTTTGTCGGTTTCCTGGCAGAAACAAACCAAAAGCTATGGCAGATTCTGCCGCTGGGCCCGACCGGGTATGGAAATTCTCCCTATCAGTGTTATTCTGCTTTTGCCGGAAATTCCATTTTTATTGACCTGAAAGATCTGGTTGAAGACGGGTTGCTGGATACCGAAGACTTGAAACAGCATCCGTCTTTTCCTGAAAAAAGAGTTGATTACGACCGCGTTGGGGAATACAAACAGGAGCTGTTAAAGCTGGCCTATCAAAATTTTCAGGAGAAATTCGATCATTTTAAGAATGAATATTATACTTTTTTAGGTGAACACAGCTGGTGGCTCGACGATTATGCCTTGTTCCGTGCTCTTAAAGAGTCCGGTGAGCAAAAAACATGGAACGGGTGGACTCCGGACCTGAAATTCAGGGATGAACATGCATTGCAGATACAGCGGCATAAACTAGATCAGACTATCGGTTTTCACCGTTTTCTGCAATTCATATTTTTTCGCCAGTGGTTTGCCCTGAAAAAATATGCCAACGAAAAGAATGTCAGCATTCTCGGAGATATTCCTCTGTATATTTCGTATGACAGCTCGGACGTGTGGGCAAATCAGGATATTTTTCTTCTTGACAAGGACGGAAAACCGACTCTGGTGGGAGGCGTCCCTCCCGATTATTTCAGTGAAACCGGTCAGCTGTGGGGAAACCCTGTTTATAACTGGCCCCGTTTAAAAGAACGCCGTTACGACTGGTGGATCGCACGTGTACATTTTAACCTTCGGATGTTCGATCTGGTGCGCATCGATCATTTTCGCGGGCTCGAATCTTTTTGGACGGTTCCGGCTGACGAGAAGACGGCCATTAAAGGAGAGTGGTTGCCTGCCGGAGGTAACGAACTGCTTTCAATACTGAAAAAACAGTTGAACCATTTGCCAGTTATTGCTGAAGATCTTGGTGTTATAACTCCGGAAGTGGAAAAACTACGTGACGATTTTCAGTTGCCGGGTATGAAAATCCTGCAGTTCGCATTTTCTTCCGACGAAACAGACAAAGCATTGCCACATCATATTGAACGTAATTCTGTGGTTTACACGGGTACCCACGACAATGACACTTCACGGGGATGGTACAGAAATACCGGTAAAAAAGAACGTTCGCTCCTGAAACAATATATGAAGATGCCGGGTTTCCGGTTTTCACGACGATTTATTGAAATGGCCTGGGCAACAGTGGCCGACAGGGCCTTGATTCCCATGCAGGATTTGCTCGGTCTGGACTCTTCTGCACGAATGAATGTTCCGGGTGTTGCTTCCGGTAACTGGGAATGGCGATTCCGGTGGAAAAAGCTGAAGAAGAAACATGTCCGGTTCCTGACTGAGATTACCCGCCGTTACGACCGGTAAAAGACGAAAAGGAAGAGTGTTCAGTCTCAGTGTTCAGTGTTCAGTGTTCAGTGGACAGAAACAGATGGTTCCACATTTTGAAGACGTTAAGGATTTTTTCCAACCCCATGAAATGAACATTTATTCTGTATATTAGTTTAATTCACTTTATTTTTCCTGCTTCTTTTTTGTCCTTTTGATCATGTTTTTCCCGGGAGTAAAATTATAGTAGGGTGAAACCGGTTAAAAATGTATTACAAAAGCAATTGACACAAAAGGAAATTTTTATTTTTCATATATGAAGGAGAATTTATTTTTACTGATATTTTTTGCCGTATTTTTTGGAACACAAAACATACAGGCTCAAAGTTTAGTCGTCAAAACCACTGACGGCACAGAAAAAAAGACGGAATTGTCTGACCTTCTGAAATTTACTTTTTCTGAAGGTAAGCTTGTTTTTTATTATACAGATAATACAAGCGATTCGTTTGGTTTGGAATCTCTTAGTGGTTTGTATTTTGGGGAGGTATCAACCGGTACGGAAACTACTTTGGACGACAGTGAATCTGCAGCTATTTCAGTTTATCCGAACCCGGTAAGGGATGTTATTTATATAAAAAATGTACCTCAGGACGTTTCAACAGTAAAGATATACCGTGCCGATGGCGGTCTTGTTTGTGTAAAACAACTCGGTTCGTCCGGCAGTCAGGTTAATGTCAGCAATCTTTCATTTGGCCTTTATATTCTGAAAACCAATAACCAGTCCTGTAAATTTGTTAAGTTATGAAGAAGATCATCTTTTTTTTATGCGGGCTGGTGTACAGTGTATCACTGTTTTCTCAGGAGAAGATGTATATCCACAGGTCGGATAATATTACATTGGGGGCTTTAATTTCTGAAACCGACAGTGTTTCGTTCAGCAGTGACGGTACGGTGGCCTCTTTTAGTGTCAATGGCAGTATTACAGAAATGAATGTGGCCGATATCGACAGCATCTCCTTCGGGGCTGATTCGGATACGATATCTGTTCATTACACCGGCAGTTCGGCAACAGTTGTGAACCCGCTTGCCTTCGAAGGGGTTTCGGTTTCGGTGGATGGTGCCGACGTAACCGTGAATGCAACTACCGACACAAAAGATATTAATTACCGGTTGAGCGGAACCTGTACCGATGGTATGTTTAAAATATACAGTGAAAAACGGTTTAATCTTTTATTTTGCGGAGTAAGCATTACCAACAACGATGGTCCTGCAATTAATATTCAGGCCGGAAAGAAGGTAAGTGTGATGCTGGCTGACGGCACATCGAATTCGCTTACCGACGGAACGGCTTATGCCGATCCGGTAACCGGCAGCGACGGGGAAGAGGAAGACCAGAAAGCGGCTTTTTTTAGCGAAGGCAAGATGGTTTTCAGCGGCTCAGGTTCCTTAACAATCAATGGGAAAGGTACGGATAAACATGGCTTGTGCGCTGACGATGAATTGGAGTTTGACAGCGGAACCGTGACTGTTTTAAGCGCGGCAAAAGACGGCATTCATGCAAAAGACGGGATACTGATTACCGAGGGAACGATCAGCGTTACTTCAACCGGCGATGGTATTGATGCAGACGAAGGCTATATGGAAATATCGGGAGGAAGTATTACTACGGTAAATTCAGAAGCTGATGTGAAGGGCCTTGCCTGCGACAGTATAATGACCATTTCAGGAGGAACCGTTACCGTGACGGTAAGCGGCGATCAGTCGAAAGGAATAAAGGCAGGCCAGGAGATGACATTAAGCGGGGGAACGATCAATATAACTGCAAAAGGCGGTGTTGTTCTCGAATCATCGGGTTCCGGCTACGATCCGTCGTATTGCACCGCAATAAAAGATGACGGTAATATAAATATCAGCGGCAGTAATATTACAATTACCAGTACCGGTGCCGGAGGAAAAGGGATTTCAGGCGATGCCGATATAAATATGACCGGCGGGACGCTGAAAGTTACATCTTCCGGTTCAGGGTCAACCTATAAAAATGAAAACGGAAAAACCGACTCGTACAGCCCCTCATGTTTAACTGCCAATAATATTAATATTCTTGGAGGAACACTTACAACGACAAGTTCAGGAAACGGAGGCAAAGGTTTAAAAGCCGACACTTCGGTTACTATCGGCGATTCAGAAAATTCTCCGTCTGTAAATATTACGACCAGCGGTTCTAAATTTCTGGTTTCAGGTTCCGATTATTGTCACCCGAAAACAATTGTCAGCGATTCAAGTGTTACCATAGAGAATGGTACCATAACGATTTCTTCTTCCGATGATGGCATTCATGCCGAAAAAACATATACCCAGAATGGAGGGACAGTAACCATATCGAAATCGTATGAAGGGGTTGAATCCCTGTATATTTATATGAACTCAGGGGAACTGAATGTGCTGGCCTCGAATGATGCTGTAAATGCGACAGCCGGAACAGTCAGCGGCGGAACCGAGTCGAACGACGGAAGTTGCCTGTATGTTAACGGCGGAACACTGGTTGCCAATTGTACCAGTGGCGATGGAATTGACAGCAATGGTAATGTTCAGATTACAGGAGGTACTGTGATTGTGAACGGACCGCAGAGCGGCGTTGAAGAAGCATGTGATTTCAACGGATCGTTTGTTATGAACGGCGGGTATTTTATAGGCGCCGGATCAAAATCGGACATGACCAAGGCGATGAGTACTTCTTCCGGCCAGGTAAACATGCTGATAAAATCGAACAGTCAGGTCTCGTCGGGCAGTATGCTGCATATCCAGGATGCAAATGGTACCGATTTGCTTAGTTTTTCACCGAAATATGGCGGCTATTATTTCCTTTTTTCGTCGCCTGTTTTATCGAAAGGAACATCGTATTCCATCTATACGGGAGGTTCCTATTCCGGTGGTTCTGACACCAATGGCTTGCATTCCGGCGGCACATATTCGTCCGGATCATTGAAAAAAACAGTGACTTTATCAAATTCAGGCACAGTGAATACAATTTCTTTTTAGTAATGTTTTCCTGTTTCCGGAATACCATCAGGATAACGATTTTTCAGGCGATTGTGAAATCGGATATAAAAATTATTACAGAGACCTGTATTCTTAATTTGTTTGTAATCAATGCGATTGAATTTGAAATATTCAATTATTATTCAGAATGAATATAAATAGCAAAAAGATGCTATAAAAAGATTTGTTCACTGATTCTAGTTTTGGAAACATATATAGATTTGCAGGCAGAAATTTGAACCTAGCTAGAAATGCAGGGAGAAATTGAACACAAAGGGATCGTTCAAAAGATTTCTGAGGATAAAATAACAGTTGGCATTATTTCCGAATCAGCGTGTGCTTCTTGTCATGCCAAAGGAGCTTGTACTGTTGCCGATATGAAAGAAAAAGAAGTTGAGATAACCCGGTTTTCCGGTTCTTTTCATGTGGGGCAGCAAGTTACAATTGTGGGCCGTTCGCTTCAGGGCTTTAAAGCTTTGTTTTACGGATATGTGCTTCCGTTTTTGATTGTAATTGTTACTTTAATCGCCTCAGTTTTAATCACTAATAATGAAGGTTTAAGCGGTATCCTTGCATTGGGGGTTTTGGTTCCGTATTATTTCATTTTGTTCTTGTGCAGAGACAGAATGAAGAAAATTTTTGAATTTGAAATAAAATCAATTCAATAATCAATTCATTTTATATGAGTTTAACTATTATTTATACCATTGTAACCCTTTGTGCGATCGGGACTTTTGCTGCAGTAATACTTTATTTTGTTGCACAAAAGTTTAAAGTATACGAAGATCCACGGATCGATAAGGTTGAATCGGCCCTGCCCGGAGCAAATTGCGGAGGTTGTGGTCATGCCGGTTGCCGGGCTTTTGCCGAAGATTGTGTGAAGAAGAACGATCTTGCCGGTTTGTTTTGCCCGGTTGGCGGTAATGATTGTATGGCGCGTGTGGCCGGAATTCTGGGGCTGGAGGTTGTTGCCCAGGCTCCTAAAGTTGCAGTTGTGCGTTGTAATGGTACTTGTGAACATCGCCCCCGGGTTAACAAATTCGACGGGGCTTCGTCGTGTGCGATTGCTTCTTCGCTTTACAGCGGAGAATCCGGCTGTCAGTATGGTTGTCTGGGAATGGGCGATTGTGTGGAGGCATGTAAGTTCGATGCCATTCACATTAATCCGGAGACTGGTCTTCCGGAAGTTGACGACGAAAAATGTGTGGCCTGTGGTGCCTGTGTCAGTGCCTGTCCGAAGAACCTGATCGAATTGCGTAAGAAGGCCCCCAAAGACCGGAAAATTTACGTTTCGTGCCGTAATACGGACAAGGGAGGTATTGCCCGTAAGGCTTGTACAGTCGCCTGTATCGGTTGTGGTAAATGTCAGAAAGAATGTAATTTCGATGCCATTACCATTGCCAGCAATCTGGCTTTTATCGATGCCGACAAGTGTAAGTTATGCCGGAAATGCGTTGCTGTTTGTCCGACCGGTGCGATTCTTGAATTTAATTTTCCGCCGCGGAAAATTAAAAGTGAAGAACCGGCAGATATAGCCGGAAAAGTGACGTCGAAACCGGCTGCCCCGGAGAACAAAACGAATTCTTCTGAAAACTAAAAAAGGGAGGAGCTGAAAGTGGTAAAGACATTTAAAACAGGCGGGGTTCATCCCGCAGGAAATAAAATATCGGCAGGAAAAGCAATAGAGGAACTTCCCCTGCCCAAAACAGTTAATATTCCCGTTGCCCAGCATATTGGTGCTCCTGCGGCACCGGTGGTTGCCAAAGGCGACAAAGTAAAGACAGGACAGGTGATTGCCCGTTCGTCAGGCTTTGTTTCTGCAAATATCCATTCATCGGCATCGGGAACAGTAGTTAAAATTGAAAACATTTACGATAGTTCAGGTTATCCGAAAACGGGAATTGTAATTGCTGTTGAAGGCGATGAATGGCTGGAGACGATTGATCGTAGTACAGCGCTGAAGGCTGATTTCGACCTTGACAGCAAAGCAATAACCGATAAAATCATGGAAGCCGGGATTGTCGGCCTGGGCGGTGCAACTTTTCCGACTCATGTAAAACTGATGCCTCCTCCCGGGATGAAGGCAGAAGTATTGATAATAAACGGTGTGGAATGTGAACCATATCTGACTGCAGACCACCGGCTGATGCTGGAAAAAGGTGCTGAAATTGTCGTCGGTGCCCGTTTGCTGATGAAAGCACTGAATGTTGAAAAAGCAGTTATCGGGGTTGAAAATAACAAACCGGACGCGATTAAAAATCTTCAGGAAATAATAAAAGACGACAATCGTATTTCGGTAATGCCGCTTCATGTAAAATATCCGCAGGGAGGTGAAAAACAACTGATAAAAGCAGTGACCGGCCGGGAGGTACCTTCCGGTGCGCTTCCGATTGCAGTAGGTGCTGTAGTCAGTAATGTGGGTACCGTATTCGCTGTTTATGAGGCTGTTCAGAAAAATAAGCCTTTGTTTGAAAGGGTGGTAACTGTAACCGGAAAATCACTCAGTAATCCGTCGAATTTTAAAGTCAGGATCGGTACTGCCATCGGGGAGCTGATTGAGGCAGCAGGCGGTCTTCCTGAAGATACGGGCAAAATAATCAGTGGCGGACCGATGATGGGAAAAGCTGTTGCAACCACCGAGGTGGCAGTAACCAAGGGTACTTCTGGTATATTAATTATGAAAGAAGATGAATCGCACCGCCGGCCAATGGAAAATTGTATCCGTTGTGCCCGTTGCGTGTCGGTTTGTCCGATGGGACTGGAGCCTTTCTTCCTGATGACCGTATCCGAAAAACAACTCTGGGATAAAGCTGAAGAAAACAGGATAATGGATTGCATTGAATGTGGTTCGTGCAGTTTTACCTGTCCGGCAAACAGGCCTTTACTCGATTACATCCGGCTCGGAAAATCAAAGGTTGGCGCATTAATCAGAAGCAGAAAAAAATAGAGATGAACACAACGGAACAACGAATGGTGAAGGATTTGTTTCCTGATTTCGTATTGTCTTGTTCCGTATTTATTGCATGAGAAAATAAAAACAAGTATGAATAAGTTATTAACCATATCACCTTCACCGCATGTACATGCAACCGATTCGGTGAATAAGATTATGTACAGGGTAATCCTGGCTCTGGTGCCGGCCCTGATCTGGTCGGTGGTCGTGTTTGGCCTCGATGCCGTGCGGGTAACACTGGTGTCAGTTATTTCCTGTGTTGCCTTCGAATTTGTTATTCAAAAGTATATTTTGAAGGTTACGCCGAAAATCAGCGATGGTTCGGCTGTGATTACCGGCATTTTGCTGGCATTTAATGTTCCGGCATCATTGCCGTGGTGGATTATTGTTATCGGGGCGCTGGCTGCTATCGGAGTCGGAAAAATGTCGTTCGGCGGCCTTGGTAATAATCCGTTTAACCCGGCACTGGTGGGCCGTGTGTTCCTTTTGATTTCTTTTCCGGTTCAGATGACAAGCTGGCCGGCACTCCATGCAGTTGACGGTACAACTACCGCAACACCGCTTGCCTTGCTGAAAGAAGGAATAAAAAACGGACAGCCGGTTCATGATCTGATGAGCAAACTACCGCAGGTTTCCGATCTGTTTTACGGAAACATTCCCGGTTCGATGGGAGAAATTTCGGCTCTTATGCTTTTGATCGGGCTGGCTTATATGCTGTGGCGAAAAGTTATAACATGGCACATCCCGGTTGGCGTTTTGGGAACGATCTTTATCTTCCAGGGAATTCTCTGGCTGGTAAATCCAGACCATTTTATTGAACCGGCATTTTATTTACTGACAGGCGGTGCAATGCTGGGAGCTATTTTCATGGCAACCGACATGGTCACTTCGCCAATGAATCCCCGGGGACAGATTATTTTTGCCGTTGGCATTGGCGTTATAACGGTGCTGATCCGGAATTTCGGTTCCTACCCCGAAGGTATCTCATTCGCTATTCTGATAATGAATGCCTTTACGCCGCTTATAAATGCGTATGTGAAACCTAAACGCTTTGGAGGAAATAAGTGATGGCTCAGAAAGAATCAACATTTTTGAATATGGTGCTGACCTTGTTTCTGGTCACACTGATCGGTGGAGGTATCCTTGGTTTTGTGCATGATTTTACGAAAGATGCGATTATCCTGTCGAAGAATAAAGCGCAGGAGGATGCCATTGTAAAAGTACTGCCTTCCTTTAGTAAACTTGGGAAATCCTATAAGTTGCTTCCTGCTGACGGTGACGACAGTCTCGAGGTTTTTCCGGCTTACGATGCCGACAGTAAACTGGTCGGGGCTGCAGTTAAAACATATACGAAAAAAGGTTTTGGCGGATTTATCAGCATCATGGTTGGTTTTACACCAGACGGGACAGTTACCGGCTACTCGGTGCTCGAACATGGCGAAACTCCGGGACTCGGAGCAAAAATGACTACCTGGTTTAACAATCCTGATAAACCCAAACAGGACATTATCGGGAAGAACCCCAAAACTACCAGATTTGTAGTGAGCAAGGATGGGGGAGATATCGATGCAATTACCGCATCAACCATTTCGTCGCGGGCTTTTCTCGACGGAATTAACCGGGCTTTTAATACTTTCATTCAAAATATGAAAACTGCTTCGGATGCTACTTCGGGAGCAAGTACAAAAAAGGAGGGTGAATAATGAACCAATTAGATAATTTTACAAAAGGCTTTTTTAAGGAAAGTCCGACATTCACGCTGTTGCTGGGAATGTGTCCTACGCTGGGAGTTACTTCGTCGGCGATCAATGGTTTGGGAATGGGACTGGCAACCACTTTTGTGCTGATGATGTCGAACATCGTGATTTCGCTGGTGAAAAATGTAATTCCAGGTAAAGTCCGAATTCCGAGTTTCATTGTTATTATCGCGTCGTTTGTAACGGTGGTCGAACTTTCGATGCAGGCCTATTTGCCTTCGTTGTACAAAAGTCTGGGCCTGTTTATCCCGCTTATTGTGGTTAACTGTATTGTTCTGGGACGTGCCGAAGCGTTTGCTTCCAAAAACGATGTATTGTCATCGATGATCGATGGTCTGGGCATGGGACTTGGTTTCTCTTTTGCTTTGACGCTTCTGGGCTGTATCCGCGAATTTCTGGGCAGCGGTAAACTGTTCGGTATCACTGTTTATCCTGAAAACTACGGGATGCTGATTTTTGTACTGGCTCCCGGTGCTTTCATCGTGCTGGGATACCTGATCGCATTAATTAACCGTTTAAGAAAAGCATAGGGGGAAACAGATTATGCATTATATCATTATCATCATATCGGCGATTTTTGTAAACAACATTGTTCTGAGCCAGTTCCTTGGAATTTGTCCGTTTCTGGGCGTTTCGAAGAAAACGAGCACTGCCGTTGGTATGGCCGGTGCCGTTACTTTTGTAATGGTGCTGTCGACAATTGTTACTTACCTCGTACAGCTTTACATTCTGAATCCGCTGAATTTGCAGTATTTGCAGACTATTACCTTTATCCTGATTATTGCAGCGCTGGTTCAGCTGGTTGAAATTATACTTAAAAAAGTGAGTCCGGCCTTGTATCAGGCGTTGGGTGTGTTTTTGCCGTTAATTACCACAAACTGTACTATTCTTGGCGTTGCCATTCTTACTATTCAGAAAGAATACAATCTGCTGGAAGGGACAGTTTTTGCCGCTTCTACGGCGCTGGGATTTGGTCTGGCCCTGATCATTTTTTCAGGGCTGCGCGAGCATCTCGATCTGCTTAATATACCCAAAGGACTGAAAGGCACTCCGATTGCACTTATTGTTGCCGGAATACTGGCAATGGCTTTCATGGGATTTTCAGGAATGGTTTAATACCGGAAAATATTACCTGAATGAAAACAAATCATCCTGTCAGGTGTTTCCTGACAGGATGATTTGTTTTCAAACTTTAAGGATAACCTGTTTTTGTTTCGTTTCGCTAAGTTGTGCGAATGATTAATGCCGTATCCTTTTTTTATTGAATTGTTTTTCAATATTGAACGGGAATCATCAATAGTCAAATAAACCATCAGTCACTTATTCCGGGCTGTGTTTTTTCAGGCATAAATTTCCAGTAGCGCTGAGGCATGTACTGCCGTTGTAATTTCAGATTTTTGCGTCCTTCAATATTGATACTGTCGAAGTAATCTTTCCACAATGTCTGGTAGGTTTTTTCCCCTTCATGTAATACGTTGTCCGAAACCTTTCCGTCTGTTGAGCGGAACGATTTTTCAGACAAAACAACTTCGTGCGTGCTTTTCAGATCGTAATATACCCCGTAATCCCTTTTGATATCGTAAATCAGCCATTGCTGGTCGGCAAACCGGTTCGTGAAATGTTCGATTGTAAAGGGCAGCACGTCGTAATGCGGTTCGATTGCTGCAAAAAAAATATCGTCTCTTGTTTTCTGAAAACGCAGAAACTGAAGAACATGTGTGGTCTCGCTCACAACTTTTTTCCCCAGTTTTTTTAACTCCAGAACATCGGGGTCGCCAAAATCTGTTTCAATGCTGAAGCTGGTGTCGAAAATGCGGCGGATAAAACGGTACAGCATGATTTCGATGCAGGGAGCTTCCGATAAAAAGGCAAAAAGGGGCAGTTCCTTATTCCGCCGGTGCAGTTTATTTTGCAATCCTCTCCAAACCCGTTCTGCTTTTTCCGGGCAGGTGCAAATGAATTCTTTCTGTGCAAAAATTTTTTGTTGGAAAGCATTTTCCCGGCCAATGTCAACCGGTAATATTTTTTTTGCATAACATTCGAAGACCACAGTCAGAAAGCCTTCGAAACTACCGTCATAAGTCAGATATTCCATAAAGAAATCCTTTCTGAATAAACAGGACACTTGATTTGTCAGTGCTGCCAGATCATTGTCCGTTGCTGTTCTTCTTTTTGTGCCTGCATAACCAACGGAAAAAGGTCGAGCTGTGTGTCTCCGGCCTTTCTGTATTTTGAAATACTTTCTGAAACAATTTGTGTTTTCAGCCGTTCCGGTTCCCACGTGTAGGCTTTGGCCGGCAGTTCGTTGCAGGTGATAAAATATTTGGCCCGTTTCATTACCACCCCGATTTTCTTCAGGTTGTCTGAAGTGAGTCTCCGGAACCGTCGGGCATCGATAATCATTTTTGCGGATTGTACGCCAACGCCGGGAATACGAAGGATCATTTCGTAGCTGGCTTTATTCACATCAACCGGGAAAAGATGATAATTCCGGATAGCATACGCAAGTTTCGGGTCAATATCCAGATCGAGAAACGGGTGCTTCGGATCGAGAATCTCTTCGGCACGAAACTGGTAAAAACGCATCAGCCAGTCGCTTTGGTACAGACGGTTTTCCCGGACAAGAGGCGGTGTCTGAACGGCAGGAAGGCGTTTGTCGTATCCGTTAACAGGTACGTAACCTGAATAATACACGCGTTTCAGCTGCTGTTCCCTGTACAGGCCAGATGAAAGCAAAAGTATTTGCCGGTCGTTTTCGGGCGTGGCGCCTACAATTAATTGCGTACTTTGTCCGGCAGGGGCAAAAACCGGTGCTTTTCTGAATTTTGCCCTTTCTTCTTTGTTTTCCAGAATGCCCAGGTGAATCCGGCTCATCGGAGTCAGTATATTTTTAAAATTTTTTTCCGGCGCCAGCCGTTTTAACTCCGGATCAGTCGGAATTTCGATGTTAACGCTTAAGCGGTCGGCATAAAGTCCTGCCTGCCGGATCAGTTCGTCACTTGCGCCGGGGATGGCTTTCATGTGTATGTATCCGTAATACCGCTGTTCGAGCCGTAGCTTTTTGGCGACCAGCATCATCCGTTCCATCGTGTGGTCGGGGCTCTTAATTATTCCTGAACTCAGGAAAAGTCCTTCGATATAGTTCCGGCGGTAAAAATTAATGGTCAGTTCAACGATTTCGTCAACCGTGAATGTTGCCCGCGGACGGTCGTTGCTTCGCCGGTTGATGCAGTATGCACAATCGTACATACAGTTGTTGCTCATCAGTATTTTCAGCAGACTGATGCAGCGGCCGTCGCTTGTGAAACTGTGGCATATTCCTGCCGAAACCGAATTCCCGAGTCCGTCACCCGGATTTCTGCGGTTGTTTCCGCTTGATGCGCAGGATACATCATATTTCGCTGCATCTGCCAATATTTTTAGTTTATCATGAACCGAAATACTCATACTCTTTGTTTTATATGGCAAAAATATTGATTTTTTTTCATGTTAGCGATCGAAAATACTAAAAATATTAGTATTTCCGGATTTAACTATTGTTTTTCCACAGGCTTTCCGGGGAAAATAATACGAACAAATTTTTAAAAATTCAGGCTTTACCGGGAGATGAGAATACAAAAGAATATAAGTTCCTTTAAAAGGAATTAAGAGGGTGGAGGATAGTCTGAAATGATTTATAAAGCTAGAGGCTCCAGTAGTTCATTGTTTTTATCTTTTTTCTGAAAACCCCTTTTATGTCGACTAAAAGAGGCTTTTCTGCTGATATTTGCAGAAAATCGGCTTCGGTCAGACAGGTATATTCCTTATGGGAAACAGCAACGATTATTGCGTTGTATTTCTGTTTCTTATTTTGAAACGGGTCAGCTATTAATGAAACGCCGTACTCTTTTTTTACATCATCCGGCTGTGCATGAGGGTCGCAGGCCTCCACTTCAACGCCGTAATCGTTCAGCTCTTTTACAATATCAAAAACTTTTGAATTACGGATGTCGGCCACGTTTTCCTTGAAAGTAACCCCCATTACCAGAATCTTTGCGCCTACCGGATTTACTTTCCCTGCAATCAACCGTTTTACAACCTGTTTTCCGATATAGCCGCCCATCGAATCGTTTACAAAGCGACCTGAATTAATCATCTGGGGATGGTATTTCAGTTCGCGGGCTTTGTGTACAAGATAGTACGGATCGACCCCGATGCAGTGCCCTCCGACCAGCCCGGGGTAAAATTTCAGAAAATTCCATTTTGTTCCGGCAGCTTCGAGCACATCGTATGTGTTTATGCCCATCCGTCCGAACAGGATCGAGAGCTCGTTCATCAGGGCAATATTTACGTCGCGCTGGGTGTTTTCAATGATTTTTGCCGCCTCGGCAACTTTAATGGAAGGTGCACGGTGCAAGCCGGCCTTAACAATTAACGTATAGAGTTTTGCAATATTATCAAGACTTTCCTCATCGCATCCCGAAACAATTTTCACCGTGTTTTCCAGGGTGTGTTCCCGGTCGCCCGGATTGATCCGCTCGGGTGAATAGCCTGCTTTAAAATCAGTTTTGAATTTCAATCCTGAAATTTTTTCAATCAGAGGAATACATTCTTCCTCTGTAGTACCCGGATAAACGGTTGACTCGTAAATCACATAATCTCCTTTTTTCAGATTTTCAGCAATAGTTTGCGTGGCCGAAAGAATTGCCGACAAATCCGGGTTGTTGTATTTGTTTACCGGTGTCGGTACACCGACAATAAACACCGACGCATCCTTTAAATCTTCTTTGTCGCATGTAAAACGAATATCGCACCCCTCAAAATCAGACGACTTGAGTTCACAACTGGGATCGGTGTTCTGTTTTAGTAATCCAATACGTTTTTCATTTATATCGAAACCTGTAACTGCCAGGTGCTTTGCAAACCTGAGGGCCAGCGGCAATCCCACATACCCCATTCCGATAACTGCCAGTTTACTTTTTTTTTCAAGAAGACTATTTATGATATTCATTTCCGCGAGATTGATTTGTTTTCAAAGGTAATTTTTTCCGTCTATATTATTCTGATATCGTTAACCGGAATTTCGACCAGTGCGGAGAACCCCATTTGTTCGACCTGAACAGCTACTTTATTCTTCCCGTGAATTTTCACGAGAACCGCTTTCATCCCGATCATCGGGCCTGCAATAACTTCAATCTTTTTTCCGGGTTCCAGTTGTTCGGTTGTCACCGATACCTCGTGAATGTCCTGTTTCAGCATTAATTTCAGGTACTCGATTTGCTCGTCGGGAATAATGGCAGCCTTCCCCTCAAACCGTACATAGGTTACTACATAATTAGACTGCAGTACCTTATCGTATTCCTTCCGGCTGATGCGCACGAACAAATAACCTGATATCAGCGGCATTTCAACCCATTTTTTCCGGTCGCTCCATTGTCTCAGTTTTCGTTGAAGAGGAAGAAAAACTTCGATATTTTGTTCTGTGAGCTCTGCCTGGGCCTTTTTTTCCGCTCTCGATTTAGTATAAACGGCATGCCAGGAGTGAGAGGGCCCGGCATTTATTTTTTCCATTGTTTATCACGTTCTGCATAAATGCGTTCGATAATATCAACAACCTTCATTCCTTCAAGTGCATTGGTGCTGATTGACGTGTTGTTGTTCAATTTTTCGACCACATTGCGGATTACGAAATGGTGGTTTTGCGCCGATCCTTTGTATGCGCCATAATCGTTTGGCGGTGCACCCGGCTCCAGTTTCGGCATGGTGTAATTTTCGATATTGCAGTATGCCACTTCGTTCATGTACTGTCCGGCTACTTTTACGGTTCCTTTTTCTGCGATAATGATCATGCTGCTTTCCAGATTTTCATCAAACAAGGCAGTTGAATAATTCAGGCATCCTGTGCCCCCTTTCACAAAGTCGAAGTTCACGATTCCCGAATCTTCGAAGGCTGTCAGGTTTTTATGGTTGAAATCGTTGAAACGGCCCGAAATATTGTGAATATCGCCGAACAGCCAGTACATGATGTCGATAAAATGAGAAAACTGGGTAAACAATGTTCCTCCGTCAAGCAGGGCATCGCCGTGCCAGTTTTTTCCGGTATAGTAACGGGCATCGCGGTTCCAGTAACAATTGATCTGAATCTGGTAAATTTTACCAAGTAACTGTTGTTCAACTACATTTTTCAGCCATACAGAAGGTGGTGAGAAACGGTTTTGCATCACGCAGAATACATGCCGTTCTTTTTCCAGCGACTTGTGGATGATCATTTCGGCGTCACTTTTGTTCAGCGCCATCGGTTTTTCAATAACTACGTGCAGATTGTTTTCCAATGCCTTTATTGCCATCGGGGCATGTAACCCGTTGGGCGTGCAGATGTTCAGTACATCAAAATTTTTTTCGTTTTTCAGCAGTTCCTCAATAGAAGGATAAAAAGGTTCAGTAAAATCCTGTACTCCGCATTCTTCCGCGCTGCGAATGTCTGCAACAGCTACCAGTTCGGCATCGGGATTCCGGTGGATCATCTCGGCATGACGTTTTCCAATGTGCCCCATCCCAACTACTGCAAATCGTATTTTTTTTGTCATATTCTTACTTTTCAATTTTTATAACTTTTCCGTCTTTAAAAAAATATTCCTGTTTACTTTCAGGGCACACGGCAATTCCCAGTCCATTGAATTTCAATTTATGCCCGTATTCACTTATCCAGCCGGTTTGCCGTGCCGGATTACCCATTACCAGCGCATAAGCGGGAATATTTTTTGTAACCACTGCACCAGCGCCGACAAAAGCATATTCACCGATGCTTATGCCACATACAATGGTTGCATTGGCACCAATGGTTGCTCCCTTTTTTACCATCGTCTGCCGGTATTCATTTTTCCGGGCAATCGCGCTGCGAGGGTTTATTACATTGGTAAATACCATTGACGGGCCCAAAAAAACATCATCTTCACAAACAACGCCGGTGTAAACCGAAACATTATTCTGAATTTTTACATTATTTCCGATACTTACTTCAGGCGAAATAACTACGTTTTGTCCGATATTACAGTTGTTCCCAATCTTACAGTTTTTCATGATATGGCTGAAATGCCAGATTTTTGTATCTGTCCCGATTGTGCAACCCTCATCGATTACCGCCGTTTCGTGTGCAAAGTAGTTCTGCGTCATTTTCTGTAAAATTCAATAATACTTTCTGAAATATATTCGAGTTGCTCCTGTGTTAATTCGGTGTGCATGGGCAAAGATAACACTTGTTGGGAACATTCTTCGGCTGCAGGAAAATCGCCTTCTGTATAGCCTAAAAAGCGATAAGCTTCCTGAAGGTGGAGCGGAACAGGATAATAAACCATCGTCGGTATTCCCCTTTCTTTCAGAAATTGTTGAAGCTGGGCTCGTCCGTTTTTTACCTTTATGGTATACTGATGAAACGTATGACTGCTATATACAGTTCTTTTAGGAATGACTATTTCACAGAGGTTTCCCAGCGCCTGATCGTAAAATGCAGCAGCTTTCTGCCGGGCAGCGATATATTGGTCCAGATATTTTAGTTTGACATCGAGAATGGCAGCCTGCAAGGCATCGAGCCGTGAATTGACGCCAATCTGCCGGTAATGGTATTTTTTGTTCATTCCGTGATTGGCAATGGAACGAATAGCCGCACCCAGTTCTTCATCGTTGGTAAAAACGGCACCTCCGTCGCCGAAAGCTCCCAGATTTTTTGTGGGGAAGAACGAATTACAGGCCATATTCCCGATTGTCCCGGCTTTTGCACGAGCCCCGTTTGTGAAAATGTTATCGGCTCCCAACGCCTGGCACATGTCTTCGATAACATATAAATGATACTGACGTGCAATATCCATTATTTCTTCCATCGGAGCACATTGTCCGTACAGGTGAACCGGTACAATTGCCCGTGTCTTTGATGTTATTTTTTCCCTGATTTTGTCAGGAGAAATAGTAAATGTCAGGGGATCGATGTCTGCCAGAACCGGTTTTACCTTTAGCAGAGCCAGCACTTCGAGTGTCGAAACAAAAGTGAACGGCGTTGTTATTACCTCATCATCCGGGGCCAGATTTAATGCCATGAAAGCCATTTGCAAGGCATCGGTACCGTTTCCGCAGGTAATGGCATGTGTGTCATTCATATATTTCCGCAGGTTCTCCTCGAATTCAACCACTTTGCCACCTTTTACAAAAACCGACGATGCAATTACTTCCTGCATTGCCTGGTCAATTTCATTTTTTATTTTCAGATATTGGCCGAAAAGGTCAACCATTTGAATGTTCATGGGCTGTTTGTTTTTCATTAGAACGAAGCAAAAACAAATAGATTTTGTTTCGGGCGAAATTAAAAAATGTTTGTGAAAACGTTTGCTTTATAATGGATTCTTATTTTTTACCGGCGGCTGATAAGGGAGGAAAAAGGTTTTTTAAGATTGTTATATTTTTTCCTTGGCGTTTAGGAATAAAGAACTACCTTTGCCACCGTTTTTGAAAAACAAAAACATTTTCAAGGATGACTCAGTAGCTCAGCTGGTAGAGCACATCCCTTTTAAGGATGGGGTCCCGGGTTCGAACCCCGGCTGAGTCACCAAATTAAAAATAAAAACCTTGCAAATCAATGATTTGTGAGGTTTTTTGTTTTTTAAGGGGACAAAAGTGGCGTTGTCTGTTAATGTAACATTTTTATCTGCTTCCCTTGTCTTTAAATAAAAAACTAATCATACATATGGAATTATTTCCTTTTTTCAGGAAGATGGTCAATTTTTCCTGCAGGAAATAGTGTAAGATTTTAATAAATACATTTGCTCCGATTTTAGGTGATTGTTTCTGATCACTTCAGAAACAATAAAAGGGAATCCGGTGAAAGACCGGTGCTGTACCCGCAGTTGCGTCACCCATTCGGGTGATGCAAAAAAATATAAAATATTAATATTCAATGTATTGCAAAATTGGGCTTTAGAAAGTGTCGAAGTCAGGAAATATCAATTGTCGGTAGCGCATGAGTCAGGATGCGGCGAAGTGGTTCTTACTTCCGGAAAACGGAGCGAAAACATGCTTCGTCCCAGGTTTCCGGATTTGCCCGACACGGCGTTCATCCATTTCGGAAATTTTGTTGGCGAATCTGTTCAATTGGCCGTGCCGGAGATGAAAGTTCATCCCGGTTCATGTTCTGGAAAAGCGGCGATTACCGTTTCTTTACGTCCGGAGGCAATACAAAGGAAATAGCTGTAACCGTAACCCCGTCTTTTGAAATCGCAGGCCCCTGGAATGTAACATTTGTCCCGGCAACAGGTGCGAAAACAATAGAAAAGACAATGGACAAACTGGCACTGTGGAACGAGGATGCCGACCCGGAAATAAAATATTTTCGGGAACGGCAGGCTATAAAAAAACCTTTACACTGACGGCAGCTCAGGCAAGCAGTGCTGTAGCCCGTTTGCGATTGGGCAAGGTATACGACATTTCTGAAGTATGGGTAAACGGCAAAAACATGGGCATTGTGTGGACTACACCCTGGACTGCAGACCTTTCCGGAGTTTTAAAAGAAGGTGCTAACGAACTGACGATAAAAGTAACCAACTGCTGGGCAAACCGGTTGATTGAGAGTAAAATATTCAGAATAAATTACCGGAAATATTTTCAGAAAACGCCCAGAAGCTTAATTGTAACGATAACTAGGGCAACTATGAGCACATAACGTACATATTTTGCTCCGCCTTTGATGGTAAATTTTGCCCCGAGCCATGCCCCTGTCATGTTTCCTGTTGCCAGGATTAAACCGCTTGCAAAATCAACCTGACGATTCCAGATATAAACAATCAGGGCAAAAGCTGTATAGATCAGTATGATAAAAACTTTCACAGCGTTGGTTTTTACAAGATCGTAACCACATCCCCAAACCAGACCGGCTATCAACAAAAAACCTACTCCCAGCTGAATAAAACCTCCGTAAAAGCCAACTATAAAAAGGATGATATACTGCAGAACGGAATGCTTTGACGACTCACAACCTGCATTTGCCCTCATTTTTGATTCAGGTCTGAAAATAACCATAAACAGCATGACAACCATGACAACAGCAATCACTTTCCGCATAACAGCCTCGTTCAGTTCAACGGCAAACATAGCCCCGAAAACCGAACCAATAGTGGCTGGTACGGCCAGACGGTAATCTTTTTTCAGGTCAAGCACCTTACTTCGGCGGAACGTATTTGCCGAGATTATACTCTGGAGAAAAAGGGCAATCCGGTTCGTCCCGTTGGCTACATTGGCCGGCAATCCAAGAAACATAAGCATTGGAAGCGAAAGCATGGAACCTCCACCTGCAACTGTATTCAAAAAACCGGCAACAAGTCCTACTCCTATCAAACTCAACACAATATACCACTCCATAATTCCGATTTTTTTATAAAAAAGAAACAGATCATTCTCTCATTTGTTTTTTCAGGAGATATTGCACCAGATCGTAAGCCGAAGTAAAACCGGCAGGTTCTTTTGTTCCGGTTACTATTTCCCATTTCAGGGTATCGCTTACGGTAACATTTATTGCTGCATTCCGGGCATTGTCTGTATAAATAAAACCTGCACGTGCCAAAGCGTGAATTGTCCATCGTTTGGGAAGTTCAGGCCCTTCAACTGAAAATGAACCACGAAATGTTTTTTTCAATCTGAAATCGCCGCTGAATTCATCAAAAATAATATTTTCACTGGCAAATACCTTGTTGTAATAACCATGCAAAATCAAGTCTTCGGGCGCACCTTCCAGCACTTCATCCTCCAGCATCAGCCAGATTTTATCGACTTCGGAAGTTGCAATATTCAGGTCGTGGGTTGAAAAAACAATTGTCTTCTCTTCGTTCCGGGCCAGATTATGAAGCAGGTGTACAATTTCATATTTATTGCGGATATCCAGAAAAGCGGTTGGCTCGTCAAGAATAATAACCGGCGTGTTTTGTACCAGCGAACGGGCAATCATCGCACGCTGACGTTCACCATCGCTCAATTCATCAATCATCTGTTCTTCAAATCCGTGTAATCCGACCAGATCAACCGCCTTCTCGATAATTACCAAATCATCGCGGGTTAATGTTCCTATAAAATTTGTATACGGAAACCTTCCGAGAGCCAGTAAATCGCGAACCCGCATGTTTTGTACCCGCACCACATCGGTTGATACAAAGCTTAATATTTTTGCCAGATCACGGCTCTTGTATAAATTCAACGGTTTTCCGTTAAAACAGACCTCGCCTTTTAATATATCCTGAAATCCGCATAACGAACGAAGCAATGTACTTTTGCCAATTCCGTTACTACCCACCAGTGCGACCAGTTCACCCGGTATCGCCGACAGGTTCAGCGAATGTTTAATTTCTTTCAGACCTTTTCTTGTCCGGTAGCCAACCGAAAGATCATTAAGCCGGATATATACTTTCGTGTTTTCCATCAGACAGAAGTGAATTTCCGGTTTTTCAGAATAATCCAGATAATAACAGGAATTCCGACCAGCGCTGTTACCGAATTAATAGGAAGAGTACTTTCCATTCCCGGTAATTGAGCAACGATATCGCTGATCAGTAAAATAATAGCTCCAAGCAATACGCTTGCCGGAATCAAAATATGATGACTGGCTGTTTTAAACAGTAAACGGGCAATATGGGGCACAGCAATGCCGATAAAACCAATTGGTCCGCAAAACGCAGTAATACTGCCGGCCAAAATGCTGGTACTGATGAAAACCATCATCCTTACCGTCTTTATCCTTAATCCCATACTTTTTGCATACTGTTCGCCCAAAAGCATTACATCCAGTGACTTTGCGCTAAAAAAAGCAATTAGTAACCCGGCTAAAACAGAGGGAATCAGCACCTTCAGTTGCGAATGGGTAACACTGCCCAGACTTCCCATTGTCCATATTATAAATGATTTCAGCATCGTCTCGGAACTGAAATACTGCATGATACTGACAAACGACGAAGCCGCACTGGCAAACAATATTCCCAGAATTAATATGGTCATTATATCTTTTACCCGGATGGAAACAGCCAGAATAAGGAACATGACCAGTCCGCTTCCAAGCCAGGCCATCAGAACAATCGCCCACGATCCGCTTATTGTAAAAAAACTCAGTGAAAGAACGGATGAAAAGCCCAGCACAAGAACAGCCACGCCCAGACTGGCCCCGGCACTGATTCCCAGTACATACGGACCCGCCAGCGGATTCCGGAAGATAGTTTGCATCTGGAGCCCGCTAACCGACAATGCCACCCCGGCAGCAACAGCCGTAAGCGCCTTTGGTAAACGGAAATCGAGCACAATGGTTTTTATTTCTTCAGAAGCATCCGAAAAACCGAATAATATTGAAAAGACTTGTTTTACAGGAATTAACAGGGAACCGGTAAAAATATCGAGCACAAAAAACAGTACTGCAGCAAGGAACAACAGCAGGAACAAACTTGCATTCTTCAATTTTGCAGACGAACTCATTCCGGCAGTTTTTGATAATAATATAATGTATCGGAAGGAAAAATTTCCGGATGAAAAATCCGGATCAGATCTTTCAGAACAACTTCAGGATTGGCAACACCGGTTTCCCATATATCATTTCCGCCGTTAGGAATCATCCGTTTGTTGTCGTTATATACCATTTTTTCACGCAAAGGCTTAATAATCGCAAAACGTTCATCCTGATCAGTGATATCTTTCAAACTACCGACATACCCGCAGTTAATCCACACGTCGGCATTAACCGACTGAGAAATAACATTTTCAGGCGAAAGCACGAAACTTTCCCGCTTATCATTATCTTTCCATAAATACTGTCCGCCTGCATCTGCAATCAGGTTTGCCATATTCGATTTTCCTCCGGGAACCCACCAGTTGTCTTTATACGGAAAACCGGTAATCACCACCGGCTGATGACCGGCCTGCAATGCCTTTTGTTTCAGTTGCAAATATTGCTTTGCTGTTTCTGAAAATATCCGATCCGCATCATCTTCCCTGTTGAAAAAGGCAGCAACAAATTTTAACCATTCGGCACGTCCCAATGGAGTTTCTTCCAGATATTCAGCATTAATTACTACCGGTATTCCCAAATCTTCCAGTTTTGAAAGATAGGATGCTACTTCCGAACCGACCCCGTAAGCCATTACCATGTCAGGCTTCAATTTCAGCAAAAGCTCGTAATTCAGATTCTGGTCGTAACCGACATCCTGTACCTGTCCGGCTTCAATCTCTGCCCTTACTTTTTGGTTCGAAACGTACTGTTTTCCTGAAATACCCACAATTTTATCTTCGAGCCCGAGTTTAAGCAGAAAACCAATATGTGTAGTTGAGAGGCACACGACCCGTTCAACAGGCGTACGGATAATTTTTTTTGACCGGATTGAATCCGGAACTTCTTCATTTTTAGGCACCAACCAATATGAATAATGAATTCCTGTTGCATTTTCCCAGGGATCTAAAACATCAACACGGCTCAAATCACCGAATTTTTCAATATGAAATCCCAGCGCAAACCGGTTCGACGTGAAACATTTTTCATGAACTTTTTTTTCTGAACATGAAAAAAACATCAGGAGTATAAAAACATAAATCAGCTTCATTCTGCAAAACTAATAAATCCGGTCAATACATTCTACTATTTCAAGGTGTAGTCAAAGCCTGGACTCAATTTTCGGGAACCAGGTGAACCGGTTCTAAAAAGTAATTCTGAAATTCAATTTGCAGGCAAATATGTATTTCAGAATGATTCTTCAAAATTAAGTATTTATTAAAGCAAACTTTCTCTTTAAGAGACATGACTTCTATTCCGATACAAAATGTAACTTTATATGAATTTTATAATTCATTTATCATATTAGATGAAGTTTTTTACAATTAATTTTTCTGAACAGGCACTGATTTGTGACAAAAAGAAATAATTATGGAATATCATTTTTCCATTCAAAACCGGCGTTACACCTTCGGTGATCTGAAGGCCCTTTTAGCAAAAGCAACCCCTTTCCGAAGCGGAGATGCACTGGCCGGACTTACCGCAGAAAGCAATGAAGAGCGGGTTGCTGCTCAGTTTGCGCTAAGCGATGTTCCGTTAGCAAATTTTTTGAAAGAAGAACTGATTCCTTACGAAGAGGATGAGATAACAAGGCTTATTCTTGACAGTCATAGTCAGGAAGTTTTTTTGCCTGTTTCCGGTTTCACGGTTGGCGAGTTCCGCGACTGGCTTCTGACCGACGCGGCAGATGGTGCAACATTGAAAGAACTGGCGCCCGGACTTACACCAGAAATGGTTGCTGCGACTTCAAAACTGATGCGGAACCAGGATCTGATCCAGGTCGCCCGTAAATGTGAAGTAGTCAGCCGGTTCAGAGGAACAATAGGTCTTCGCGGGCGGCTTTCTGTCAGACTGCAACCCAACAGCCCTGTTGACGATCCCAAAGGAATTGCCGCAAGTGTGATTGATGGACTGATGTACGGTTGCGGTGATGCGGTTCTCGGGATCAATCCGGCAACCGACAGTCCGGAAATGGTGACCGATTTACTGAAAATGCTCGACCACATCCGGCTGAAATTTAACATTCCGACCCAGTCCTGTGTCCTTTGCCATGTAACAACTGCCCTGAAAATCATCGATAAAGCACCGGTCGATTTGGTGTTTCAGTCTATCGGAGGAACAGAAAAAACAAATGCTTCCTTCGGTGTCAGCCTGTCAATCCTCGGGGAAGCTTATGAAGCAGCAACTGCCCTGAACAGGGGGACAGTGGGAAACCAGGTTATGTATTTTGAAACCGGGCAAGGGTCAGCCCTGTCAGCCAATGCGAATTTCGGAGTCGATCAGCAAACCTGCGAAACACGTGCGTATGCCGTTGCCCGGAAATTCAATCCGTTTCTTGTCAACACGGTTGTCGGGTTCATCGGACCGGAATATCTATACGACGGGAAACAAATCATCCGGGCCGCTCTTGAAGATCATTTTTGTGCCAAACTTCTTGGCTTACCGATGGGAGCAGATATTTGCTATACCAACCATTCAGAAGCAGATCAGGATGATATGGACAACCTGCTTACATTGCTTGGTGTAGCCGGTGTTAATTTTATTATGGGAGTTCCCGGTGCCGACGATATCATGCTTAATTACCAGTCTACTTCATTTCACGATGCGCTGTATATCCGCAAAGTATTAAATAAAAAGCCTTCTCCCGAATTCGAACAGTGGTTGCTTTCGATGGGAATCATTGACGAAAACGGAAAAAGGAGGGCTATTAACGGAACACATAAATTACTGAAAAATGTTTGATACAGACCATCCGGTTATCACGACAAAATCAATTATTCAGGAAGATGCCTGGGACAACCTGAAACAGATAACGAAAGCGCGTATTGCCCTGGGGAATGTAGGGGGCAGCCTTCCGTTAAGGGAAGTCCTTGATTTTAAACTGGCTCATGCGTTGGCAAAAGATGCCATTTATTCTGAGTTGGATGTTGATGGTATTCAACAAAAACTGGTAGATTTTGATCTTCCTGTTTATACTCTTCACAGCCGGGTTGAAAACCGGAATCAATATCTGAGAAGGCCGGATTTTGGACGTCGTCTGGATGAAAAATCTGTCGTCAGTCTGAAGAAATCGAAACAGACTTTTGATATGGTTTTTGTTATAACCGACGGACTTTCAGCAGAAGCAGTAAATGCACACGCTCCTGAGATATTAAAACTGATTATTCCTGCTGTTCTCTCACGTTATAAAGTTGCCATAGTGATTGTCAATCAGGGGCGTGTCGCTGTTGGCGATGAAATCGGGGAACTGCTTAACGCCCGGTTTACTGCTGTTTTTATCGGAGAACGTCCCGGTTTGTCGTCACCCGAAAGCATGGGAATTTATACCACGTATGCACCCGGAACAGGTTTGACAGATGAGCGGAGAAACTGTATTTCCAACATCCATCACGATGGATTGAGCTATATTGATGCTTCCCGAATTCTGGCTTACCTGATTAAACAGTCGTTTCTGAAGAAAACAAGCGGAGTTGCCATCAAAATTGAAGTTGATAAACTACCGCCTGCTGACAAAGGAATTACTTTGTCCTGATTCTTCTGCCACTAAATATTCCGAAACAAAACATAAAAAAAGGCTGTCTGGTTTTTCTCCTGACAGCCTCTGTTGTTCGCCCAGCATGTATTCAGTCTAACGGGTGTAAGTCCTTGGCACGCCCGATGGCGGGAAGTGCGCAGCCAAAGACAAGGGTGTCGGTCGAGAGGCCGAATCCGAAGGAAGTCGGCGGCAAACGT
>Ga0183096_1000079_pt1 | contig 62415 bp, 45 predicted proteins | sample Biomet5_FD_127791 | JGI IMG/M metagenome (GOLD analysis project Ga0183096, IMG submission 127791) | Microbial communities from bioreactor (seeded with sewage sludge) at LBNL, California, USA - Biofuel metagenome 5 (version 2) (version 3) | ecosystem: Engineered > Bioreactor > Anaerobic >... | reverse complement strand
TATTTCAATTCCATAAGGTACAATTAAAAGAATTGAAATAAATCTCGATGTTGGTATGTTGGTATGTATTTCAATTCCATAAGGTACAATTAAAAGCTTAACACCGATTATCTTTCAATCAATAAAAGAGCATTTCAATTCCATAAGGTACAATTAAAAGATTATAGCGTAATCAATTCTATCCCCTTTCTTAGTTATTTCAATTCCATAAGGTACAATTAAAAGTTCACTGATCTTTAGTGTGTTAACAGGATCGTTTAATTTCAATTCCATAGGGTACAATTAAAAGTCTGCTTGTCCGGCAGCAAACTTGAAGTCCACCTCATTTCAATTCCATAAGGTACAATTAAAAGATTATGCCGGGAACATGCAAAGTGAACAGGAAGACATTTCAATTCCATAAGGTACAATTAAAAGCTTTTCAAGAATTTCACGAATTGAATAACTCATATCATTTCAATTCCATAAGGTACAATTAAAAGTAAATATAAGGCTGACATGGGGGCCAACTTCGAAGATATTTCAATTCCATAAGGTACAATTAAAAGAATTGAAATAAATCTCGATGTTGGTATGTTGGTATGTATTTCAATTCCATAAGGTACAATTAAAAGCTTAACACCGATTATCTTTCAATCAATAAAAGAGCATTTCAATTCCATAAGGTACAATTAAAAGATTATAGCGTAATCAATTCTATCCCCTTTCTTAGTTATTTCAATTCCATAAGGTACAATTAAAAGTTCACTGATCTTTAGTGTGTTAACAGGATCGTTTAATTTCAATTCCATAGGGTACAATTAAAAGTCTGCTTGTCCGGCAGCAAACTTGAAGTCCACCTCATTTCAATTCCATAAGGTACAATTAAAAGATTATGCCGGGAACATGCAAAGTGAACAGGAAGACATTTCAATTCCATAAGGTACAATTAAAAGCTTTTCAAGAATTTCACGAATTGAATAACTCATATCATTTCAATTCCATAAGGTACAATTAAAAGTAAATATAAGGCTGACATGGGGGCCAACTTCGAAGATATTTCAATTCCATAAGGTACAATTAAAAGCGTTTTGGATGTAGATGTCGGATGCTGTTTACCTGATTTCAATTCCATAAGGTACAATTAAAAGTCTGGAGGAGATAGTATTAGCGATGTGGCGATACTTAATTTCAATTCCATAAGGTACAATTAAAAGCAGCATCCAGATACTTATTCATGTTCAGAGACATATCATTTCAATTCCATAAGGTACAATTAAAAGTACTTCGAATTTAACCCTTAGCCTTTCTCCTATTTCATTTCAATTCCATAAGGTACAATTAAAAGCAAATATGATGTTTGCCCATTAGCACCGTTCTTTCATTTCAATTCCATAAGGTACAATTAAAAGTTCGTCAACTTGATGAGGCTGGGGAATTGTCGGAAAATTTCAATTCCATAAGGTACAATTAAAAGATTACCATCCGGATTTATGCTATTACAGCCTCAAAGCATTTCAATTCCATAAGGTACAATTAAAAGTAAAAAAAAGCCCATTAATAATGAGCAGTACCGCTACTCTATTTCAATTCCATAAGGTACAATTAAAAGCCTTACTCTTAGCATAATTGATTGCATCAACAAGCATTTCAATTCCATAAGGTACAATTAAAAGACCCTCCGAAATCAACCAAGTCAGGTTTAATTAAACCATTTCAATTCCATAAGGTACAATTAAAAGTAGGAAAGAAATTAAGTTGGTGGCAAACTCTGTTTATTATTTCAATTCCATAAGGTACAATTAAAAGGTTGAACTGGCCTCAATGATATTGCTCAACGTCTGATTTCAATTCCATAAGGTACAATTAAAAGGGAGATTATTTTATGCCATGCCGTCAGGCCATCCTATTTCAATTCCATAAGGTACAATTAAAAGAGCGTTTCGATTGGACACGTGATAGTGGTAATGCTGATTTCAATTCCATAAGGTACAATTAAAAGATTCTCATGTTCTTAATCAGGCTACTGTTAATAAATATTTCAATTCCATAAGGTACAATTAAAAGCTTTAGGTGATTATCTTGGGTTACCTACTACTAAGGTATTTCAATTCCATAAGGTACAATTAAAAGGAAGCCGTGAATTTCTCCAACGGAGAAGAGAAACATATTTCAATTCCATAAGGTACAATTAAAAGATTATGAACCCTATTATTACATTATCCGAGAAAGTAATTTCAATTCCATAAGGTACAATTAAAAGGGGGACAAAGGAGACAAAGGCGAACAGGGTATCCGATTTCAATTCCATAAGGTACAATTAAAAGTCCAGCAGCCAAAATGACTACAAGGCCGCCAAGATAATTTCAATTCCATAAGGTACAATTAAAAGTCATCGAGGTTTTAGTGCCGGTATAAGGTTTTGAGCCATTTCAATTCCATAAGGTACAATTAAAAGTATTGAAATTTCCTATTGACTGGCTTATTGGTACCATATTTCAATTCCATAAGGTACAATTAAAAGTCTTACTGGTGTAGTCTTGACAGGCCGTAAATGTGATTTCAATTCCATAAGGTACAATTAAAAGGAGCTCACCTTAAAAGTAAGCATTGATTCAAAGTACCATTTCAATTCCATAAGGTACAATTAAAAGCCCGCCCTGATTATTAAACAGTACACACTTACTCTATTTCAATTCCATAAGGTACAATTAAAAGGCCTTATTCACGCCTGTGGAGCCGTCGGAACCATATTTCAATTCCATAAGGTACAATTAAAAGGGGCTATGAGCAGGAATTGAGTGATATTAACCGGTTATATTTCAATTCCATAAGGTACAATTAAAAGAAATCTTATAAATCCACTGCCTTGTCCTTTTTGATAATTTCAATTCCATAAGGTACAATTAAAAGTCCAAGCAGGGAAGCAGCCAAGTAAAGGCTCACACCCAATTTCAATTCCATAAGGTACAATTAAAAGTCGTATTTCGCCGCCAACAGGTTCTAAATAACATTATTTCAATTCCATAAGGTACAATTAAAAGGATGCCCTTTTGCGATTGCAAGTACTTTTTTTCGTTATTTCAATTCCATAAGGTACAATTAAAAGAAAAAGTCAATAATTGCAGGTATATATTGAATGATTTATTTCAATTCCATAAGGTACAATTAAAAGTTAGATGCTACAAAGCTTTAAAATCGTTCCCGTCTCATTTCAATTCCATAAGGTACAATTAAAAGACTCTCCGTCGACGACCAGTAAAGCGACCTAACAAGATTTCAATTCCATAAGGTACAATTAAAAGGGACAGGCGATATTCACCGCCTTAAGTCTTAAAGATTTCAATTCCATAAGGTACAATTAAAAGTTTCCGCTGCAACTCCAATTCTATTTTCGTAATCATATTTCAATTCCATAAGGTACAATTAAAAGCTTATTGGTTTATTGCGTTTTAGTTATCGCACCATAATTTCAATTCCATAAGGTACAATTAAAAGTTACAATGAATTACATCGAACTAATCAATAACTTTATTTCAATTCCATAAGGTACAATTAAAAGCCAAAATAGAAATCCAGCAGCTCCCCGGCTATTTGTTATTTCAATTCCATAAGGTACAATTAAAAGAATATTCCGAATCCCAAAACACCGTCTCCGATATACTATTTCAATTCCATAAGGTACAATTAAAAGAACCTGTTCCCGATTGATTTTGAAATGACGTAACTTATTTCAATTCCATAAGGTACAATTAAAAGACAAAAACATCCTGCGTAACACCACCAAGATACTGATTTCAATTCCATAAGGTACAATTAAAAGAACAAAGAAGAATTTAAAGCAAAAGTATTTCTATAATTTCAATTCCATAAGGTACAATTAAAAGTTATGCGGAGTATAAATATGTGCCTAGTTCTGTGCAATTTCAATTCCATAAGGTACAATTAAAAGGTCATTTTTCTCCATTTTATAATTACACCTTTTAACATTTCAATTCCATAAGGTACAATTAAAAGCTAACAGGACATTTAAGGCAGCTTTTTAGGTAAATAATTTCAATTCCATAAGGTACAATTAAAAGGAGAATGAACGTACCTATCAACGTAATCTTGAACAGATTTCAATTCCATAAGGTACAATTAAAAGTATATTTTGATAGCTTACCCCTGAGAGATCAGCCAATATTTCAATTCCATAAGGTACAATTAAAAGGGTAGAGCTAAAGACAACAAAAGGGGATTAAGATTATTTCAATTCCATAAGGTACAATTAAAAGTAATAAAATAGAAACTTTAAAAATATACTACTTAATTTCAATTCCATAAGGTACAATTAAAAGGGTTATAAAACAAACATTTTAGGCACAGCCCTTACTAATTTCAATTCCATAAGGTACAATTAAAAGGTGTTTACGGTAATGATTAATGCAGTCCAGATGAAAATTTCAATTCCATAAGGTACAATTAAAAGGGAGAATGAACGTACCTATCAACGTAATCTCGAGCAGATTTCAATTCCATAAGGTACAATTAAAAGTTCTACCGATTCTACGGATAAGACCAAATACAATATTTCAATTCCATAAGGTACAATTAAAAGGTATTGCTCGCATCAATAAAAGGCAGGTACTTTGATTTCAATTCCATAAGGTACAATTAAAAGTAAGTATGTGGTAACCGCTATTTTAGGAGCTCTAGGATTTCAATTCCATAAGGTACAATTAAAAGAGACATTAGCAGTATTGATCCTAAAAAAGAAACCCCATTTCAATTCCATAAGGTACAATTAAAAGAGAAATTCAGGGCTTCACCCCACCAGTATTACATACATTTCAATTCCATAAGGTACAATTAAAAGTTAATCCGATAAAGCAAATCATTAAATAGAAAACAATTTCAATTCCATAAGGTACAATTAAAAGCATTAAAAACAGAAGCAATGAAAACATTAATTATTTTATTTCAATTCCATAAGGTACAATTAAAAGGGTTGTGGTTGTCCCCTCGACAACGATACATAACCACATTTCAATTCCATAAGGTACAATTAAAAGTTGATTTAACCAATTTGAGAGAAATAAGAATTAAGTAATTTCAATTCCATAAGGTACAATTAAAAGATATTGGTATAATTCTGTCGGGCGGGTGCTTCTTAATTTCAATTCCATAAGGTACAATTAAAAGAGACATTGGTCGTGTAAAGACAGATGATTTATGTAATTTCAATTCCATAAGGTACAATTAAAAGCTTTTACCACTTCATTAAAGAAAGGCGACATGAATATTTCAATTCCATAAGGTACAATTAAAAGAGCTGATGAACGAGAATCAGGCAGTGATCTATCATATTTCAATTCCATAAGGTACAATTAAAAGAGTAGGAAGCATTATCGTAAGACAAGCGGCCAAGGAATTTCAATTCCATAAGGTACAATTAAAAGCGTCTTAAAGAATGTGAAGCGCGTCATAAACTCGTTATTTCAATTCCATAAGGTACAATTAAAAGTTCTTCATACGATTAATCTTTATTATTAACCGTATCTTATTTCAATTCCATAAGGTACAATTAAAAGACATCTTCAACTGATGCCACTTCTCCACAAGGTAATAATTTCAATTCCATAAGGTACAATTAAAAGTAGAGAGAATGAGTACAATTTGCCTTCTGCACAGAATTTCAATTCCATAAGGTACAATTAAAAGTTACAGTTAAATCAATATACCAATCCCCTATAATATTTCAATTCCATAAGGTACAATTAAAAGCAGATTTGCACGCTTGATAATCTAATTCAAGCAGATTATTTCAATTCCATAAGGTACAATTAAAAGTTCCCTGGCAGTAATCAGAATTATCAGATTTCATCATTTCAATTCCATAAGGTACAATTAAAAGCAGGATGTGAGCTGGCATATTTTGTTAGATCAATTTGATTTCAATTCCATAAGGTACAATTAAAAGTTTTTCCAGTGTGGAGCTGGACACATTTTGCTCAAATTTCAATTCCATAAGGTACAATTAAAAGATTTAATCCCTACATTACGACGTATGTACTTTTCTGATTTCAATTCCATAAGGTACAATTAAAAGCGTGCTATATCATGAGACTTTCCCTGAAATACAATAATTTCAATTCCATAAGGTACAATTAAAAGCAGGTAAGGAAAACTTCTATTGCGAGTTTTCTATCGAATTTCAATTCCATAAGGTACAATTAAAAGTATAAAAAGCAATATGACTATTACAACAGTCTGTTTTATTTCAATTCCATAAGGTACAATTAAAAGATATTAAATTTTACGATTATGATAATCAATCTAAAGATTTCAATTCCATAAGGTACAATTAAAAGGATATGATTTCCAAAATACAATTCATGATATCCGCATTTCAATTCCATAAGGTACAATTAAAAGACCATCCGGATTTATGCTATTACAGCCTCAAAGCATTTCAATTCCATAAGGTACAATTAAAAGAAAGATAAGGCAGACATCGCAGAGGAAAACTATTCACATTTCAATTCCATAAGGTACAATTAAAAGTAATCTAAAGCCGCATAACAAGCTTATGGTTAAAATTTCAATTCCATAAGGTACAATTAAAAGCGCGGTAAAGTACAGGGAGCAAATAGAAAAAAGGAAATTTCAATTCCATAAGGTACAATTAAAAGTCAAGGACGGGGGATAATCTGCTTGCTCGTATTAATCATTTCAATTCCATAAGGTACAATTAAAAGTTTAACTATCATGCCTAATCCTTGACTGTACTTATATTTCAATTCCATAAGGTACAATTAAAAGCAGAGGGGACGAACGGGCCGTTTAAGTCTGTCATAAAAATTTCAATTCCATAAGGTACAATTAAAAGTGCTTTATCCTGTTATATGTGAAGAAGTTGTTCCATTTCAATTCCATAAGGTACAATTAAAAGTGGCGGAAAAACCCCGTTTAACTTATTACAACACTTATTTCAATTCCATAAGGTACAATTAAAAGGGAAGAAAGACAATCGAGCCGGATAGAACAAAATCGATTTCAATTCCATAAGGTACAATTAAAAGAGCAGAACTACCGGCTAAGAGGGGAACTCTTAAGAGATTTCAATTCCATAAGGTACAATTAAAAGCTAATTTATATAATAATGCTTTCAAGGTTTCATTTCATTTCAATTCCATAAGGTACAATTAAAAGCCACATCCGCAGGTTCAGGAGTCACCACGGAAACTGCATTTCAATTCCATAAGGTACAATTAAAAGCTTAACTAAGTAATCATGCGATGTCAGACTAAGAAGATTTCAATTCCATAAGGTACAATTAAAAGTATTAATCGAAAAATAAAGGTTCTGGACTTTATAGAATTTCAATTCCATAAGGTACAATTAAAAGAAAGCAACCAACCCGAAAGCTTACGGAGAACTTGAAAATTTCAATTCCATAAGGTACAATTAAAAGTCAAACGAAACGATCACCGTTGCATCGCTAACCGCATTTCAATTCCATAAGGTACAATTAAAAGGAAAGCGCAGCTTTTGAACTTATCAACTCTAAAGAAATTTCAATTCCATAAGGTACAATTAAAAGAATATCGAATTGGCGGAATTAAGGGCGTTGGGCCTTATTTCAATTCCATAAGGTACAATTAAAAGTCCAACGTAAAAAAGAATCATCTTACGCAGCATAAAATTTCAATTCCATAAGGTACAATTAAAAGCTCCAAAATAGTGCTGAAACGGGACGCACGTGATTCATTTCAATTCCATAAGGTACAATTAAAAGTTTTCCAATTAATTTGATCTTCAATTGCTTCATCAATTTCAATTCCATAAGGTACAATTAAAAGAAGGCTCTTTAGTAATCGTTACAAATTCGTTACCGATTTCAATTCCATAAGGTACAATTAAAAGTGATTACTTTCTGCAATTCGACGGATGTCTGTATCATTTCAATTCCATAAGGTACAATTAAAAGAAGAGTTAAAATGCTGAAACGGGCCGCACGTGAACCATTTCAATTCCATAAGGTACAATTAAAAGCCGATTTATTATACAAAAGTCAAGCATACCCAATCATATTTCAATTCCATAAGGTACAATTAAAAGATAATGTAAGCATAGATATTATATCCAAGATAACTAATTTCAATTCCATAAGGTACAATTAAAAGATTTCGCAACCGATGCGATTACGATCATTAAAGACCATTTCAATTCCATAAGGTACAATTAAAAGTTTCGATGTGTATCATTTCTTAATTCATAACCAATTCATTTCAATTCCATAAGGTACAATTAAAAGTATGTACGCCCTTGTAGATCGTTTGATTACGGAAAAGTATTTCAATTCCATAAGGTACAATTAAAAGAAGCTTTTGATGTCCATTTTCATAATATAGCAATCTTATTTCAATTCCATAAGGTACAATTAAAAGAGATTTAGCCTTTCTTGTGACGATGACTATAAAGAATTTCAATTCCATAAGGTACAATTAAAAGGGGGAACAGGTACACCTCAAGTGTCATGATAAGAATTTCAATTCCATAAGGTACAATTAAAAGATATTCCGGCACCTGTCCTCTCCCCATATAATAAATTTCAATTCCATAAGGTACAATTAAAAGGCAACCGTTTTCATCTCGTTTAACACCGACATAATCGATTTCAATTCCATAAGGTACAATTAAAAGAATGCTGCGATTATCTTTTGCCCCTTTCGTCCTCTTATTTCAATTCCATAAGGTACAATTAAAAGGAGTTTGAAAGATGGGCATCACGTTGCATAAAATATTTCAATTCCATAAGGTACAATTAAAAGTGCTTCAATAATAATTGTATAATCGGATTTTAGGAAATTTCAATTCCATAAGGTACAATTAAAAGTGATCTTTTTCCTCAAACGATTGCGCAGTATAATATTTCAATTCCATAAGGTACAATTAAAAGATTATGATGATGGCATTCTAAGAAAAAACGTTGAAGAATTTCAATTCCATAAGGTACAATTAAAAGCTTTTTGTGCATCAGTTAATTCGTCGAACTCTTTGATTTCAATTCCATAAGGTACAATTAAAAGCGATGTGTATCATTTCTTAATTCATAACCAATTCATTTCAATTCCATAAGGTACAATTAAAAGTTACACGTGAAATAATATATTTGCTCCTTTTGTAAGATTTCAATTCCATAAGGTACAATTAAAAGCCATGTAATCATTGCTTGCCATCCCTTTTGTATCAATTATTTCAATTCCATAAGGTACAATTAAAAGTCCTTCTATTCATTCCGCATTCGGTGATGTTTATCCATTTCAATTCCATAAGGTACAATTAAAAGCCTTCAATAACAGAATAATTCATTGCTGTATATCAATCAGTTACTGGATCTAATTTGATGAGTTTTCTCTTAAAAATATGTCGATCAGTAGTAATATAAAAACTCTAGGTGATCGACATATAGCATAAATGTTTGTTTATCAGCAAGTCAAAGAACAAGACCCACTAGTTTATAGGTAAATGTAAGTTTGCCTTGTAGGTATAGACAACTTTCTATAAAAAAATATCTATGTCTCTACGCTCTTTTCCAACAACTTGCTTCTCGGTCCATTTTACGTCTCTTCCTTTGAATATGATAATGCTATCACTCTCTTCTTTCATAAACTTTTTTGCTGCAATGAGTAACTCATGTAAGCGAACTTCTGAAATTTCACCCTCAAAAACGGAATTTTGAATCCAATTCAGATACTTGCGGCAGAGCTTTAACATTTTTGCTACGCGTTTTTCTCCAAAATCATAAACTAAAATAACATACATGGAGCTACCAATACATTTTAAATGGTTTATATTCCTCTATTTTTAGTAAATGTTTTGTTAGTTTATAACATTCTAATTTTATTAAATGTCGATAACTAACATTGCGTTTTAGGCTACGATGTTGAATGGTCTCTTGAAGTCTGTCTTCCAGCGCTCTTATAAAGATCTTTTTTCCTACAGAGTTCAATAAGCATTTATTCATTTTTTTGTCGAAATGTTTCTCTTGTATTTCTTTTTTATTGAGTACTTTGAAAATTACGCGATCAACAATTATCGGCTTAAATATCTCGGCTACGTCTAATGCCAACGAATATCGTCTTTCACCCGGAGTGTGTAGAAAACTTATTGTAGGGTTGAGTTGCGTTTGAGTAATGGCGCGTAAACACAGTGTGTAGCAAATCATGTTGCCAAAAGAGATCAATGCATTCACTTCATTGCGAGGAGGCTGTTTAGTACGGTTTCCCATTTCGAAGTCATTTAAGATCAAGTTGAAAGCATCATAGTAGGTTTGACGAATCATTCCCTCTATACCCATCAACTCTTGCACTGTCTTCGATTCAGGGATCTTCAATGAAAGCAGCTTCATGATTTCCATAATATCTTCCATATCCTTCCCTCTGCGATTGTAATATTGCAGATTCTTCAACATGTTAAATACAGCCCCATCGATAAATTTCTGAGCGATGATGAGGCGTTTCTTTTTGTCCTGATAGGCAGAGGTTTGCGCTAATAACATTCTACCGGATAAAAGTCCATCACGAGGCATGAAAGATCCTGTGTAATTCTCATAATAGTCAAAGAAATGAACGGCTATATCCTTCTGACCTAAGAAGTTGAATAATGCACTGTTGGCTGTTAGCGAGCCAAAGACATAGAACTCGTTTATGTCTTCTACCGGCAGATAACGTGGGCTTCCCTGAACTGGATGTTCAGTTTCTATATCCGATATGGGAGTAAACTTCAATGTGTTGTCTTTCCTCTCTAACGATCCGGGATTAAATAAATAGTACGTTTTTCTCATTCTTCTTCCTCCGTGCTGTAGCAAAAGTCATAATAACTACAATTTTTGCAGATACGTTTTTGTACAAGGGGAGGGCACTCCTCGTTTTCGATAATTTCTTGTATTTCCGTTTCCATATTTTGGATTGTTTCTCGGTCAATATCCGACAATATGATGGCGTTTGTCTTCCTTAAAACCGGATACTCTAAAATTCCTGTTACATCTACAATTCCATTTTTTTCGAATATGTATAGGTAATATTTTAGTTGCCACTCGTGTGCCCTCTCTACCTTATTTGACTTTTTTATTTCATGGATCACCTTGTTTTTTACATCATAAAAGTCCACTTTAATCCCATTCAGTTCCACTTCTTCGTATTTGGAAGAGCGCTGCGGATAAGATTCTTCATGAATGAGCTTTCCTTCGTATACCAAGTCGGAGGTTTGTTCCATATTGATCTCGTTGGCAAAAAGCCAGAGCTTTCGTTTGCATACTTGATAATAGTTGAAATGAGTGCCTGTTATGAGCATACTTGCTTAGTTTACTTATTGATTTACATAATCAAAAGCTTCCATTAATTCAACGAGCTTTTGTTGAGCTTTCTCTACGGCATCAACACTTTCATTGACAGTAACTATATAGCTAGAGCAGGGAAGGGTGACAAACACATCTGCTCCAGCCGTTTCATCAATTATGGGCTTTGCTTTTGGTTTTTCTCCATCTTCTATCAATTTTGCTCGAATGGCTCCAGCAAGTGTGTTGGCATTATCACTAATGGCGATAGCTAAGGTTTCCATTAAGCTAAATGTGCGTGCCTGGTTGGAAGTAATTCTCCAATTTAGTAAAGCATTCGCTAGAGCCGGAATAATTTTATTTCGTTCTTCTTTAGGTAGTACTAAACATTTGCCGAATATATTTTCCGAGTCAACCCATCCTTTGGCTTTGAGTTCTTCTATTTTGTCTTTGGATAGTTCCGGTTCATGTTGATTGGTTGATACGGAGAAGAGGGTTCGAAGATCTAATGCAATGTCGTAAATGAACAATCCACTTGCTCTTATATTATCGGGAATCCAGTTTCGACGTGGAAGTGTTCTGTTGTTTGAAGATAGAAATTCTTCAATTTCTTCTTCGGTGAGTAGTTTATCACCATTTCTTACATTAACCGGATTGCGATCTGGTTTGTCACTGCGATCGAAAGTCAAATTTTCTCTGTCATTGCTTGCAAGTAACGGATGTAAAGGTCGCATGGCTGAAATAGATAAGGGACTTCTTCTTTTTACGGTTACGCCATCTCCGGCCCGCATCCATCCACCAAGCAACTGATCAACATAGCTGGGATCACAAGGTGACCAAGGTTCCTTATTTTCCAATTCTTTTTTAGCCGTTATGTTATAGTTAAATGTAATAGGAGCCATTGGCACATTCAAATTTGAGGTCAGTGCATCAAGAATTGAACGTTTCACTTGTTGGCCGCTAGAATAAGCTACTGATTTATTGAATAACGGGTCGTAATAAGATTTTTGGCCGTCTTGTACGCAGAATACCGTGTGTTCTGCATGTCTTAGTACTCTAAGATAAATGTAAGGATTCATATCTATATATTTTAAGATTGTTTATTTACTACTACGTATTGAAATTTGATTAATGCGAGAAAGTATGGAAAATTATCAAGAGGCATCATGTGCATAAGTTTTGCTATATCCGAAAATTGAGAGGTAGAGGTGGAGTCTTGGATATTGTTCGTGATTATAGCTAATCCTTCTATAAATTGTTTTTTGTTTACGGAAGCCAGCAAGTTTGTAACTTCTTGGCTTTTTGCTTTCTTTGCGTTTTTATCACTCGCTGAGTAAAGGCTGAGGGCGGTTGCTATTTTTAGCGATTCATCCCATAATTGTTCATTGTTTAACATAGATAATAACCAAATTTGGTAGGTATTAAAACTTATTTTTTTCTCTTCATTTGTAGCATTATATTTTGGCATTATGCCTTTTTCCAAGCAGTCTCTAAAACCTTTTGGTTCCAGTGCATTTATTCCGATGGCACCCATTTGACAGGCTTTTGTAAATCCAATAGCTGTGCCAAAGATGGCATTGAGAATATCATTTTTGGTGGTGCCGAAATATTTTCGATATAAATCGAACGGTTTTCTTATTCTAGGTAGTTCAAAAGGTATGAAGCCGATTGTTGTATTGGTTTGGCCTAAACTGTATACATAGGCGGTCATGGTTGAATTTGGGTATTTGTAAGCTATTCCGGTTAGCACTTTAACCCACGATTGGGTTGCAATTTCTATTCCCCCGTCTTGCATTGTTTCAAATGGTTCGAAGGAGGCCATTGGTGCTAATTCATCATAGACCATTTTATTGTATCGGTGGGCGAGCCATTGACCATTCCATGTGTTGATTTGGTTGCCTCTTAGTTGAGGCATTTTATTTAAGAATTCTCTATAGAATGCCCATCCGTCATATAGATCCAAAAGTATTTGCCTATTATCAAAAAGCATTGATAGACCACTTTGCACGCCAATGCCTAAGCCACTTCCAATCCATGATAAATAGACTTCTTCCTCTTTTAAAGGAAGCTCCATGTTTGTGATTTGTCCGGATGTTGTAGCGTTAATACCTAGTGAGGGGAAGCCAATAGCGATGCTGGCGTCTGCTTTTTCATGTTCTATTTTATCTATTGTTTTAAGAAAGCGCTCTTGCCTTTTCTCTTTTGACTCGTATGGCATTTTCCCGCTTCTCATTTTATCCCAACTGATTTTTGGATTCTCTAATGGGGAATTTCCTGCAGACATTAAATATTTGTTGTGATCGTAGAATACACTATAATACTTTTCTACAAAGAACTCTTTAGCAGAATAATTGCTTTTGTGCTTCTCGTTGTAAGCCTCTAAAAATATCTTTCCAATATTTGCTGCTATCATAATTTAATATGTTTTATAAAAAACGTAATGTAGGGTCGCTAAATTCAGGTTTTGCATAATTAATCAAGAGCCCCAATTCCTTGTCGTAGGCTTTCGCCGGAATAATGAATGGATGAGAGCCTACTTTGGAATTACTTAGTTTATTGTAGGCTATGGAGCGGTAGGATACCGGAATTTCCATTTTTGTTCTTTCTTCAAAGTCACTTGCTTCATAGCGTTCTTGATCTGTTTCCTCAATGCACGCAACAGAATCAATATCAAGGGATTCTAAAAGGGCCGATTTGGGCTTATGCCATAACTTCCTTATTTTCCATGTTCCGTCATAGAAAATGGAATTCCATTCAATATCAACGAATTGAGCTGTGGGGTAGACTGCGTCAATTAACGTTTGCATGTCTTTTTCTTTAATCACTTCGCCATTTGGTAACAGATTGAACGTACGCTGCAATATTTCTAAATCGTAAGGTAATGCGTCGTTGGCCTGGCTAGGTGGTTGCAGAACATAAACAGGTTTAAAGTGACCTATTGTGTCCTTTGTTCTTTTACGGTTGATTCGTCCAAATCGTTGAATCAAGGCATCTATAGGTGCACATTCTGTTATCATGAGATCAAAGCTAATGTCGAGGCTGACTTCTACTACTTGCGTAGACACAACGATGCAGGCTTCCGTGCTCACATTATATATGTTCCGTAACTGATCTTCTAGTTGACTACGTTCGCCTCTTTTAAACCGACTGTGCACCAACATTTTTTTTACTTCCGGATAATTTATTGATACTTGTTCAAATAGCTCTTGGGATCTTTTTACCTGATTACATACTAGCAAGATTCTCTGTCTTTTTTCTATGGCTTGATCTATTACTTGAGTCAAAGAGCCCAGTGAGTCCGATTTATAGACAGTATGTCTGTCGAAGGTGTTTAGAACATCATTGGATAGGCGTACTTCATAAATATTTTCTTTGCCTCCTAAGGTGTCTACTATGCGGTTGTACAAGACGGTTGGCATGGTGGCTGTGCCAATATGTATACGGCAATTTAAGTTGCGCAATATTTCAACAATCTTTAGCACGATGGCTTGCATGGTACCTGAGTAGGTGTGTATTTCGTCTAATATGACGTCACATCCTTTCATATCTACAATCATGGCCTCATACCCTTTAGTGCCAAAGACGATGGAGGCTATTTGGTGCGGGGTTAATATTTTAACAGAGGCACCAATGTGATGTTGCAACACTTTTTCTTCTATGTTGCCACTTTCTATTTTAATGCTTGATGAGGCATGGAGTAGTCGTACGTCGGCGTTTGTGTCTTTGAGATCATCTTTTATCCGCTCGTACATTGCATTGATAGATGCTTGAAAGGGTAGTGTGTAGAAAATTCGTCCTTTGCATCGGCGAATGAGAAAATCTGTTTTTCCTGCTCCGGTAGGGGCTGTCACCAACGTATATAATCTATCATCGTTTGTCGGGAGGAGAGATAAGGGATATAGTTCGCTTTTTCTAGAGTGATAATAACTCAAATCCGGTTGGATATATAATCTATTGGAAAACGTATCTAACTTTCCTTCTAGTGCAGATGCCAAGTGATCTGCTGCGATTAATACGCCTTTCCATTGTGAATATCCATATTTTTTTGATTCGCAATAATCTACGGCTTCATAGAAGTTGTTTTCAGCTTGTTTGCTTGTGATAGGCTCTGTTTTAATTCCCATGGTTTCTAAGATTCCTAAAGCATCCGGGCTCCACGAATCGAAGCCTTCAAGATGTGTAGACAAGCAATCGGGGTCATTTTCCAATAGGTCTAAAAGTCCTTTGCCTCCGGCATCTTGATAAACCGATTTATGATGGGCTACAATCATTTCTATGATGGGCTCTCTTTCATTCTCTGGAAATAAGGATATAAAAAACAAAGAAGCGAGTTCGTGTCTGAAAACAAATCCAGGCGGACGCTGATATTTGGCTTTTAAAGTTCTTTGAAAAAGAGGACTTACTTTTCCAATATCATGTAATATGGCTCCCTTGCGGGCGATGCAGGCGTCTAGCCCCAAATTACGAGCAACAATCTCCGCTAATAGGGCAACTTCAGACAGGTGCTGGGTAAGGGGAATGCTTCCGTCATTCTCACTCTTGGCTAATATGTGATTGTAGTTAATCATTATAGACCCAAGACAGGCTTGCCTGTTATTTCAAGCCACCCATACATTGGCTTGGCTGCATCGAATCTATTGAATCCGACTAAAAAAGAGTTTTCGTTTTCTTCAAAGTGCAATTCAAATCCCGGCAGGTTATTAAACTCCGATTCTTCCATTTGCAATACTTCGGCGTCGGGGAGTAGAACATCTTCATTTCTGCATAAGCAGATGTGTTGCTTACCCGCCTTCTCTGCGTCTTTTAGGTGCTCAAAGGCTAAATAAAGTTGAGGCTCGATCATTACTCCTCTTTCCAATATGGAAAGACCGCGAACCATCTCTTTCGATTTTGTCTTCTTCTCCCATCCACTAGTTTGGGTGCGTTCCAGTTGGGTATTTATTGAAGAGTATTTTAATTTATGCCTAGTGATGGAAGTTACTTCCAGCTTTTGTCTTATTCCTTCAATGATGGATGGAGTTAGGAACTGTTGGCTAAAGGTTTTGCTATCTCTTACGGCTGTCCAAGGTTTAATAAACCCAAATGAACCTGAATATCTTATTACATAATACATCTTTTCCTCTTTTAAAGTATTGCTCCAAATCCTGATCCTGTCGAATTTCCAAGTCCCACATTCCAAATGAAATCTTTTGTATAGTTCTTTCCTTCTATTATCACGGGGCACATGTTACATTTATTATCAATATTATGAATTCTTACTTTTTTTATCTTCTTGTTTAGATAGTTTAAATCAAAAGATAGCTTCAATGTTTCATCAACTGGTAGATTGGCTAATTCCATTTTATGTTTTATTGTTTCAACTAAAAGGTCATTGGCTTCTGCATCTTCAAAGGTGTAGAATTGAATATTATTTTCAATTTTTCTTTTAATAAAGATTGGGCTTGCCAACCGGAAATAGTTTTGTTCTTGCAAGTTAGCTGTTTCTTGAATATCGATATCGGTAACGGTCAAGCCAGAGAACATTTCAGGATCATTTAATATTGTTTTGATTATATCTTTCACATATCTTTCATCGTAAAAACTAATAAACCATTTTGCTCCTCTTTCAAATGAAAATCCTTTTTCTATGATTTTCCCATTCATCAACCATGAGAAGGAATATAAAGACATCAAGTCATGGAGCTGATTTGTTCCTAACCATTTGTGAAGGACTCCAATCATTTTTTGTTGATAATCAAATGGAACGTTTTCTGAATTGGGTGTTGTTTTTAAATATATTCTCATTATAGGTGCATTTTAATGTTGTAACTTGAGTTGAAGATAGAAAATGACTCTTCACAATGATAATTATGTGGATCTATTGTCTCTTTATGGTAATTAGAACTGGATGAAATATAAATATTTCAGCACATAATAATCAAAAACAAAGTTATTGAAATATTCTATATCTTAGCTCTTTTTCTTAAAATATTTTCTTTAATCCTAAAAAATAATTGCTGTTCAACAGTTGAAATAAGTGTTGCAATTGCTGTTTTTAGGCAGATCTTTCGGTAAAAGAAATAATTGCAAAAACTGGATTAGTTCTGGTTGTTTTTATTATTGCTAATTTATAATTGAGGTTGTTGTTTTTAATAGTGATGGCGAATTACTTGGGACTAGCTTTTTTTATAACGAATTTGTGCCCTTTTAATGTTTGGCTGGTGTCCCATTGGTACTTGGTTTGTATTTTTGCTCATTCTTCCTTAGTCTTTCTTACGAATATCACAGGTCTCTCTTTCTTCCTTCCTATATCTCCCTTTCGTTCATACCTTATTACTTTTTAATGCCCACAGCCGTGAAGCATATTTTCCACAATTGTGGAGCACTTTCTTCACAGCTGTGGAAAAGATGCTTCACGGCTGTGGAGAACTAAATTAGATGGTATGTGAATAAAAGGTATATAGGCTATTAAACAAAGAAATGTGTAATATTGATCATAGAGAGATCGTGAGTTTATGTCAAAATGCCTTGTTTTTCATGCAAAAATGAGGCGTTCGTGAAGTGAGAAAGGTATGAAATGAAAGGGGGGTGATATACTTGCTTTAAGGACTTATTTTGAATTAAGTACTTGCAATACAATGTGTTGTTGTGCGCTGGCTGCGTGCAAGTAAATTTGCTTGCACGCTTGCTTTTTTTGCTGCCACCACTCTTCTATGCATTGATAATCAGCTGAATAAAATGGAAAGTGCAAGCGTGCAGGTAAGGTGTGTGAAAACTCTAGGTAGAAGTTACTGCTGATTTCAAATTATACACTTGAAGAGCAGTGTCGATTTTTTTTGTAATTTCGAAGCGGTATATCAATCGGATTTAAACGAAAGAAAATCTTTGGAATATGATGGTAACGGATAATAATAGGGAAAGCATCAGTCAGTTCTATAAACGGATACAGCATCCGGAGGCGTTGGATGATGTGGCTTTTGATGCCAATAAGCCTTATTTCAATGTGCTGCACCGTAAATGTAATTTCGGGGAAGTGCATTTCAGCTTTCGCGACTTTTACAAGGTGACGCTGATTGTGGGCAAAGGGAAGTTGTACTATGCGGACAAGTGGGTGATGGTGGATCGTCCGGCTTTGTTGTTCTCCAATCCGCTGATTCCTTATGCATGGGAGTCGGTCAGTGAAGAACAAAAGGGGTACTTCTGCATTTTCAACGAGTTATTTGTCAACTCGGATGAGCGGAAGGACTCGTTAGCGGATACCCCGTTGTTTAAGATGAACAGTGATAAAGTGTTCTTCTTAGATGAGGAGCGTGTGGAGTTTATCGATGGCATTTACCAGAAAATGATGGAAGAGATGAAGTCGGATTATCCGCATCGGTTTGACGTGGTGCGCTGCTATTTGCATTTGCTCATCCACGAAGCCATGAAGATGCAACCGGAGAATAGGTATGTAGCTCACCGGAATGCTTCGCAGCGTATTTCGGATTTCTTCTTTGAATCGCTTGAACGGCAGTTCCCGGTGGCGGGTGGTGGCACGTTGCAACTGCGTACGGCGACGGACTTTGCCAACCGGCTTTCGGTACACGTCAACCATCTGAACAGGGCGATTAAGGAGACAACGGGTCGGACGACGTCGGAGTGGATTGCGGAGCGGATTGTGAAAGAGAGTACGCAATTGTTGCTTCATTCCGATTTCACGGTGGCGGAGATTGGTTACAGTCTGGGATTTGAAACGCCGTCTTATTTCAGCAGTTTTTATCGGAAGCATACAGGACAGACACCGGGTGCGGTGCGCATTTAGATCGTCGTTGACCGGCATTGTTTGATTCGCATAAGTTCTTGTTTGAATAGTGTAACGTGCGGATGGGGTGCGCTTCTTACTTTTGCACTGTCTTAAAAACAAATGAATTATGAAGTACAGAACATTAGGAAAAACAGGAGTACGATTGTCCGCATTGGGACTGGGGTGTATGGGTATGAGTACGGCGTATGGTCATGCCGATGAAAGTGAGAATCTCGCTACGCTGCATCGTGCACTCGATTTGGGGATCAACTTTTGGGATACGGCGGATGTGTATGGTAACGGAACTAACGAAGAGTTGTTAGCTAAGGTGCTGAAAGAAGAACGTAACCGTATCTTCATTGCCACCAAGTTTGGTTTTCGTATGCGTGAAGGGGGCAATAGTGTGTTTAATAGTGGAGAATCTTATGTAGACGGTTCGCCGGCGTGGGTGCGTCAGGCGGTGGAGCATAGTCTGCGCCGGTTGGGTGTGGAGACCATAGATTTATACTACGCACACCGGGTTGATCCGAATGTTCCGGTTGAGGAGACGGTGGGTGCGATGGCCGATTTGGTAAAAGAAGGTAAGGTGCGCTATCTGGGATTGAGTGAATGCTCACCGGAGTCGTTGCGTCGTGCTTGTGCGGTGCATCCTATTGCTGCGTTGGAAAGTGAATATTCGGTGCTGACTCGTGATGTGGAGAAAGAGATGTTGGCGACAACCCGCGAATTAGGGGTGACGTTGGTGCCTTTCTGTCCGCTGGGGCGTGGACTGATGACGAATACACTCAATGTGGAGAAGCTCGATGCGGATGACTTCCGTAAAACGTTGCCCCGTTACGGCGGACAGCATCTGGAGAATAACCGTCAGCTTTCTGCAGAATTTGCCTCGTTGGCGCATGATAAGGGGATTACTCCCGCCCAGTTGGCCTTGGCTTGGTTGTTGGCGCAGGGTGAAGATATTATTCCGATACCCGGTACGAAGCGGCGGAAGTATCTGGAAGAGAATGCCGGTGCGGTGGATGTGGTGCTTTATGAAGCTGATTTACAAGCTGTTGAGGTGTTATTGAAACGCTATCCCGATGTCGGATCGCGCTATCTGGAAGACGGATTGAAGTTTATCAATAAGTAATTATTGCTGCCGGATGAAACAATAGGTTGGAAATAATCGTTATTTTTGCAATTCTGCATTTTCCAGATCTATCAAATCTTAAAAATAACCTGTTATGAGTTTCCAACCTACTCCGCTTAAATATAATAATGATGATAAGCCCGGTTTCGGACCAATGTTGATGTACGGACTTCAGTGGTTTCTGATTACAATCCCCACGGTGCTGATTATAAGTGCCGTTGCAGGGGATTATCAGTTTGTCACGGAAGTGGGGCGTACCTTGTACACCCAGAAGCTGTTCGCACTGACCGGAGCCGGGTTTATTCTGCAAGTACTTTTCGGACATAAGATGCCTTTGGTCATTGGTCCCGCTTCCGTGCTGCTGATTGGAGTGATGACCACAGAAACAACGCGGATGGATGAGGTGTATACCGCCATTCTTTGCGGTGGTGCGTTGATGTTGCTGATCTCCTATAGCGGTTGGATGAAGTTTTTGCAGCAGGTATTCACCGTTCGCATTGTCATTGTCATTCTGGCGTTAATAGCCTTTACACTCGGTCCCTCTATTGTCAACCTGATGTTCAGTTCTCCGGTGCATCCTTTTCTTGCCTATTGTCTCGGGATAGCCTTGATTTTCTTCATGTTGCTTTTAAACAGGATGTTGAATGGAGTCTGGAAGTCGAGCGTTCTGCTTTGGGGCTTGTTGTTCGGGGTAATCCTTTTCCGCTGGTTGGTGGGTGATTCTGCTGCTGCTTCGTCTCCGGCTGTTTCTGCCGTACAAGATGCTGTTGCTGCCCGCGAAAGTTCGATATTCCTGCCCGAATTTTCTTTTGATCCGGGTGTTTTGCTTTCTTTCCTGTTTTGCTTTATTGCGCTGTTTATCAATGAGCTCGGCTCCATACAATCGGTTGGTGCCACTATCCGGATTGATAACATGGAAAAGCGGACCCGTAAAGGACTTCGTTTCACCGGAGCGTTGAACATGCTTTCGGGAGCGGTGGGGGTGATTGGTCCGGTGGACTATTCCCTCAGTCCGGGTGTGATTATGAGTACGGGGTGTGCTTCGCGATATACGTTGATTCCTGCCGGAATAGGACTGATTGTGTGCGGCATGTTTCCGGGAATGATCAGTTTCCTGTCAGCCATACCCAAGCCGGTGATGGGAGTCATTCTGCTTTATGTCATGACCACCCAGTTATCCTCGGCTTTTCAGATGATTGTGCAGAAACCGTCCTTACCCGACTTTAACAGCTGTCTGATTGTTGCATTCCCTATTATGATTGCGTTGGTGGTCTCTTTTATGCCGTCGTCGGTCTCCGCCGCCATGCCTGCATTGCTTCGCCCGCTACTGGGCAATGGGTTTGTGATGGGTGTGATTACGGTTCTGCTGTTGGAGCATGTCATTTTCCGAAAAAAATAAAAGCAAGAATTGTCAAATTTAAAAGCAAGAACGAACAAGTGTTTTTGCCGTACCGGTGCTACTTTTGCAACTTGTTAAATAAAGGTATGTAAGAGTAGGGTTTGTTGTCTGTAAGTTACCGATGAAATATGCGGTTCGCCGGTGAATATAGCGCAGTTCACCGAAATGTTATTGCTACAGGGCCTTGTAGCGACTACTTTTGCAGCCGGTTGAAAAACTATAATCAAAATGCAAACAAAAGAAGATTTGGTGAAGAATGTACCGCTTATGATGGGCGGTCTGATGTTGGGCTTGTTGCTTTCTGCACTCGATAACTCGATTGTGGCTACTGCAATGCCCCGTATTGTGGAAGATTTACACGGCATGGCTTATTATTCGCTTCCGTTTACGGTTTATTTGTTGTTCTCCACGGTAGCCATACCGGTTGCCGGTAAACTGTCCGATGTTTTTGGGCGGAAGAAGGTGATGCTGTGGGGAATGGTTTGTTTCCTGCTGACTTCCGTGCTGTGTGCACTGTCCCGGAGTATGTTGATGTTGGTGCTTGCCCGTGGTTTTCAAGGTGCTTGTGGCGGGGTGGTGGGAGCCAGTGTTTTTATTATTGTTTCCGAAATCTTTCCACCCGAAGAACGTGGTAAGTACATCGGGATAGTTGCTTCGATGCATGGATTGGCTAGTCTGTTGGGGCCGGTACTGGGCGGTGTGATTACCGAGTACATGTCCTGGCATTGGATTTTCCTGATTAATATTCCTGTCGGATTGGTTTCTTTCTTCTTGTTGTTCCGTAATCTGCCATTATTGAAACATGCTGATGAGGAGAATAGGACGTTTAGTTTAAAGGGATTGGTGCTGTTTCTGTTATCTATATTTCCCCTGCTTCTGTGCATTGTTGAAGGGGGAAGGTTGTTGCCCTGGCGTTCGCCGTTGCTGTTGATCTTGTTTGCAGTTTCCTGCTGCTTGCTGTATGCCTTTGTCCGGTCGGAACGGAAATCGCACGCACCTATATTGCCGCCCCGGTTGCTGAAGAACCGAATCTTCCAGAAAGCAGCCTTTACCGGAGCAATGGGATATGTGGGATTGTTCGGATTGGTTTTGTACGTTCCCTATCTGCTTCAGGTAGTACTGAGGAAAGATGCTGCCTTTTCCGGTATGATGATGTTACCTATGACTCTGTCCATGGTGGCGGGCGGAATGATTGGTGGGTTTACGATTTCCCGTTACCAGCGTTATTGCCGTAGTGGGGTGATTCATTTGCTGGTGGCTATTTCCGGTTTCTCTATGTTGCTGTTCTTCGGACAGGATATTTCGATGCCGCAATTGGGGATAGCCCTTTTGCTTTCGGGCATAGGTATCGGAATGAATTTCCCGTTGATTAATATCGCTCCGCAGTCCATCATTTCAGCAACGGAAATGGGAATACTTGTTTCCAGTGTGGAGTTCTTCCAGATCATAGGCGGTGTTATTTCCACGTCGGTATTTGGGAAAATGTTAGAATCTTCCCGTTCGCTTATCCTGCTGCTTTGCATTGTCGCTCTGGTGGCGGGTATTATTAGCGTTTCCCTGTTGGATGAGAAAGCTATCCGCAGAGGTTTTGCCCGACAGCGGGGTGATTTGGCGTGATATTGCTTGATGTGCCTTTTCAGGAATCCAACCGGAGAAATCTTGTGATATTTCTTAAAAGCTCTTGAAAAGGAGGAGATGGAATTATAACCACATTCCGCAGCAATATCGGATACCGATTTGTTGGGCATGGTGCAGAGTTTGTTTGCCGCTTTTTCCAATCTCAGGCGTTCAATAAAGTCGTGAGGTGTTTCGCCCGTAGTGAATGTAAATATCCGGTGAAAGTGGAAAGAAGAGAAGCATGCCACGGAAGCAAGATCTTCCAATGTCAATTCGTCCGATAAGTGTTCGGAAATGTAGTCGACGACTTGATGGATACGTTCGTTGTAAGTTTCCAGAGAAGAGGGAAAGGGCATTTAGCGTGCGATTTAGTTTAATAGGTATTTTGTTTTGTGAGTGAGACTGTCTTTATCTCCCAGTTGATTGACAAAAGTAGCTATTAATGACGTTTTGTGCAAGGATTGAGCAGACGAAATAATAAATCTTTTTTATATAGTGTGAAATAGGAAGGCTATTTATTACAAAGATAATTTTAGGTTTTTTTGTTATCTATTTATTCTTTTGTATTTTTACCAATCTTTTTAGTGTTCGATTCTGATTGATAATTGTTTCAAAGTGCTTATCATTAGGATAGGAGGTGGAAAGAGACTAGAGATAATGGGGTTTTCTCCTTTGTACTCAACCTGATTTGGCGAAATATAAAAAATGGCTGTAGACAGATGAAGACGCATCGCACGGACTTGGAAATAAAAATAAAGGACTTTGACAAGGTGTATGAGAAGTATTACTCGCAACTCTTTTACTATGCTTATGGCTTTGTAGAAGATTCAGAAATCTGTCGCGATATAGTATCGGATGTTTTTGGACAGGCTTGGGAGAATATAGAGCGTCTGGAGAGTGCTACTATTGGCAGTTTCTTATATTCTTGTGTGCGTAATAAATGTATTGACTATTTACGGCATGATCAAGCCGCCCGTCAGTATGCAGAATCTCTACGGAATGCTACAGAGGAAGAAGAAGGTCTGTCTCCAAAGGAATTGGAAGAGCAGATCACTATGGTTAAACTGATTATATCGGAAATGCCGACTCGTACGCGATTTGTTTTGGAACAATGTTATTTTAATAATAAGAAATATCAAGAAGTAGCAGAGGTGTTGGGAATAACTTCTAGTGCTGTAAAAAAACATATCATGAAAGCTCTGTCTATACTTCGAGAGCGTTTAGCTGTTATAAAATCATAAAATTGGTACCCAAAATGGATGAAAAACGTATATATTAATGAAAGCTATAGCAAATTATGATAGAAGGAATAGACAATAAAGACGATATTCGTTTAATACTAAACTGTAAGCGAGCGATGGCTATGGATAAAATTCCACATCCTAACTTAGAAGAGGAAAGGGAACGCTTCTGGGAGAGTCGGAAGCTGCCACGTTTATATAAAAATAAGCAAATGTTAAGACTGAAACGCTGGAGCATTGTTGCCTCTATCGCTTCTGTGCTGTTTTTAGGACTGTTTTTGAGTACATTCTTTTATCATCCTGTGGTGCCGATTCAAGTTTTTGCTGCAGATCAGACAGCCGTGAATCCTAAGTTGAATTTTGGAGGTGTTACTTATACAATTAAAGGAGAAACTCCGAATCAAAAATTATCTGCCCAGGGGATTATAGCTACCCAAAAGTCTATTGATTTAAGTGGACTGAAGATGAATTCTTTACCTATTAAAGAACAGTTGCAAACACTTACTACTCCTTGTGGACAAAATTATACGGTAACTCTTTCTGATGGAACTACTGTTATGCTTAATGCTGTTAGTAAATTGATTTTCCCCGATGTCTTTGTGAAAGACCAACGAGTGGTTTATCTGAAAGGGGAAGCTTATTTTGATGTGGCTCCCGATAAGAAACATCCTTTTATTGTGAAAACAGATTATTTTCAAACAAAGGTACTTGGTACCAAATTTAATGTCCGTTCTTATTCAAGGGCTGATGCGCGTGTCACTTTGCTTGAAGGTAAAGTAACGGTAACAAATAGTAAGATGGAAACGTTAACTTTGGAGCCGCAAGAACAAGCTTCATTAGCGGAGGATGGAATGCTGCAAAAACAAAAAGTCGATATTTATCCATACTTAGAATGGCAAAAGGGGTATTTTAGTTTCGATGATGTCTCACTCGCTGAAATTATGCGGGAATTGGGCCGTTGGTATAATATGGATGTCATTTTTGAAAATCAAAAGATGCTCGACTATAAAATGCATTTTTCTGCTAGTCGTACGGAAAGTCTTACGTATGCCATTCGTAACCTGAATGCACTTGGCATATTCTATGTAACTTTAGATGGTAGCCGGATTATTATTAAATAGGTGGGTTGATAGGAAATTAATGGAAACTGAAATCTTTGTTAGGGGGAGTAGGCATGTCTGTTATTCAATTTTATAATCTTTAATATTCAATTCGATTCTTTATTTAAAGTTCTTAAAAGCAGATATATAATTGCCAGAGATCTTTATCTATAATACTATATAGTGATATTCTCTTTATCTTTTTGCTAAATATTCTTCGAAATTGGGTACCCGATTGTTGTTGATTACGTATTATTTGTGACTTTACACTTAAATTAGCAAATATAATATGATTAAACGATTTAAAGGAAAACTCAAAGAAAGGTCAGTTGCACCATGCTGGAGGTCTATGCTTTGTTTCCTGGCAATGTTTGTCTTTGTTTCAGGACTGACTGCGCAGGAAAAAGGGAAAAAAATCACGATGAAATGCGTGAATGAGAAGTTGACAGATGCTTTGAAGAAAGTGGAAAAGCAATCGAGTTATAAAATTGTATTTAGCTACAATGAACTTCAGGCTATCCGTGTAAATACTTCTATTGAGGACTTAACTGCTCCGGCAGCTGTTAAGAAGTTGATTGTCGGGCAGCCTATTAGTTGCTCGGTGGATGGTTTGTATATTCATGTCTTTTTGAAGAAAGAGAAAAAAGACCCTTCCTTAAAAGGCCTATTGTCTGGTCGGGTAGTGGATGAAAATGATGAACCGCTACCTGGCGTTTCTGTCAGGTTAAAGAATTCCCCTTCTATAGGTACGTTGACAGATTTAAATGGTCGCTTCTTTCTGTCTGCCAAAGAAGGGCAAAGCGCAATGCTTACATTTTCCTTTATAGGTAAAAAGACCGTGGAGAAGATGGCTGGTGAAGGTCTTGGGGTACAAGTCACATTGGAGGAAATGGTGAATGCTGTTGATGAAGTTGTGGTTACCGGTTATCAGGTGATGGATAAACGGCTGATGGCGAGTGCCACTTCGATTGTTCATATGGATGATATTAAAATGCCAATCGTCAATTCTGTGGATAAGATGTTGCAAGGTACTATTCCTGGTTTGATGATACAGAATTCTTCCGGTTCTCCTAATGCGACTCCACGTATCCGTATGCGTGGTTCTTCCACTATTTATGGAAATGCTTCTCCTCTTTGGGTGGTAGATGGAATTATTTACGAAGATCCGATTGATTTGTCTAATGATGAATTAAACAATGTGCTGCAAGGTACAAGCTCGGATATGCTTGAACAGGCGAATCTAAATGCTACCCGTAGCTTATTAGGGAATGCGATAGCAGGTGTTAATCCTAATGATATTGAAACAATAACTTTTTTGAAAGATGCTTCAGCTACAGCTATTTATGGAACCCGGGCTGCTAACGGAGTTATTGTAGTGACGACGAAAAAAGGAAAAATAGGAAAGCCGACTATTAATTTCTCCGCTTCGTGGGGAGGGACAGCACGCCCCCGCTATTCCCAATATAATTTAATGAATTCTAAAGAGAGAATTGGTATATCCAAGGAAGTGGCGGATAAAGGGTATCTATATAGTAGTATGCCTTATGATACAGGATTTGAAGGAGCTTTGTTTGCGCTTTACAATAAAGAAATCACAAAAGATGAATTTGACAAAAGAGTAGCATATTATGAAACAATAAATACAGATTGGTTTAGTCTTCTTTGTCAGAATGCTCTTAATCAGGATTATAGCGCTAGTATATCGGGAGGAGGTACTAATGTCAATTACTATACCTCTATCGGATATAATGATAGCAAAGGTACAATGAAAGGAGATAATTCTAAAAGTTATAGTTTGAGGACGAATATTACTGCGAAACTGACGAAGGATATAAGCATTACTTCCCAGTTGAACTTATCGGAACAGAACTCAGAGGGCTTTTACACTACAAACCCTTATTTATATGCAATGAATACTTCACGTGCTATTGGTAAGGATGAGTTTTATACCACAAAGGTAAATACGATTTTAGGATTGTTTTCCAATTATCCGTTGACGTACAATATCTTCAATGAATTATCCCATACAGGAAATGAAGCTAAATCACGTGGTTTTCGAGGTAGTTTGGGAATTAATGCGAACTTATTGAAAGGGCTGAAAATGGATGCTCTTTTGGGTATTCGTTATACTAATTCGTTGAATTATCAATGGGCTGATGAGCGTTCTTATTATATTGCGGAAATAAGAGGTTATGATTATGGTTCAGTACTTCCTAACAGTAAAGAGGAAAGTAAAAGCCGTTTGCCTCATGGCGGTATATTGAACTACAGTCAGACTAATAACGTTAGTTATACCGGACGTGTCCAATTAAGCTATACTAAAGTCTTCGGACGGCAACAACAGCATGTTATTAATGCAATGGCTGGTTACGAGGTAAGTTCTAATCAATATGATGGCATAAGTGACGTGGAATGGGGATATTATCCCGATCGCGGAATGAATATCAGCTATGAATATGACACGAATACTTCGGGAAATGTAAGTGATCAGTCGGGAAGTAATTCATCTTTGGAAAAACATACCATATCACGTAAAAATGTGAAGAACAATTTGCTTTCTAGTTATGCAACTTTTGTATATGCGTTAAAGAATCGTTATATATTCAATGCAAATTTGCGTGGAGATGCTTCTAATCGCTTCGGGCAATACACTAATCATAAATTTTTGCCTGTATGGAGTTTATCCGGGCGTTGGAAAATAAATGATGAAGCTTTGTTTAGGGAATGGAGAACTATTGATGATTTTAGCGTACGCCTCTCTTATGGTCAGCAAGGTAATTTGCCTACTTCAGTCGGTCCCAACCTGATAGCTCAATATATGTCACCTACTGTTAATCGCTTTTCTGGTAATTTTCAGTTGGACATAAAGAGGCTTCCTTATCCTAATCTCCGTTGGGAAAAAACAGCTACTACAAATTTAGGATTAGACTTTTCTTTATTCAATGGGCGTGTTAGTGGTACTGTAGACTATTATATACGTAAAGGTAAGGACTTAATCTTTAGTTTACCTGTTGCTAGTGAATATGGAACAACGCAAACCTATCGCAACGGTGCTGATATGAAAAATACAGGTATAGAAGTGGGAGTGAATATTGTTCCTATTCGTACTAAAGATGTTACATGGAGCATTACTCCTATTTATTCAAAGAATACGAATAACATTAGCAACACTTCTAAGAAATCTTATACCTATAATGATTATTTGGCTGGTAATGCATATGAAAACGGCAAACCGGTAAATGCATTATATGCATGGGAATTTACAGGACTTGACCATAATACAGGACGTGCTACTTTTAAGAATTGCTCTTTTACCGAAAGTGAAGTTGAAAAGAGTGACGATCCGAAAAGTTATTTAAAATATTGTGGTTCTACTGATCCTAAATTTAATGGAGGATTGTCTACTTCATTACGCTATAAGAACTTTACATTATATGCCCAGTTTGCGTATGCTTTTGGACAGGTGAAGCGATTGAATTTCTTGTTTAGTGGTTCGAATACGATGCCTGAAACACAAACAAATCTTACAACAGACTTCTTGGATTGTTGGCGTAAACCTGGTGATGAGGAATTTACGAATATACCAGGATTTGCATTCCAAGAGACGACGGGTTATAATATCTATGTTCCTGTATCTAATGTAGTATTACTGAATACGTATGATATGTATAATTATTCAGATGCGAGAGTGGTTTCCGCTGATTTCTTCCGCTGTAGGAATTTGTCACTTACTTATGTTGTGCCGGAAAAGTGGCTCCGTTCATTGCGTATTGCGGGAATGTCGTGTACTTTCAATACAACTAATCTGTTTACGTTGTGCAGTTCTCGTTTAAATGGGCAAGATCCCGAAATAGATTCAACGGGAAGTGTTGCTTTGCCGATTACTCGTAATTATTCTTTTTCGATAAATCTTAGTTTTTAACATCTGACTAAATTTGTGCATTATGAGAAATATATATATAATGGCTTGTCTAATTGCTGTGTTGACTTCTTGCAGTGATTTTCTTAAAGAGGTGTCACAGGATGAATTTGAACCCAAAACAGTTACAGCTTATCAAGAGTTATTAAATGGGGTGGGATATGGAACAACTACTACTTTCGATCCGATTACTGAAGTCCTGACAGATGACGTGGAGGGTTGCCAAGGTGCTAGTTATTACTATAATGAAACGAATTTGGCTCATCTGGCGGTTTATTCCTGGCAACCTGATATGTATCAGTCGTTGGCCGATCATAAGATGACGAAACTGTTAGAAAGCTATCAGACGTTTTATAAACGCATCATGACTTGTAATCTGGTTATTGAAGGACTTGATGACGCTGAAGGTACGGAAGAAGAAAAAAGGCAGACAATGGGAGAAGCACTGGCTTTGCGTGCTCATTACTTTTTTTATCTGGTGAATATGTATGCTATGCCATACAATACCCCTGAAACTACTCCTGATGCTTTGCCGGGAGTTCCGTTAGTGAAAGCTGCTGAAATTAAAGATGAAGGAATAAGTCGTAGTTCAGTTGCGCAGGTTTATGCCCAGATATGTCAGGACATTGAGGAGGCTTGCCGGCTGCTTGATGGCAATAAAGCATTACCTGTTGGCGTTTTTCGTATCAATTATGTCGCTGCCCACTTATTGGCTTCGCGTGTTTATCTTTATATGGAGAATTGGGATAAAGTGATTGAACATGTTAATCTGGCATTAGCGGGTGCTCCTGCTTTATGTGACTTGAATTCTTATCAGTTGAGTAATATGGATTATCCAACTCAGGCTAACAATCATTTTATATCTAAGGATTTTCCGGAAGTAATCTTTATTAATGGTGGAGCTAGGGCTAATGGGATTGTAACAGAAGGAACATTAATCAGGGTATCTGATGATTTACTTGATTTATATGATGCGACCAATGACTGGAGAAGGAGTATGTTTTTTCAGGCAAATTCGTATATGTATTATAAGAATTGGATGGCAAAGTATGGAAGATCAGAGCAGGAATATGTGTGGCGTACAGCAGAACTTTATTTGAATCGTGCGGAGGCTTATGCTGCTAAGTATGCTGCCGGAGAAGCCGCTTATGGACAGAAAGCTGCTGAAGATTTAAATGCTTTGCGCCAGAATCGCTTAAAGAACTTTACACCCTACACCTTAACAACTGCGGAGGACTTGATGAACTTTTGTCATAATGAACGTCGTCTTGAACTTTGCTTTGAACATCATCGTTGGTTCGATTTACGGCGTTATGGTATGCCGTCTATTCGCCATGCGTGGATTGACAATACAGGAGTCCGTTCTATATATACGCTGCAAAAGAAAGATCCTGGTTATGCATTACCGATACCGCAAAGTGCTTTGGATCTCAATGTAAGTCTGGTGCAGAACCAGTTATCTCCTAAACGGGTGGCGGAAATAGAATAAACCGGAATATATAAAAGTATAAGATATGAAAAAATTGATTTATATTATAATTTGTTTGGCTTCAGTGTTCCTATGTTCTTGTGGAGAAGATGCATTGACACCGTCGGAACCAATGACTTTTACGGAATTTCCACAAGGTAACGAAGATTATGATGAGGAATTTGTGGCATTTTATGAAAAGTATGGAACTCAAGTACTGTACAAATATAGCGATGTGGACTTTCGCTGGAGCGTAACTTCCTATCTTCCGTATTATTCGGCAGAAGCGGATAAGGCTTATATTAAGGAAGCTTGGACTTTTTTAAAAGAAAATTGTTTGTCTATCTGGAGTGATGATTTCTTGAAAAAGTACCTTCCTTATCGGATTTTATTGGGCTCAAAGATATATAGTTTAAAAGACACTTATCAAACAGATGACGAGGGGAATAAAATATATCAAGAAATACCAAAGGATGCTATGTATGGTTTTAATCATATTGCATTTGGAGCTGTAAATAATAAGTTGACGTCTCTTACGGTAGATAAAAAGAAGGAACTTATAGGCGAAATGGCATTCGCACTTATTGGTTATGCTACTTCAAAGGGAAAGATGCAGATACCGGAAAAGTTCCAGACTTATCATGATGATTATATAAATAATGCAGGAGGTGATTATGTAGGTGATTGGGGATACAATCGAGGGGGAATTCTTGAATATCGTGAAGGTGGTATGGACGTTTATTATGACTTTGGACTGTTTGTGAAGTATTTAGTGATAATGAGTAAGGATGAATTTGAAAATACTTTCTTGACGGATGAATTTGATAATGCTACGTATTATGATGCAAATTGGAATTCTTATAGAGGTTATCCAATAAAGCATAAGTATGAAGCTGTGATTGATTATTTTAAAAATACTTTAGGTATCGATCTTCATGAAATTGGGGCTCGGATATCTCAGATTCGCTAATTGAACATAGTAAATTAAGAAATAAAACTAAATGAAAAGATTATTTGTATTGTTTGTTTGTTGTGTATGTTTCATGACGACTTATGCACAATCCCGTTTATCCGGAATTAACCGACCGCAGGCTGGTTCTCTAATTTCGTTTAATTATCAGGCATCTGGGGGACCTTTAGAAAACAAGGATACACTATTTTGCGCTGTTTATCTCTATGAAGATTATTTATGGAGAATGGATGATGTTACATTAGTTCGGCGTGAGAAGAACCTGTGGAAAGGTAGTTACCAATTATCTGACAGTTGTGCATTATTTGCTTTGTCTTTCTTTGCCGGTGAGAATTGGAACCGTACCATAGATAATGATGATGAGAATGGAGGATATGTATTCACAACATTAGATAAACAAGGACAGATGTTGCCTGGTGGTTATCTGGGTTGGGGAACTTTTCGTAAACCGTCCTGTTTCCATATTGGGGATTATTTTCAGAAATTTGATATTCAAGATGAAGCGGTAGAAATGTGGACAACTAAGGAAATGGAACATTATGCGGCTAATTTACCTAAGTTTGTGGATGTCTATATGAATATAGTAGCGTTGCGTATGGGGGTGAAAAATCAGAAGGCTGTTGATTTTTTCTTTCAGAAAATTAATAAGGAATTTACCATGACGGAATTTATATATTCTACTTTTGAGAATATTTACCGTTTTAAGTTGGGAAACAAGGCGAAAGCAGATTCGATAAAGGATCTTGTGCTAAAACGATATCCTCACGGATTTTCTGCTCGTGCACGGATGTTTCATCAGATAGAGGTAATGCCGTTGGGTGAAGAGCAGGTAAACAAAACTGAAGAGTTTTTCCGGGTCTATCCTTATAAAGAATGTGTGAATGACCGATTTTCCCGTGATCAGGCTTATATGTATTATAATCTGATACGCGTATACGCTTCAACGCTTGTTGATGGAAAGCAATATAATAGATTAATCGCTGCATTACCATCTATGAACTTTGTAGCATTAAGTGAAGTGTTCCGTTGGAATGTATTCCGTGCCTACAAGCTGAGGCTGGCAAATAATGATTCTATTTATCCGTTAGCGAAAGCGTTAATGGAGCAAATGGTATTGAAGAGAAATGATCTTTCTAATAATACCGAAGAATTGAGATATACTCCAAAAGAAGCACAAGCTTTGCTTGATATTCAGTTTTACGAGCGTTTAGGAGTGTATTTGCAATTATTGAAAACCTTAAATCGAAATGAAGAAGCTTTAATGTGGTTAGGTTATTACAAAAATGATGATTTATCTTATGCGGATGCAACAGTGAATCAAACCCGTTATGAGATTCTTAGAAATCTTGGAAAGAAAGAACAAGCATTAGATGTTTTAAAGAATTCAGTGAAGTATAATACGATTACTACTGAAATGATGACTGCTTTGCGTGAAGAGGTGAAACCTGCTTCTGATAAAGAGTTCAAGGCATATCTTAATAACCTGAAAGGTGCAGCTTTAAAAGAGGCGTTATATGAAGAAGTAAAGTCTAATATGACAGATGTTGAAATACCTTCTTTTGAATTACTGGATATGGATGGTAAGTTGGTGAAGAGTGATAGCTTTAAGGATAAAATTATAGTCATTGACTTTTGGGCAAATTGGTGCGGACCCTGTAAGCGGGCATTTGAGGGAATGAAGATTGCAGTGGATGCTTATGCTAACGATCCTGATGTGGTATTCTATTTTGTAAATACCATGGATTTTGGTATTAAAGGTAAACCTGCGGTACAAAAATATCTGAATAATAACGGATATTCAAATTTTAAAGTGTTGTTTGATCTATTGAAAGAAGGCACAAAAGGGTATAACAAGACATTTAGTATCTTTTCTCAAAAGTTCAATTCATCCGCTATTCCCCGTAAGGTGATTTTAAAAAATGGTAGAATGCTTTACACTGCCGAGGGATATTCAGGAAGTCCTTCACAATTGGCTGATGAAATTTGTTATGCGGTTGAACTAATACGGAAGAAATAAATGAGAAAATATAGTTGTATGATAATGCTCCTCCTTCTCTTCGGAATAGGAGAAGCTTTCTCACAAAAATCACCAATGAAACTGGATGATTGTAAACAGTGGCGTTCAATAGATCAAATTCATTTGTCTGCAGATGGTAAGTGGGTTGTTTATAACTTTCGTGCATTATATAGGCAGGATGTTGATACTACTTATATGTATAATGTACGGACTAAAAAGACTCTTCGAAAAGTTGGCTTGTCTAACTTCTCATACATGGCTAATGGCAAATTGCTGAAATATGAAAGGAAAGGGGAAGGAGATAATTCGGGGCGCCCATTGGTTTATACACTGAATCTGGCTACTCAGAAGGAGAGGCAATGGCCGAAGAATGTTTTTTTAGTACCTATAACAGGGACTAATATGGCTTATTATGTGCGATATAAGCCAAATGGAAAAATTGATTTTACTTTTGTCAATTTGTTGACAGAGGAAGAAAAGTGTATTACCGATATAAATAACTTTGGACAAGTGGAAGCAAATAAATTGCTTTATACTGTGGCTGATAGTTTGAGCTCTACTTTATATTTATGGGAAAAAGGTAAACAGACAGAAATAGGTGAGGTTCCTTGTTATATTACTAGCATTAGTAGTCCCGATACTAACGGACGTGGAACTCTATCATGTGCTTCTAGTTATGAAACACGTTCTGATGCCTCTTCTATCTATACGTTTGATTTGAATAAACATCTTTGTACGAAGCTGCTGTCTTATGAAGATATTTCTGGACTGCCGGAAGGAACAAAAGTATCTTCTTCGTCCAGATTGATAAATAATAACACTCAATTGCTAGTGGATTTAGAACCGGCAGTTTATCCACAAGTCGAGACAGAACCACGTCCGGTAAATTTGGAGTTATGGATATGGGATGAGAATATTTCTCCTCGCCGCCCTTTCAAACGTACTGGTTTTGATGCATCTTCGTATGATAAGTATATTTATGATATTATCGATAAGAAATGTTTTGCTTTGCCTACAAAAGGATTATCTTCTTTGGCTTTTCCCCAAGGACAGAACGTGAAAGGATGTATTGCTTTTGATGCTACTCCTTGGTATAAGGAGTCTGACTGGAAGATGTCACCGAATAATGATGTCTATTATATCGGACTAAATGGAAATAAGGAAAAACTGGCAAGCCATGGTAAATACGACTTGGTTTGGAGCCCGGATGAAAGTAGTGCATTATTATATGATCCTGCTTTGAGGGCATGGCGGTTGATCAATATGATAACAGGGTCTGTTCAAAACTTGACGACAGGAAAATTGCCTTATCCGGTATATGAAGAGGATCATGATTATTCCTTTGATGCATCTGCTTATGGAGTAGCCGGTTGGAATCTTCCCGATCAGACCGTGACGGTATACGATCGCTATGATTTGTGGAATCTGGATTTGAAAGGAAAAAAGGCTCCGGTTTGTTTGACTCAGGGGATAGGAAGAAAAGAGCATATAATTTTTCGCAAGGCGGAAAATCCGTCTTCCTTACCGGGAAAACTGTATCTTGAAGGATTTGATGAGAAAAGTAAGACAAAAGGATTATATGTACTGCAAGGTAAGAAGTTGCGGATGGTGGCGGTTGATCCTCAATCGAACCTTGTAGTAAAAGCTAGTACAACAAATAATGCAGTAGTGCTTTGGATGAAAGAAAATTATGGCGAGAGGAATTTCTGGATTGCAGACCTCACTTTACGAAACCCGGAGCGAGTAACAGATACTAATCCGCAAACACGTAATCTAAACTGGGGAACTACTCAACTCTATACTTGGACTAATTTTGAAGGAAAGAAGAACGAAGGCATTTTGTATCTACCCGAGGATTACCAAAAAGGAAAAAGTTATCCCGTTATTGTACTTTTATATGAGAAGATGTCTCAGAAACTTAATAGCTATCTCCTGCCCGAATATAGTAGTGCGACGATTGATATACCTTGGTTCGTTAGTAATGGATATATTATTTTTTGTCCTGATATTAGTTACCGTATTGGAGCTCCTTATGAGAGCTGTTATAATGCAGTGATGAGCGGGGTGGAGAAACTTATCAAAGACGGAATTGCCGATAAAGATCGTGTTGGTATTAATGGTCATAGTTGGGGTGGTTCTCAAACAGCTTATTTGGTGACGCGTACAAATCTTTTTAAATGCGCTTCTCCTTGTTCGGCTGTGACTGATTTGGTTGCTGACTATCTAATGTTGCGTGGGACGGGGCAGCCTAATATGTATTTTGAAGAAGATGCTCAAGGGCGTTTAGGTAAGGCTCTTTGGGAGGATAAACAATTATATCTTGATAATTCTCCTATTATGCATGCCGATAAAATACATACTCCATTGTTGATCTTTCATGGTGAGCAAGACACAAGCGTGCGCATATATCAAGGTCTGGCTTTATATTTTGCGATGCGTCGCTTGGGACGTCCTGCATGGTTATTGAATTATCGAGATGTTGGACATCAAATGGGGAATGAGCCCGATTGTCGTGACTTTATGCAGCGATTGATAGATTTTTTTGATCACTATTTAAAAGGTTCTCCTATGCCTGAATGGATGAAGGGGGATCAATCTGATAAATAAAGGTGTGAGGTATGAAAATTATACTATTGTGGATATCGTTGTCGATGTATTGTTGCTTATTAAAGGCTCAGTCTACTCCTGAAGAAAAGTTGGTACAGACATTACATGCTATTACTGATCTTTATGTTGATTCGATTCCAAAGGAAACCTTCGTTAATAGTACGATTGCGAAAATGATGCAGAAACTTGATCCTTATTCTGAGTATTTATCTCCAGAGCAAATGCAAAGGAATGAAGAGGTATTGGGGGGAATGACTTTTTCTGTTGGCATTGGAATGGAGGGTACTTGGATAGGCAACTGTTTTTATGTTTCTTTTGTTGAAAAAGAAGGGAATGCTTGGAAACAGGGGATTCGTGCTGGAGATGAAATTCTTTCTGTAGATGGAAAGGCTGTAGATCAGTTACAAGGAAGTTTAATTTTTCGTTCTCTGAAGGGGGAAGAAGGGAGTGGAGTAACGTTGAAAATAAAGAGAAGGGAACAGCCCGTTTTTGAGCGAAGAGTTATCCGTACTCACATACCGAGATCGAGTGTAAGAGCTGCTTATATGATGGATAGTAAAACAGGATATATTTCTATTTCTATGTTTTCTAAAAATACCTTGGATGATTTTAGGAGGTCTCTTTTATCTTTGCTTCAGCAGGGAATGAAAGATTTGGTTCTTGATATTCAAAAAAATGAAGGGGGACTTTTTGATGAGGCTGTGGCAGTGGCGGATGAATTTTTGGCAGGGAAGGAGCCTATTGTTTATGCAGAGGGAGTTCACATGAAAAGAAAGACGTTCTTTGCAGGGATAAAAGGTTCTTTTGAACAAGGGCGCTTGGTTGTGCTGGTTAGCGAGCAGACGAAATCAGCTGCTGAAATTTTGGCAGGGGCGTTACAAGATAGACGACGTGCTGTTTTGGTAGGAAATCATACATTTGGAAAAGGGCTCATTCAGGATACTTTCTCTTTTAAAGATGGTTCTGCTCTTAGACTGACAGTAGCGAGATATTTTACACCGAATGGACGGTCGATTCAGGGAAAAGGAGTTATTCCAGATGTATTAGTACATAATGATACTGTTTATTTTACAAAGTGGTATAATTTGCTAGTCTATTGTGGAGTACAAAAAAAAGTAACGCGTGATTATGTAATGGAACATCGATTGGAGTTATTGAAAAAATACAGGAATATTGGACTCTTTTTGAAAAGCTTTATGCCTGATAGTTTATTGCAGAGTGTATGCCAAGTATCTAAAGAGGCTAATATTGTTTTTTCAGAGGAAGAATATGAGAAATCTAAAAGTTTCTTGTTAGTACAGTTGAAAGCATTGGTTGCCCGGGAATTGTTTAACGAAAATCAATATTATTATCAGATTCTGAATTCTGCGAACTCTTCTGTGCAAAAGGCCTATGAAATAGTGAAGTCTTTGGATGATTATCAAATGATTTTAAAGGGAAGTTTGAAATGAAATGTAAATGTATGATAGTAAATATCTTCATGATATGTACTTGTCTGTCTTCATGGGGACAACAGTCTTCTGAATTTACTTTAAAAGGAAATGTATTTACGCCTGAATATGATGGCTTGTATATTTATCTCACGCGGATGGATGTTATTTTCAGAGATAAGGATCAGAAATTGGATAGTGCTTTGATCTCTAACGGACATTTTAGTTTTAAATATCATTGGACTGGTGAACCTTTTGTTGCATCGCTAGCTCTTCCGCCTAAAGATCTTCATTTTGAATATGGCCTTCCTGAGTGTTTGTGTATTGTGGAAAGAGGGGAAGTTAAATTAGATTATACTACTTTGGGAGTGCACTTGAATGGAGGTGTGCTCAATCAGCGTTATGATGATTGTATTCTCAGTAAAAGCCGGGAAATTAAAGAAAAAAATAATATTCTTATAGCGCAACGAGATTCTTTGGAAAAATTACATTCTTTAAGCATCGAAGAGATGGATCGTTTTAATCAGAGAATTCAAGTGTTGTATCAAACATTGTCACCTGTTTATATAAAGTTTGTTTCTGATTATATAAAAACAGAAGTTGGAGCTTTTTTCTTTTTCTATTACCCTGAAAGTTTCTATTCTGCTAAGGTTTTTGATAATTTGCAAGCATTGGTAGATGAAAGCTATCGTCGGCAGGCTAAATTGAAGGAGGAGAGAGAAAAAGAAGCTATCAAGCATTGGAAAGAGGCTGCGATAATGACGGATGTAGGTCATCCTTTTCGTGATTTTAAGTGTAAAGATATTGATGGAAAAGATGTAAATCTGTCGGATTATACACATTCCGGGCACGTGACGTTAGTTGATTTCTGGGCATCTTGGTGTATGCCTTGTATACAGGAACTTTCTTTCCTTAAATCTCTATATAAGTCTTATCATAGACGTGGATTGAATATTGTGAGTGTCTCATTGGATACAAAAAGAAAAGCATGGGGAGACGCTGTTAAAAAACATCAGATTCCTTGGACACAGATTTCTGATTTAAAAGGCTGGAATGGAACAATAACCAAGGATTATGCTATAAGTGCAATTCCATTTATTATCCTTATTGATCAGAAAGGGAAAATAGCTGTACGAAATTTGCATGACAATAAATTGGAGAATGCCATCAAAAAATTACTGGAGACAGGTGCTAAGTAATACCTTTTGTGCTTAGTTGTTAAAAAAAACTTTTGTTATAATGCAAATAAGATCATTCTTATTTGCATTATTTGTTAGCAAACTTTCTTCTCTTTTTTCTCTATTTTCCAGATAGAAATGAAGAATAAGTTATCTTTGTGAAATCTCGGATGCTACGAATGTGATAGCATTGGAGGTTGCTTCGGGGATAGTAAAGAAGGGACAGAGATCTCCCGCTTATTTGTGGGTAAAACAGTCTGGAAAGGAGGAGTTGTGACGAATTTGGAAAAATTAAAGGAGAATGTAAATGCGATTACACTTCTTACTTCGCAGGAGTGGGAAGTGATGTCCACTGTGATTGAAGACATTACAGTCGGTAAGAATGGATTATTTCTAGCGGAAGGAACAGTTTGTAATTCCATTGCCTTTGTTTGTAGCGGGGTACTGGTGTATTATAAAACTCAGGATAACGGCAATGAAGTGACGACTGACTTTGCTTTTAACAACGATTGGGTTACCAATAATCATAGCCGTCTTAATGGTTCTCCTTCCCATTTAAGTATCCGGGCAATTGAAGAGACTGAATTGCTGGTGATCCGACAGAAGAACTTGAATGTGCTTTATGATAAGATACCAGCGTTGGAGCGTTTCAGCCGGGTGCTTATGGAGCAGGCATATGTGAAGCTGGTACAATTGAGTCTTGATTTGCAGACGTTATCTGCTACGGAACGTTATATTAAGCTCTTGCAGAATTATCCTGAGGTCTTTCAGAGAGTTCCTCTTTATCATATTGCCAACTATCTGGGCATTGCTCCGAAGTCGTTGAGTCGGATACGGAATATGGCTTTTCCGGGAAGGGAGTGATTTGGTAACAAATGCGGAGCAGGCGGATAACTTTATTTACTGATCTTTGCCGTTGTTAAACCAAAAAGATTGGAAAAATGAAGAAAAGTATTATTTTAGTAATGATTGCGTTTACTGTTTCAGTGCTGAATCTGTCTGCCCAGGAAGAAACTACAAGTTGTGGAAAATGTTGTAATAAGGCAAAACAGGCCTTTGAGGTGGAAAGTCTATTCCCCATGTTTATTACCGGTGGTTTTCATGCTGCGGTGGGTTATCGTTACGATCGGTTCAGAATTCGGCTTAGTGTTATCAATGGCGGACACTACAATGCGGAGAAGGCGGGCATAAACTCGTCTAATGAATTCAAACGGTTCTATAAAACGTCTCCGGGATTATTTTTAGGTTATTACGTGTGGAAGGAGTTGGAAGTATATACTTATTTAGAATGTCATACTTTTGAGATCGAGCAAAAAAGTACCGGAGCAAAGAAAGATCTGTTTAGTATGGATTACGGAGCTGGTATCGGTTATCAGTTCTTTATCGGGAAATCGTTTTATGTGCAGCCAGCGTTCCATCTATATTTACGTAAGCGTAAGAGTTTAGACTTTAACGGGGAAGAGTACAGGATTCCGAGAGTTGATTTATCTCCAGTTATCCGTGTCGGTTATCGCATCTTTTAATTTCTCTTGTCACAAAGGCTAAACTGGATAAATATGCTATTTTTTCGGCAATAGAGAACAACCATGCGTGAAATTTCGTACTTTTGTCGCGCTATTGTAATAATGAATACATGAGAACTGCTATTAGCTTTTTGTTTCCTAAGTTTATTTGGAATGAACTTACGAGGATTTTTGGTATTTGTCTCTTTTTTAAGTTTATATTTTTTAATTTGATTTGGTGCTTGCAGACAACCTTTACTCCTTTTTCACGAGCGGAGACTTATCTGAGTGCCGGTTTTATGGCACTTGTCTTTTTGATACCTTACGCTTGCTTTCGATTGGGAAAAGTACAAATGGCCCTTCTTTTTATTTTAGATGGTTTGTTGATTGTCAACTTGATGTATCTACGAACTTATTATACTGCTATTCCATTGGCGAGTTACGGTTTGGTTGGCAATTTGTCGGATTTTAAAGCTAGTGTTTATGATTCGCTCCGCTGGTCCGATTTGCTGTTTCCTCTTTCTTCTTTGTTTTGTGTTTATTATTATAGAAAACAGATGAGTAGAAAGCCTGAAGGCATAAAAGGTTTTTATAAAAGGGCTATCTGCAAATATATGCTGCTTTTGGCTCTGTTTTTTATTCCTTCCGTAGCGCTTGCTACTTTTAAGGGAGGATTTAAGGAAGCATACGCCTCTTTAAGGTATAATGCAAATATGCATACTTGTGATACACCGATGTACACGATATTCGGCTCTCTTCTATATGATTCTTTGCAGAGCCAAGAGATTTATACTCCTAAAATGGATCAAGAGATTAAAAGCTGGTTATCTGTCCATCCTTCCTATAAACCGCTTCCGGATAGTGTCGGGAGGCGCACTAATCTGGTCGTGATTCTTGCGGAATCTTTTGAAAGCTGGGCATTGGGGAAAAAGGTGGAAGGTAAGGAGATAACCCCATATTTGAATAAATTGATTAAAGAGCCGGCAACGCTCTATGCACCTAGGGTGTTGACACAAGTGAAAGACGGACGTTCCATTGATGCCCAGTTGATTTTAAATGCCGGGATGTTGCCGGTATCAAGAGGAACATACAGTACCTTGTATCCGGATAATACTTTTTATACATTGACCAAAGCGATGAAGAAAATTAATCATGCCAAGGCCTATTTGCTTACAGTAGATAAGAAGATAGTTTGGAATCAGAATATTGTAGCACGCCGCTTTGGGATAGACACATTGTTAAGTAAGCCTTGCTTCCGTTTGGATGAGAAAGTTGGTCCGCGCAGGAAGTTGGGTGATGCCTCTTTTTTCAGGCAGTGTGCCGAGAAAATAGCGAATAATGAAATATGGAAGAAGGGAGAGAATGTGTATTTACAATGCGTAACTTATTCAGGGCATAATCCCTTTAAGCTTCAAAAGGAGTTACAACAGATCTCTTTTGCCGGAGATTATCCGCAAAAAATGAAGGATTATATGATTTTGGCCAATTATACGGACCGTGCCATTGGTAAGTTTATTGAGTTTCTGCGTTCACGCCCCGAATATGCACAGACGCTTATTGTTATAACAGGGGATCATGAAGGTTTGGCTTCCGACCGGGCTCCTATCTGTGCTACTAAAGCGGGAAAAGAGATTGTTTCCGATAAGCCATTTACCCCTTTTATAGTGATTAATTCTCCTGTTGGACTTAAATATAATGAAGTAATGGGGCAGATTGATATGTATCCCACTATTTTGAACTTAATGCGATTGGATGATTATTGTTGGAAAGGAATAGGGCAGAGTATTCTGGATCCTGATAAAATACCTTTTTCCGTTGGCTCTCAGATGAACGTGGAAGGAGATATGGATAAGGTGCCGGCACAAGAACTTGAAAGGGCAAAGCGGGCCTATGCAGTTTCAGATTTAATGATCCGGTTTGATTATTGGAGACGTGCTCCACTCAACTGATTTTATTGAATGAAGTGCGTTTTTTCCTGTTTACTTGTTCCGGTAATCCATGGGTGATTGCTGGAATTGCTTTTGAAACTCACGGTAGAAATAAGATTTATTAAAAAAGCCGGACTGAAACATGATTTCCGAAACTGTCATTCTGGTTGTCTTTAATAGTTTGGCAGCATGTTCCAAACGTATATTCCGAATGAATTCGCTCGGCGTTTTATCTAACACATCCTTAAACTTACGGTAAAGGGTGGCTTTACTCACTCCGATAAAGGAAGAGATGGATTCGGGGGATAATTTTTCATTGTCTATATTGTCGTTTATGAATGCGGTGACCTCTTCGATCAGTTTCTCATCTTCCGGATACAGTGTAATACCGTCTTTGACTTTTATAGAGGATAAACTGGAATTGAAATAATCTTTCAATTGGGCTTGTCGTGCCAATAGGTTCTCTATGGCTGATATGACATGTTTCGGATGAAACGGTTTGGTGATATAGGTATCCGCACCATGGTTGTAGGCATTGATCTGGTCTTCAATAGTCACTTTAGCCGAAATAGCGATAACAGGAATATAACTGGTCTTGGAATCCCCTTTCAAATGGTCAATGAGTGAAAAGCCATCCATACGGGGCATGATAACATCGGTAATAATGACATCGGGATGATTCCGCTCAATGCAAGCTAGTGCTTCCATTCCATCTTTAGCTTCTTGAATGATATAATCCGAAAGAATATCTCTTAATAATTCACGAATATTATTTTCATCTTCTACGATGAGAACTACCGTATCTTGGCGTGACTTCAGTTCTTTTGCCGTAGTGCCCTCCTCTTTTTGCTTGTCCGGTGTGTTCGATTGAACAGGCAAGTTGGTTACCTGGGCAGATAAGGAAGGAATAAAGACGGTAAACTCGACCTGTTTTCCCAATTCGCTGTGCACTTCTATTGTTCCCCCCAGCGCTTCCGTCAGGCTTTTGGTCAGATTCAATCCGATGCCATTGCTTACCGAATTTCCCGGATTGGGCCTGTCGAAGATCTTATACTTGTTGAATATTTCCGCCATTTGTTCGTTCGTAAGCCCCTTACCGGAATTCTGAATAGTTATGTTCAATGCATTATTTTGACGAGTGTCCTGTGTCACTTCCAAATGAATGTATCCTCCTTTAGCCGTATATTTAAAGGCATTTGAAAGCAGATTGAAGATAATCTTTTCCAATGCGTTCCGATCGGATAGTATATTGGTGGTATCATGAATATCCACCTTAAACTCTATTTTGTTCTCTTGTAAAATCTCTATATAATTGTCGGAGGCATCTGTAATTAAGTCCTTTATATCAATTTCTTCCGGCTTCAGCTGCATTTCCCCGGGCTTTATTTTGGTGAAAGTCATTAGTTCACTGATTAGCTTTTGCATTCTTTCCGCGTTATTTTTAATGATCTCCAGATATTTACGACTTTCCATATCCGGTTTAAGTTGCTCAAGCAAGTGCTGTGCCGGAGTATAAATTAAGGTGAGCGGAGTAAAGAATTCATGTGCAACGTTTGCAAAGAAGTTAAGCCGCGCCTCATACATTCTTTGTTCATGCTGCTTTTCCGTTTCCGCAATAAAGATTTGGCGGTTCATGCGCATACGGTTTTTAATTACAGAGCGGGCTATCATTATAATAACAATGATGATGCATCCGTAGACCGTTAATGCGGGTATTCCAAGCCACCATGGGTATCCCACTTTAATGGTCAGCCTATAGATATTGTTACTCCAGACTTTATCACCATTACTTCCTTTTACTTCAAGCACGTATTTACCGGGAGGAAGTTGCGCAAAGATGATATTAGGATTATTTCCTGTTTCTATCCACTCATCCGAATGATTTTTCAGCCGGTACGCATATTCACAGTTTTCATTATTGATGAAATCTTTGGTAAGGAAAGTAAAGGTAATAAACTTTTCCTCGTAAGTTAAGTTCAGCACACCGCCATGAATACGATGGCTTACGTCTTGGAAAGTATTGTATATCTTTAGATTACTCAATGTGATTGGCGCATTGAACGAACGGACCTGAATGTTTTGTGGGTTGAAGTAACTCAACCCGCTCACTCCACCGAAATAAAAAGTGTTGTGACTATCTTTAAAATAAGCGCCATCGGAAAACTCATCATTCTGTAAACCGTCCTTCAGCGTATAATTTTCTATTTTATTGTTTCGGGTATTTAAACTGGATAACCCCTGGTTGGTACTGATCCAGATATTCCCGGTCGCATCTTTCAGTATCCCATGTATGGTCTTATTATTTAGTTTCTCATCAGCATATTGCACCAGTTTGTGCTCATAGCCTCTCTTCTCCAACCTATTCAAGCCATAACTTGTGCCAATCCAGATATCGGTCCCCTCTTTTTGCAAACACAATACATCATTGTTTGTCAACAGAATGTTACTCTCCATCTCTTTGATATTGTTCTCACGAATATCAATTCTATTGAGACCTCCTCCCCTGGTTCCAAACCATAGCGTATCTTCATTAGCTCCCGAAGTGACGGCATAAACCACATCATTATTAAGCGATTTGTTCCGGTCGTTTGAGGCATATTGCCTAAATCCGTTTACTCTATAACTCCCCTTTTCTTTGCTGATATTCATTTTTATGAGTCCGTATCCCGAAGTTCCGAGCCATAATAGTGAATCGTGATTGGTAAAATGAATATTATATACAGCCTTAAAAGCGGGATACTTGGATGGAATCTTAAGCTTTTCCAATCTCCCCGTTTTCCCATCGAGAATATTAATCCCCGTTCCTTCCGTGCCGATAAAGATATCATTTGAACTGTTCTTTTTTAAAGCATATACAGAATTGGAAATAAGTCCCTTGGATTCGGAAAGAAAATCATGAAGTTCCTTTTTAGCAGTATCCAGCAATTTGATGCCACTACCTTTGGTACCGATCAGAATATGTCCGTTACCATCTTCACAGAATGCTCTTACCGGATGCGAGGTATGAACTGTAGTAAAGATGTGGTCATAGTGATAAAGTTGTATAAGCCCTTGTCCGTCACTACCTATCCATAAAATATTCTGACTACCGGGATATAAAGTGAAGATGGATAATTGCCGGGGAAGTTCTTCCCAATAAGAATAAGTTGACTGCTTTAAATCGTAACGGATGCAACTCCCTTCTATAAAGCTAATGTATAATAGGCCTCCGATAATTTTGGCATCCGATACGGTTTTAGCGATATCCAATTTAACAACCTGAACCGGAGTGAAATCAGAACGAAGAATAGAGAGCTGATCCTTGAAGTTTAAAATAAACTGGTTATTTGAAAAGAAGATTTTGCTAACGGGACTGTCGATACCGACCGGCTGCAAATAACGGATTGGTGCGGATGAAACTAACTGCTCATAGGTGAAATGCCCCACTTTTCCGTCCGTTAATAAGCATAGGATTTGGTTCGAAGGTGCTATTACAAAATCTTTGACTTTACTTGCCAGCTCTGTTTGAATGGGAGTGAAAACATCACGACTGGGATTATAACTAAAGAAGCCTACTCCCTTCACCAAACAGAAAATTATACCCCGTTTGGTCTTTCCGAGAATAAACGATCTTTCCTGATTGGGAATCTGGTTACCGGTTTGTAAGTAGTACCTTGTGATCCGGTGAGTCGTTTTATCTAGTTTGTTAATGCCGTTGTCAGTCGCAATCCAAAGCTCCTGTCCCTGTTCAATAAGTTGCCTGATAACACTGTTACTGATTGAATTCGGATCATTTTTTTTATATCTGAAAGTCAGTATGTCTCTTCCATTATAGGCATTCAATCCGTCCCATGTCCCAATCCAAATCGTATGCTCCTGATCTTCCAGAATACAATTGACGGAATTATTGGTCAGTCCGTTAAGGTTTGATATATATTTAGCTACATAAGAAGCCTTTGTTGCTTGGGGAATGCTGAGAAAACCAAAAAGAAGACAGACGGTTAAAGTCGCAACATGTTTTTTCATTTGAACGTATTTTGATTTGATGATCAATCGCAATAACAAATTTAATAAAAAAAATCCGGTTTACGAAGGTAGGGTAAGAACGGATTCGTATATCGTATCAAGATTTGACGGTAACATTTAAAACACGGGGATGATTTGAAGGTGATTAAGGTAAAAGGAAGTGTGACAAAGTTTATCCTTAGGCATTTTGCTAAAGTCCTTTTATCACACTTCCTGAAAGGTCTTACCAAAGTTAAAGAAGTCGTATCGAAAGCACTGCTTCATCCTTATTATGCTGCATGAAAGCACTTGTAATAAAGACAGAACGTCAATTAGAGCTAGTGACACGACCTCCTTAATTGCAGCTTATTTCTTCATTTTCTCCATTGATTATTTTATTAATAATCTGGATTCTGAGTTAAAACGTCGTTGCTCTTGTCACGCTCACCTTGTGGAATTGGAAGCAAATAGTCCCGACCATCATCAAAATTAGCGCCTTTAGTCGTATTATACTTACTTGCATAGTTACGCATAACAGTGCCAAAACGTTTTTGTCTCATCAAGTCGTCCCGTCTCCATCCTTCCATGCCTAGTTCACAGCGGCGTTCGTGCCAGATGATTTTGCGCAACTGGTCTTGATCAGTCACAGCAATGTCTTTCAAGGAATTTCCGGTTGTAGGGGGGATATAGGTTTGCATGTCCCTGCGCGGGTCTGTCGGATTACTATTGCGCGCCCGTTCTCTGACTTCATTGAGGTAAGGCAGGGCAATTGCAGCTTTTCCGTTCTCATTAAGTGCCTCGGCATACATTAGTAATACATCCGAATAACGTATCAGACGGATATTGTAGCTAATCATCCATACATCCATACCTTTCTTCTCGATGGCGGGAACGGTCATCTTATAATCGTGAAATCCACTTGGCGATTCCGTGTTATCCTGCGCCTCGGTATCTCCTACATAGCGATCTCCTGTTTGTGTGAAAACATAAGTGATACGGGGATCATCAACATCGTATGCATCGTAAAGATCCTGGGTCGGTACGTGAAAGCCGTATCCTTGATAGCCGGTAACCCGTCTGCTTGTAAAGAAGTGAGGAACATTGGTCCCTGTTGCTACGGTTTTGTCATAGACTTTGTTCGCGATTTCGAACACCGATTCCGTGCTGTTTTCATATTCCGTACGCCAGTTCATCCCATAGTCGCTCAATAAAGTATAGTCCTTGTCCACTTCCACTATTTCATGAAGAACTGTTTCAGCAGAAGCAAAATCTCCTCTAAACATGTAAGTCTTGGCCAACATGGTTTTGGCAAAACCACGGGTAACCCTGTAAGCATTCTCCGCATCATATTCCCTTCTGGAAGGTAGTTGCGAGGCATCAGTCAAATCGGATATAATGAGTTGGTATACCTCATCGGTGCTCGAACGCGGGACTTTCAATATCTCTTCCGGCTGCATAGGGGTGGTAATTAATGGCACTCCGCCAAAAGTGGTAACCAAGCAATAATAGCCAAAGGCTCTTAATGCTTTTGCCTCATTGGCATAACGGGCCAGTATTTCTTTATCGCCAGTGGCGTTTGGAGCATAGTAGATCACATCATTACAGCGGTTGATCAACCGGTAAAGAATCTCCCAACGACGGCCGACTTCCCCATTAGTCGTATAAACGGTAAAATTGGACAAATCACGGACTTCAGCCCGGTCTCCGTCGCCACCACCGCCTTTTAAGGCATCATCAGTGGTACAGTCACCAATAAAGTAATGATTGAGTGCATACTCATTCCAAGTGGTTCTCAGCTGGAGATAAGCACCGGTAAGAGCCTGTTCGATGTCACTCTCCTTTTGATAATAGTTTTTACTTGTTGTTTTGCCATAACTCGGTTCGTCGAGTGAACAGCTATAGAATCCCATTCCGATAAAAAGGCTGCAAATGGCATATATTATTCTTTTCATGATACTTTCTGTTTATTCGGTTAAAATTGCATGTTAACTCCGACAGTGAAGGTACGTGAGGTCGGGTAGTGCGTATTGTCCACACCCATGTCCAACGGACTGTTGATGCCGAGTTCGGGATCGAGTCCCGAGTACTTGGTTAATGTGAAGATGTTTTGTCCACTGACATAAACCCTGCAGCTGGAGAACAATTTTGTTTTCATGCAAAGCGCTTCAGGAATCGTGTATCCTATTTGCATATTTTGCAAACGCAGGTAAGAACCGTCTTCCACATAAAAAGAAGAATTCCTCATATTGTTATTCGTGTCGGAATTGGTAATGCGGGGGTACTTAGCGTTATCTCCTTCTTTGCCCCATGCTTTGGTATAAGCTTCTTCCAATGCATTCTGCCGACCGGCGGTTGAGAGAGTACCTTTGGCTACATTCCAAATGTCATTACCTACTGTCCCCTGAAAAGCCATACTGACATCAAAGTTTTTATAACTAAACCCTAAATTGAATCCGTAAATCAGGTCGGGATTAGGATCACCAATGAATGTGCGGTCATCATCATCGTTCAATGCACCCGATTCTCCCAATTTAGCGAATTTGAAGTCGCCGGGTTGGGCATTCGGTTGAATCTTCGTCCCGTTCTTATCTACATAACTATCAATCTCGGCTTGGTTTTGGAAAATACCAATTTGCTTATATCCCCAGAAACGCCCGATTGGTCCTCCGACATAGGTACGGCTTACACTACCACTCAAATACTCGGAAGTCAGCTTAGTCACCTTGGTTTTGTAAGTGGACATATTCAATCCGACATTGTAGTTGAAATCCTTTCCGATGTGGTTACGATAGTTGGCCACCAACTCAAATCCGGTATTTTTCAGGTTGCCTGCATTGAAATAGGGACTGTTTGGAAAAGCTCCGAATGAAGGTATCGGCATATTTAGCAGCATATCACTGGTCTTTTTGACATAAAAGTCCATGCTGAGGCTCAGACTGTTTCTGAAAAGTCCCATATCCAACCCAATATTGGTTTGTTGACTTGTTTCCCATTTTATATTCTCATTTCCTACATAAGTGGGAACATAACCTTGTGAATAGCCGTTGCCAAAATACCATTGCATCTCCTTGTTTGTTCCGATTAAAGTAAGTGGAGCACTAGTATCTATACGCTGGTTGCCGTTTTGTCCCCATCCCGCCCGTAGCTTCAGATCGGATATCGTATTGTTAATATTCAGGTTTTGGAAAAACTTCTCATTGCTGACTCTCCACCCCAAAGAGAGTGAGGGGAAATAGCCCCAACGGTTGCTTTTGGCAAATTTGGAAGAACCGTCTGCACGGAAATTCACTGTAGCCAAATAGCGGTCGTCATAGCCATAATTGATACGTCCCAAATAAGATAACATGGAAGAAGTCTCTTTTGACCCCGAAACGTTATCGCCTGCGGTTTGCGCATCCAAGATCTGGTAAATCTCTTCATTGCCCAAGGCATTCCTCTTAAAGGCGTTAATGTTCTCGTTCTTATTCTTTTCGTACGTCATGGCCACCATAACATCCAGTTTATGCTTTCCGATAGTCGTGTTATAGTTAAGACGTTGTTCTGCCAGCGTATTAAAAGTGACGTTGCTATTATTGGTCAACTGCGTTTCTACACTATATTTACTTTCTTTATTTGCCAGATTATCTTCTGAAAAAGTGGAAGAGTAAATAGGCCGGAAGTCCTTGAAGGTATCGTGATACCTTTCAAAACTATACTGTACACGGTATGACAAGTTTTTCAGAAGTTTGACTTGGGCATATATGTTACCGAACGTGTTGAAGATGTCATTGTATCTGTTAGGCAGTTCAAGCATGGAAACAGGATTCGGGTCGTATGACCATTCGGTGGGAGCATATTTGTTATACTTGTAATTTTCAGAAGACGGTTCCACCAATGGACTGTTTACCGGGGTAAACGGGTCTGCTTTCTGAATGAAATCAAAGGATGGGATGGCTCCGGAATCGCGTTTCTTTATTTTAGCCAGATTTATATTTGTCCCTATCGTAATATATTTACCCAGGTCATATTCCTGACTCAATTTTAAGGATAGCCTCTTGAAATTAGTGGTGATGAGGGCACCTTCGTCGTCCAAATAGCCCAGACTGATTGACGAACGCGACTTGTCTGTTCCAGTGCGGACACTAACGTTGTAATTCTGAGTGAAGGCTGTGCGGGTAACAGCATCCCACCAGTCCGTATCATAACCTTTGTTGTACTGGTTGGTAAACTTTTCCTTCATCGAGTTCTGGAAGCTGGCGTCATTTTTATAGGCTTCGGTGATGAATTTATAATATTGTTCACTATTCATCATCTTCAGCGCTTTGTAGCTGTTCTTTATTCCGGTATAGGCATCCAATGAAATAATGGTCTGCCCTTTAACCCCACCCTTTGTCGTGATGAGGATCACACCGTTTGATCCTTTCGAACCATATATGGCACAAGCCGAAGCATCTTTCAGGACTTCTATATGATCAATATCCGATGGATTCAGAGTGCTGATATTATCCATGAACTGTCCATCGACAACGTACAGCGGATTATTATCATTGACCGTTCCCAACCCTCTTACGCGGATTACGGCATCCGATCCCGGTTGTCCCGAACTAGAAGCAACAAATACACCGGCGGCTTTTCCACTAAGTAATTCCGAAGCATTGGATACCGCATAGTTCTTGATGTCCTTACTGTTGATGGATGCCAACGATCCGGTAAGATCACTTTTCTTTTGCGTACCATATCCAATGACTACAACTTCGTCCAGTTTATTGTCCGAAGCCAATTTTACATTAATCGTTCCGCTTTGTTTTACGTTAATTGTCTGGTCTTCATAACCTACATAAGAGAAAGAAACTTGATCTGAAGTGATACTTAGGGAGTACTTACCGTCAATATCGGTAATGGTACCGTTACCTGTTCCGGTTTCCACTACAGAGACCCCGATTAATGTTTCTCCGGTATTTTGGTCCGTTACCAAACCGGATATCCTTTTCGTCTGCTGTGCAAAGGCTGTTGCACCTACAAAAAGAAAGAGAATGAGTAATACTAGATATTTTCTCATGGTTTTAAGATTTAATGATATGAAATAATGTATTGTTTATTCGCAATTATTTTCCCATTGCTTAAGCTGAGTTTGGTCCTTTCTGGAAGTTCCACAATTACACGGGCTTCGTTTGCCGGTAGCTTAAAGCTCCCGTTGGCTTTTAATCCTTTCGCGACATACTCTTTTGCCACAATGTCAAATAGATCGCATGCTTGGGAAGTATGGTAGTTCACTATTTTTTCTTCTTTGTATGGATTGTAATAGAGGTATACCGGATACGGCTTTTCTGTATAGAAGTCCGTGCTATTGCAGTTTAGCTTCAGGATACCTCTAACATTGGTGGTATCCACAAGACTGCCGAGTATGCCTACCGGTGAAGAGCTGTATACACTGAACATGCTTTGCGTAGGATTACCTTTGATCCATTTGGGACCGTCGCCTATAGCTACCGGACTCACTCCTTTTAATGATTCTTTCCCATAGTCATCTTCCTTACGTAATCCTTCGTAAGCAATATTGTTCTCTGTTAAATTCCTGAATTCCGGTGCCCACTGATGAACGGAATCTATATCCATGGGGTAAAACAGGCGGCAGGCACTGGCATTGTTGAGCATCCATTTCCCTATAGCCCTGGCATATTGCGGTTCATATTTGACCATAGGGATAAATGGCCATGCCGGTTTGATGCTGTTCATTAAAAAGGCATATCCTCCGCCATCGGTAATACTTCCTTGTAAACCACTGACATCATAATCGCCCCATTTACCGACAATGATTCCCCAACCTGTACGGCCTGTCGGACTTTTACACCCGTCAAATACCCAATCCAACAGCTTATGTACATCATAGTGCGTACCTTCCGTCGCATTGAGATAAGCTGCCGTATAAGCTCCCAACGGGAGCAAAGCTTCGTAGAAACGGCTTTCCTTTTGGGAAAGAAGGGCTTCAACGGCACTCTTGCTGTGTTGCAGATAGCGTGGATCACCAAATTTATGATAAGCACAAAGCAATACGTACGCATGTCCTCCGGCTGCATCCTGTTGGAGAGGGAGATTGCTAACCATTCCTCTCATTCTCCCATAGTCGAAATAAGAATAGTTGTAATTCCCATTCAATACAGAATCGGCTTTGGTAAACTGTTCGGCTATGGATCTTTGTATCTTCTCTGCACCCGGTACGTTAGGAAAGACATCGCAAACGGCATAATATAAGGCATTGGGTAATACGTCGTACCACCAGTCGCGGCCATATCCCCCTCCCAACTGTTTCACCGACGGATTGGTATTATTCATCATGATGTCCCATCCGTTGTCACAATTGAAATAATTTTGTACCATCCGGACGTAGTTATAGCCATCCTGATTGGTTTTATCAATGCCTACCAATCCCGCTCCCAATAAGGCTGAAAGTGAATTCAGGCTTTCGTGAAATTCGCCGTTGTTGTGATTCGGACCTTGACGAATATCACCAATAGCGGTATATAGTCCAAAGGTTGTTTGATCAATATTCCGGCGATGATCGTCAAGCCATATCAGGTTACCAACTTTACTGGGATTATGCCAGTTGAATGCGAACTGGTCATATTTCTTCGCCTTAGCCTTCCAGTCCAGCATTTTATAGGACTCCGGCATATCCGGCATCAGATCAACACGATTTATAGCAGTTTGGGTAATCTTGTCTCCATAAGACTTTTGAGTGGAGGAACAAGAACCTAATAAACCACATAGGGCGAATAATAGGATATTTCTACTTCTTATTTTCATCTTCTTTATGGGTATTAGTTTGATTCGTTATATTTTTAGCCAAGGGATAAGCAAGTAATTGCAGCCCGGCTACAATAATCAGTGCGTATTTCAAAGCGAAATCCTGAGAAACACAGTAAGCCAGAAATAGGAATAGCAACAACCCGAAAGCTCTTCCCAGAAACAGTCCGAACTCATGGCTCATAATATAAGCATACTCGTTCCGCGCTTCTATTTTTGCAACGGCATCAATGGTCTTCATCATAATGGGAAAGTAAGCCAAATCGAATAGTGGCTGGAAAATGACCTTGCATAATACGAAAAGGATGACTCCCGTCGCTGAAAAAAGAATACCGTTACACAAAGTACCTGCAAAAAAGACGACCAAGCCACCGGCAAATATTTTCAAACGATCTTCCGGTTTGGCAATTCGTCCCAGAACATACACCAGTATGGCGGTCAGCGCTCCGCTTATTCCCTGGATTAAGCCTAAAGTCCCTTCATTCCCTACAAGTTTAAGAACCAAAATGGCGGGGGCGGTAACCAGAAAACCTTGTACCATTCCCTTTAATGAAGCTAATAGTAACATCTTTTTCCATAATCTGTGAAAATGAAGAAAAAGGAATGAAGTTTCTTTGGGGACACTAAACTTTCCTCTCCATAATACTCCGCATGCAATAACTGTTATCACCACTTCGATTAAGGTAACCACACGATAGGATTGATTGACATTAAAAAGCATACCGAATATCTCTTTTCCATCCATCTGGCTGATAAAAGCGCCGATAATCAAAGGTACGCCAATAGAGGCGATGGAAAAGAAGAATGATTCCAGTCCGAAAAAGTAATTTCTGTTATCGTCTCTTGTATTATAAAGGGTTAGTAGGTACCTGTTGGTCCAAAAGAAACCGGATGCCGCCCCTAAAAGGAAACCGGCCAACCCCAGTTCCAGAAAACCAAGTGAATGGATTGTCATCATTCCGAACATGGAAATGCCGCTTACCAGAATACCTGCTGCATATAGTGTACGGGCTTTATACCTTTTTAGTAAGAATCCGTTGACAAACGAAGTGGTGACAATACCTGTATACATGGCCAATTGGTAAAAAGCGACCATGGTAGGTTCGCTGGTATTACGCATGATGTACGCACCTACAAAGATCTCTACAACAGGAAGCACTAATGCATATAGCATATTGGTGATCAGCAATATGCGCATGTTATGCTCCTGCTGCTTGAAAAACAAATATTCTTGTTTTAGCTTATTCATGATAGGTGGACTTATTTCTTTAAAGTGTTCAATATTTCACGAACGGACAACTCTGCCCGGCAGATGACTTCATCACTGGCTCCGTAATATAAGGTTATCCGATCTCCTTCCACCAAATGCCCGTTAGTAAAGATCACATTTCCAAAGAAACCGGTTTGTTCGTAGTCCGCAATAGGTTCCATAATAGGTTCTTTACTCCTGGCTATGACTTTAGCGGGATTATTCAAATCGAGAAGCAAAGCCCCAAGACAATAACGATTGTTAGCATCAGCTCCATGGTAGATTTCCAACCATCCATCTTCAGTCTTAATCGGAGAGGCTCCTGCACCGATTCGTGCGCTATCCCACATCCCCCGGCGTGTAATTGCTACACATTGGTGATTTCCCCAATGGAGACGGTCGGGCGATTCGGCTAACCAAATATAGTTGCCTCCGAGTTCCGGACTGCTCGGACGATGTAGTGCAAAGTATTTATCCCCGATTTTCTCTTCAAACAATGCACAGTCTTTATTATGAGGTGGGAAAATCATGCCGTGACGGGCAAACGTTTTCCAATCGGTGGTATGGATTAGTCCCACTCCCACCGCTACCGGCGATACTTTGGTGTAGGTCAGGTAGAATCCGTCGTTGCAAGTCGCTACACGGCAATCTTCTATACCGAAAGATTCTAATTCCCCTTCTCCTAAGATGGGAGGGAATTGAGGATCTTCTTTAAAATGTATCCCGTCTTCACTGAATACAAGTCGCAAGTAAGACATTGTAGTCAGGTAGTTTTGACCTTTATAACCTATTACACGTGGATCGGATGCATCCAGTTCAGGATCATCCTTAGAAAAAGACAACACTTCTATTTTGCCTTCTTTATTATATACCGGAAAAGAGATAATTCCCTCCTGTTGTATAGGACGTTCGGCTACGCGGAGAAGCAACCCCGTTCTTCCCTGATACCTGAATACTCCGGGATTTAATAAACAAGTGATTTCCATTCCTTCTATTCCGGGTTTTAGATCCCGGGGAGTCAACAAAGGATTCGCTTCACATCTTTTTGCTATATCCATGGTTATTTTGATTTTGATTATTTTTCTGAGTACAAATATATATGGGGTGCTTACATGCAGGGGTTTACTATATTCTCAAATAGGTATACACATGTTCTATAACATAATAAAACTTCTTATCTTTGCCGCTATGAATATTGAGTTATTAGATATACGTGCAGGAAGGAGGGCCATTTTTCCTGTATTAATTAAAGGTGACGGGTACAACATTCTTGTGGATGCAAGTTATCCGGGAACACTTCATCGAATTGAAAAAGCAATTATGCAGCGGGGGGTATCAATGGAAGAACTTACCCACGTAGTGGTCACTCATCATGATTTTGATCATATCGGTTCACTGGCTGCATTGAAGCGGAAATATCCTCATGTGCAAGTTGTTGCCTCTGAGCAGGAAGCTCCTTATATCGCAGGGAAAAAGAAATCACTCCGCTTAAGGCAGGCAGAAGACCTTTTTCATTCTTTGCCGGAAGAAGAACGCCCTCAGGCTTTACGTTTTCAGCATTTGCTGGAGTCGGTGGAGACGGTAGAAGTGGATAGGAAAGTGAAAAACGGGGATCTGATAGCCCAAGGGGTTGTGGTTGTTGAGACACCCGGACATACCCCCGGGCATATTTCCCTTTATATGCCCGACAATAAAGCCCTAGTTGCCGGGGATGCGCTTGTTTTCAGAAACGAAAGGCTGGAAATTGCCAATCCTGAATATACTTTGGATATGTCGGCTGCATTAAATAGTATCAAACTGATAAGTAGCCTGAATTTGAATACCATTTTGTGCTATCACGGTGGAGCTTATACCGGTGATTGTGCAGAAGCCTTGCAATATATATTAGGTATATAAAGTAAAGTTAATCGTTTTGCCCAATGTGGCAAGGTTAAAATTACAGCTTTTATTTCTGAACAGTTTGCTTCTTATTGTTGTTCTTTGAAAATAGAGATCGTTTATATGCACAAATTTTTGAAGAAATATTTGCTTTGGTTTCCTCTTTTGCTTCTTATAGCCTTGCCTTGTTCTGCCAAGCGTGAGTTAAAAGTACTCATGAATGTAGTACAAAGTGAGCAAGTTAATTTCAGTAAAGGGGAAACAATTAAGCTTTGTGCCGGTAACTTTGCCCAGATTCAATCGGAGCAGAAATCTGATACTTACCGGAATATTCATCTCATTCCTATTTTTAGTGAAGTTGACTATTCTTTTTTACTTTACCGAAACCTGCCATCAGTATCGCTTCCAAGGTCATTGGTGGGGAGACATTTTTCTATATCGATTTTCCTTTTCCATAAAAAGCTGATTATTTAATTTTAGTTTGGTCATATTTATATTAGAGGTGGAATATCTGTTTCCGCCCGGTATCTTATAACAGTTATCATTTTAAAATTAATAATTATCATGGAATATAAAGATAGTAGGGAATCACAGCAATCTTATTTTTTAGCAGGTAGTTTTGTTTTGGCTTTACGTTTAGTCGTAGGCTGGACGTATTTTTCAGCTTTTTGGCGGAGACTGGTCTTGGCGGATAAGCTAGATCCGGATACGGCGGGATATATCGGAGAGAAATTTAACCATTTTCTTCCTAATGCCTTGGGCATTAAACCTATGATTGAATATTTGGTTTCCAATCCGGATATCTTGTGGTGGGCAATGGTGGCATTTACCTTGATAGAGGCTTTGGTGGGACTTTTGGTGATGCTTGGCCTTTTTACCCGCTTGATGGGGGTAGGCGTATTAGCTCTGGCTACCGGCATTCTGCTTGGTTCTGGATGGCTGGGTACTACCTGTCTGGATGAATGGCAAATAGGAATTTTGGGCATGGCTACCGGATTCGCTCTGCTACTTACCGGCGGGGGACGGTACTCTCTTGATTATCGATGGTTGGGAAGAACTTTTGTAGGAAAGTGGAAGCTGTATCCATGGGTTGCTTCCGGCACTTTGCCTGTGAAGGAAAAGGTGTTGAATAAGTTTGTGCTTGGAGGCTCGGTTGCTATTTTATTTGTGACCTTATTGACCAATCAATATTTTCATGGTGGCGTATGGGGAGAACTGCATAACAAATCGGTGAGCCCTATTGTCGAAATCAGCGATGCCCGTTTAACTGCAAAAGAACTACACTTTACAGTATTCCGTTCGGAAGGAGTAGATGTGTACGGTTCGTTCCTGATAGGAATTGAGCTGAAAGATGCATCCGGAAATAGTATCTTTGCCTATGGTGGAGAAGAGCTTGCCCATTTTCCGAAATCGCATATCCTTAATCGTTATGTTGCAAAGGTGAAACCGGGAAAACATAGCCTGGTTATTCCTTTGGGAGCAAAAGCTGAACTTATAGTTCCTTCTTCCGAGCTGGCTGATTTGAAAAACGGGGAATATAAGCTTATCCTGACTGATATCAGTGGGTTAGAATGGGAAAAAACTATTCGTGTAGGTCAATGATGCAAACCTGATTATTGAATATATATTCCTCTGTTTCTGCTAATGTCGCGCATTTTTTTTAATTGGCGGTGCTTTTCTTTTTTAGCAATTCTTTTAAACTGATGGTTTTGTTGTTGATTAATGGATGTGCCCAAAAACCTATGAAGGTCATGTAGCCAACGAAGATAAAGATGCTCAACATCCCAATGCGTAAGCTGGTCACGTCTGACAAGGCACTGATGATGAGTGGTCCGCCAGCCCCGCCGACAATTGCAGAACAGAGGATTCCAGCAAACGAACCATGATTGTTTCTTGCAGAGTTTAGGGCTAGAGAGAATATGATGGAATACATCATGGATATGCTAAATCCAATGGCTGGAAAAGCAAAAAGAGACATTGATCGGGTACCAAACAGCGCTGTCAGGAGCAAAGCGATAGTCAGTATGCCTGATAACTGAAGCAGGCGTCTGCTATCCATTAGCTTAAGCAAAATCATTCCTATAATGCAGCCAACTGTCATCAATCCCCAGAAATAACTGACGGCCTGCGCCCCTTCTACTTGTGGATTGATCCCATGATATTTTGCGAGAAAAGTACTCATGAAGATGGAAGTTCCCTGCTCTGTACTTACATAACAGAAAATACCAAGAAAGAAAAGCCATACCTGTTTTTGCCGGAATAAATTGAAGTATGAACTCTTTGAACCACTTTTTTCTTCTTCTAATAATGTGATCTTGGGAATGCGCGCTAATGCTACGGCAATCAACATAATAAGTAACAAAACCGTAAATACCCAATAGAGTGATACCCACGGCATTTCCGTTGGGGTGACTTTGGCTAAAAGGTCTACAATGAAATTGTGCCCGGGAGAATAAGTGCCGGAGTTCAGCTTACTGATCAGGTAAGTGTATACAAGCGGACTGAGGAATGAAGCGATGCCAAACATGAATTGTGCCAGTTCGGCAACAAAAGCGTAATTTTCTTCTCCTCCGACAGTCCGTTGCAACGGATTGAGTACGGTTTGCAACATAGCCATTCCCAGGCCGATAATAAAGGAAGAAGCTAATAATATGGGGTAGGTATGCAGGGTAGCAAAGAGAACCGTGCCGACGAAAGGCATCAGAAATCCACAGAAGAGCACCGGCTTTTCCCCATAACGGTCTATTAATAAGCCTGCGGGGATGGACATAATGGCGTAGGCCAGGAAGAATGATGTTGGAATGAATCCAGCCATAGCCAGATCACTAAGGTTGAAATTATGAATGATATCCGGTATTAAAGGTCCCAATATATTTGTGATGAATGAAATGGTAAACCAGAATACCATGATTAACGCTAGCATGCCATAATTTCTCTTCATAGAATTTATATCATTAGGATTAATAATTCGAAATACAAATTTCGGAAATTAATTGCGATATGCATCATTAAAAAAAACTATATAAGCCTAATTTTGCCATCTGCTTTTTTTGGGGGGGAAGAATATCTGTTTCACCTGTTTTTACTTATGCCCATTTGTGTAAGTATGCCGATTAAATAGTATATTTACCGGTGTTTTTCATGCTGTTTACCGAAAAACTATTGTGTTGGAGCATTGCTGTACTTACTTTTGTGCCATAATCAAAATTAAAAGGAAATGAAAAATAAAATGTTTCGTCGGTCTTTTTGGGGCGGGTTGTTTATATTGGTTGGAGTACTATACCTCCTTTTTAATGTAGGCGCTTTGTCTATTGTCTGGAAACCTATTGTCTTTTCCTGGCAGATGTTTCTCGTTGTTTTAGGCGTTATCTGGTTTTTTACTCATCGTTATTTTTGGGGTGTGCTTATTGCCGCCATAGGAGTCATCTCGCTATTACCTCAATTATCAGAAGTGATGGGATTTGACTATTCGCAGACCATGCTTAGTGGCATTTTATGGCCGTTGGTCATCATCTTCTTCGGTATAATGATTATTACTCATTCTTTCACCCATCACCATTTGCATGAACGCTGGTGTCGTGGGAACTTCAAAAGACAGGCTATGGGAAAAACGGATATGGATGGAAAGATAGACTATAACTATATTTTTTCTGGTCTTGATGAAATCTTTTTGAGGCCGGTGTTTAGAGGTGGAGAAATTAATACGATTTGTGGAGGAGTAAAGCTCGATCTTCGTAAGACTTCCTTGCCCGAAGGTGATACTGTGCTGGAGATCAACTCTATCTGTGGTGGAGTGGAATTGTGGGTTCCTCAGAATTGGACGGTAGAGATTCGTCCACAATCATTTCTAGGAGGATTTGCCGACCGTCGGGGCTATTCTGCCGAGGTAAAAGAAACTGATCGGAAACTAATTATTGTTGCGAGTCTCATTATGGGGGGAGGGGATGTCAGATGCTGAGCAATCCCGTCTTGTACGATAAATATATACGTCAGGTCGCTATCGTCTTATGTGTGTTGACAGGTCTTGCCTATGCTTTTGCATTTGGACTTCCCACCCATGCCACAGCGTTTAATGCTTTATCCGACGGTTTTCTTTCTGCCGTTCTGTTTTTTATCGTAAGTGCTTTGCTCTGGAATGTTTATACGTATAGCATTCCCGATTCCCTGGACATTTATCAGCGGTTTCTGTTGCAGATACTTTATTGCCTGATTGCTTTATTGTTCATTGCAGGGCTTGAGACTTTAGCCGTTTATTTGTTTTTTCCGGATTATCTCCAATCATTTGCCTTGACTTTACCTTCGCGTTTGTTCGCTCTCCTTATGCTTTACTGTGTTGTACATCTTTATTGCCAGAAGAATAAGCAGAGCGAAGAGGAGCTGGAAGAGGAGGAAGTGGAAGAAGAGGGTTGCGAATCGTTGCCGGAAGAAACGGAGGCTGTCCATGAAGTGCTTGAACGTATTACAGTGAAAGTAGGGCAGAAGATCAAGGTGATTCCCGTAGATGAGTTGATTTACCTGAAAGCTGACGACGATTATGTTTCCATTGTCACAGCCGATGGACATTGGTTGAAGAATGGAACGATGAAGGAGTACGAACTCTGCCTTCCGGCGGATAAGTTTGCCCGCGTACATCGTTCTTATATCGTCAATATTGCTAAAATAGTCCGGATAGAACGTTACGGGCAAAAGCAACTTTTGCAGCTTTCATCCGGCGAATCGTTGAAAATTAGTGTAGCTGGATATAAAATTCTGCGTGAAAAATTAAATCTTTGATTTATGTTGTAAATGGACTGTTTGGATACAAAAAAGCAAGAATCGGATTGTACGGAAACAGATAATACCTGATATTTGTGCAGTGAGAGATTTTAGAAAAAGCAGATTTATGAATGTACAGGAAGACATTGATTTCAACCGGATTAAAAGCGCTATTGAGTTTATAAGCCGGGCGTCCAAATCGCAACCCCAACTGGAAGATATTGCCAGGCAGGTAAACATGAGTCCTTTTCATTTCCAGAGGATGTTCACCGAGTGGGCGGGAGTGAGTCCTAAACAATTCTTGCAATACATCAGTATTACCCGGGCTAAAGCTCTGTTGAAAGAGGAAAAGACCTCTCTCCTGGATACGGCATTTGAGGTGGGACTTTCGGGTACCGGCCGTTTGCACGATCTTTTTGTACATATAGAAGGAATGACTCCCGGTGAATATAAAAACGGAGGGGCAAACTTGGCTATTCATTATACCTTCGGAGAAAGCCCCTTTGGCAAAATACTTGTGGCTTCTACGGCTAAAGGCATTTGTCATTTGTCTTTTGTCGATGATGAGGCTGAAGCCCTGGCTTTTTTAAGAAGTTTGTATCCTAATGCGCGTTATGGCTATGGTACGGACCCTATTCAGCAAAATGCTCTTTCTGTTCTCAACTTTAGGGAGATGAAAGAAGGTGAGATCAAACTGAATGTAAAGGGAACCCCGTTTCAGTTAAAGGTATGGGAAGCGTTGTTGCGTATCCCTGTGGGGAAGCTGACTACCTATGGAAGTGTTGCCGCCCGTATCAATCATCCGAAGGCCTGCCGGGCAGTGGGGACTGCCGTAGGCGATAATCCTGTGGCTTTTTTCATCCCTTGCCATCGCGTCATACAATCCACCGGTTTTTTTGGACAATATCATTGGGGAAGCATTCGTAAAACAGCAATAATAGGTTGGGAGGGAGTTCATGCTGATATTTAGTTATTGTTCGTAATCTCGTCTGTTTTTATTAAATTTGTGCGTCTTGTTCATCGGGCATTCTTTATGCGTTAATGAACAAGACAACCAACTGATATTATTCTAACTTCAACAAAATTCAAGTTAACGTCATCTTAATGCTTTTTTGGAGTGCATTACATTTCGTTTATCATTATAGGATAAACTTAAAAAAAAAAGACTTATGATGAGACGACTTGGACAAAAAACAT
>Ga0183096_1000394_pt1 | contig 62475 bp, 48 predicted proteins | sample Biomet5_FD_127791 | JGI IMG/M metagenome (GOLD analysis project Ga0183096, IMG submission 127791) | Microbial communities from bioreactor (seeded with sewage sludge) at LBNL, California, USA - Biofuel metagenome 5 (version 2) (version 3) | ecosystem: Engineered > Bioreactor > Anaerobic >... | reverse complement strand
CGGGGGAGCGGGGCCTCTTCCGCTACGCTCCAGAGTCCTGCTCCCCCGCAAATCCCCGTTCCATCGCTGACCCTACTGGCTCACTTTTACTCCGCCCTACTGGCCTACTTTTACTCCGCCCTTGACACACACCGGATCATCATCGTTCACCAAATTGACTCGGCTGGCTTCATGAGCGCCGGGTCGAACGGCTTCAGCGGGAGCGCAGATTTTGTCTTTCCGATGGAATTTCGGATCGGGCCTGTCGGAGCATTAGGAAAAGGCTGCCTAGAATCGCTATTGGGCATCTCAGTGGTCGGAGGTCGGTTCAGCAATGAAGCACAACATCGGGAGTGGCACAAAAGACCAGACCGTGAGATTTATGATTGCCAGCAGCGGAATCGCACTGGGGCTTTTTGCAAAGCAACGTTGGCTCAAAGCACTCGGATTCAGTCTTGGCGGAGCCGAACTTACCGCAGGGATAGTCCGGTACTCACTACTAAATAGGCTTTTGGGAAGAAGTACTGCCTTAATTTTTTAGCTCCAAAATCCTCGGCTATTTGTTCGGGCGGCTCCGCATCTGTTCACCATCATGCCACACAATGCTCGAGTGGGCAGTCGAACGCGACTACCGCCGGAAGGGCGTTCTCGGTAAGATCGGGAACCGAAGCGGTTCGGTTTTCCGAGTGCTAGCGAACGAAACGTCCTGTACCGGGGTGATCTTGCAGCGCGGAGCCCTGTTAAAGTCAGGCTCGAAGGTCGATTCTGAAGTTAGGAAGCCGCCGATAGCGAGAGGGCGCTTCCCTGCCCTTCCCGGTTGACCTGAAAATGGAAAACCCCGGTAGCGAGCGCTTGAAACTCTAGATTTGGTAATCTTCCTCCAGGCAGGGAAGGAAGATTGAGAACACCGTTCCTTTTCCTTCAACGCTGCGGACTCGGATTCGCCCCTTGTGTCTCTCGATAATCTTCTTACTCACCCAAAGCCCCAGACCATTGCCCAATGCCTCTTTTGTGGTAAAGAAAGGCTCGAAGATGCGGCTCAGGTTGGCGGCCGGAATCCCCGTGCCCGTGTCGGCAACCGTTACGCGGACGTAACTGACACCGTGCAGTGAGACCCGGTTGGTGCGAACTCTCACTGTTGCGCTGAGTTGGGAGGCATCGATGGCGTTTATGATGAGATTGGAAATGACCTGCCGAACTTCCCCAGCTATACCAAAGATTTCGCTGGAGGAGCCGTTGTGTTCAATCTTTATGCGGATATCCTTGCGCGTGAAATTCGGAGTATAGAGCTCGACCTCCTCGTCTATCAAAGTGCGAATATCCGTCACTGCTGGCTTCCGGTGCTCCCGATAAAATCCGAGCGTCCGCTGGGCGATATGCGCGATCCGGTGGAGTTCCCGCTCGGCAATGTCCGAATACTCCTTCAGTTCCGGGGGGAGGTTGGGATTTTTCCTAATAAGGTAGACACAGTTGGTAACGGCCTCCAGAGGGTTGTTGATTTCGTGAGCGACTGTCGCGGCCATGCGTCCCACCGATGCCAATTTTTCGCTCTGGATCAAGGCCTCCTCTGTCCGCTTACGCTCTTCCATCAATCGAGTCATCTGGACATTCCTAAAGCTCAGTTCAGAAATGATGTGAGCAAGTTTGGCCATGAACGCCACTCCGGTCCGAACGGTATCACGATTCAGATGCGGAACCTCTGCCAATGCGGCCCCATACGCCTTCTCCTCAAATCCGTACTTCGCAGCCTGAGTCTGGAATAATTTCCAGTCCGGCTCTTCCTCTTCGAAGAAGAACTGCGCGGAGAAGATATTGCCAAGATGGTGTTCACCAACCATGAGGGGAGTGACGACATGCCACATCTGGTTCTTGCACTTGTACATCCGATACTCGCCGGGACGCACTCCCTTTGTCAGCTGGGTGTTACTCTCAAAGCAATTGCGGGAAGTATCCGGGTTGACACGATGAAAGTCAGTGCAGATTCTCTGCCAGCTCGTACTGGCAAGTACCTTGCCGTGAATATCGATAACCGCCGTTGGGATTTTTGAGATGGTATAGAAGTCGTTAATCAAGGACCGAATCAGCTGCACGTCCAGAATCTCTGAGAGCTCCAATGCTTGTACATCGGAGGAAGGCAGCTGGAGAAATGTGTGACCAACGGCAAAAATTCGCGCGGGTGCCGGGTGAGCGGAATAATGGCGGTTCGGGGTTTCGAAATCGGTACTTGAGGACATTGGTGTGAAAAAAGCGGGCCTACAAGGTCCCCACCTCCCATGAGAACAGTATAGCAGTCCGTGGTACAAGTAAGTTTCTGGCCCACGTTTGGCCTTTCAGTTTTTTCGCAGTTGTGATCTGCTGAGCAAGGAGACATCGGACTTGGAATCATTGTCGGCTGTCGAGGAAGAACTTTGGGGCAATCTCAGCAGCACTGAAAAGACGGTTCCACGCTGCTCTTGACTGTGTACTTGAATAATTCCGTCGTGTTTCGTAACGATTTCCTTGCAAACCCAAAGTCCAAGCCCTGTCCTGGTCGTATCCTTAGTTGTAAAGAATGGGTCGAAAATGTGCTTCCGTAAGTCTGCGGGAATTCCCTTTCCATCATCAGCTATGGATATTCGGACGTAGCGCTGATTAGCTCTTACGCGCAGTATGATTCTGCCCCTGTCCCCAATGGCATCCAGGCTATTGGTTAGGAAATTGGCAAAAACCTGCCGCAACTCACCCGTAATGCCAAAGACTTGGATGTTCTCATGCCATTGCTTTTGCACAATAACGTGTTTTGCTTTGAATTTGCTTTTCAGCAAGTCAACCGCGGAATCCAGCACAACATTGATCGATATCAGCGCCGGAGCAGTGGATTCTCGATAAAATCCCAGTGATTGTCTTGTGAGATGCACCATTCGTCTCAACTCTGCGTCGGCCATGTCCAAATAGTGGCGTGCTGGTTCGGGCAATCCATCCATTTCCTTTGTAATGAACAGCAGATTGGTCATCGCCTCGAGCGGGTTGTTGAGTTCGTGAGCAATCGCCAGGGCCATCCGCCCGGCAGAAGCGAGTTTTTCGCTACGGAGAAGCGCCTCCTCTGACCGTTTCCGTTCGGTAATGTCGCTGAAAATAACCGCCACTTTGTGCTCTCCTGGTTTTCCAACCCGAAAAGCGTAGAGGTCATACCAGCGATTAAGGTTTGGAGCAAACTCGACGCGGCGGTTTGCGTTTCCGGTAGCTGAGAGTTGTCCGTAGATCTCTAGCCATTTGGGATCAACATTCGAAATCAGCTCCCGAATAGTCTTACCTTTTGCATTCGCCAGTCCGGTATGTCTTTCAAAAGATGGATTAACCTCCAGATATCGCCAATCGTTTGGCTTTCCGTTTTCATCCAACAACACCTCAAGTATGCAGAAGGCTTCATCAATTGAATTGAAAAGCAGACGATAACGATTTTCGGCCGCTTCGCGCTCAACTCGAATAGCTTGTTCCTGCTGGAAGGTCAGCACTTTCTGACGATTGCGGTGGTAAAACTCGGCGGCGACAGACATTGAGATCCCCATCGCGCAAAAAATACTCACGTTGATGACATCGGCCGGGCGAGCGATTTCAAAGCGCCGGTTCGGCAGAATTACCCAGTGGAATGAAATGAGGGCACCCGCAGCAGTTGCCAATAGTCCCACCCAGGCATCTCCCAGCATGGCCATCAGAAAGACAATGGGATAAACAAAAACAAAAGGGGGCAAAGCGCCCCAGTGTGCTTCCACGAGCGGCCTTAATTGGAGTATTGCAATAGGCGCGACCACAGCGACGAGGTAGAAAAATATGTGTTTACGCTTTGTACAGCCGGTTAACATTTCTCCATCCCATACACGCGATTACCACTCGACTGCAACAAAGCCTAGATCATACACATAAAAAAGCAATTGGAATAAGAGATAATCACTTCACCCGTGGCATATTCAACTCTGGACAGATGTAACTCGCCTGAGTCTCTGAATCCCTCTCTCGTGTGAATCAATCTGCAAGTTAAATTCGCAGTCGCATTTAAAAATTCAACGCGAAGCTATACTTTAAGTTGAGGAGAATACAGCATGAGCAGTAGTGCCGCTGGAATTTCACAGACTCTTAAAAATCTGCAAGCAGCTTTTGAGGGCGAGAGCAACGCCGCCGCGCGCTATACCGCCTTTGCCAAGAAAGCCGAGGACGAAGGCTACTCGCGCGTTTCCGTTCTGTTTCGCGCGACGGCCCGCGCGGAGCAGATTCATGCCGCGCACCACGCCAAGGTGATCACAAAACTCGGTGCGACACCCGAGGCCAAGATTTCCGAACCGGTGATCGGAACGACTGCAGAAAACCTTGCCGTGGCAAAAAATGGCGAGGAGTATGAGCGGGACGTGATGTATCCAGAATTCATCCGAGAAGCCGAGGCCAGCGGAGAGGCCAGCGCGGTTCGTACTTTCCGCATGGCAAGCGCGGCAGAAGCGGTACACGCGGATCTTTACGGCGCGGCTCTGGCTAACCTGGAAGCACAGCGCATGGCAGCCATTTTCTACGTCTGCCCCCTCTGCGGCGAAGTGACCGACGATGACACCATGAAGACCTGTCCGATCTGCAACGTGCCGTTCGAGAAATTTGAAGTCTTCCGTTGGATTCCAAGCTGCCAGTTGAATAGATAACTGTTCAGCAATGGTTCAAATTTACAGTCGATAGGCCCATCTCAACCTCGCGAATATGCGGGTCGGATGGGCCTATCGATTTTATTCGTCACTTTCTTTGATTTTGTTAATTACAGAAAGATCCTCAAGCGTGGTGACGTCGCCTTTGACTTCGCCGCTTGTTGCGAGTTCACGGAGCAGGCGGCGCATAATTTTTCCGGAACGCGTCTTGGGCAGTTGCTCCGCGAAACGAATGTCGTCCGGCTTCGCCATAGCACCGATTTCTTTTGCTACCCACGTGCGCAACTCGTCCTTCAAAGCGGGTGATGGCAAAACGTCGGCTTCGAGCGTCACGAAGGCTGAGACAGCCTGCCCCTTGATTTCATCGGGACGGCCCACGACAGCGGCTTCGGCGACCTTGGGATGAGCTACCAAAGCGGACTCGATCTCCATGGTGGAAAGACGGTGTCCGCTCACATTGAGCACGTCATCGACGCGGCCCATGATCCAGATATATCCATCCTTATCGATACGTGCTCCGTCTCCCGTGAAGTACACGCCGGGAATATCCGACCAGTACTGTTTTACATAACGCTCCGGGTCGCCGTAGATGGTGCGCGCCATCGCGGGCCAGGGCTTCTTAATAACGAGATAGCCTCCGGAGCCGAGCGGCACTCTTTCGCCGCTGCGATCGACAACCTCGGCGATGACTCCGGGAAGCGGACGTGTGGCGGAGCCCGGCTTGGTGGGAATCGCGCCGGAGAGCGGGGAGATCATGATGCTGCCGGTCTCGGTCTGCCACCACGTATCTACAATGGGGCAGCGCTCCTTTCCAATTACATTGCGGTACCACATCCAGGCTTCCGGATTGATGGGCTCGCCCACTGAGCCGAGCAGGCGCAGGCTGCTGAGGTCGTGGCGATTGGGATATTCATCTCCCCACTTGATGAACGTGCGGATGGCTGTTGGCGCCGTGTAGAAGACGTTGACCTTGTACTTTGCAATGAGCGCCCAGAAACGGTCGAGGTCGGGATGATTTGGCGCTCCCTCGTACATGAGCGTCGTCGCGCCATTCTGCAGAGGACCGTAGACGATGTAGCTGTGCCCTGTGACCCAGCCGATATCGGCAGTGCACCAGTAAATGTCCTCTTCCTTGAGGTCGAAGACCCACTTGGAAGTAATGTAGGTGCCAACGGCGTAGCCGCCCGTTGTATGAACAATGCCCTTGGGTTTTCCAGTAGAGCCGGATGTATACAGAACGTAGAGCGGAGCCTCGCTATCAAGTTGCTCGGCGGGGCAGGTGGGCGCTGCCTTTTCGGCAAGTTCGTGCCACCAGTAATCGCGACCGGACTGCATGTTGACCGCAGCACCAGTGCGCCTGCAGACAACCACGCTCTGCACCGAAGGACAACTCGCCAGCGCTTCATCGACTATAGCTTTCAGAGGAAGCTGATTGCCACGCCGCCAGCCGCAATCCTGAGTGACGAGAACTTTGGAGTGCTGATCGTTGACACGATCAACGATGGCATTTGCCGCAAAACCTCCGAAAATGACTGAATGCACCGCGCCTATGCGGGCGCAGGCAAGCATAGCAATGGCAAGTTCGGGCACCATTCCCATGTAGAGCGCGACACGATCTCCTTTGGCAACGCCGAGACCTTTAAGCACATTTGCGAAGCGCTCCACCTCTGCGAGCAACTCGCCGTAGGTGAGGCTGCGCGTGTCGCCGGGTTCGCCCTCCCAAAGAATCGCAACTTTGTCGCGACGCGATGAAGCGACATGGCGGTCGAGACAGTTGTAAGAGATGTTTGTCTTGCCTCCCACAAACCACTTTGCCCACGGAGCGTTCCACTCCAGGACTTTCGACCAGGGCTCGAACCAATGAAGTTCCTCCGCGATTCGTCCCCAGAAGGACTCTGGATTTTCCGCGGCTTCGGCGTAGATCCGCTCGTATTCTTCGAGATTTTTGATGTGCGCCCTGGCGCTGAACTCCTCCGAGGGATGGAAAACGCGGTTTTCGTGCAACACTGAGTCGATATTGATGCCATGCGCTAAGCTTTCGGTCGACATGCGTACTGCTTCCTCCATGAACGGCGTGACTTACGTCCGCATTAGACTGTGTGCTGTTCCTGTGAGATTCGAATTTGTGAATGGATCATTTTCGAATCGGCATCTGTTACTGTTCCAGCGTTGAAATGTCTCCGATCTCCTCTCCCGTTTCTTTTGCCTTCAGATAGCGCCTCATGATCTTTCCGGAACGCGTTTTGGGTAGCTGAGTTACGAACTCCAGAATTGAAGGCGTGACGATAGGACCCAGCTCACGACGGACATGCTCGATCAGTGCAGCGGAAAGGGCTTCACTGGCTTCGTGTCCGGAACGAAGAACGACGAAGACCTTGATGCACTCGCCCTTCATAGCGTCAGGAATGCCAATAGCCGCCGCTTCGCCCACCGCTGGGTGCGAAATTAGGGCGGACTCGACCTCGGCTGTGCCAATGCGGTGCCCGGCGACGTTCAGCACATCGTCGGCGCGACCAAGAACGGCGATGTACCCGTGTTCGTCTTTAAGGGCCATATCCCCGGTCACGTACACTCCGTCGATCTGCCGCCAATCGCGCTCGTAACGCGAGCTGTCGTTCCAGATGGTGCGCATCATGTGCGGGAATGGCCCCTTCAGAACCAGCCGTCCGCGCTCATTCACTCCAACGGATTTGCCCTCGGCGTCGACAATATCCGCAGTGACTCCGGCTAGAGGGATGCCAGCTTTGCCGGCGTGATAAGGCATGGTGGCCGGCGTGCCGAGCGTGGGACCACCGGTTTCGGTCTGCCACCAGTTATCAATTACGTATCCCCATTTGCCGTCTCCGGCAAGATACGTTTGCGCCCAACGCCAAGCTTCTGGATTGAGAGGCTCTCCGGCGCAAGCGATGACACGCAGCGAAGTCAGATCGTGAGCAGCAGGCAGGTGCTCGCCATAGCGCATGAACATGCGAATGGCCGTGGGCGCAGTGAACATCTTGGTCACGCCATAGCGCTCAACAATCTGCCATGCAGTTTCGGGAGTGGGCCAGTCAATCGCCCCCTCGCGGAAGATCGTGGTGACACCTGCACACAGAGGACCGTAAACAATATAGCTATGCCCGACAATCCAGCCGATATCCGATGTACACCAGAACAGGTCACGCGGATTCACATCGAAGAACGTGCGCAGGTGATAGGTTGTGCCAACCATGTATCCGCCGTGAACGTGCACGACGCCCTTGGGACGTCCCGTAGTACCGCTGGTGTAAAGGACGAAGAGAGGATCTTCGGCATCCATTTCCTGCGCGGGACATTCAGAGGAAAACTTCAGGAGTTCGTAAAAATTCACCTCGCGACTGCTCACGGGTTCATACTTCTCCGATCCTCTTGGGACCACGATGACGTGCTCGATCATCTCCAGGCCATCGATCGCTTCGTCGGCAACCGGCTTGAGAGGAACGGCCTTGCCACGGCGAACTCCAGCTTCTCCAACAATTATTACTTTGGCCTGCGCGTCAATTATTCGGTCCCGCAGCGCGGTGTGACCGAGTCCGGCATAAACAACGGAGTGGATGGCGCCGACCCGCGCGCACGCAAGCATCGAAACCACTCCCTCAATAGTGAGAGGCATATAAATTACGACACGGTCTCCCTTGCCCACCCCGAGTGAACGAAGGCCGTTGGAGAAGCGGCAGACCATGCGATAAAGCTGTCCGTAGGTGATAACGCGCTCGGAACCATCTTCGCCAAGCCAGATATAAGCAACGCGGTTGAAGCAGTCGCTCTTGGCATGGCGGTCAAGAGCATTGAGCGTGATGTTTGTCTTACCCCCGACAAACCATTGGTGGTGCACGCCATCCCATTCGCGCACCTTGTCCCACTTCCTAGTCCACGTGAAGTTAGCCGCCTCGTCAGCCCAGAAGGTATCAGGGTCTTGAACGGAGTACTCATACTCCTCGCGATAGTCCTTTATGCTGGCCTCGCGCTTTGCGATTGCTGGCGCGTCATAGGAAAACATGGGAGAAATCATCTCTGATTTCACTGCACTGCTCATGAAATAAAACCCCTTTGCTGAATTGACAACAAAAAGCGATCGGAATCCTGAGGGTTCAGTCCGCCAAATAGCGGCGGAACTCCCCAAAGGAGACAAACCTACCTACACGACTCCCGTGCCGTTCAAATGCACGAGTCCGTTTCGATCATGGTTGTGGTGACATCAAAAAGTCCTGGTCTGCACCCCAGCAGGCCGGACTAGAACGAAGCCCAAAGTTCGAGCGCCAAAAACAGCCACTCTCACGTGAGAAGCTTCAGGTCGGAGAATATATGCTGAACAGGGTTTCGGCTGCAAGGAAAAAACAAAGCTGAGCCGCCACGGAGGTAACAGACGGAGGGTGTGCTTCCTTGAGTGCGTTGGAAATTTAGAATCTGGATAACGTCACATGAAAAATGTGATATAAATCACTTTCAGGGGCTACTGGAATCACAGAGCGGTGGTCAGATCGAGAAACTGTGGTATCAGCCGAACGGTTTTCAGAAATGCTGTACAGTTCTGGACCATTGTTATTTGTAAGAAGACGGGTATCATCTTGTTTGTGACAACGGGCGGAGGGCAAGTTGGGATCACCATACGGCTTGGAACTTGTTGAGAACTGCCTGGTATGCAAGCTGCGAACCGACAGCTTCTTCTGCAATCTCCCTAATAGCTCTTTGGAAGCTTTAGACAAGATTAAGTTCACCGCTGCCTACCCGGCGGGGGCGGTACTGTTCGTCGAGGGGCAATTGCCACGCGGCATATACATCCTATGCAAAGGACGTGTGAAGCTCTCCACCACGTCTGCCGACGGGAAAACGCTGATTCTGAAGATAGTGCAACCTGGCGAAGTACTGGGCCTGCACGCAACTGTTTCCAACACTCCATATGAAATCACCGCTGAGACTGCGCAGCCCTGCCAGTTGAACTTCGTGAAGCGAGATGATTTCTTACGGTTTCTGCAACAGCATGGAGATGCCTGCCTTAAAGCCGCACAGCATTTGAGCCGCGATTGTCAGTCGGCTTACCAACAGATTCGTTCCCTGGGGCTCTCCCACTCCGCACCGGAACGGTTGGCGCGGTTACTGCTGGAGTGGGCACACGGCGAAGGGGCCGACGAGGCCGGAACAAGGATCAAAGTTGCCCTGACGCACGAGGAGATCGCACAGATCATTGGAACATCGCGCGAAACGGTTACGCGCACGCTCGGCGACTTTCGCAAAAAGCAAATTGCCGTCCTGAAGGGATCAACACTTGTGATCCAGAACAAACCAGCACTGGAGAAACTGGTCGGGGCATAGCTCCTGGAAAAGTCGCCGACTCTCAGCAGCGACAAAAGTTTCCATGTTGGGGAATTGGTCCGTAACAGTCTCTTTGCTTTCAGGTTTCTTCACTTTTTATGTGTTTTTATTGCCTATCAGGCTGTGACGAGTGTCACTGTTACAGTAGGAGTGTGAGCGTATTGTAATCGCGATAGGCAAAAATGATGGGCGTTTTATTTCCGCGACCGGCGTGGATCGGCCTCGGGGTATCCGTAGCTGGACACTCCAGGCGCATCATTGTTTCTGGGCACAATACAAGCCGTGCCGCTTCGCCGCAGTATCCGGTAGCCCGAAAGAGCATAACGCCGAGGAATTTACCGGCGGCAAGATCAGTGAACTATCCACAAGGTGAACCGAAAAGTGGTAAGGAAATACAAGGAGATACTATGAGCAAGGCCAAAGCAATTCTTTACGATGCTACCCTATGCACCGGCTGCAAACAATGTGAGAAGGCACACGCCCAGAAGTACGACGTCTTTTACGATGAAGAAATCGCAGCGGAGGATTATCAATCCGCGCATAAAGTCACCATGATTCAAGAAGTTGACGGCAAATTCATGCGCAAGCTTTGCTTGCACTGCGACGATCCGCTCTGCTCATGCCCTATGGGCGGATACGCTAAGTTGGAAGAAGGCCCCATGGTGTACCGTGGGGGATGTGTCCACTGCGGCAACTGCGTGCTGCGTTGCGTCTTCAACCAGTCTTTCCTCGACTACGGCAGCTCGCCCTTTTCAGTGAAGAAGTGCCAGATGTGCCCGGATCTGGTGACAAAAGGGCTTGCCCCGGCATGTGCTACGGCCTGCCCGACAGGCGCAACAAAGTTTGGCGATCGCGACGCCTTGCTCGCCGAAGCAAAAGAACGAATCCGCCAGAATCCCGACAAATACGTCAATCATATCTATGGCGAAACCGAAGCGGGCGGATGCTCGGTCATGCTTCTCTCTTCGATTCCGTTTGAAAAGTTCGGCTGGCCAACGAAAGAGGATCTGGACAGGAAAATGTGTTCGCTGAGAAAGTAAAAGAAACCACGGAGCACAAGCTCTAGGGCTTCGATGAAATGTGTATCCCTACGATGGACGGTAGCTTAGACTATCGTCCATCTTGAACTTGTGCTTTGTGGCGACGCGCCAGGGCTCTCGCAAGAAGCAGATGTCGATGCTGAGGATCAATGCTCATGATCCGGGAACCAACCGGTGCAGGAGAAATTGGTTGGTGCATTTGTTCAGAGAATAAACGGGGAGGCCTGCCAGCAGCGCGGTAAGGGAATTCAAGGAGATACCAGGAGACACTTATGAGCAAGGTGATTCTTTTTGATGCTACGCGGCGCACTGGCCCAGACCACTCCGCGTCCGATGGAGACACTATGAGCAAGGCTATTCTTTACGATGCTACGCTATGCACCGGCTGCAAGCGATGTGAGTGGGCATGCGCCCAAGTGAACGGCTTCCCGTTCGATAAAGAAATCGCTGCGGAGGAGCAATCCGCCTACAAGTACACCGTGGTTCAAAAAGTTGATGGCAAATTCATGCGCAAGCTTTGCCTGCACTGCAGCAAACCGGCCTGCGCAACAGTAAATTGCGGCGGATTCGAGAAAATGGAGCAAGGCCCTGTTGTGCACATACATGCCGCGTGCACCGGCTGTGGTCTCTGCCTCCCGCGCTGCCCATTCGAACAGTTAAAGACCTGCTGGACCAGCGTGCCCTTTACAATGAGAAAGTGCCAGATGTGCTACGAGCGGGTGCAGAACGGGGTTGCCCCAGGATGTGCTACGGCCTGCCAGACGGGTGCAACGAAGTTTGGCGATCGCGACGCATTACTCGCCGAAGCAAAAGAACGAATCCGCAAAAATCCCGACAAATACGTCAATCATATCTATGGCGAAACTGAAGTGGGCGGAACCGCGGTCCTGCTCCTCTCGTCGGTTCCGTTTGAAAAGTTCGGCTGGCCAACCGCCGAGGAACTCGCCGCGAAGCGGCGCTATGAATAATCCACGAGAAGATCTTACCGATGTAACAGTTTCGAGGATCTTTGGTTGTGGCCGTTTCACTAGATGGACGGCAGCTCCCGCTGCCGTCCATCGTGAACTCTACGGATCTCTCCTGAGATCGAGTTTGCTACCGGAACGGGTGCGCTGTTACTAATGGAGTGGTCGCACAGTGAGGGGCCGACGAAGTCGGGACGAGAAAAAAAGGTTGGCTGACGCACATTTGCGAAAAAACTTTCCTACCTGGTTTCGCTTCTTTCATGTGTCTCCATACATATCGTGCCGTGACTCCCGTCACTGTAAAAGTGGATTGCCGACGCCCATTGTGATCTTAAGCGGATTGTCATTGTTGAATATCGGAGAGCCGGAACTTTACGGAAAAGCAAAACGATGGACTCTTTACCTCCGCGACCAGCGTGATTTGGGCTCGGCAGAGCTTGGAGGCTCCAAACGCATAAATTTGAGTCTGGGCACGTTACAGCCAGAAAGAGCACGGCGCCGAACAATTTCGGGCGGCATGACTCGTGCGCTGCCAACCGAGTGAACCTAAAGCGGCAGGGAGATGTAAGGAGACACTATGAGCAAGGCTATTCTTTACGATGCTACGTTATGCACCGGCTGTAAGCAATGTGAGAGGGCATGCGCCAAACAGGACAACCTCCCTTACGATGACGAAATTGCTGCGGAGGAGCAGTCCGCACATAAGTACACCGTAGTTCAGGAAATTGACGGCAAATTCATGCGCAAGCTTTGCCTGCAATGCAATAAACCGGCCTGCGCAACAGTGAATTGCGGCGTATACCGTAAGCTGCCGGAAGGCCCCGTGGTGGTTATACGTAGCGCATGTATTGGCTGCGGTCTCTGCCTGAGTCGCTGCCCATTCGAACAGGTAAAGCCCTGCTGGACCACTGTGCCATTTTCAGTGAGGAAGTGCGAGATGTGCTATGAGCGGGTGACAAAAGGGCTTGCCACGGCCTGTGCTACGGTCTGCCCAACAGGTGCAACGAAGTTTGGCGATCGCGACGCATTACTTGCCGAAGCAAAAGAGCGAATCCGCCAAAACCCCGACAAATACGTCAATCATATCTATGGCGAAAACGAGGTGGGCGGAACCTCGGTCCTGCTTCTCTCATCGGTTCCGTTTGAAAAGTTCGGCTGGCCGACCGCCGAGGAACTGGCTGAGAGACCACCGATTGAGTAATCAATTAGAAGATACACGGCGACTAAATTCGAGGATCTTTGGTTGTTTCGTCTCCTACAAAGGAGACCCGACAGATAGAGCTTTCGTGCCGGAACTTGCGCCTGTGACTACTGTCACTGTGACAGGGGAATCGTGAGCGTATTGTAGTCGCAGCAGATAAAAAGCTGGATGTTTCATCTCCGCGACCGGCTTGGATAGGGCCTCGGGAGTATCCGAACCTGGGGCTCCGGGCGCGTAAGTTGGTTCCGGACGCGGTACCAAGCGTCCCACTTCGCCGAAGTATCAGGTAGCCAGAAAGAGCAGAGCGTGAATTTACTGGCGGCAAGGTCAGTACACTGTGAACTAGGTGAACCGGAAGCGGCAAGGAGATACAAGGAGATATTATGAGCTACGCTCTTCTTTACGACGCTACCCTATGCACCGGCTGCAAGCAATGTGAGAGGGTATGTGCCCAGAAGAACAACCTCCCTTACGATGACGAAATCGCATCGGAGCCGCAATCCGAGCATAAGTACACAGCAGTTGAAGAAATTAATGGCAAATTCATGCGCAAGCTTTGCCTGCAGTGTCTTCGCCCCCCATGCCAGTGCGTGCGAGGGGGAAACCGTAAGCTGCCGGAAGGTCCTGTGATTTATGACTTTAACAGGTGTGATGGCCACGGTGCCTGCTTGCAGCGCTGTTCGTTCAGACAGATAAGCTATGGCTGGCGTACCGCGCCAGCTCGAATGAAGAAATGCGAGATGTGTTCGGATTGGGTGAAAGAAGGGTTCCCTACGGCATGTGCTAGTATCTGCCCGACGGGTGCAACGAAGTTTGGCGATCGCGACGCATTGCTCGCCGAAGCAAAAGAACGAATCCGCAAAAATCCCGACAAATATATCAACCATATTTATGGCGAAACCGAAGCGGGCGGAACCTCGGTCCTGCTTCTCTCGTCGATTCCGTTTGAAAAGTTCGGCTGGCCAACCGCCGAGAAACTCGCCGATCAACCGCAGATTCGCTAAACGCCGTACCGGAACTCGATGGAACCCGAGACGAAGCTCTTTCTGTTCCGGTACTCTGCTCAGATTACGGATGGATGGCCTTGGAGACTGTCCATCTGCACTGGTATCAATGAGCCGGTTCCAAAACATCGCAATGCGCTGCTTTGCTCGAAGCCTTCTTCCCTATGGACAGTCTGAAATTGCTGCTTGCGCTAATTAATTCTCTAGTTATTCTATGTTTACGAAAATTGCATAGTTGAGCTGGAACTAAAGTATCCGTCCCTCTGCTCGATTAGCGGGCTCTTGTGACGAGTTGTGTTCCGGGTGAACAGTAGCACGCCTGATTAACAAGGTGACAGGCGTGTAAGAGCCGGATCAGATACGTTCCGAACTGCTGATTTTCGCAGCTTGAGCAAGGGAGTACCGAATTGATTGTTGCCGGTGTTATGAGCGGGACATCTGCCGATGGCGTGGACGTCGCCATTGTGCGTCTGACAGGAAAGCGTTTTCGGACACGATTTGAACTGCTCTCGCATTGTGCGTTTCCATACCCTGCCGCCGTAAGGGAGGCAGTCCTTGCCGCAATGAACGCGCCGTCCATTGCGGTAAGCGAGTTGGCTCGGCTTAATTTTTTGCTCGCGGAATTCTATGCCGATTGTGTGCGACGTACGCAGCGGCAATCCGACGTAGTTTGCGAACTGATCGCCTGCCACGGGCAGACGATCTATCATCAGGGCAAGGCCACGAAATATCTTGGGCGCAACATAGCCTGCACATGGCAGATTGGCGATGGCTCGGTGCTGGCCACTCGGCTGGGAATTCCGGTGGTAAGCGATTTTCGACCAGCCGATATGGCAGCGGGAGGCCTTGGCGCTCCGCTGGTTCCCTTCCTTGATATGCTGGTGTTTCGCCACCCTCGACGAGGACGGATCGTGCAGAACATTGGAGGGATCGCGAACCTGACGGCGATTCCGGCAGCAGCACAGCCTGAAAATCTGCGGGCATTCGACACTGGCCCGGGCAATATGGTGATCGATGCGGTTTGCGAGAAGCTCTTCGGCAAGGCGTTTGACGATAAAGGAAAACTGGCGGCAAAAGGCACCGTGCTTGGCGAGGTGCTTGCGGAGCGGCTGAGACATCCTTTCTTCCGGCGCACTGGCCCCCGCACTGCGGGACGCGAGGAGTTTGGGCGCGAGTACGTTTCTGAGTTTTTGGCTTCTTGTGGGCAGGCGGATAAACATGACATTCTGGCGACGGCTACAGCGCTGACGGCGCGCTCAATCGGACAGGCAGTGCGTTCGCTATCGAAAAACAATCGATACCACGACTTGTTCGTCTCCGGCGGCGGCACTCGCAACAACACGCTGATGGAGATGATTCGGGGCGAAGTGGCCGAGCTTGCAGTTGACGTCCTAACAACGGATTCAGCGGGCGTGCCTTCGCAGGCAAAGGAAGCGGTTGCGTTCGCAGTACTCGGATACCAGACATGGCATCGCCAACCCTCCAATGTGCCAGGCGCTACAGGGGCCGGTCGCGAGGTGATACTCGGCAAGGTGAGCTATGCGTAAGCTCCTGCTCGCGTTACCTGTTCTCGCCTTCTGCGCGACGCTCTGCGGCTGCGGGCGGCACAAGCCAGACGATACAACGGCAGTGATGCTGATAGAAAGTTCGCCGTTGAACCTCGACCCCAGGATTGGAACCGATGCGCAGTCGGAGCGCATTGGCGAACTGATTTTTGAAGGACTGGTACAACGAGACGATAATTTTCAACTGAAGCCGCAGTTGGCCGAAAGCTGGAACGTTCCCGATCCGCTCACCTACATCTTTCATTTACGGCATGACGTCCGTTTCCACGATGGACACCTAATGACTTCGGCGGATGTGAAATGGACACTCGATTCGCTGCTGAGCGGAAAACTGCGCTCGGCCAAGACCAGCGCATACAGGTATGTGGACCGGGTGGAGGCACCGGACGCTTTCACTATGGTGATTAAGCTCAAAGAGCCATTTGCGGCTTTGCTCTGGAATCTTTCGGATGGTGCCACGGGAGTAGTTCCGAATGGCTCGGGAGAGGAATTGGCGCGGCATCCGATAGGCACGGGGCCGTTCCGCTTCGTCTCCCAGAATCCGGATCGCGATGTGATCCTTGAGCGAAACGAACAGTATTGGGGCAAACGGGCGGGACTGGAACGTGTGCGCTTCAACGTCGTTCCGGACGCCACGACCCGGGCGCTGGAACTCCGCAAAGGATCGGCTGACGTAGAGATCAACGCTTTGCCGGTCGATATGGTATCAACTCTTGCCAAGCAATCAAAGCTGGTCGTGGAGCACGCGCCGGGAACAAGCTACCAGTATCTCGCGATGAACCTGCGCGATCCGATTCTAAAAAATGTGCAGGTGAGGCAGGCTCTGGCATATGCCATCGACAGGGAAAAACTGATTCATTATCTTTGGCGCGATATGGCTCGTCCGGCAAACAGCGTTCTGCCACCGCAGCATTGGGCCTATGACGCCAATGCAAAAAACTATCCACACGATGCAGCCAAAGCCCGCAAGTTGCTAGATGAAGCGGGGTATCACGCCGACGCCACGGGAATACGCTTTCGCCTGGTGATGAAAACTTCGACGGACGAAAGTACTCGCCTGCTCTCCGCCGTGCTGCAGCAACAACTGCGCGAGGTCGGAATCGCGCTGGATATCCGCAGTTATGAGTTTGCGACTTTCTATTCGGATATAGTCAAAGGCGCATTCCAGCTCTACTCGCTGCGCTGGGTTGGCGGCAGCAATCAGGACCCGGATATATTTGAGAACGTCTTTGACACGGCTAGCTATGCTCCCAAGCGAGCCAATCGTGGGTACTATTCGAATCCCGAGGTGGATCGGCTTATTGCCGAAGGCCGGCGCATGGTGGATCAAAAGCAGCGTGCTGAGGTATACAGGAAGATACAGGAGATACTGAATTGCGAGCTTCCTTATGTGCACCTCTGGTGGGCCGATAACATAATGGTGCATACCCGCAGGCTGGAAAATGTACATCTTCCCTTGGCCGGCAACTATGACTTCCTGCGTGATGCGACGCTAAACATCGAGTAAGTCAACCGGTAACATAGTCAGCAACGCACTTTATTTCTTCTTTCCGGTCGTAATTGTCACCGACTTTTGGTCAGCAAATGTCAGCTTGACGGTCATTGAGTCGCGCGCATCGAACTCCTCCTGCGTGAGCGGGAAAGACACAATTACGGATCCCGATGTTTTTTCCATCGGCGCGATCTTGGTATCGCGAACTAGCCCGGTTTGAGCATGCTGTTTGAGTGCAGGGCTAGCTTGGAAAAACCGGGGGAAATCAGCTACCGATCCGAAGTCATCCTTAAAATCCGAATCTTTCGTATGCACAGCTACGTTGATGTTTTCGAGCCACAGCGACTTTTTCGTTAGGTTTTGAAAGGTCAGATTAACAACAGCAAGTGAACTGTTCTGATTCGGAATCGTCACGGCAAAAGCCTCGTCGATGGATCCGGCAACCACGGGCGTACTGCGCAGGATATATGCAAGAAATCCGAGGACAGCTGCGACCAGCATCATGGCGATTACGACCGGAAGAAAATTCGGCATCGTGTGCTTAAAGCTGTCGAACTCTTCCGTCATCGGAACTTGAGCGGCGTTGGGTTCAGAGGGATTTGTCGGCGAGGTCATGAGCCGCCTCCTGTGAACTCTGAGATGCCGAAGAACACCTCAGAGTTCACGAGATGTGCTTCAAAGAAGATGTCAGGCGTTCCAGAGCCGCTTCTATGGTCTGCGGCTTCTTCAGCACCCCCTCAAAGAGATCTCCACTGCGGGCAAAACGCTCCAGCACATCGCGAATTGTGAACTGCGCGGGCAAGAGTCCCTTCTTTACCTCCCGCCACTGCAAAGGTGTTGAGACCGGAGCGTGCGGATATGCTCGTGCCGAATATGGCGCGGCAATAGTTTTCGACTTTCCGTTTTGCAGATAATCGAAGTAGACGCGACCATTCTCTCTTTGCGCTACACCGCGAGGTGTAGTGAAAAGATCCGGTTGCTCCGTGATTACAAGACGCGCCAACAGTTCCGCAAAGGCACGGGACTCCTCATAGGTGTAGATCGGTTCGAGCGGGATATAGATGTGCATGCCGTCGCCACCCGTGGTCTTTGGGTAACCCACGAGGCCAATCGAGTCGAGCACCTTGCGAACCAGCAATGCGGCTTCGACAATCTTGTCGTAACTACACTCATAAGGATCAAGATCGATGAGCACGAAGTCCGGATTGTCAATTGAATTCACTCGGCTCATCCAGGGGTTCTGGTCGATGCAGCCCAGGTTGGTCAGGTAAAGCAGGCTGGCACGGTCTTCGACAAGCACATAATTTGTAGGGCCCTGATTGTGCTCGGACCAAATTTTGACTTTGCGCAGCCAGGAGCCCTGATTCGCGGGCATGTCTTTTTGAAAGAAGTACTCGGCTGCAATGCCATCCGGGTAGCGCTTGAGCGAAAGTGGGCGATCTTTGAGGTGCGGCAGCATAAGTTGCGCCACCGAATCGTAATAGTTCAGCAGATCGCGTTTGGTGTAATCGTCCGCGGGAAAGAGCACTTTGTTGAGATTCGTGAGTTTAATCCGGTGCCTATCGACCCGAAGCGATAATTCGTTTTCAGTGCCGGAAAGTAAGGGGCAAGGTGATTCGCGCCGCACCTGCTACGGAAGGATATCGTCACGCAACCCTAGATACACAGGAGCGCGAAGACGTTTTTCCTTAGTCCAGTTGCTGAACTTAATCATGGCAACCAGTTCCGGCCGTACCCACGTCACACCACGCCCGGGGCCTTTTGATCCTGCATCGAAAGGAGAGTTTTCCGTTACGAGGGAAGCTAGCCGGGTGCGCAGGTCGGTTACCGTTTGCGATGTAAAACCCGTACCAACGTTTCCCGCCCAAACCAGTCGCCCGTCTTCATAAACACCCAGAACGAGCGCAGCAAGTTGAGCGCTTCCATTCGACTTGTATCCGCAAATAAGAAACTCCTGCTCGTTAACCAGCTTCAGTTTTAGCCATTCCCGACTGCGCCGGGACCCGTAGCAACTGGTCGCGTGCTTCGCCACGATTCCTTCGAGGCCATTCTCCTGGGCTGCTGCGAGCAGTTCTTCTCCCCCGCCGTTGAAAGCCTCGGACAAGCGAAGTACCGGAGATGGAGTGATGATCGCTTCTAGTGCGCGCCGACGATCCATTAGCGCCACGTTGCGCAGATCGTAGCCATCCAGATAAAGCAGATCGAAGAGAAAGAGCACCACCGGTGTGCTCTGCGCGAGATGTGCAATTGCGGCAGGATTAGTATTGGCGATCCGCGGCTGGATGAGTTCGAAACGGCTAATGCCTTTTGAGTCCAGCACGGCGATTTCGCCATCGAGAATGGCTTGTTTTGCCGCGATAAGATGAGGCACCACGCTCAATTCCGGATATTGACGCTCGCAGCTTCGACCGCTGCGGGAGTAAATGCGAATTTCCTCTCCATCTAGGAAACACAGAGCACGGACTCCATCCCATTTAACTTCGAACAGCCACTCCTCGTCTTTCGGCAGAGCCAGAGCAAGGCTAGCGCCCATCGGCTCGAACCATTCCGGTAACCGCGCTGCGCGAGCACCCTTCAGACCTGAGGGATCGAATCCGGTTTTGGAGCTCTTAGGCAACGCAACGGGATGAATCCTTCTCTTCGTTTCCCCTAATGCGGGCCGGGAGCTTCTCCAAACGCGTTCAGTGGATCCGGCAGTTTTGCGTTTCGCCTTGCGGGCCGGCAAGTTCTGAGCAATTTCCTCCTGAGTACGTCCGGAAATCACACTCCAGGCATAGTCCTCAATGTTCCAACCAGGCGAGGCAAATTGATCTCGCTTCTTAATCAGCAGCCATTCGTTGCCCTTGCCCCGGCCCTTCATGAGCACCAACGCGAAATCGCCACGAAGTTTTTCGCCAAACAAGCGAAATTTGAAATCGCCCCTTGCCAATTGCGCTTCAGCGGAAACTTCCTGATCGAGCAGTTCGTAGGTGCCGTGGTCCCACAGCATGACTGAACCGCCCCCGTACTCACCGGCTGGAATATTGCCCTCAAATGAGCCGTATTCCAGCGGGTGATCTTCTACGTGCGCAGCCAGGTGCCGAACGCCAGGGTCAAGTGTTGGCCCTTTGGGGACGGCCCAGGACTTCAGAACACCAGCCACCTCCAGCCGCAAATCATAGTGCAGGCGGGAAGCGTTATGGCGCTGTACGCAGAACGAGTTGCGGTCTTTGCCAGGACTCTTTTCTTTCGCTTTGGACGAAGGCGCTGGTTCAGGAGTGCGGGAAAATTTACGTTTACGAATATATTCGTCGAGCATCCCACCGTCCCCGGACGTCACCATAATACCTCAGCCAACGTGCACGAAAATCGAGGAGGAGAGCATGGCAGCCACGATCTGGAAAGGGCAACTGCAATTCGGTTTGGTGTCTCTCCCGATTCGCCTGTACAGTGCTGCGCGCGGGGAGTCAGTCAGCTTCAACCTGCTTCATGCTCCGGATCATTCTCGGATAAGACAGGTCATCTACTGTCAAGCCGAGGACAAACCTGTTCCGCGCAACGAGTTGGTCAAAGGGTATGAGTACGAAAAAGACCATTACGTTGTGATCGATGACGAGGATATTCAAAAAGCTGCGCCAAAGACCGCCAAGGTCATGGAAATTCAGGAGTTCGTGAAAGCGGATCAAGTCGACCCCTTGTTCCTTGAGAGCTCGTATTACGTTGCGCCCGAAGAAGGTGGCGAAAAGCCCTACGCTCTGCTGTTTGAGGCGTTGCGCCAGTCGCAGTTTTACGCTGTGGCTAAGGTCTCCATGCATAACCGGGAGCATGTAGTGATTCTGAGGCCGGCGAGCAAGGGCCTTTTGCTCCATACAATGTATTACGTCGACGAGATCCGGCGGGGAGAAGAGTTCCGCACCGATGTCAGCCTTGTCAAAGAACGCGAGCTTGAACTTGCGAAGACCCTGATCTCTTCGCTCGCGGAAGATTTCCAACCGGAGAAGTACCACGATACTTATCGCGAAAATCTTCGCGAGATGATTGATGCGAAGGTCTCAGGACGAAAAATCGTAGAACCTCCTCCCCCCAAAATTGCACCTGTGATCGACATTATGGAAGCGCTCAAGCAGAGCATCTCGGCTCGGCGCAAACCCGTGCAGTCAGTTACCGCTGAACCTGGTGCGTCGACGGAAGTTAAAAAGGAACTCGCGTCGAGAAAGCGGGGGCGGCGCAAGGCATCTTAGGAAATCACAAATCTACCGCAAAAACTTTTATCCGAATACTCTGGCCAACATTTCAGAACTTAATGCCATCAACGTTGCTGTTGCAAAATTTTCGATGGGCGGTTCGTGGTAATGTCCGTTTTTTCTCGCGCGTGCACTCTCTGTATTGCTTCACTTCTTATGCTTTCCTTGATCGGTTGTGGAACCGGCCACACTGGTTCCAGCCAAAACAATAGTGGCAATAGTGGAAGTGGGAGCGGTGGCGGTAGTAGCAGTGGAAGTGGCGGCGGAAACGATCCCACGCTTTCCAGCATCGCTATCACGCCCAGCGCGCCTACTATAAACGTGGGCCAATCGCAGGCATTTCAGGCGACCTGCACGATGTCAGACAACACATCGAGTAACTGCACACAGTCGGTTACCTGGACGAGCAGCAACACTGCTGTCGCTACGATGGCCGGTTCTACAGCCACTGCTTCGGCCAGCGGCAACACCAATATCATCGCCTCACAAAGCAGCATTACAGGCAAGGCAGTCCTGACCGTGAACTCTCCCGGCTCTATAAAATCCGTCAATCACATCATCTTCATGTTGCAGGAAAACCGCTCATTCGATAGCTACTTTGGGATGTTGAATGCTTATCGAGTTGCACAGGGACTGGGCGCGGATGTCGACGGGTTGCCGGGTTCAGCAACGGGCGTTGTGGTTCCCGATTGTACGAATATGATTGCCTGTAATCCTGGATATAAAACGCGTACTCCAATCCCCTCGTACCACTTCACAACGGCGTGTACTTACAATCTGAGCCCGTCCTGGAATGAGAGTCACATCGATTTTAATTTGGAAAATTACTATTCCATGACGGCGAAAAATGATGGGTTCGCGTATACAGCCGGAGGTTTCGCTTCGAGCAATGCGCTCTGGGATACCGACGGCGTCCGTTCCATGGGCTACTTTACGGAACGTGAACTTCCCTACTATTACTTCATGGCGACCCAGTTCGCCACATCCGATCGCTTCTTTGCCCCCGCCCCCACTCGCTCACAGCCCAATCGGCTCTATATGTTTGCGGCTACTTCTCAAGGCCATATCTACGAACCTACCACCGCTACGGGGGGAAGATTGTCTGCGCCAACGATCTTCGATCTGTTACAGAAGGCCGGAATTACATGGAAGATTTATTACTCAGACACTTACGGCGCGAATTTACCCGACACGTATTTTTACAATTTCAAGTCGGCGGACAAGCTTGTGGCGGGTCATCTTAGACCTATTACGGAGTACTTCACCGATCTGCAAAACAACACTCTGCCCCAGGTCGCGTTTATCGAGGGAGGATATGAGACCGGCCTGGATGAGCACCCGCTGAATAATGCTCAGGATGGTGCACGCTACGTCTCGAAACTTATCAATGCTCTTATGTCCAGCACGTCATGGATGGATTCTGTCTTCTTCCTGAGTTATGACGAAGCTGGCGCCATGTACGATCACGTTTCACCCATGCTGCCTGTTGTGAGTCCGGATGGCATCAAGCCACTGGACTACCACACTAACGACATCTGTTCAACAAAACCGGCTGACCCTGCATGTGACTTCACCCGTACGGGATTCCGCCTGCCTCTTCTCGTGGTCTCGCCCTTTACGAAGCCGCATTACGTCTCCCACACTCCCATGGACTTCACAGCGATTCTGAAGTTCATCGAAACACGTTTCGGTTTACCCAGCCTTACAAAACGCGATGCTGCCCAACCACCCATGGACGAATTCTTCGACTACGGTGGCGTGCCAAATGCCGCACCGCCACCTCCTCCCGTGCAACCTGGCAGGGATTGCGACGGCATCGCCCACAAGTGTACTGGTCCGACAATGACCGTTGCACCCTGCTATTTCGACCATCTGCCGTAAGGAGCTTTGCTGAAACAGTGTGCCTTGGAAATTTTCAAGCACACTGTGGTTGCGGGGCAATGCGCGTCGATTTCGGATGCACAGCAGCCCCGCGCTCTTCATCTACGGAAATACCACTTCGACTATTTTGTTGTCTTCTCGCGGCTCAAAACGGCAGTCGAGGCAACACAGCAAATCAGTTCCCTCCAACATTGACGTACATCGGCGCGGAACCTCCAATTGGCTGAGCCGCCTGCGCACGCGGAGTGAGAATAGCTAACGTCACTGGAACGGTTGCAGCAAGTCCTCCTCCGCTCGCCGTAATCGTAACTGTTGCAGGGCCGATCGTAGCCTCGGAAGTGGCCGTGAAAGTGATCGAGACAGCACCCGCGCCCGGCGATGGAACCGAAGCGGTTGACGCAGTCACGCCCAGTGGCACTCCTGAAACCGATATTGTCACCGCTGCATTGAATCCCCCGGAAGTATCTGTAGTGAGCATCACTGAGCTGCTTGCGTCCCTCATCAATGACAGACTGGTCGTGCTTGCCGATGCTGTAAGTGATGGAACATTCAAGGTGAATTGCACGTTCTTTGTCAGCGATCCCGCAGCTGCCGTTATTGTCACAAGATAGCTGCCTGTTTGGACAGTCGAGGAAGCCTGCAACGACAAAGTAGTGGTTCCACTACCGGGAGCCGCGATTGTGGATGGAGTGAACGTCGCGCTCATCCCCGCCGGAAGCCCCGACACATTGAGAACAACTGCGGAGTTCAACGCACTGTTTCCCACTGTGCTAATCGAAATGCCTTGACTGCTTCCCGGAAGCATTGTGATCGACGTCGCGGAGGCTGAAACAGTGAGCGACGGCTGTACAGTGGACGTCTGTCCGTCGCGCCAGTGCGTTACGAGCGCGTTCGCATCTACCGAACCGAGACCGGTCGCAAGATCGAAACCCGCGCCAGCACTGAATCCAGCTACTCCGGGAACACTGTTGTTGCCGCTGATAACGTCATGAAACACGCCAGAACCAGAGCTGCTCTGTTTGCTGGCAAGCGAGTATAGCGTTGGAGCAGCAACACCCTGCCATGCGCCGGTGCTCTGCACTACGAGCGCAAGAAGTCCAGCCAGTGTGGGCGATGCCGCCGAGGTTCCGGCAACAGAATACTGCTGTCCGCCCACTAGAATGATGTAGCCATCATGTCCAGCGGAGGCTAAGGAAATGTCCGGCACATCCCTTTTTCCGTCAGCCGGAACTCCGGGTCCCGACTGCCAGGAAGGTTTGCTGTAGGTTGTGCTTCTGCCGCCTCCGCCTGCATACAGGCCATAGGCGGTCTCATTCCATGCGACCTCCGGAATGTAACTAAGAGCAGAGGCACTGGTTGCGGAAGAGTTGGTCGAAGACCAATATTGAGACGGGTTCGCGGTGTCGTTAAACTGCGTTCCGCCGACGCAGAGATTGTAAGGCGTGGAGCAGAGGCCGTTCACTCCAAGACCGTGGGTGGCGACGCTGGATGACGTACTGTCGCACCCGGCGGCGCCGCTGTCTCCCGAAGCAACAAGAACGGTGATGCCCTGGGCTGCTGCCTGTTTCCATAACCCATTGATGAATGCGCTTCCAGCAGATCCCAATTGCGCCTCGCATTCGCTATAGCTCATGGTGATGATCGGCGCTAAGTTCTGATTCACGGCATACTGTGCGGCGAGAAAGACTCCATCGCTGGCCGTCGTAGATGCAGATGCAACCAATTTCACTGTGGACTGGCGCGCCAACGCCCCTGCGTACTCAACGTCCAGCGTTGCCTCGACCAACTCCGTGAAGTTCGCTGTACCTGGGTCAGAACCATTGACAATCACCTGCGGGTCGTTGGCGGGGAGACTAAATTTGGAACGGAAGGCGCGCACGTCGGAGAGGTTAATGTTCGACCGCCCCACTACGGCAACGCTCTGGCCGCTGCCGTCAATACCCTGTGTAAACAGAGGATTCACGTTATAAATTGTTGCTAGATCCGCAGGCGTGACGTAATGCGATGTTCCATAAGTAATCTGTGCGACAGGCGAATGAATTGAGGAGTGCATCCGTTTCAGGGGGAAATCGTGCAACGAAAGCACGCCGGCAACTACCGGAGCAAGAGCGCTTGGGATGCGCGGATCGGTTGCGTTCGCAACATGGACGGCGCCGTTCACTTTGTAACGCCTGATGGCGGTAGCAAAAGCGTGCTCTACCTGCGAAGCCGAACCGCTAAAAGTGATGCTGCGACGCGAAGAAGCAACCTCGTCAATCTGCATCCCATGACTTTGCAGCCAATTCGTAATCCGCTGCACATCTTCCACCGAAGCTCCGAAATGCTCGGCAAACTGCTCGGGGCTGAGCCACTGGTGGAAGTAAGCCGAGGTAGGATTTCTCTGTGCATCGAGCAGCGCGTCGAGCGCAATTTCTTGTGCTGCTGAAGACTTCAAAACAAGCACCATGCGCTGCATCTGAGCAGTGCTCGACACCGCACCAGCCTCGAACTCACGACGCGCAAAAGGATGACGATTGCCCGGCAGAATGTGGTCTGCGCGATCACTTATGGACATGGAAATTCGGGACGAGGCACGGGCGTTCAATGGGTCCGCAAAAACCTGCCGGGACTGCGCGAAAAGATTCGTCGCCAGCAATAGCGGGGTGAACAGCGAGGTAAAACAAAGTAACATCCGGTTCCGGAATTTCATTTTACTAGCCTCGATAAAACGACTGGCGATGAGCAATGCGCTTGCACATGTCGGAGTATCGGCGCTTTTATAGCAAAGCTGAAACAAAAATCCGGTAACCGGAATTACGTAAGTGAAATTACGTTAGTGAAGTTACATAAGTGAAGTTACGATGGTGAAATTACCTTAGTAACTTAAAAAACATAGTTACTTTGAGGGGAACCTCTGAGACAGGCGCTGAAAATGCGGTTGTCAGATGCAGCCGAGAGGATGAAGCTGGTGGTATTTCCAGTTGTTTTTTGTTAGTCAGTAGAAAATTAACTCAATATAAAAAGCGCCATCACCGTATACCAGAATGGCGCTTTCAATAACTCTCAAACGCAACTGAACCTCTTCGGAGCTGGCTCACTCTGCAATATTGAGAGCGCGTTTAAACGAACCACGCTCGTTCTGAATCTTTTCCTGCAGCAGGGTTATAGCGTAAATGAGCTGCTCTGGACGCGGTGGACATCCGGGCACATAGACGTCAACAGGAATCCACTGATTGACACCCTGAACGATGGCGTAGTTGTTGAAGATCCCACCGGAGGTGGCGCATGCTCCCATTGAGATTACCCATTTGGGCTCCGGCATTTGCAAATAGAGCTGGCGGATCACGGGAGCCATTTTCTGCGAGACACGCCCCGCGATGATCATCAGGTCGGACTGCCTCGGCGAGGGGCGGAAGACCTCAGCGCCAAAGCGGGCGATATCAAAGCGGGATGCGCCCATCGACATCATCTCAATAGCGCAGCAGGCCAGGCCAAAGGTCATGGGCCAGAGTGAGTTTTTGCGAACCCAGTTCACAGCCGCGTCCAGGGTGGTAAGGAGGACGCCCTCGTGCTCATGACTGCCGCCATAGGTGACATGTGCAATGCGGGCCGGACTCTGCGGGTCGCCTGCCAGTGATTGAAAGCGTTCGGTTCCAGTCGGTTTGGTTTCCATAGCCGTTCGATATTGTAACCCCGCACGGATTCGGATTCCACTACGGGCTGGTTTGAACAAGATACTGGCTAGGAGGCTCGCCTCCTGCTACCTTTATGTTATGCATACCCCTGGAATATGCGGAGTTATCATGGCGGTCAGCTCGCGGGCTATAGCAGGAGATGCTCGCCAGGAAGCTCTGAACAGACTGATCGACGCACTGAATGCCGACACGGATATGGTTCTGGTTGCAGCCGGCGCTGACGCGGATGCGCTGGCACCCGTAGTGTGGGCTCGAGCAGGTTTTCTGGTGCAAATCGAGGAGACTGCCAGCGACTCCGAGGCACTCCGGGTGATGCTGCAAGATGTGCTGAATCGTGGGCGCGACGCTGCCCTGGTGGCCTGGCTCGAAGATCAGGCTGTCACGGCGGAGCTCGCGCACAAACTTGTAATTGCCTATTGCCGCGCTGGGGACGAGGTTTGGGCAGTTCGCCCCGAACGAAACGGACAAGCGGTTCTAATCGGACGCCGGATGATTGAAAAGTTTCTTCGCGGGGATAAATCGAGCACTGTTGATCAAATTCTGGCCGCAAATAGCACGCACGTACTCACGATTCCGGCAGCCAGCTCCGGAACTGCTACCTCGCAGGGGTCATGAGTTCTGCTCTGGGACTGCCATTTTTGATTTCGAGATAGTTTTGCTTCCGCTCATATATCTGACTAGGAGTTTTCGATTTGAGTAACACGTCGCCCATCCTTACTTCCACCGAGTTTGTTCAACAGGTTCTTGCAACGCGTCCGTCCATTGCGGTGTTTGATTGCGATGGCACGCTCTGGTCAGGTGATGCAGGCTCGGACTTTTTCTACTGGGAGATTGAAAACGGATTCGTTCCGCCTGCTGTCGTTCCGGGGATACTGCATCGCTACAAAGAATACCTCGCGGGACGGGTTGATGAGCTGGCAATCTGCGGCGAGATGATTCAGATCAACAAGAGCGTTAAGCTGGAACAACTTCAAAAAGCAGCACGCGATTTTTTTGATCAGCTTGTTGCGCCGCGCATATTTCCGGAGTTGCAGGACCTTACCTGGCAACTCGCCGAACAAGGCTGTGAAGTTTGGGCAGTTTCCAGTACAAACAACTGGGTGATTGAGGCGGGAGCCGAGGCTTTCGGAATTCCCAGGGAGCGTGTGCTGGCCGCTACGCTAGAGGTGGAAGACGGGGTGATAACGGACCGACTTCTGCGCGTTCCTACCGATGAACTGAAACAAACTGCGATTGAAGAAGTGATTGCGCGACCTGTGGACGCTGTGTTCGGAAACTCGATGCACGATTTTGCAATGCTGGAAAAGGCAAAGAGCGCGTATGCGATCAACCCGAACCCGGAACTGGCAGCTCGGGCCGGAGCCCTTGGCTGGACCGTGTACCGGCCAAAGGTGGGGTAGAAACGATCATAGGAATCACAATTTCGAGGCCGCTCAGGGCGGCCTTTCACTATGCGCATTGTTTCATTGCAACCGAGCATTACGGTCACGCTGGCAGAGCTTGGAGCGCTCGATCAGGTTGTGGCCTGCACGCGCTATTGCCGGGAGGTTTGTCCCGAAATTGCGCAGGGCCGGCAAGTGATTATCAGAGATACGTGGACGGCAAAAGCCGAGGAGATCATGGCGGCAAGTCCGGATTTGGTGATTGCATCCGTTCCTTACAGAATGGAGTCGTTGGCAGAGATTCTGAAGGCGGGAGTGCGCGTGCTGGCGCTAGCTCCCAAGTCGCTTGCCGAAGTGTATGGCGATATTCGCACGTTGGCTTCGTTGGTGGGCCGCTCTGATGCCGGAGAAAAGCTCGTTCGCGGGATGCAGGACGAACTTGCGCAAACACGGGAGGCGACCTGTGGACGACGGGCGCAGCGAGTGTTCTGCGAGGAGTGGAGCAAGCCAATCATTGCTTCGCAGCGTTGGGTCGCCGAGATGGTGCAAGCCGCTGGGGGAATCGTAGTGGGAGAGCCTGGTCAACAGACAACGGCGCGGACGGTTGCGGCAATGGACCCCGAGTTGATACTGACGGCGTGGCCGGGCACCGGTGAAAACGTGCCCCTCCGTAAGCTGGCAGCTCGCGAGGAATGGACCGAGGTCACGGCGATACGGGAACGCCGGATCTATTGCGTGGATGATGCGCTGTTCAACACTCCGGCACATACCCTGCTGGGAGGATTGCGGGCAATCCGTTGGGCGATGCATCCCGACCTGTTCCCGAGGCCATCAGGAATTCGCTGGATCGACGATGAAAGACAAATTGGGTGAGACAATGCTGCTGAAGCAGGTGGTGGCCGCCGTCATAGTCAGGAATGGCCGCGTGCTTATCTGCCAACGTACGGAAAGGCAGGCCTTCGCTCTGCAATGGGAGTTCCCCGGTGGCAAGGTAGAGGATGGCGAAGACTTGGCCCAGGCGCTGGTGCGCGAGTTGAGCGAAGAGTTAGGAATCAACGCCTTGGTGGAGCAACAAATCACCACAGTGCAGCATCCATACCCGGAAGGGGGCGGATTGGAATTGCACTTCTTTCTCGTGAAGGAGTTTGCCGGAGAGATCGAAAACAGGATCTTTCGTGAGGTCCGATGGGAGAAGCGCGAAGCGCTGGATGCGGAGAGCTTCCTAGAGGCAGACCGGGAAGTAGTGAGAAGGATTGCCGAATCTCAGGATTGGCTTATTGACGACTGAAAAGCTAGTGCAATGTCCACGTTCCCCTACCAATGATGCCGCTAGCTGGAACTGCCGCCGAAGAGCATCATTAGGGTCAGAACGATCATGACACCGGTAGTAACCCAGGCAATCACATTGAAAAACCGGGAATTGGTATGGCGTCCCATGAGGTCGCTTTTGTTGATAAGCAGGAGCATTGCGACCAGAACAAAGGGCAGCACCGCACCGTTTACCACCTGGGACAAAATCGTAATCTTTACCAGGGGCAGGTTCGGCCAGAGAATTACCCCAGCTCCGGCTACAATAAGGCCGGTATACAGCCAATAGAAGAATGGGGCTTCGCTGAACTTTTTATCCAGGCCGGACTCGAAGCCGAGGCCTTCACAGACTGCATAGGCGGTAGATATGGGCAGGATTGAGGCAGCGAAGAGCGAGGCATTGAAGAGCCCCACGGCAAAGAGAATGTAAGCGTATTTACCGGCAAGAGGAAGAAGCGACTGCGCTGCCTCCGCGCCGTCCCTGAGTTCGTGATGGCCGTGCACGAAGAGGGTGGCAGCACAGGCGACGACGATAAACCATGCAACTACGTCGGTGAAAATACACCCCACAACCACATCGAAACGTGAGGCTCCGTACTGCTTTTCCGTGATCCCCTTCTCCACAATTGAGGACTGCAGATAGAACTGCATCCACGGAGCAATGGTTGTGCCGATAACACCAATGACCATATAGACATAGGTGGAATTACGGAAAAGATGGTGGTCGGGCGGCACAAGGGTCGCCATACCGGCGGCTTTCCAGTTGGGGTGGGCAAGAACTCCGGCGACGATGTAGGCAAAGTAGATGAACGAGGCTACGAGAAACACCTTCTCCACGGTCTTGTAACTGCCCTTTACGACCATGAACCAGACCAAGGCGGCACAGAAAGGGACGCTAGCCCAGATCGGTATCCCAAAAAGCGCGAGACTTCCCGCAATACCCGCGAACTCGGCGACGATATTGCCGAAGTTGGTGATGATCAGGCCAACCATCAGGAGAAAAGTGGTGCGGACGCCAAACTCTTCTCGAATAAGGTCGCTGAGGCCCTTGCCGGTGACGGCACCCATGCGGGCAGTCATCTCCTGAACGACGACAAGGGCTAGAGTCATGGGGAGCATGACCCAGAGGAGCCCGTAACCGAACTGCGCACCAGCCTGAGAGTAAGTCCAAATACCGCCGGCGTCGTTGTCGACATTGGCGGTGATAAAGCCCGGGCCAACCACGGCCAGGAACATCATTAGACGGACTTTCCACAGCTTTATCTTCGACATTCACTCGACCGGTTGGGCTGGAATTTACATCGGAGTTGTCAGGATAAATTGCATTAGAGGGTAAGCTCAAGGCGAGGTGGTGGAAATATCCCTCATTTTCCCCAAACGGCAAGAATGAACAGACAAGATTACTGCAGTTGCCTGAAAAGAAACGGGCTAGCGATTCCTCACAGTTGAGCGCGCAGCATGGAGATTACATCATCGGCGGTAATGACGCCCGTCAACACGCCAGCCTCATCGATTACCGGAAGGGTGAGCAGGTTGTATTTGTCGAAGATTTCCGCAACTTCGTGCTCATCGGCCTCGGGAGAACAGGTGATAAGCGGTTCGACAGTCAATTCAGAGAGCGGCTTTTCACTCGCGGCGACGATGATTTTGGCCAACGGAACAGCCCCGAGCAATTTTTCATTTTCGCCTACAAGGTAGATGGTGCTCATGCTCTCAAGCCCGCCTTCGAATTTTTTGAGCATCTCCACTGCATCGTGTACGCGGGCAGTGGGAGCGAGCGCCATGTAATCGGTGGTCATACGCCCGGCGGCGGTGTTTTCCTCGAACTCCAGGAGTTCTTCTACGTCCTGACGTTCTTCGGGTTCCATCTCCTTCAGAATGGCATCGGAGCGCTCGTCGGTGAGGTCGGCGAGAAGATCGGCTGCGGCGTCGGGATCCATCTCCTCTACGATGTCGGCGGCGCGTTCGGACTCCATGGCGTTAACGATGGAGACCTGCAGCTTGGGATCGATCTCCTCAAGAGTTTCGGCAGCCACTTCCTCATCAAGGGTCTGGAAGACGGCATCGCGTTCGGCCGGTGAGAGTTCTTCGATGATGTCAGCGATATCCGCAGGGTGCAGACGCGAGACCCTATCAGAAGAAATCTTGAGGCGGACACGGCGAGCCGGATCGGTTTCGATAAGGTTGACGAACTCCCAGGGAATGTTGCGGGCCGGAATACGCTGAAGCCAGGATGCGAGCGTATGGCGCGGAATGATGCCCTTGAGCAAGCGGCGGATGGCGCCGCGCGCGCCAGCATCCACAAAGGCGATGCGAAGGTGCATACCGCGGGATGGATATTCCGCCTCCAGGTCCAGCGACAGCTCTACGTCATTGACGCGGACGACCTTGCGTCCATGTACATCAATGATTTGCTGATCCAGCAGGTCGCGTTCGAGCAGCAACATGCCTTCGCCGCTGGAGTAGCTTGGGAGATCGGCGGTACGGGCCTTGGTGTAAACGCCACCGTTAACGTTGCGAAGAAGATTGGGCGCGACGAGGCGGTCTCCCTCTGGAGTACGCACCACGAGGGCGGCGATGTGAATCGGATCTTCCTGGGGAACAAGCGCGACTTCGCGCACACGCCCCAGTTTCCCGGACTCGGAGTCGTACACGGGGAGACCCAACAGATCCGAAAGTGCAAGCGCCGTCATTGCCCAAGCATAACCCGATACCTCTGCCTGAATAAACTGAAAGCTCCGTGGAAAACTGAAAGTTGAGAGATAAAGGAAGCGTTGCAGAAATTCAGGCTACAATCCTGTAAATATGGCACGCACATCTCTTGACTTACGCACGCTGGCCGGACAACTGCTCACGTTTGGCTTTGATGGAACGGAAGTTTCGGGCAATCTCAGCTCCATGCTGAAAACATTGAAGCCCGGCGGAATCATCCTGTTTGCCCGTAACATCGAGTCTCCCCGGCAGACGCATGCGCTGCTGAAAGCCGCGCAGAAGCACGCAACCATTCCCCTTTTTCGCTGCGTGGATATGGAGGGCGGCACGGTGGACCGGCTGAAGAACATCATCGGGCCAGCACCCAGCGTTCAGGAGGTGGCTACGGCTGGATGCAAGACCTACTTCCGCGAACACGGCCGGTTGATAGGCAGCGAAGTCAGCGCGCTTGGCTTTAACGTGGATTTTGCTCCGGTGCTGGATTTGCGCTTCGAGGCATCGCTGACCGTCATGGGGTCGCGCACTGTATCGAAGGATGCCAAGGCTACCGTGGCTTACGCCAGGGAGTTCCTGCGCGGGTTGAAAGACGTGAAGATCGCCGGATGCGGCAAGCACTTTCCGGGATTGGGCGAAGGAAAGCTGGATTCGCATCAGGCGCTTCCGGTGGTAAACAAGAGCTGGAAGGCTCTCTGGGCGGAGGACCTGGTTCCCTACCAGATGCTGGCGAAGCAGCTGCCATTCGTAATGGTGGCGCACTGTGCCTTTCCGGAGGTTACGGGTGAGGCGATACCGGCTTCGATTTCAAAGAAATGGATTGGTGATGTGCTGCGCAAGAAGATCGGGTATACGGGACTTGTTGTATCCGATGACCTGGAGATGGGCGGCGTTCTGAAGGTAGCCAGCATTGAAGAGGCTGCCGTAGCGACGGTGCAGGCGGGTGCCGATATGTACCTGGTCTGCCACAATGAAGAGCTGGTACAGCGCGCTTACGAGGCAATTCTGAATGAGGCGGAACGCAGCGCGCGCTTCCGGGCCAAGGTGGAGACAGCGGCTTTAAGGATTCTGACCGCGAAGAAGCGCTGGCCGGCACTGACAAAGAAAATGGCGACGGCTCCCAGCGAGACGGCGATGAACCGCCTGCGGCAGAAAATGTGGACTTTTGGCGAAGAGGTTCGGCTCACTGCGAACGTGCAAGCCGCAGAGGCCGCCGATTAGGAGGCGTTCATCACATCAGTGGTCCAGGCGATCTGTCCCTTGGTGAGTCAGGCTCGCGCCTGAACCCCAGGAGACGAGGCCGTTGTTTTCGGCGAGGTGATGGGAAGTTCGATGATGATCTCGAGTCCGTGGGGTTGGAGATTCCGGGCGCGGACCGAGCCGTTATGAAACTTGACTGACCCACTGACTAAGTAGAGTCCGAGACCGCTGCCACCGGTGCCGATGCTGCGCGCGGCGTCTACGCGATAAAAAGGCTTGAAAAGCTTGGGAAGCGCCTCCTCTGGAACGCCGGGGCCATTGTCCCGCACGGAGATCTGCGCCAGACCGCTGCCGATCGTCACCGCAACCTCGACACGACCGTCCACACCTGAATAGAAGATGGCATTGCGCAGAACATTCTCGAAGGCGCTGCGCAGCATGTTCTCCTCTCCAATCATGGTCACCTCAGGCCAATTCTCGTCGTAAACAACCTCTACGTTGGTCTGGCTTGCTTCAAAACGCGCATCTTCGACGGCTTCTCCGATGACTTGATTAAGCAGCAGTGAACCGGAAGTGAACTTTAGCTGTCCGCTTTCGAGGCGGGCCACGGTCAAAATTTGTTCGATCATCTCATTGAGGCGAAGCAGCTCGATCTCGATGCGGTCGAGTAGTTCCTGGCGCTCGGCTTCGGGAGTAGACGAAACGAGCGAGAGGGCAACGCGAATACGCGAGATGGGAGATCGAAGATCGTGCGAGGCTGCCATCAACATACCCTTGTTACTGCGAACAAGGTCGTTAATCTCGCCTGCCATGGTGTCAAAGTCCTTCACAAGATCGGCTATTTCGTCCCGGCGTGTGCTACCGGAAAGCCCCGCGCGTGCATCGAGATTGCCTCGGGCAATCTCATGAGCCGCATCGCGCAGGCGCAGGATGGGCCTGGTTATATATTGCGCAAGCACGGCACACAGCAGAGAGGTAAGGAGCGAACTAAAGAGAATTGCCGCCAGAACACTGCCTGGCAGCGATTGAAAGAGAGGCGGAAAGAAGAACTCTCCGGCAAAAACATAATTTCTCCCCTTCGAGTCAGTGACCTTTTCGGCAATAAAGGTGCCGTGGCGCGATTGGGCAATGCCATGATTCTGAAGCGCGCGATGAATTGCGTCCGGTGCCTCGTCAGGCATCCAAAAGCCGCTCAGCTCATTCATGCGGTCGTCGAAGAGCCAATAGGCGGACCGCTTCTCCAATGCGATGTCGTGGAAAAGCTCGCGCAGGCCCGCCTCTCCCCTTGTAGAATAACGCCAGGTGGCATAGCGGCCAAGCACAGGCATGGCTCGACGCTCAGGCTGCACCCACCAGGGACGCTCGGGGCCGAAACTGGCGTGAACGCGGTAGGCCAGCAACAGCATGATGCAGGTTTGGAGAATCCAAAAAGGCAGAAAGATCTTCCAGAACAGACGGCGTTTCACGGTGTCACCTTCGATGCAACGGCGTAAAAGTATCCGATGCCGCGCACCGGACGGATGCGTTCTTCCCCTCCGGGAATGCAGCCGAGTTTCTTGCGCAGGCGGCTTACGTGAACATCCACGGAGCGATCGAAAGCACTGAGCGGGCGCCCAAGCGCAGCCTGGGCCAGTTCCTCGCGGGTCACAACCATTCCCGCGCGACGGAGCAGAAGTTCCAACAGCTTGAACTCGGCCCCGGTTAACTCGACGGGAACATTGTTACAAACAGCAGTGCGCGTGAGCAAAGAGAGCGTAATTTCGCCGACTGTTAAGGACTCCGCTCCCGTGGGATCGTCGCGAACACCTTGCGAACGGCGCAGCACTGCCCGTATGCGCGCAACCAGTTCGCGAGGGTCGAAAGGCTTGGGAACGTAGTCGTCAGCGCCAATCTCCAGTCCGAGAATGCGATCCACCGCTTCGCCGCGGGCGGTCAGCAGGATGACAGGAACGCGCGAGTTCACGCGCAAGGCTTTGAGAAGCTCAAATCCGGAGCCACCGGGGAGCATTACATCCAAAATGACTACGTCATATTCGCCGTTCAGCGCCGCCTCAAGCCCGGAGCGATGATCGAAGGCGGCGTCAACCTGAAACCCCTCATTCCGCAAAAAGCGCTCCAGCAGCGAAACCAAACCCCGGTCGTCATCGACGATAAGTACGCGACTCATGTCATACATTTTGTGCGAGGGCTCTGACATCTGCTGTGAAGAACTGTTACGTGTTATCCCAGGACGGTTCACAAAACTTTACGTTCCTTCACCAGTCTTTATCTCATGGATACCGGTTTGGGTTCATGCTAAAAAATGAAGAGCACTCGATAATGCAGCCGGGAGGCACAATGAAGGTCCGCACCGCTCTAGTCCTATCAATTTTATCGCTTTTGGCCGTTGCGGCCTGCACTAAGGCTGACTCAAAGGGGGCGAAGAGCGCCAAACCGGGAGGAGCTGCCGCCGCGGTACCGGTAAGCATGGCTCCTGTGGTGCGGCAGGACGTGCCGATTATCCTGACTGGATTGGGAACGGTGCAGGCATACAACACTGTAACGCTGAAGACGCGCATTGATGGGCAGATCATGTCCGTCTATTTCCGCGAGGGGCAGGATGTACAGAAGGGACAACTGCTGGCGGTGATAGACCCACGTCCCTTCGAAGTTGCGCTGGAGACCGCCAAGGCGAATCTGGCCCGCGACCTGGCGCAATTGAATACAGCAAAAGCAAATCTGGCCCGCTCGCGCGCACTGCTGGCTGCTGGCGTCATTGCGCAACAGGAATTCGATACCCAGGAGGCTTCGGCAGGGCAGTTTGAAGGCACGGTGCAAGCAGACAAGGCTGCGATCGACAATGCCAAACTGAACCTGACGTATACGCGGATCACGTCACCGCTCAACGGACGCATCGGATTGCGCCTTATCGATGCCGGCAACATGGTACACGCGTCCGATACCAACGGAATGGTGGTAGTGACGCAGATGCAGCCGATTTCGGTGCTGTTCACACTGCCGGAAGACCAACTGCAATCGGTGCTGGCACAGAGCCGCAAAGGCACGTTGAAAGTTGACGCATACAGCCGCGACGATCAGCAATTGTTGGCCAGCGGCAAACTGGAAACGGTAGACAACCAGATTGACGCAACGACGGGCACGGCAAAGCTGAAGGCAGTTTTCGACAACAAGAACGGAGCACTGTGGCCGAACCAGTTTGTAAATATCCACATGCAGCTCTCGACAGCTAAAGACGCGCTGGTCATTCCGCTGGCAGCGATTCAGCGCGGGCCGGACGGCAATCTGGCCTACGTAGTTGGAGCGGACAAGAAGGTTTTAATTCAGCCGGTAACCATTGCGCTGACGCAAGGAAAAATCGCCCTGATTGCCACTGGATTGCAAGAGGGGCAGCAAGTAGTAACCGAGGGTCAGGACAAGCTACAGGCGGGAAGCCTCGTTGCGCCCAAGGACGGTGTGCCTCCGAAGAATGGAGCGCCTGCCAACACGCTGAACGCGCCACAGGAAAAGCCCGAACTCAAGCAAGTTAACGGCAAACCTATTATTCGGCGCACGACAGAGAACCCCGGAGGCCAGCGATGACTTTGTCGCGGCCATTCATTCTGCGGCCGATCGCGACTTCGCTGCTGATGATAGGTATGCTTCTTGTGGGTCTGGTGGCCTACGAGCAGTTGCCCATTTCGGCCTTGCCGCAGGTGGATTATCCGACAATTCAGATTGCCACATTCTATCCGGGTGCGAGTCCGGACGTGGTGGGCTCAAGCATTACGGCACCGCTGGAACGCCAGTTCGGACAGCTTCCGGGCTTGAGCCAGATGACTTCGAACAGTTCCTTTGGAAGCTCAATCATCACCTTGCAGTTCAACCTGGACGAGAATATCGACGTGGCCGAGCAGGAGGTCCAGCAGGCGATTAACTCGGCGGGAACATATCTGCCCACCGACCTGCCTAATCCTCCGATCTACAACAAGGTCAATCCGGCAGACCCGCCGATTCTGACTCTTGCGTTGAGCTCGGATAGTCTACCGCTCTCGAAGGTTCAGGATCTGGCAGATACTTCCCTTGCGCAAAAAATCTCGCAGCTTCCGGGCGTGGGACTGGTGTCGCTGAGTGGCGGACAAAAGCCGGCAGTGCGAATTCAGGCTAATCCGACAGCGCTAGCATCTTATGGCGTCAGCCTGGAACAGTTGCGCACGGTTCTGGGGCAGATCAACGTGGACCGTGCCAAGGGGCAACTCGACGGGACGCGGCAGACCTACACCATAAATTCCAATGACCAGCTTTTTTCGGCGGATGAGTATCGCAATACCGTAATCGCTTACAAGAACGGGGCGCCGATCCGATTGAGCGATGTGGCCACGACGATTGACGGCGTGGAGAACAACGCACAGGCAGCGTGGATGAACACCACCCCCGCCATCATCATGAACATTCAGCGGCAACCGGGCGCGAACACCATCAAGGTTGTCGACAGCATTAAGCGTCTGCTGCCTCGTTTGCAAGCCGGTCTGCCTTCCTCTGTGAAAGTGAACGTGCTTACCGACCGCACGGAGACAATCCGCGCTTCGGTACGCGATGTGCAGTTCTCAATGATTTTGACCATCGCGCTCGTGGTCATGGTGATTTTCCTTTTTCTGCGGAACCTGGCGGCGACCGTGATTCCAAGCATCGCGGTACCGCTCTCCATTGTGGGCACCTTCGGAGTGATGTATCTGCTCGGGTATTCGCTCGACAACCTGTCGCTGATGGCGCTGACGATTTCCACGGGTTTTGTGGTGGACGATGCAATCGTGATGATCGAAAACATCGACCGCTACATTGAGCAGGGAGTGCCGCCAATGGAAGCAGCGTTGCGCGGCGCGGGGCAGATTGGCTTCACGATTCTGTCGCTAACGGTTTCGCTGATTGCGGTGCTGATTCCGCTTCTGTTCATGGGCGACATCGTGGGACGCTTGTTCCGTGAATTTGCGATCACGCTGAGCGTGGCAATTCTGATGTCGGCGTTCATTTCATTGACACTGACGCCGATGATGTGTTCGCGGCTGCTGAAACAAAAGACGGACGAAAAGCACGGACGGCTCTTCCAGTGGAGCGAAAACGCATTCAACAAGACGATTGATTTTTATGCGCGTACGCTGCGCTGGGTACTGCGCCGCCAAAGGACAACGCTGGTCGTGACGGCGGCAACGCTGGTATTAACCTTCGTGCTCGCCTATCTAGTGCCGAAGGGCTTCTTCCCCGTGCAGGATACGGGCGTGATTCTCGGCATCTCCGAGGCTCCGCAGTCAGTCTCATTCGAGGCGATGGCCGGATTGCAGCAGCAACTTGCAAAGACGATTTTGCAGGACCCGGACGTGGAGAGCCTGTCGTCGTTCATTGGAATCGACGGGACTAACGTGACCGGAAACTCAGGACGCATCCAGATCAATTTGAAGCCCCGCGAGCAGCGCAAAGCAACTGCGCCGGAGATTATTGCCCGGCTCCAGGACAAGCTTGCCGCCGTCTCTGGAATTACGCTGTACCTGCAACCGGTGCAGGACCTAACGGTGGAGGACCGCGTAAGCCGGACCCAGTATCAGTATTCGCTGGAGTCGGCAGATGCACGCGAACTTGCGGAGTGGACCGGGCGGTTGGTATCGAAACTGAAGACCGTTCCGGCCATCCGGGACATTGCCACCGATCAGATGAATTCCGGGCTGGCTGCGCGACTTGTGGTGGACCGCGACTCGGCGTCGCGACTCGGCATAGATATGATGTCGATCGATAACACTTTGTACGACGCTTTTGGACAGCGACAGGTTTCGACAATCTATACGCAGTTAAACCAGTATCACGTCGTGCTTGAGCTCGATCCGAAATTCCGCAAGGATCCAGACGCGCTGAAGCAACTCTACGTGGCTTCGGCCAAGGGACAGATGGTTCCCCTGGGAGCTTTCGCGCACTTTGAGACCGGTCCGTCATCGCTGGCGTCGAACCACCAGGGGCAATTCCCTGCCGTCACGCTTTCATTCAATGTGGCCAATGGAGTGTCATTGGGACAGGCAGTAAAAGATTTGAAGCAGGCCGAGTCCGAGATTGGAATGCCGCAGAGCGTGCATGGCAGCTTTCAAGGCACCGCGAAGGCCTTCCTGGCGTCACTTGCAAACGAAGGCTGGCTGATTCTGGCGGCAATCGTTACGGTCTATATCGTGCTGGGCGTGTTGTACGAGAGCTACATTCACCCGGTAACGATTCTTTCCACGCTTCCCTCGGCGGGCGTGGGCGCGATCCTCGCGCTCTACCTGTTGCGTATGGATATGGGCGTGATCAGTTTAATTGGCGTCATTCTGCTGATCGGCATTGTGAAGAAGAATGCAATCATGATGATCGATTTCGCACTGGAAGCCGAACGCAATGAGGGTAAATCGCCATACGACTCGATCTACGAGGCGTGTCTGCTGCGCTTCCGTCCAATCATGATGACGACAATGGCAGCATTGTTCGGCGCCGTTCCTCTTGCATTCGGCAGCGGAACGGGTTCAGAGTTGCGGCGTCCGTTGGGCATAACGATTATTGGTGGACTGATCTTCAGCCAGATTCTCACGCTGTATACGACGCCGGTTGTCTATTTGTGGTTTGACCGACTGGGTACAGCGCTGAAGCGCTTGCGAGGAGTGCCGACGGAGTCGGAGACAGCAACGGAGGAGCCAGTTTCGGAGACACTGGCATGAAAAGCATCAGCGAGCCGTTTATTAAACGGCCCATTGCAACCACTCTGTTGACAATCGCTCTGCTGCTGGCGGGCGGCCTGGCATACTTCCAACTTCCGGTGTCGTCGCTCCCCCAGGTAGATTTTCCGGTCATCTCCGTGGGGGCGGCACTTCCGGGCGCAAGTCCAGAGACAATGGCTTCCTCGGTGGCAACTCCGCTGGAGCGGCAGTTTGGACGCATCGCGGGTGTGAATCAGATGACTTCGGCGAGCCAGCGAGGCTCTACAGGCGTCACACTGCAATTTGATCTGAACCGAAATATCGATGCAGCAGCGCGCGACGTGCAGGCAGCGATCAATGCGGCACGAGGACAGCTCCCAACTGACCTGCCAAATAATCCGAGTTACCGCAAAGTGAACCCCGCGGACGCGCCAATCCTGATTTTGGGATTGCAATCCGATGTACTTCCGGCGGATCGGCTTTACGACATTTGCGACTCGATCCTTGCGCAAAAACTGGCGCAGATGGAGGGCGTGGGGCAGGTATTTGCAGCTGGCGCTTCGCCACCCGCTGTACGCATAGAGGCAAACCCGTTCCTGCTGAACAATACCGGCGTAGGGCTTGACCAGATACGCGCGGCGATCGCGACCCAGAACGCGAACCGGCCCAAGGGATCGATTTCCGACGGCAACAACAATTGGACAATCACGGCAAACGATCAATTGTTCAAGGCCACACAGTACCGGCCCGTCATTATTGCGTACAGAAACGGCGCGCCGCTGCGACTCAGCGACGTGGCCGACGTACAGGATTCAGTGCAGGACACGCACAACGCTGGCAACCTGAACGGCAAGACTGCGGTGCTGATTGTCATCTTCCGGCAACCTGGCGCAAACATCATCTCAACGGTAGACCGCGTAAAAACGCTGCTGCCGCAGCTGCAAGCCTCCATCCCGGCATCCGCGCACCTCAAGGTAGTGCTGGATCGCACCACGGTAATACGCGCATCGGTGCGCGACGTGGAAGACACGCTGATGATTTCAGTAGCGCTGGTTGTAATGGTTGTCTTTCTGTTTCTGCGAAACTTGCGCGCTACATTCATTCCAAGCGTCGTGGTGCCGCTATCGATTGTTGGAACGTTCGGCGTGATGTACCTGTTCCACTACTCGCTTGACAACCTGTCGCTGATGGCACTGACAATTTCAACCGGCTTCGTGGTTGACGATGCAATTGTCGTCATTGAAAACATCATGCGGCATGTGGAAGCCGGAATGACTCCAATGCAGGCGACAATGCTTGGAGCGAAGGAGATTGGCTTCACGGTCATCACGATCAGCCTTTCGTTGATCGCGGTCTTTATTCCCATTCTGCTCATGGGCGGAATCGTGGGGCGGCTCTTCCATGAGTTCGCAGTCACGCTCTCGGCTGCGATTCTGGTTTCGCTGGTCGTATCGCTGACCACCTCTCCCATGCTTTGCGCGCGGCTCCTGCGCAGCAAGGACAAAGAGAAGCACGGAGCTTTGTACCTTTGGAGCGAGCGTGGCTTTCAGGCTTTGAACAACGGCTATGCGCGGTCACTGCGATTCGTGCTGCAACACAGACTGCTTACATTGGCAAGCCTGCTGGTCACAATTGCGCTGAATATCTATCTGTTCGTTATTGTGCCGAAGGGATTTTTTCCGCAACAGGATACCGGACGCATCTTCGGCGGGGTGGTCGCTCAACAGGATATATCGTTCACCGGACTGCACGACAAGATGGACGCGTATATGGCTATTATCCGCAAAGATCCGGCAGTCGAAAACGTGCTGAGCTTTGCGGGTAGTTCCACCTCGGCAAACAATGCGGGAAGAATCTATATAACGTTGAAGCCGTTAGAGCAGCGCGATGCGACCAGCGACGAGATCATCGCAAGACTGCGTCCAAAACTGGCGCGGGTGCCGGGATCGTCGCTCTTCCTGCAGTCCGCTCAGGAGTTACAGATCGGCGGACGAGTGTCCAACGCACAGTACCAGTACACATTGCAAAGCGACAACCTGCCCCTGCTCAATGAGTGGGCGCCACGACTGCTGGCCAAGATGCAGACACTCCCGCAGTTGAAGGAAGTCAACAGCGATCAGCAGGTTCACGGATTGCAAATGGACGTGACAGTGGACCGCGACGCGGCTGCCCGGCTGGGCGTGACCTCCGCTGCGGTGGATAACGCGCTTTATGGAGCCTTCGGACAGGCAATTATTTCGACAATCTACCGCCCATTAAATCAATATCGGGTCGTAATGGAAATGGACCCACGCCTGAATCAGTCACCGGACGTACTGAACACGGTGCGGGTGAAATCACAAACCGGCGCGATAATTCCGCTGGCAGCTTTCGCTAAATTTGCTCCATCGAGCACACCGCTTAGCGTAAACCATCAAGGACTGTTCCCGGCGATCACGATATCGTTTAATCTCACGCCAGGGATTTCGCTTGGCGAGGCGACGCGTATTATCGACCAGGCACAGCGAGATATCGCAATGCCCTCGGTGATTCGCGGCAACTTCCAGGGCACGGCGGCGGCTTTTCAGGATTCCCTGAAGAACGAACATTGGCTTATTCTGGCTGCGTTGTTCTCGGTGTATATCGTACTGGGCATTTTGTATGAAAGCCTGATCCATCCGCTGACGATCATCTCCACGCTGCCTTCGGCCGGAGTCGGCGCAATCCTGGCGCTGATGCTTTTCAAAACTGAACTAGGCGTAATTGGAATCATCGGAGTAATTCTGCTGATCGGTATTGTGAAGAAGAACGCGATCATGATGATCGACTTCGCGCTGGATCAGGAACGCAATCATGGCAAGAACAGCGAAGAGGCAATTTTCCAGGCTTGCACGCTGCGCTTCCGTCCGATTCTGATGACCACGCTGTCCGCGATGCTCGGCGCACTGCCTCTCGCGCTTGGCAGAGGCGCGGGATCAGAGCTGCGGAGACCGCTGGGCATAGCCATTGTCGGCGGACTGCTCTTTAGCCAGGTGCTTACTTTGTACACGACTCCCGTGGCCTACTTGTACCTGGATAAATTGCAGATATGGCTGCGTGGACTGAAGAAAGCCCCAGCGGAACCGGAAAACACAGTTGCTTTTCCAAGCATTTAGCAGGTTGCTGAAAAACTCTTTTGCAGCGTCCAAATCGCACTTACTAACACTTGCAAGTCGTTGATTCTGCGTTGAGCCGCGAATAGATTTTGGTGATTCTCGGCACTCCAAAACCCTTTTTCAGCAGCCTGTTAGGAGAAGCTTATCCGGGGGCGAGTACCCTTAGCGCTCAAGAGGAAGCAGGGCTCCATTGATTGCTCCGTCCCGGTCGCTTAGCAACTGCGCGCATAATCGCGCGAGCTTTTGCGGAGCGAGCCAGCGCGAAGTATCCGCAGCAGGCATGGCTGCGCGATTGGCAGCGGTGTTAATGGTTCCAGGAAGAATCGCATTGATCGTAATGTCGAATTCTCGATTCTCTAACGCGACCGACTGGACCAGAGCATGCAATCCGGCCTTGGTTGCCACATAGGCGGATAGATTAGCCTGCGGCACTGTAGCGGCGAGACTTCCGATCATTACTATGCGACCGCGGCGGCGAACGCGCATTAGCGGAAGCACTGTGCGAAGCAGATTGAAAGCCGAGGTCAGATTCTCATCGCAGAGCCTTCTCCACTCCTGCTCGGAAAACTCGTGCAGAGCTCCGAAGGCAAAGCCTCCCACAGTGTGAACCAACCCATCGATTTGAGAGAAACGCTCAATTGCCGCATTCACAGCTTTGGCTGCACCGGCAGGGGAAGCAAGGTCCGCGGCAATGGGAAAGAATTCCGGATGAGCAGGAGCGGCCTTATATTCGCTTCGCGTAACTCCGGCCACGCTCGCTCCGAGCTCCAGGAAATGCTGCACGACTGCGGTGCCGACTCCACCATTTGCACCGGTTACAAGAATTGTTTTTCCTTTCATTCGGGCCTCCGGCAAACACTTCCGAGCTTTAGATGCAGAGCGAAAGGACGGCCGCAGCCACCCTTTCGAAGCATACATGAATTTCTAGAAGCTGAAGATCGCCTGAAAATCCAAGCGGCGACTCGCCGAGCCCGAGGAGAATGGCCCACCAGCCAGGCTGGTCGATTCTCCGAACTTGTTGGAAGAGAGATTGCCGATCGGCGTTCCAGCATTCCAAGTGTTGAACAGATTGCGAGCCATAGCCGTGAGTGTCAAGTTGTAACGGCGCGTCGTTTTGGAAGGTCCAAAGAGGCCACCCATGCCACGCGGACCAGCGAAACCTCCACCGGGTGGCCCACCGCGACCACCGGCCGGTCCTGAACCTGCTCCGTGGTCCGGAGCAGCGCTTGCTTGCTTGGTATCCGGGCCGAAGCCAAAGGTTTTGGAAACACGCAGATTTACTGTAACGTTGGCCGGCCCATTCCCGTAGTTAATCGGAATCCGCTTGTCCGATGCTGACGGATTAACGTTGAAGCAACCGTACTGGTTGTTGACGGTGCTCGCGGAACAAGGAGCAAACGAAGGACGATCGTTAAAGAATGAATCTCCGTTCAGATCGCTGCCGGTGGTGATGTTGAAAGGAGCGCCGGAATTGGCGATTAGAAACGGGCTGATCCGGATGTGATGCGCCAGCGAAAAAGTTCCACTCAGAAAGAGGCGATTACGAATGTCAGAAGCAGCGCGTCCATAGTCCTGATGCAAATTGTACTGATTCGAGGGATTGCTGTTAGCGCCACTGGTGTTGGCATTGGCGTAGCCCAGCGTGTAAAAGCCCATCAGCGAAAACCTTTGCGACACCCGCAGATTCACGTTCGTTATGAACTGATTCTGATTGAAAACGGCTTCTGACGTGTACTGGTAGATGTTCGATGAACGCGGCGTATAGTCCGGCGGAGAAGGCGCGTTGACGTTTTCTGTGATCAGCTGATGGCGACCGCGCGAGTTGATATAGCTGAAGGCAATCGTGCCTATCTTGCCGAGTTGCCGTTCGAGGCTGACGGCATACTGCATGGTATAGGGCGCACGCAGCTTGGAACTGAGCTGATAGGTCGTGGGCGTGGCGGTATTCAGAGTGTTGCAGTTTTTGTTCGGACAGGGGTTATTCGGATAAGTAGTAGGATCGGTGACTATAAACTGCTCCTGCGGGTCGGATCCGCTGTAGCGATCGGTTTGCAGGACAAGATCCTCAGTAAAGCGGTCGTAGAAGATTCCATAGCCCAAGCGCAAGACGGTCTTCGGGGTACCCTTTGCGTTGCCCAAGCCCCAGGAGAGGCCGAGACGCGGCGCAAAATCGGCCTTGTCAGCGATATTGGTCTGGCTCTCAAACCGCAGGCCATAACTAAGTGTGAGATTGGGGCGCAGTTTCCAATCGTCCTCGGCGTAGAGTCCAGCGTCGGCGAAGCTAAGCGAGGCGATCGGGTTGCCCTGCGTTATTGAGAACTGCGAAGCCGAACCGTGATTGTAATCGTCAAGAGAGTTGAAGGTGAAGGTTCCGTTGTAGTTGGTCATGGCATTGCTGGTGTGCTGCGAGACGCGCAGGCGTCCTCCGAATTTCACAAAATGCCTGCCGACCGACCACGACGTATAGTTCTGCAACTCGTAACGATTGAAGCGATCCCAGCTCTGCCCCACGGTACTGGCACCGGTGTTGAATTCGCCAAGCACGTTCACGGCGGCGGTCCCGTCCTGCAGATTCGCAGTCTGTGAATTGTAATTGTGGATGAACTGGAAACGGGTCTCGTTAATTACGTGAGGACTTATGACCTGCGTATCGCTGATCTGCAACTGGCTTTGGGTTTGGTGGTTTGCGTAGGCGCGTGAGGCGAGGGTGATACCGCCGATTCCCTGATTCTCCTCGTCGTTTTCAAGGAACTGGTAGCGCACGGTGAAAGTGTTATTGGGAGTGACCTGCCAGTCCAGGCGCGAGCTGATATTAGTGCGTGTGCGCGGTGCCGGTACAGCTAGACCGTACGGAGTGAGAGGCGTTGAGGCAATCGCAGCAAGCTCGTTGACGTTGCGGCGCTCAGCATTAAAGAAAATCGAAACGTTTCTACTGAGTGAGCCGCTCACGTTGCCGCTATACAGCTCAGAGTGGTAGGACGGAATAGGTGATGTGACGTACGGGTTGCGCGAGTTGAAGACGGAATTATTCTCGTTGAACATTCCCTGACCGTGCCATTTTTCCGAACCAGGCTTGGTAAAGACTTCCACGCGTCCAAAGCCGGGACGATCATACTGGGAGCTGAACGGATTCTGATTGATACGAACTTCGCGAATAGCCGATTTTGATGGCAGTGTGCCATTCGAGAATCCGTCGATGTAAATCTGGCCGCCATTGGGGCCGACCGACGGTCCAGCAAGCGCGAGAAGATCCTGCTCCAACTGGTCGGGATCATCGGAAAGCGCTTCAAGATCCTTCTCCTTGAGAATGAGCGTGTTTGCGTTATTTGTCGGATTCACGTCAACCGTAACAGTTGTTGCCTCGCTCTCGACTGTGACCTGTTCCTGATTCACTGCGATTTCGAAGGATATGTCCAGTTGCTGTGCTTCTCCGGCAGGGATGATCACGTTCGGCATTTTGTAAGGAGAAAAACCCTTGGCATTGGCGCTGACCGTCGCGGTGCCCACGGACAAACCCTTGAGGTTGTACTCGCCGTGTTTATCTGTCACGGTCTGCTGAACCTGTCCATCGGCAGCAGTTACCGAGACGACAGCGCCGACTACGACTGCACCCGAGGGATCTGTGACCTGCCCATGCAGGCTGCCTGAATTCTTTGCAGTCTGTCCCAGCAATGAACCCGCAAGAACAGCGACCAAGAAGAACAGAACGCCAAGACGCCTGTGAGGAAACCCTTTCATTGAAACTCCTGCATAGTGCAGCGACTCCATTTTCTTTTACTGATCACCGCCAGGGATACTAGCCAGCGACCACGGTGTAAGCAGTGTTTCCGAACCCTTTCCTCCGGGCGAGGCGGTAAGGATCGGCTCAACGCCCTCAAGCAACGTAATGACAACAGGCGGCTGCTTCTGAGAGCCTTGAGTGCTGACGATCATCACCGCTTCGCCTTTGTGTAAATCGCCGAGCGTGGAAGCGGACAAACGTCCGAGCATCTGATTGAAATCCCCGCTGCGTGGGCGCCCAACGTCGGTTCGCGCGCCCGCTGCCCCAGCACCAGGAGCTATGGTTGATAAGCCTTTCATTCGCAGGGCCAGCCCCTGCGCCAATTGCGCAGGAAGTCTTTTCATCTGCGAGTCCGTTGTGATCTTGATCGTGACTGGCCTCTTGGTCGCAATATCCTGAACCGTCACAGTGCTCTGCACTGGATCTACCCCAGAAATGAGACCGGAGATGTTGCGAAAGGTTCCGGCAACGACTTCTTCCGCCGCAAGCTGCGAACCGTCCTCACTTTTGTCGCCTTTTGCGCGGAGTTGGTCACCGGAATGGATGTCAGCCAGAGTCGCGGCGGTCGCGTCCTCCCACTTCACGGAATCGGGCGAGTAACGCTTGAATGTAGTTTTCGGAGTGGTAGTAACGGTGATGTTCTTGTTCGCGACGATCAGAGTGATGGTCCCGGTTGCGTTGTCCACCTGCTTCACAAGACCGCCTATGCTGCGGCGCTGCCAATCCAGAAGCTCTTGCTTCTTCATCTGTTCAATGTCCTGCTGCTTCATGACGATTACAGCGGAAGCATCGACCGCGAAGCCGTCCCCGGCTGGTTTGCCGCGCACGAGGACACGGTCTCCAACCTGGAGATCGGTTATCTGGATGATGGCGGCACTCTTAAGGTCCGTCTGTCCGGGAGCCAGGCGCAGAAGGCGGGCATTGGGCTGAATTTTTACCGCAAGTTCCGCACCCTGATCGGTGAGCAAAAGAAGATCACTGCCGTTGATTCTTCGAATGGAGCCAAGTTGCTTTACGCCACTGCCAGAAGCCGAAGTTATCGGAGCGCTGGCTTGTGCAAAGAGTGTTCCCGAAAAAAAAGACAGCAACATCGATAATGTAATGCTCAGCAGAATCTTGTTCTCCATGCGATATATCCAACCTGCAGTTCGTGGGCTCCCAGATGGAAGCTTTTCCTTTGTACCCCGCCTGAAAGCATGAGAACGTTGCGTTTTGTTTCGACCCGACTTTTCGCACTCGCGAATAGCCAGAGAAACACCCGGTCCTCAATGCTCCAGAATCGTGTCTTTCTGATCCGTTCACGGCAGGATACCCGGCGTGGAAGAAAACGAGCACGAAAATGTTCGTAAGTTTTTCAAGAATTTTAAAGAAAACGTGCAGCTCGAATTCGAACTGCACGCGCGATCAACAACCGCGGCTCGAACCTCGATACGCGAATCGTCAGCGAGTGGTAAGCTATTCTTTATAGGCAGCTTACCCCTCGAAACGATCTCCCCTGTTTTGATTTATGCCTCCTATCAAAACTTTCAATAGCTTCGCAACTTGATTTGAATTGTCGGTGGTGCAATCTCCCTTTAGCCTATAGCTGTATCGAAAAACTCAAGGCTCGCCCAGCCAATTTCGAGGAGATTCATGCCCAACGAATTACGTAATTTTTTGACGCTTAACTATGACGAGCTTGAAGAACTCAATCTGAAAGCTAAGGAACAGCGAAAGAATCGTGTCGCCGCCCACACCATTCAGGAAGAACGGCTGAAGTACCTTGCGGACGAAAAGCGCATCAAGGCTGTGACCGTGATGTTCAGCGACCTTGAAGGCCGCCTGCACCTGCTCGATTATGATAAGAAGTTCCTGATCAAGAGCTTCGATAATCTCACCTTCGACGGGTCCTCGATTCGTGGTTTTACGGCACAGCACGAGAGCGATCTGCGACTCGGAATTGACTGGTCATCATTCTACTGGGTGCCTTCCGATGTTTTCGGCACGGGAAAAGTGATGGTTTTCGGTGAAGTAATCGACAAGCAGGGCGCGCCTTACAGCGGCGACATGCGCGGAGTTCTGAAGAGCTACGCCGACGCCCAGTTCAAGAAAAACGGCTATACCATGAACGCCGCGAACGAAATCGAAGGATTCCTCTTCAGAGGCAGGGATGCCGAACAGCGTTACCCCGACACCGGAGTGTTCGAATACGTTGACGCGGGCGGCTATTACCATTCTCTGCCTGGCGATCCGCTGCGCACCTTCATTGACACCGCCGCCGAAGTGCAGCGCGCGATGGGCTTCCAGAACGAGAAGGATCACCCCGAGGTTGCGCCTTCACAGTTTGAGATCAATTACGCCTATGGTGACGTAGTTGCCGCAGCCGACCAGATTCAGCTCTATAAATTGATCTGCCGTCAAGTTGCGAACAATCAGGGACTCACTGCAAGCTTCTTGCCCAAGCCGGTGGTTGGCGTGAACGGCAGCGGCATGCACACCAATGTTTCCGTCAGCAAGGATGGTAAGAACCTGTTCTGGGACCCCAAGGGACTGGAAAAGATCAGCTCCTTCGCCTGGGATTTTGTGGATCGCATTCTGACTGTCGGCAACGACATCTGCCTGGTACTCAACCCCAGCGTCAACGCATATCGCAGACTTGATCCGCACTTTGAAGCTCCGAACCAGCTCAAGGCTTCTGCTGTCGATCGCGGCTCGATGGTTCGAATTCCGATTGGTAACGAAAAGAGCGCGCGTGTGGAAGTCCGCGCCGTTGCGCCAGATGCCAATCCATACGCCGTCCTGTATTCAGTCTTCAAGACCGGCCTCGATGGCGAGATCTCGAAAATTGAAAACCTCCGCCAGGCTCACCGCTATCTGCCGGACAATATTTACACGGCAATCGACCAGTTCCGCGCTTCGGAATGGATCACTAAGATAATGGGTGAGGACGTTAAGGAGCGTTTCGCGGAACTGAAGCAGAATTCCGCAGACCGCTGTCCGCGACTGCTCGGCACGATGGTGAAGGCCGCCGAAGTCCAGTTCCATCACGCGGTTTACAATCAGTCTCTCTGGAACAAGTTCTAAATTTTCAGCAGTAAATCGAACAGGCCTTGGCGTGAATGCCAAGGCCTGTTTCACGCCTGTAGACGGAATAAAGAGATGCTAATGGCTTCTGCCGGAATGGTCCTCGGGAGGAAGAATGATCCCTTCGCCCTGACCGGAAAACTGCTGCTCTTTGGACGGCGTTTTCCTCTTCGGAGCGCCGCGACGGGCATAGATGATAGCGAGTATCGGCGGTGCAAGAAGCACTCCCCAGAACGGGAAAATTATGCCCAACACAAGCGGCGTCAGCAACGATGCCCAAAAAGGCACGCGATTTTCCCTGTGCAAGAGATATGGCTGGATGAAAAGACCGTCCGCCGCGGCGATGATGGCGTAAGCTCCAAGGAACCAGAACCAATGATCGAGAGGTGCTCCGCTGAAAAGCATTGCCATTGCGGGCCCAAGAAGCGCGAGCAAAGGGCCAAAGTGGGGAATAAACTGAAACATCCCGGCCAGCAACGCCCAGAACGGTGCCCACGGCACGTCAAGCCACAGCAGCGCGGCCAACCAGAGGACACTGACTATCAGGCAGTCATACAACTGTGCTTTCAGCCACCGTCGCAGTGCGTCTAAAGTAAGGTTTGTTTGATACTGAAACTGCATGTTGCTCCGCTCAATCCCTCTTTAACCAATGCTACACTGTCTTTAATCCTGCCGGATTAGTGAGCGTGAGATGAAAATTGGCGTCATTATTTTTCCAGGAAGCAATTGTGACCACGATGCTTACTGGGCATTCAAAGAAGTTTGTGGACAACCAGCTACGCTGCTCTGGCATGACTCACAGGACCTTGAAAACTCGGACATCATCATTGTGCCGGGCGGCTTTTCTTACGGCGATTATCTGCGCACTGGAGCAATCGCACGCTTCTCCCCGATTATGCAAGCGGTGAAGCGCTTCGCCGACTCCGGCGGGCTGGTCATGGGCATCTGCAATGGCTTTCAGATTCTGTGCGAGGCGCATCTGCTGCCTGGAGTTTTGCTGCGGAATAAGACTTTGAAGTACATCTGCAAGCCGGTTCACCTGCGGGTGGAAAATACGGCCACTCCATTCACGCAGGGACTGACGAAGGGAGAGGTGCTGGAAATCCCCATCGGCCACGGCGACGGAAACTACTTCTGTGATGAACCCACGCTGCGGCAACTCCACGAACGCGAGCAGATCATGTTCCGCTACTGCACTCCGCAGGGCGAAGTTACGGAAGAGGCAAACCCGAACGGATCACTCGAAAATATCGCGGGCATCTGCAACGAAGGACGCAATGTCCTGGGAATGATGCCGCATCCCGAGCGCGCCAGCGAGGACGTGCTTGGCATGAGAGACGGAATCAAACTATTGCGCTCGCTGCTTGACGGCGCAGTTCCGCGCCCACAGCTCTGATGAATACAAGCCGCACAAAACGCGGGAAGCCTGTCCCACCAATCACCGAAGCGGAGTTCCGGGCGCGGGACGGTGAACTGCTGCGGATAGTGGATAACTGGCTACAACGGGCAACTGAGCGCGCCGGTGCGCATCTTGCGTGTCACATCGGTTGCGCCCAGTGTTGCATTGGATCGTTCGCCATAAGTCGCCTGGATGCCGCCCGGTTGCAGCAAGGCCTCAGCGAACTCGCGGAGCGTGACATGGAACGCGCACAGAGGATATTGCAGCGTGCGGCCGAGTCACTGGAGCGGACCGCCGAGTTTTTCCCGGGTAATGTGGAAACGGGGATTCTGGATGACTCCACTGAGGCCGAGGAAATCTTCGAGAGCTTTGCCAATGACGAGCCCTGCCCGGTGCTTGACCCGGAGACCAAGACCTGCGACATGTACGCACATCGCCCGATGACTTGTCGTATATTCGGTCCACCGGTACGCAGCGAGGGCGGTCTAGGCGTGTGCGAGTTGTGCTTCACCAAGGCTAGTCCAGAGGAGATTGCCGCAGCAGAAGTGCCGCTTGAGGGAGAGGCGGCCGAGTCTGCGCTGAATCAAGACTTGGAGCGCGCGACCGGCGGCGGACAAACAATTGTCGCCTTTGCCCTGCTGGGAGCTTAAAACTTTCTCTTTGAGCTGCTTCGCAATATTTTTGCAAACAGAAAAGCCTGCTGCAGGGCAGGCTTTTTGTGGAAACAATCCGAACTAGCCGTGAACCTCGCTCTCCTCGCCGGATTCGCTGCGGATCACGCTGGCAACACGGTAAGGCTGCCCGGTATGAGGCTCGAAGAAGTGCCGTACCTGCAACTCGCCAAGCAAACCAATCGCAAGCATCTGGATACCGGCGACAAACATCACCCCGCCAAACACGAGCATGGGGCCATGAGCATCCATCACGTTAACGTTGCGAACTAGCTTCTCAAAGGCCATCCAGAGCGCAACCAGTGAACCCATGCCGATGCCGGCCATACCTATGCCGCCGAAGAAATGTAATGGCCGCATCATGTACTTAAGCAGGAAGCGAATGGTGATCAGATCGAAAAACACGCGGATAGTGCGCGAAATCCCGTAATGCGAAGTGCCACCCTCGCGATCAATGTTGACGATGGGCACCTCGCAAATTTTGGCTCCATACCAGGAAGCCAGCGCCGGGATGAAGCGGTGCAGCCCCTCGCCATAGAGCGGAATGTCTTCGATCAATTCGCGCGTATAGGCCTTGTAAGTGGTTCCAAAATCGTGCAGATTGACGCCACTGAGTTTGGACATCGCCCAGTTGGCGCAGCGGGAAGGAATGCGGCGCATCCACAGGTTGTCGATACGCTTTTCGCGCCATCCGCTGACAATGTCATAGCCTTCATCGAGCTTAGCGACGAATTTCGGAATCTCGGCGGGATCGTGCTGGAGATCGCCATCCATGGCGATAACAAACTCACCCTCCGCGTGATCAAAGCCAGCAGCTAAAGCCGAGGTTTGTCCGAAGTTGCGGCGCAGCTTTACGACTACGACACGGCTGTCGACACAAGCAATTTGTCTCAACAGGCTGAATGTCGCATCGCGCGAGCCATCGTCAACGAAAACCATCTCAAAAGTTTCGCCTAACTGCTCCATTACGGCCTTAAGCCGGTCATAAAGCTCGGTGACGCTCTCCTGCTCGTTATGAAACGGAACAACAATAGAATATTTAGGCACGTTAGGATTATAGCCTTTTTCAGCGCAAACCTATAGGGAGAGACAATCTCCAGCAGAAAACAATCACCCGGAATACCCTCTGAACCCGCGCCTGGAACGCCCCTGTCCATTCTGCGGGTGTGCAGTGAATCATACCGAGTCACTCAGTGGAGAACAAAAATGCGGGCGCGATAATCAAGCGGGGCTCAGTTTCCAATGCGACGACTGCCTGCGCAAAATAACCTGATATGTGCTAGTTTTTGAGGCTGTACTGGCCATCCTTTTCTAAGATGGTGCCGAAGTTGATTGACCGCGCGAGGCACATCCGCAAGCTGGTCGAGAGATTCGTTTTGCCAACCAGCCCAGATTTTATGGTCAGATAGGCCAATATCTGCTCGAAAGTGGAGCGTGGATGCTCGGCCAGAAATTCCTTTACCAGCACGATGGCGCGATTGTTTCGCACCACCGAGCCACGCTCCAGCACCGCCAGCGACTTTTGATAATTAGCGATGCGCTTCTTGAGCTGTACCAACTCCTCTTCGAGCCTTGCAATCTCCTCGCGCATTAAATGCGCTATGTTGTTGTTTCCTTCGTCCATTGCGTCCCTATCTTGGCCCCACTAGAACTTTCCCCAGTGCAGCACTTCCGCCAGTGGCCGTTTTTCTTTTTTCGGAGATTCCGCTGGATGTCCAATGGGGATAAGACTAACAAGTTTGTATCCGTCGGGAGCCCCAATCATTTTTCGGACGCTATCCGCATAAGGTTTTTTGTCGCCGGCTACCCAACACGCGCCGAGTCCGTGTGCGTGCGCCGCCAGCAGAATATTTTGACTGGCATTGCAACCATCCTCAAGGAAGTACTGCGAGTCCTTGCAAAGGACGATCACGCAGAGCGAAGCATTGGCAATGAATTTTCCGCTGGTGGTCAGGTCGGCGATTTTCGTTAATATTTCGCGATCCGTCACAATCACGAATTCCCAGGGCTGATCGTTCCGGGCCGATGCAGCCAGATGAGCACAGTCGATGATGTCCTCAACTGTTTCTCGCGGCACGGCATCGCCCGTGTACGCACGAACACAGCGGCGTGTCTTTAGAACCTCGATGGCGTCCATAATTACGCTCCGTGAATAAAATGTAGAACCTACGCTTGTTCGAAACGCTGTGAGGAATGCAATCTCCCGCATTTCTCCGGGAAGCACTTCTCACGCCCACCACTTTACGCCGTGAGCACACAGGTTATCCACTGTGCTGGTTGCAAATTTTATTTCATCAGTAGCGACCCGCAATGCCCTGACAGGTCTCCTGCAGCGATGCAACATCAATCTCCCGCGCGACATCTCAAACCGATGACCAGCGAATTCTCAAAAAGGCAGAGGTGAATGAGAAGAGTAGCTCTGAAGTGTGTCCTCGGAATATCGGTAATGACCGGAAGCTTGTGTTATGCGCAATACAGCGATAAACAAGCTGCTCAACCTGACAACACGAAAATAAATCAGCGCGATCGAGAGAAATCACAACCTACAGCGGATCAACAGAAAGAGAACGAATCCGACCGTGAGGCAACGCGCAAAATCAGGCGGGCCCTAGTGAAGGACAAGTCTCTTTCCATCTACGCCCATAATGTGAAAATCGTCGCCCAGAATGGAACCATTACTTTGAAGGGCCCTGTTCGTTCGGCTGACGAGAAACAAGCGGACTTCAATAAGTCTGATCGACCATTTCCAAAGGCTGGCTAAACCGCTAAACAGATAGGCCACCTAAAAGGGTGGCCTTTTCCACTCAAGCAGCGACGTAGCAGATTAGAACAGCTGAATGCTTTCCATAGTTGCAAGTTGGATTTTGTTGACAATTGCAGTATTCTCTGGGCCGAGCAACTTTGCTAGAAGCTGCAGGTTGGGCTCGGCTCGGTTGCTCCGGTGAGCTGCCATTGTGACTCAGACAAAGAAGACGTTTTGGGGTGTCCTGGCGTCCGGGCTCCGGACTATGCAAAGGCGGTTTTGTTCGCACACGGCCCTGCAGGACGAGCTGCAGCGAACCGAAGAGCTTCTTCGCACGTTCTTCAATAGCACCTACGACGGAATCCTGCTGCGCTGGCCCGATGGCACACTCTCCGATGCCAATGAACGCGCTCTTGAAATGTATGGAGTAACCCGCGAGGAATTGTCACATCTGGACATTACCGACATGTCCGCGCTCCCCAGCCAGGTCGCTGAACTGCCTCAGATCTGGGCCAAGGTTATGGCAGGTGAGCCGCAGCTCTTCGAATGGAGGACTCGCCGTTTCCACTCCGGAGAAGAGTTTGACGCGGAGGTTTTTCTCCGCCGCACCTCCATACAGGGCCGCCCTGCAATCCTAGCCAACATGCGGGACATCACCGAGCGCAAGCGCGCCGAGGCCGAACTGCGGCGCAGCAATGCCGCTCTTGAGTCCGCCTTGGCCGAACTGCGGCGCAGCAACGCGGCTCTGGAGGCCACCTTTCTAGCCTCTCCCGTCGCCTTGGTCACCCTGACCAGCGAGATGATCGTCACCTCCTGGAACCGCGCCGCCGAGCGCCTGTTCGGCTGGAAAGCCGAGGAGGTGCTCGGCCGCCCTCTGCCCACCGTGCCTCCCAAGGAAGTCGCCGACGCAACAAGGATCCACGAGTCTATCGTAAGGGGAGAGAGATTCGCCGATTATGAGGTGAAACGGCAGCGCAAGGATGGCGTCCTACTGGAACTTGGTCTTTCCATCGAGCCGCTGCGTAATGACGACGGCAAGCCAATCGGCTCCCTTTGCGCTTATGTCGACTACACCGAGCGCAAAATCCTGGAGGCTCAGTTGCTCCGCGCTCAAAAGCTGGATAGCATTGGCCGGCTAGCCGGAGGCATTGCTCATGACTTCAATAACCTGCTGACCGTCATCAACGGCTACAGCGACATGGCACTCACCCAGCCCGGCCTCGTTGAGTCTGTGCGCGCCAATCTTCAGGAGATCCGCAAGGCTGGCGCGGAGGCCGCCAACCTTACCCGCCAATTGCTTGCCTTCAGCCGTCATGGCGCTCTTCAACCCAAAATCTTCAACATTAATGAGGTCGTCGAGGAGATGCAGGGAATGTTGCAGCGCGTGGTGGGCGAGGACGTTCAAGTGTCCACCACCCTCGCCGACGATCTGGCTCATGTCCGCGCCGATCCCGGCCAACTTCAGCAGGTCATCATGAACCTGGTTGTCAACGCCCGTGACGCCATGCCCCGCGGCGGCGAGTTGCTCATCAAAACCGCCAACCTCCAATTGGCCGAGCACTATCACGGTGTCTATCCCGACCTCGGTCCCGGCTCCTACGTCATGCTCGCCGTCAGCGACACGGGCATCGGCATGGATGAGGAGTTGCAGCGCCACATCTTCGACCCATTTTTCACCACCAAGGAGGTCGGCAAAGGCACCGGGCTGGGGCTGTCCACAGTCTGGGGAATCGTCCGCCAGAACGGAGGGCAGATTCGCGTATACAGTGAGCCCGGTCGCGGCACTACTTTCAAGGTCTACCTGCCTCGCGTGGACGAGCAAGCCGAAATCCAGCAACCCGCGACCAAACCCGAAACTCGGCGCGGTTCGGAAACGATCCTGCTGGTCGAGGATCAACCTCAGCTTCGCCAGTTAACCTCGGCCATCCTCGCCCAGTATGGCTATTCCGTATTGCAGGCCGCCAATGGCGCCGAGGCTCTCAAACTGTGCAAGGATAACCCCACCATTCAACTCGTGCTTACCGACGTGGTCATGCCTGGAATGACCGGTATTGAATTGGGGCACCAACTCCAGCAGCTCTATCCCGAAATGAAGATACTCTACATGTCGGGCTACACCGACGATGTCATCCGGCGTCAGGGAACGCTCGCTCCAGAGAAAGCGTATCTCGAAAAGCCATTCAGCGCCGAAGGCCTCAACGGAAAAATACGGGAGATCCTGGAAGGCTCAACGGAAGATCTTCATCGGTCCCATACGCCCGGCGACTGAACGGCTCGGCTCAGTGCGCCAAGCTGAGTATGGCTTCGATTGTAGGAGTTTCCCAGAATGGCTCAAATTACTTACTGCGTCTGGACCGGTAACACAGGTCACAGCGGCAACGTCATGCACTCGGCTTGCAGACGTGGACACGGCGCCGCCGTTAAACGTTGAGACGCTCGGAACCGCCTACTAGCAACTAGTTCCGCTCAGAGCGTTGCAGCATCTTATGGAGTGTGTAAAGTTGCAAGGGGCCTAAGCTTGTACTTGTTGTCCTCGGTGAGGCCGAGCATTGTGACTGAGACAAAGAAGACGTTGTGGGGTGTCCTGGCGTCGGGGCTCCGGGCTTTGCAAAGAGGATTTTCTTCGCGCGCGGCCTTGCAGCGGGAGCTACAACGAACCGAAGAGCGCCTGCATACGGTCTTCAACAGCACCTATGACGCCATCCTGCTGCGCTGGCCCGATGGCAAACTTTTCGACGCCAATGAACGCGCCCTTGAAATGTTCGGCGTCACTCGCGAGGAACTGTCGCGCCTGGATGTCCCCGATTTGTCCGCCCTCCCCAGCCAAGTCGCCGAACTGCCTCACATCTGGGCCAAGGTCATGGCTGGAGAGCCGCAGCGTTACGAGCGGAGGGCGCGCCGGCCCCACTCCGGAGAAGAGTTCGACGTGGAGGTATTTCTCCGCCGCATCTCCGTACAGGGCCGCCCTGCTTTTCAGGCCAACCTGCGGGATATCACCGACCACAAGCGCACCGAGGCCGAACTGCGGCGTAGCAACTCTGCTCTGGAGGCCACTTTTCTCGCCTCACCCGTGGCCCTGGTCACCCTGACGAGCGAGATGATCGTTACCTCCTGGAACCGCGCCGCCGAGCGCCTGTTCGGCTGGAAAGCCGAGGAGGTGCTCGGCCGCCCTCTGCCCACCGTGCCTGCACAGGAAGCCACTGACATAGCGAAAATTCGCGAGGTCATCGTAAAAGGAGAGAGAATTGCCGACCATTCAGTAAAACGGCATCGCAAGGATGGCGTGCTCCTCGAACTGGTCCTTTTTATCGAGCCATTGCGCGATGCCGATGGTAAGCCCACCGGCGCCCTCGGCGCTTATGTCGATTACACCGAGCGCAAGATCCTGGAGGCTCAGTTACTCCGCGCTCAAAAGCTGGATAGCATTGGCCGACTAGCCGGAGGCATTGCTCATGACTTCAATAACCTGCTGACCGTCATCAACGGCTACAGCGACATGACGCTCACCCAGTCCGGCCTCGCCGAATCCGCGCGCGCCAATCTTCAGGAGATCCGCAAGGCTGGCGCGGAGGCCGCCAAACTTACCCGCCAGTTGCTTACCTTCAGTCGTCACGGCGCTCTTCAACCCAAAATCTTCAATCTCAATGACGTTGTAAAAGACATGGAGGGAATGTTGCGGCGCGTGGTCGGCGAAGACGTCCAAGTGTCCACCACCCTCGCCGACGATCTGGCTCAGGTTCGCGCCGATAGCGGCCAACTCGAGCAGGTCATTATGAACCTGGTCGTCAACGCCCGTGACGCCATGCCCCGCGGCGGCCAATTGCTCATCCAAACCGCCAACCTCAAACTGGCCGCTAACTACCACGGTGTCTATCCCGACCTCGGTCCCGGCGGATACGTCATGCTCGCCGTCAGCGACACGGGCATCGGCATGGATGAGGAGTTGCAGCGCCACATCTTCGACCCATTTTTCACCACCAAGGAGGTTGGCAAGGGGACCGGACTGGGGCTGTCCACCGTCTGGGGAATTGTCCGACAGAACGCAGGCCAGATTCGCGTATACAGTGAACCCGGTCGCGGCTCTACTTTCAAGATCTACCTGCCTCGCGTAGACGAGCGGTCTGAAAGTCAGCAACCTCTCGCTAAATCCGACACTCGGCGCGGCACGGAAACCATTCTGCTGGTCGAAGATCAACCTCAGCTCCGTCAATTGACCTCGGCCATCCTCGCCCAATTTGGCTATTTTGTGCTGCAGGCCGCCAATGGCACCGAGGCTCTGAAACTTTGCGAGGACAATCCCTCCATCCAACTCGTGCTTACCGACGTAGTCATGCCTGGAATGACCGGCATTGAATTGGGCCACAAAATCCAGCAGCTCCATCCCGAGATGAAGATACTCTACATGTCGGGCTACACCGACGATGTCATCCGACGTCAGGGGATGCTCGCTCCCCAAAAGGCCTATATCGAAAAGCCTTTCAGCGCCGAAGCCCTCAACGCGAAGGTACGCGAGATCCTGGAAGGCTCCGCGCAGGATTTCCGCCAGTCCCATACCTCCAGCGACTGAGCTGCTCGCTTCAACGCTCCAGAAAGGCTCCGGAAGCCTGAAGTATCTGAAGTATCAGAGTGCTCTTTCCCGCGTGCGCGATGAGTCCGGGTCGCAAAATTCGTTGGCTGTCCATCAATGAGACGCTACATCTCCGGGAGATGCCCTTCCATCTACCTATGGATGGCAAAAGTACTGTTTGTGGACGATGAGCCAAGGATTCGTGAAACCCTGCCCCAAATCCTAAGAACACGGAATTATCAGGTAACAGTTGCCGCAACTGTTGCAGAAGCATTGAATGCACTTGCGTCCGAGCCTTTTGACCTTCTCATCTCTGACCTCAACATTGGCCAACCGGGAGATGGATTCACAGTTGTGAGCGCAATGCGGCGCACCCATCCCGAATGCATCAACATAATCCTGACTGGTTTCCCCGGTTTTGACAGTGCGTTGAAAGCGATACGTGAACAGGTCGACGACTACATAGTTAAGCCGGCAAACATCCCGTCACTGTTTGCTTTGCTTGAACAGCACCTCGACATGCGAACGCCCCACCACCAGCCGATCGTTAAGCCAGTTGCCCAGATACTCAAGGAGAATCGTGATGAGATCGTAAGGCACACTCTGAACGGGATGAAATGGCATCCGCTACTTAGGGCCATTCCTCTGTCCGACCAAGAGCGGTGTTTCCCTCTACCTGTAGTGCTTGATGAAATTGTGCTCCAGTTGGAATCGAGTGCACGAAACGAGATTGTGACAGGGACACTCGAAGGTGCTGCCCGCTATGGCAGGTGGAGGAGAAAGCAGAACTATCCTATGGAGGGAGTGGTGGCGGACGCCAACTTGGCGCAAAACGCCATCTTCGAAGTAATTCACGCCAACTTGCTTTGCCTTGATCTCAGCACCTTGTTCGAAGATTTAAAGCGCATTAATGACTACATCCATGATCGCTTGAGCGAAGCGCTAAAGGCGTATGTCGATTTTGATCGTAAAGCTGCCTGAATATTTCAACAAGGCGGAATGGTAGCCCCGGGCAGATTCGAACTGCCGACCTCCGGTTTAGGAAATGGGAGGCGGGGCTACCACCTCAGTTGTATCAATCACTTGTGAGTTGGGTTCCGTTGCCAGAAGTGGGTAGAAGCACGGCAATCGGCACTTATCTGTCAACGCATCTGTCAACGGATTTCGCCCTCCTAAAGCAGGCAAGATTCCCTCATCGCGCAACGCTCCACTTACACATCGCCCACACTCCGCTGAAAGTGTGCGCTCGGAGAGCTACCTCGGCGGATTTTGAGTCCCGCATGTCCGTTTCATCCAAGGTCGAGGTGCAGCATCGCCGCCTCCAGCGCCCACAGGCGACCTTCAATCGCTGCCGATTTACGTTTATATCGGTGGTATGTGCGCCAGTGCATTCCCTTGGGTTTCCATGGATACGGGTCTACCATGCTGCCCGAGCCGCCTAGTTTCATCCGTATTGCTTGCGCCCGGTTCAGTGCGCGGTAGTGTGGCGGTTCGCGCTGGCACTCATAAGCGAGCTGGCGGCAGTGTCGGCAGAGAGCGTACTTCCCGATGTAGAGAATCGCCACGCGGCGTCCGCAGCCTTGCCCGGGGCATCGGAACCACGCCCGGCGCCCGCCGTAATGGCATGGCGTCCAATCAATGGCAACGGGATACTCTAGTCTCTCCCAATTCTTCGAGCCCATGCTGCAATGTCTGTAAGACAGAATCACGCGGTCAGATTCGGCGCGCACGCCGATTTCCCCGACCTTCTCACCGTTCCGCGTCCACTGCCAAGTGACCACACGACCCGGCGCCAGATACCCGCCCCGCTGCCATTGGCGTACATCCAGCCGCCGATAGTCTGAGGTTGTGTCCTTGCTTCCCGAACTACGCCCGCTGCCCCATCCGCCCATTGATTCCTCCCGCCGGATTTATCGAAAACATTAGGCAAGTTGCACCTTTTTTGACGGTTTTTGCCTGTAGGCGCACTCAATTACCTATTGCTATGAGTACATATCGTTATTTTATAAGGGCTTTTAACCAGTTAATTGGAGGGAAACTTGGAATTTGCCAAGCAACGAGGCCGCAGGAGAAAACAACTCGCTTTTCATCGCGACCCGCGCGAGCCTCAGCCGGGCGGTTAAAAGGCGAGTTTTCGCAGAGATACGCGCGCCCGCACGCGAGGGAGCCCGCCCGACAGTAAAGGGAATTCCTTGCCCGGTACTCGCACAATTGCCGCTTCGCTCTGAAACACGCATCATCATCTCGTAAGAATCAATAAATCAATCGTTTGCAGAGAAAATGCAATTCCCGCAGGCAACGAGGTTGCAACGACAAAACGCCAGCAGACAGAGGCCCGCACGCGAAGGCATCGCCCTTCCAACTTCTAAAGAATCCTAAAGTCTCAGCCGCTCCTTAAGCCCTGGGACGCGCCGCCCCCTCAACTTGCTCCCAGCAACGTACATCCTGAAACTAATTCTGAGCGGTTGGGTGTGTTTCCGCCCACTTGCGGCAACGCTCCTGAACTTCCAGGCGCTTGGCGGGTGTCAGTTTAGCTTCTACTTTGTCGCGACCTGCTCTCTTATCCTTTGTTGTTGCTCCGAGGTTCAACCAGAAATATGCCTCGGCTTCATCCTTCGGTACGCCTCTGCCCATGGCATACATCAGGCCAAGGTTGTACTGAGCGTCTGCATCTCCCTGCTCAGCCGCTTGTCAAGGGCGGAGTAAAAGTAGGCCAGTAGGGCGGAGTAAAAGTGAGCCAGTAGGGTCAGCGATGGAACGGGGATTTGCGGGGGAGCAGGACTCTGGAGCGTAGCGGAAGAGGCCCCGCTCCCCCG
>Ga0183096_1000391_pt1 | contig 62952 bp, 49 predicted proteins | sample Biomet5_FD_127791 | JGI IMG/M metagenome (GOLD analysis project Ga0183096, IMG submission 127791) | Microbial communities from bioreactor (seeded with sewage sludge) at LBNL, California, USA - Biofuel metagenome 5 (version 2) (version 3) | ecosystem: Engineered > Bioreactor > Anaerobic >... | reverse complement strand
CTATCATAAAAATATTGCTGGCTGATATGACTCCAAAGGCTTTCCTTCCTTCGCCTCAAATCTCCCGAAGTGACGGTCAGTTAAGCCTTGCATTAATTTATGAATCTTAAAAACGGGAGATGGTCAATCTTAATATTTAAAACATGTTGCAATTCACGATTTTTAATACGTACTTTTATTTTCAGAAATAAAAACAATACTTGTTATGGAAGGACACGTTCGTACTGTTGCTATTTTGCACATTGTATTAAGCATTATGGGATTTTTCCTGTCAATAGTTATCTATTTGGTTTTGAACCTGATCTTAGGATTTACCGACGTAAATGAGCTCCGGATCATATTCTCGATCGTTGCAAATATTGTTGCCGGTTTTTTATTCGTGATTTCGATTCCCGGATTGATCGGGGGTATTGGCTTATACAAATTTAAGGAATGGGCGCGTATCCTGATTTTAATCGTTTCAGCATTAAAATTATTGAATTTTCCTGTAGGTACGGCAGTCGGTATTTATTCCATTTGGGCTTTGGTACAGAAGGACAGCATCGCGTTGTGTGACACGGCAACAGTCAAAAATACTAATCTGTAATTAGCTGTTTTGTCTCAACGATCAGTACATATTATTGTTTCGGGGAAAGTACAGGGAGTCGGTTACCGCTGGTTCGTTGCCCAAAAAGCTCTGGATTTCAGTATTACAGGCTGGGTCAGGAATTTGTCGAACGGGGAGGTTGAAATAATTGCGCACGGTACAAAACCGGATATCGGAACTTTTATTGACTATGTAAAAACAGGCCCTTCTCTCTCGCGCGTTATATCGGTGGAAGTCAATGATTTTATTTCAGAAAGTTGTCCCGATGCGTTTTCAATAAGATAAAAGCCATATAGTCAGCTGAAGACGGAAAACCACCGGCTGGCAAACAATTTTGTGTTCTACGAATCTGCAGCGTAGAGCCGTAAGCTGTTTTCTGCTTCAGAAATATTTTGTTTTACATAGCATTCCTGGTGCGAAAAGTTTATGTACTTCAGTATTTTAAACGCATTGAATGTCTGGAAGAAACGCTTGCGGAAATTGATTAAATTCGATGTGTTTTCATTAATAACCTGAAGTTCAGAACTGAAATTTTCAGCGATTAAGAAGTGTTGCAGGGAAACCGGAAGTTGACTGATGAAATTTTTGTAGTTTATCTCACCAATTTTAAAAAGTGTATCTTTTTTATCAAATAGTGATTTTAAGTCGTTGAAAGATTGAAAATTATAAGTGATATTCAGATTTTTCCGACCGCTGATCCAACGTTGCAAAACCGGGCCGGTGCCGAAAGGAACCCGGTCAGATAACCGTGCAGAAGGATATACGCATGTTGTGTTGATTTCACCGATGGAGCCAAGCTGGCTCAGTTTGTGAAGAAAATAAAAGTCTTCGCCTGCTTGTTTTCGGTTCATTCCTCCCTGTTTTACGTAAGCCCCGGCTGTGCAGCAAAACGCCGAACCGACCGTAAACATAGCAAACGGATATCCGGTATAGACGAGTGCATTTTTGTAGTAGCGGAGATACCGTTCGTATAAATTAATCCCTTCGATTTGTTTTTTGCTCATGGTTCCGTCAGTACGGTGCCGGAAACGGATGGTCGACCCAATGTATCCGGGATTCCCAAGAAAAAATTTTTCAATTTCAGTAAAATAATTTTCATCAACAGTCGTGTCTGCATCCAGGGAAATAATAAGTCCGTTTTTTTTATCAATGGAATGAAACCTCCTGACGGCCTCGTCCATGCCTGTTTTTCGTGCCATTCCTGCGCCGGCGTATTTAGCGGGAAAAGGTTCAGGGAAAATGGGAAACACAGGCATTTGCAGGTTTTTATTTTCTGTTTTCCATTTTTCAATTTCGCACTGTGTTGTTTTGTTATATTTATTGATTGCCGGGCCGTCTTTTTCAGATTGGTTAATAACAACAATTATTTCTGTCTGACATAACGGCCGTTTGCAATTGGCAAGTGATTGAAGTGTTTTTATGATTTCCGGTTCGCGGTAGCAGGGAATAACAACAATCATCCCTAATTTATTATCCGGTTTTTGTTTTATAAATTCAGGATAAACAATATTTTTCGCTATATACCGGTCTGCAAACATAAATTTAATACACAGGCTGAAATTAAACGTTTTTTTGCATTCCCGGATTGTAAATGTTCTATAATATATTTTTCTCCGTGTACGAACACGATAAAAATGATTAGTTTTGAAACCTGAAAAAAATTATAGTCAGAATTAAAAAAAATAAGCTATCGAACCGAAAAAACGCATACGGATAAAGGATATTGCCAATAAGGCAAATGTGTCGATTGGTACGGTTGACAGGGTAATTCACAACCGGGGGGAAGTAAACCCCGGAACGCAGGAAAAAATTTTGAAAATGCTGGAAGAGATGGATTACCATCCGAACATCCTGGCAAGTGTGTTGGCTTCAAAAAAAATGGTATCGTTTGCTATTTTGTTTCCGGAGCCACAATCCGAAGAATCCTATTGGAGTAAGCCAATGAAGGGAGTGCACAAAGCATTTAATGAAATACAGGAGTACGGAGTTAAAATTTCTGTATTCCGTTTCAGTCAGGCTGAGCCATCGTCTTTTGCCAGCGAAGCATCGAAAATACTTGCTGACAATTTTGACGGAGTTGTTCTGGCGCCTTTCTTTTCGCGTGAAGCAACTACTTTTATCCGGGAACTTGGCAACCGGAATATTCCTTTTGTTTTTATCGATTCGAATCTGAGAGAGTGTGAAAAGCTTAGCTATGTAGGACAAAATTCCTACCAAAGTGGCTCACTGTCGGCGAAACTGCTTAACTTTTCAGTGCCGGGATCTGCTTCCGTTCTGGTAATTCATTTTGCTAAGGAAATGGATAACCAGAATCATTTGATTCAGCGTGAAAGAGGATTTTATGATTACTTCGCCCAGAACGATCCTCAAAAACAAAAAAAGTTGATCACTGTTGAATTTGAAAACCCGGCTGACGGAAAATTTTTTAGCCGGATGGATGAAATATTTGCTGAAAACGACAACATACGGGGAATTTTTGTAACGAACTCGCAGGTTTACCGGATTGCCGGATACCTGGAACAAAAAGGCCTGGGAAATATCCGGTTAATAGGACATGACCTGATCCGTGAAAATGCGGAATTTCTGAAGAAAGGAATTGTAGACTTTCTCATCTGCCAACGTCCTGAAGAACAAGGATATCAGGCAGTATATACCTTGTTCGAACATGTTATTGTGAAAAAACAGGTGAAGAACGAAAATTTTACTTCGATTGATATCGTAACAAAAGAAAATCTTGACTATTATAAATGATTAAATACTATGAATATGAAACCAATCAGTTTTAACGACCTGTCAGGACGAGTTTGCGTCATCACTGGCGGAGCCGGCGTTCTGGGCACAGAAATAGTAAAAGGACTTGCTTCTGTTGGAGTTAAAGTAGCTATTGCCGACATTAATAAAGAAGTGGCTGATAAAGTTGCAGCCGAAATCGCAAAAGAGTACAATGCCACAATTATTGGCATTGAAGCAAATGTACTGGACAAAGAATCGTTGAAAAAAGCGAAAGCTGAAATCAATGAAAAACTGGGACCTATTGAAATTCTGATCAATGGCGCCGGTGGAAATCATCCGAGTGCAACAACCAAAGTGGAACAGATGGATGAAAGCAGCATCGACAAACCGGAAGATACTTTCTACGGATTGCAGATGGATGGTTTCGACAAAGTGTTCGCTCTTAATTTTAAAGGGACACTGTTGCCAACAATGGTCTTTACAACAGATATGTTAAAAGCAAAAAAAGGAGTCGTCCTGAATATTTCGTCGATGAACTCGTACCGGCCGCTGACCAAAATTCCGGCTTACTCAGCAGCAAAAGCTTCTATCAATAATTTTACGGAATGGATTGCCGTGCACCTGGCAAAAGTAGGTATCCGTGTAAATGCAATTGCACCGGGATTCTTTATTACCAATCAAAATCGTTTTTTGGTGCTGGATGAAAAAACAGGTGGATTTTCTCCCCGCGGACAAAAAATTGTAAACAATACCCCGATGGGAAAATTCGGAGAACCGAAAGATTTACAGGGCGCTACCCTGTTTCTGCTTTCCGATGTTTCAAGTTTTGTAACAGGTATTGTTATTCCTATTGACGGTGGTTACAGCGCTTTTGGAGGAGTGTGAACATTTATGATTTATGATTTATGATTGACGATTTATGATTGACGATTGGCGATTTATCGGGGATCAAATACAGAGGTTAGTACTTTTTCCCGATCATGTGTCGGGTATCATTCAAAAATTTTTATCTATTAACTAAAGTTTTTTTTAAATATGAGTCTGGAATTAAAACAAAACTGTAAATATTCACTGCTGGTTCCAACCAGTATGGGTGTGCGCATCACTCCTCTGAACGGGCAACCGGTTCACAGCAGCAACTTGTTCGAAATGCAGGCAACCAGTGCCGAAACCAACGTGGCAAGTATTGCCTCGTATCTCGGGCTTCCGGTTAAAGTTCTTACCACTTTTGTGAAAGACAGCCCGATTGCAAAATTCATCAAGAGTAATCTGAGAAGCCGCCATATGGACTACGAAGGCCCGGAAGTTCCGCAGGGTGATCCCTGGGGATACCGTCACCAGTTTAACATTGCCGACAGTGGTTTCGGCTCACGCGGGCCGCGGGTTCAGAACGACCGTGCTGGCGAAGTTGGCCGTACACTTAATGTAAAGGATTTCGATCTTGACCGTATTTTCGGTCAGGAAGGTGTGCAGATTGTTCATCTTTCAGGATTAATCGGAGCTCTTTCTCCCGAAACAAGTACCTTCTGTCTGGAAATAGCGCGGGCAGCAAAAAAATACGGCACCCGTATATCGTTTGACCTGAATTACCGGGCATCGTTCTGGAAAGGCCGCGAGGAAGAATTACGTGCCAACTTTACTGAAATTGCTTCGGTTTCCGACATTTTAATCGGCAATGAAGAAGACTTCCAGCTTTGTTTGGGTATTGAAGGTCCGGAAGCCGGTGGCAAAGGAATTGAATCAAAGATCGACGGTTTCAAAGGGATGATTTCGCGGGTAAAAAAAGAATTTCCGAATGCATCGGTATTTGCGACAACCCTGCGCCAGGTGGTAAGTGCCAACGAACACCTGTGGGGTGCCATCATGCTCGAAGGAAACGACTGGCAGGTAATCGAACCCCGCAAGATCAATGTTCTCGATCGCATCGGTGGTGGCGACGGTTTTGTCGGCGGACTCCTCTACGGAATACTGAAAGGCTGGGAACCTGAGAAATGGCCGCAGTTTGGCTGGGCTACAGGTGCGCTGGCTACTACATTCCTGACCGACTATGCCCAACCTGCCGACGAAGATATGGTCTGGAGCATCTGGAGCGGAAATGCAAGAGTAAAAAGATAATACTATTTACTATTTCAGAATTTACTATCTGCAATTCGGAAAAAACGAACAGAAAAGTTGTTCGGAAAGCAGATAGTAAATTATAAATCAGAAAATTGTAAGTTACATGATTTATTACGAAACAGGTTCGAAAGAACACGATTTAAAGGCGGAAGACCTGAAAAGAGGATTTTATGAAGCACTGACAAAGTTGGGAACGAAGAAAAAAGTGCTTGCTATCCCGCCTGATTATACCCGGTTGCCAAGCCGTGCAGGTGAACTGACCGAAATGGCGTGGCAGTTTTACGGCGACGCTTTAACCGACGTTTTGCCTGCTTTGGGTACACATACTCCAATGACCGGCGAACAGATTGCGCACATGTTCGGGACCTTGCCAAAATCGCTGATTCGCGAGCATGACTGGCGCCATGATGTGGTAACTGTTGGTGAAGTTCCTGCTTCGTTTGTGAAAGAAGTATCGGAAGGAGCTGTTGATTTTCCCTGGCCGGCCCAGGTCAACAAACTCTTGGTTGAAGGAAATTTCGACCTGATTTTATCGATTGGTCAGGTGGTACCGCACGAAGTAGTCGGGATGGCCAATTACAATAAAAATATTTTCGTAGGAACCGGCGGCGTGGAAGGAATTAACAAAAGCCATTTCATTGGCGCTGCCTACGGAATGGAGCGTATGATGGGACATGCCGATACTCCTGTGCGTAGAGTATTCAACTATGCTTCTGAAAATTTTATAAAAAATCTTCCGATTATTTATGTTCAGACAGTTGTTGCACTCGACAAAAACGATGGCAAACTGAAAACGCGCGGTATGTTTATCGGTGATGACATGGAAGTGTTCGACAAGGCTGCAAAACTTTCGCTTCAGGTAAATTTTGAAATGCTTGACAAACCACTGAAGAAAGTAGTTGTCTGGCTCGACCCCACCGAATTTAAAAGTACCTGGCTGGGAAACAAATCGATATACCGTACCCGTATGGCTATCGACGACGGCGGCGAACTGATCGTGCTGGCCCCGGCTCTGAAAGAATTTGGGGAAGATAAGGAAATAGATCGTTTGATCCGTAAATACGGTTATTTCGGAACTCCGGCGACCCTGAAAGCCTGTGGCGAAAACGAAGATTTACGCAATAATCTGAGTGCGGCGGCCCATTTAATCCACGGTTCTTCGGAAGGACGTTTCAGTATCACATATTGCCCTGGCAAAAACGACTGGAACGTGAGTCCGGCTGAAGTGGAAAGCGTAGGTTTTAAGTGCGGCGACATTGATGAAGTGATGGCAAAATACGATCCGAAAAAGTTGAAAGAAGGCTATAATACCATTGACGGCGAAGAGGTTTTTTACATCTCGAACCCGGCGCTGGGTTTATGGGCATTTAAAGACAGGTTCGAATATTAGTCTGTTTTTTCTGAACTCGTATGAGCATAAGTGAAGTCAGGTGGGGAATTATCGGCTGCGGTGATGTGACCGAGGTAAAAAGCGGGCCTGCTTTTTCTGAAGCGGAACATTCGTCGCTGGTGGCCGTGATGCGCCGTAATGCTGCAAAAGCTGCAGATTATGCGGCTCGTCACAAGGTACCCCGCTGGTACAACGACGCGACAAAGCTCATCAACGATCCGGAGGTGAATGCCGTTTATATTGCCACGCCGCCTGATACTCATGCCCGGTATGCCATTGAGGCAATGAAAGCCGGCAAACCGGTTTATGTGGAAAAGCCAATGGCGCGCAACTATGCCGGGTGTCAGGAAATGATCAGGGTCTCGAAAGAAACGAAAATGCCTTTGTTCGTGGCTTATTACAGGCGATCATTAGCTCTTTTTCTGAAAGTAAAGGAACTGGTTGAAACGGGGATGATCGGAAAACCGCTGACCGTAAATATTCAGTTTTACAAGGAGGCAACAGAAAAAAATTTGACTCCCGATCAGCTTCCCTGGCGGGTATTTCCGAAAATTGCGGGTGCCGGCTATTTCTACGATATGGGCTCGCACCAGCTAGATATTCTCGACTTTCTGTTTGGCCCCATCAGTGACGTTCACGGTACTTCCCGGAATCTGGCCGGTTTATATCCTGCTGAAGATACCGTATCTGCCAGCTTCAGTTTTGAAAATGGTGTGACAGGCACCGGAAGCTGGTGTTTTGTTACCGCCAAATCAGCCGAAAGGGACATCATTGAAATAATCGGGACAGAAGGCAGTCTGCATTTTGACTGTTTCGGCCCGTTTAAACTTATTCTGAAACGGAAAGATGGCACTACCGGATTTGTCTTTCCGAGACCGGAACATATAGCCGGAGGGTTGATCAAACAGGTAGTTGAAGAACTTCGCGGTGTTGGTAAAGCACCAGGTACAGGCGTTTCCGCAGCCCGAACCAGTTGGGTAATGGAAGAAATTGTGAAAGATTATTACAATCATTTTGATTAATCAAAATTCAGGAAAACCACAATAGGTACATAGAAAACATGGAAGATGAAATAATTTAAATGTGTTCTGTGTGTCTGTGTGGTTCAAACAACAACAAATTATGAAGATTATAATTGACGATAAAATACCGTATATCAGGGGAGCTTTTGAAAATGTTGCCGAAGTGGTTTACATGTCGGGGGCAAAAACAACGCCGGAAATGGTGAAAGATGCCGATGCCATTGTGACCCGAACCCGTACAATCTGTAACGAGGCTTTGCTGAAAGGTTCATCGGTGAAATTTATTGCCACAGCCACTATCGGGTACGACCACATCGATGCAGAATATTGCGAAAAGGCTGGCATCGAGTGGACAAACGCACCCGGCTGCAATTCAAAATCGGTGGAACAGTATATCGCTTCGGTTCTATTCGTGTTGGCTGAAAAGAAAGGTTTTCAGCTAAAAGATAAGACAATCGGCATAATCGGTGTTGGTCAGGTCGGGTCGAAAGTAGCCCGTGTTTGCGAACTTCTGGGAATGAAAGTTCTTCTGAACGACCCGCCACGTGAACGTGCTGAAGGTCCTGAAAAATTTGTCAGCCTGCAAAAGATTATGTCTGAAGCTGATATTATTACCCTGCATGTTCCACTGAATATGACCGGGGAAGATACCACTTTTCATCTGGCTGATTCCCTGTTTTTCAATTCGCTGAAACGTTGCCCTATTGTAATCAACTCGTGCCGGGGTGAAGTGATGGACACAGCGGCTGCTAAAACGGCGCTCGAAAAAGGAATGGTTTCCGGTATGGTGGTCGACTGCTGGGAACATGAACCGGACATCGACCTTCAACTGTTGAAAATGGTTGACCTGGCAACGCCTCATATCGCAGGTTATTCGAAAGACGGGAAAGCAAACGGAACCACTATGAGCGTTCATGCCATAAGCCGTTTTTTCAATCTAGGGCTTGAAAACTGGCAACCTTCGGGAATCGATCTTCCGGCAAACCCAATCATCATAATTAACGGAGAAGGGTTATCCGAAGAAGAAATTATTGCGCAGGCAGTGCTGGCCACTTACGACATCCGTACCGATGACAAAACACTCCGGGAAAATACTTCCCTGTTTGAGAAATTGCGTGGCGATTATCCGGTACGCCGCGAATTTCCTTCGTTCACCATTCAGCATAAAAATATAAAACCTGAAACGCTGGAGAAGCTGAAACTACTGGGATTTAATGTAAAATAATCAGGGATTTGAATTTTGAAATTTTAATTAAATAGTACGACAAAACATGAAAAAATTAGCAGACATTGGATTAATCGGGTTAGCCGTGATGGGTGAAAACCTGGTATTGAACATGGAAAGCAAAGGCTTTACCGTGGCTGTCTATAACAGGACAGTTGAAAAAGTTGACAAATTTGTCAATGGCCGTGGCGCCGGTAAAAATTTTATAGGGACACATTCTGTCGAAGAATTGTGCGCTTCGCTCGAACGTCCGCGTAAGGTGATGATGCTGGTAAAAGCAGGTCAGCCTGTCGATGATTTCATTGAAAAAATTATTCCTTACCTCGAGCCGGGAGATATTATTATTGATGGTGGAAATTCGCATTTTCCCGACACCATTCGCCGTACGAAATATGTCGAAAGCAAAGGGTTGCTTTACATCGGAACCGGCGTTTCCGGTGGTGAAGAAGGCGCATTGAAAGGCCCGTCGATGATGCCGGGCGGATCGCCTGCTGCATGGCCTGCTGTGAAAAATATTTTCCAGGCTGTAGCTGCTAAAGTGGAAGACGGTTCACCTTGCTGCGAGTGGGTCGGTGAAGGCGGTGCCGGACACTTTGTAAAAATGGTACACAACGGTATTGAATACGGTGATATGCAGATTATCTGCGAAGCTTACCAACTGATGAAAGACATGCTGGGAATGAGCGCCGACGAGATGCACAATGTATTCAAAGAATGGAACAAAGGTGACCTCGACTCGTACCTGATTGAAATTACCCGCGATATTCTGGCTTACAAGGATGAAGACGGCGGACCGCTGGTTGAAAAAATTCTGGACACTGCCGGACAAAAAGGTACCGGAAAATGGACCGGCGTGGCTGCTCTTGATCTGGGCATTCCGTTGACTTTGATCGGAGAATCAGTTTTTGCACGCTGCCTGTCAGCCCAGAAAGATCTTCGTGTTGAAGCATCGAAAGTACTTCACGGACCTGAAGTCAACAAAAATATAGATAAGGCTCAGATGGTTTCCGACCTGAAAGATGCACTGTTCGGTGCAAAAATTATTTCGTACGCACAGGGTTATAACCTGATGATGGAAGCTGCCAAAGAATATGGCTGGAATCTCAACTACGGCGGCATCGCCCTGATGTGGCGCGGTGGATGCATCATCCGTTCGGTTTTCCTGGGCGACATCAAAAAAGCATTCGACAAGAACCCGAAACTTTCGAACCTGTTGCTTGACCCGTATTTCAAAGAAAAAATAGAAGCAGCACAGGCCGGATGGCGCCGTGTTTGTGCAACCGCACTGAGTAACGGAATTCCGGTTCCGGCACTTACTTCAGCACTTTGCTACTTCGACGGAATCCGCAGCGGACGTCTGCCTGCCAACCTGCTTCAGGCTCAGCGCGACTACTTTGGCGCTCATACCTACGAGCGTGTTGACAAACCCCGTGGCCAATTTTTCCATACAAACTGGACCGGTCACGGAGGTAACACTGCTTCAACTACGTACGTGGTTTAAAATCTGAAAGAGAGGCTGTCCTCTATGCTGAAAACAAACGCTGATCTGGTTTTCAACATAGAAGTCAGCCTCATTCTTTTTCGTTTGTAATTACAATCGTATTTTTACCGAAATTTAATTTGATTGCAGATGAAAAATCTGATACCCGAATCGGTTTTCCGGGATAAGAATAAATATGCCGGTCTTTTTTTTATGGCGCTCGTTATTGCCATTTTCAGTTTTCCTGAAGTTGATTTAGGATACGATATCGGAATTGATCCGCCGCTGAAATGGCTTTATAATTATTTGTTTGCAACCGGTCTTTCTGCCGGGAAAAGTATTATTTTTCCACACGGGCCGCTGGCTTTCTTCATGTATCCGCTGGCGGAAAATTTTATGCTGGCCGTTTTGGTCACTTTTATCTTACAGGTTGTTTTTGTTTTTCAGCTTTTTTCGCTGGTCGGCGGCGATAAAAAATATCGCTGGCTGTTGACGGCAGTTCTTTCGTGGTTCATTTTCAGCATTTCAAATTTTAATCAGCTGGTAATTTCGAATGTGTCGGTTGCCTGCCTGCTTTTTCTGAAAAACGGGAAGTTGTCGTATAAGTACTGGGGTATTTTACTCACTGCCTTTGCTTTTTATGTGAAGGCGTGGGTTGCAATAATTACCGGAACGTTGACGGTTTCAATGCTGGTTATCAGCTTCATCAGAAATAAAAATTACAAACAATTGCTGCTCGATCTGGCTGTTCTGCTGGGAACTATGTATCTGTTGTGGATCGTGATGTACGGAAGCCTTTCCGGCTTTTTCGGGTATTGCACAGGCATGTTTCATTTGGCTGGCGACAATTCGGCAGCTGCGGCTTATCATCCTGACAATAACTGGTGGCTGGTTGTCCCGCTGGTCCTTGTTGCTTTTGTTCTACCTTTTATAAAACGAACCAGAGATAGCAAGACATTCGGCTTCCTGTTCCTTCTGAGTTTTTTGGCTGCATGGAAATATGGCATGGCCCGCGAAGATTACTTTCATGTTAGGACTTACCTGTTTTTTCTGGTTGTGTCGATGGCTTTGTTTGTTGTTTACAAGCGAAAGGACTGGTTGCTTAATTCTTCGGTAGTGGTTGCTGCCGCCGTGCTTTTTATATTGAATATGAAAAATGCAGAAAATCCGCAACCTTTCACGTTTCACTATGCCGGAATAAGCAATTTTGTAAAGTTTGCCACGTCGTATGCTGATATTAAAAAAGCAAGTGAAGAGCAAAACCTGAAGAATATTGAAAGTAACCGGTTGCCGGTTGCTGTACGCGAAAAAATCGGGCAGGCAACGGTTGATGTTTATCCCTGGGATTATACCATTATTGCGGCTAATCAGTTGAATTGGAAAGTACGTCCGGTGATTCAGTCGTATGCCGCTTACACTTCGTGGCTCGATGGAAAGGATGCCCGGCATTTTGCAGGGGCGGAAGCTCCTGAGTATTTCATTTTCGATTTGAATAAAGTCACTTTCGATTTAAATGGCGACAAACTGGAAAGTATAGACAACCGCTATTTGTTGAATGATGAACCGCAAACAATGCTTCAGCTTCTGAAAAATTACCGCCGGGTTTATTCGGATAAGAACTTTTTGGTTTTCCGGAGAACAAAAAGACCTGAAGATATTCATCCTTCCGATACCAAAGTGCAGACTGGCAAATGGTTCGAATGGATTACGGTTCCTGATTCGGCCACTGCTTTTACCCGTTTGAAACTGCAAATGAAAAACAGTTTTTTTGGAAGACTGAAAAGCATGTTGTATAAAGACGAACTGTATTATGCCTATTATAAAACCAAAGAGGGGCGGACTTTGAAATATCGAATTGTTCCGAAAAATGCAGTTGACGGAATATGGATTTCCCCGTTTTTTACCAGCGCCGGTGATGATTCCCCGTCTGAAAAAATTTCGGAAATAATGCTGGCTTGTTCTGATAAAAATATGGTTCAGAATCCGTTCTGTTTTCAGTGGGAATATTTTGATACGGATGAGGCTGCAATGAATGATTTTTTCGGAAAAGATTCGATCAGGGAACCGAAAGTGTACCTGACCGAAGGGTTCGATTTCAATGGAAATAATACGGCATGGAAAGGTTACAATCCCCAAAAGGTAATGAACTTTTCGTATTATAAACAAAAGGCTTACCATGTCGATCCACAGATTTTTTCACCTTCGTTTACTTTCAATACCGATAGCTTGCCCGGTTTGCCGGCCCGGATTATGGCCGGGTGCTGGCTGAAAACATTCAGCGGGGCAACTGCCAATCTAGTGATTGAAACTGAAAATGCGGCTGGACAAAAAAGCTGGAATGGAATTGAAATTAACCGGCAAACAGTGAATCCGGCAGAACAGAATTACATTTATAATTTTCTGGATTTGAAGGAACCTGCAACCAGGGTTTCGGTTTATATCTGGAACAACGGGAAAAAATCGCTTATGGTTTACGGACTCGATGTGAAAGTTGAGGAACTTCGGTAAGTCGGATTAATCTTTTTGTATTTGTATTTCAAACGCGATCCGGAAGTTGCAGCCTCCCGCAAAGTTTGTACAGCCCCAGGCGGTTTTACCTTTTACAATTTTTCCGGTATGACATTTCGGGCAGATACTGTTTTCCTTTATTTCAGTTTGCAGAATAATTTGCCGGTCGTTGCCGAGTACCAGCTTCCCGTCAATTTTTAACTGTTCGTAAATGAACCCTTTTATCAGCGGAGTTTTTCCTTTGGTAACAAGCGCGGTCATCTGGTTCTCGCTGATTTTTTTTCCTGCTGTTTCGAACGGAACAGTAAAGCGGCAACCGTTTTTCCATTCGGAGCAACCCCATGCGTTTTTCCCTTTCAGCATGGTTCCTTTTCCGCATAAAGGACATTTTAGCTCAGCCGCTTTTTTTGCTGAATGCTTTTTTGTTTTTATTTTTTTTGTGTCGTCAGTTGTTTTTTCCGGAATGACTTCTTCTGAAATAGCGATTGTATGTTGCGGCGAGTTTTTTAATTGAATAATAACGTCCCGGACCATTATTTTCAGTTCCTCCATGAAAACATTCATTTCCAGTTCGCCCGATTCAATCAGCCGTAGTTTCCGTTCCCACCGGCCTGTCAGTTCCGCTGATTTCAGTAACTCGTTCTCAATGCTGTTAATCAGGTCGATACCGGTTTGAGTGGCTACCAGACGTTTTTTTTCTTTCCGTACATATCGCCGGCGAAACAAGGTCTCAATAATGTTAGCCCGGGTCGACGGCCTTCCGATTCCGTTTTCCTTCATCAGTTCGCGCAGTTCTTCGTCATCGACCAGTTTTCCGGCCGTTTCCATTGCGCGAAGAAGAGTTGCTTCGGTATAATAATTCGGCGGTTTCGTTTCTTTTTCCAGAAGTTCAGGCGTATGCGGACCCTGCTCGCCGGTAGTAAAAGACGGGAGAATGTTTTCTTCATCGTTTGCAGCTTTTTTTTCGTCCTGGTAAACAGTACGCCAGCCGGGTTTCAGAATCTGCTTGCCGGTAGCTTTAAAACCATGCGTTCCGATTATGGCCTCAACAGTCGTATTGGCAACCAGACAGTCGGGATAAAAAGCACTGATAAACCGCTTGACGACCAGGTTATACACATTTTTTTCCCGTCCGGAAAGGTCAATTCGTTGTTCGCCGGTCGGGATGATTGCATGGTGGTCCGTGATTTTTTTGTTGTCGAAAACTCGTTTTGTCTTCGGAATTTTGCCGGTCTCCAGGACCGGGGCAGTCAGGTTTTCGTATCCTTTCAGCTTTTTCAGGATTGACGGTATTTTTGCGTAAATGTCATCCGGAAGGAAGGTTGTATCGACACGGGGATAGGTAGTTACTTTTTTTTCGTACAGCGACTGGATCGTATTCAGAGTCTCTTCAGCGCCCATGTCGAAACGGCGGTTGCATTCAACCTGTAACGAAGTCAGGTCGAATAACTTTGGCGGGTATTCGTTGCCTTCTTTTGTCTCGATAGAACCAATTACCAGATTTTTCCCTGAAATTTCATCCAGCACCTGTTGGGCATCTTCCCGTTTAAGGTAGCGGCCGCTGGCGTCAGAAAAAGCAGCATCGCGGTATGTCGTTTTTATTTCGAAGTAAGGTTCCGGCTTGAAGTTGTCGATTTCTCTCTGGCGATTAACAATTAATGCGAGGGAAGGGGTTTGCACCCGTCCGATGGAGAGAACCTGCTTGTTTTGTCCGTATTTGAGGGTGTAAGCGCGTGTGGCATTCATACCGAGCAGCCAGTCACCGATGGCCCGGGCGCTTCCGGCCTGGTAGAGTTTGTCGAATTCGCTTCCTGCCATGAGATTATTAAATCCTTCACGGATTGCTTCTTCGGTCAGCGACGAAATCCAAAGTCTTTTCACCGGGGCTTTATTTCCGGCTTTTGTCATTACCCAGCGCTGGATCAGTTCTCCTTCCTGGCCGGCATCACCGCAGTTTATAATTTCATCAGCGGCATTAATCAGTTTTTCAAGTATCCTGAATTGTTTAATGCTCCCTTCATTATCAATAAGTTTGATTCCGAACCTGGATGGAATCATCGGCAAATACTGCATGTTCCAGTACTTCCATTGCTGCGAGTAGTCGTGAGGCTCCTTCAGGGTGCAAAGGTGCCCGAAGGTCCAGCTAACCTGGTATCCGTTCCCTTCAAAATATCCGTCCTTACGGGATTTTGCACCGATGACTAGTGCAATTTCTTTGGCAACAGACGGCTTTTCAGCAATACATAGTTTCATTCCAATAATTAATTTTCAGGTTCACAGATAGTTGCTTTTCGCTTATGAGATTGTTATTCGTTGTTTTGTTTCCGTTCTTCCGTTTTCCATTCTGTCCGTTTTTTATTTTGCCTGCAAACCTAATATTTCCGATCCGAACAGGAAGCAAGCCTGTTGCACTTCTTCGGCTGCACCCGAAAAAAGACTGCATCCGATTACATGTACGCCGGCATCGGGAAAAGCCTGTTTCCGTTTCTGTGAATCGGGCGTGGAAACCTGCTCAAACATATCCAGAATTGCATCGACCCGGACGACCGGATCCTGGTGCGTTTCATCTTTGTAATAATAACCCGCAAACAAAGGGGCTTTTACTTTACTGAATGTTTTTCGGTTCATGGTGGCATCAATCAGTTGCTGCAGGTATACCGTTGCTTCGAGCCGGTATTTGCAGTTCCAGTACCGGCATTCTTCGCAATCGGAATTGCTGTTGGTTACCCGGTATTTGCTGTGGTAATTTTCCCGGGCAATTTGCAGTCCCCACGGACCCGACAGCAGGAATGCCTTCGAATTGTTAATGCGGATGTTGGGCGACAACAGGATCAGCCCGTCAACCATTTCCGGAAAATCGGCAGCCAGCTTCAGCGCCAGTGTCCCGCCGGTCGATGTTCCCATGATGATGACCTTTTTCCCCAGTTTGCGGGCAAGTACCAGGGCTTCTTTTGCCGATTTATAAAGATTGCCGGGTGTCATATTCAGCAAAGGATCATTGCTGATAAGTCCGTGATCGGCCAGGCGCGGGATGTAAGCATTCATCCCGAAATGTTTTGCAAAGTTCCGGTGTGTCGGTTCTCCCTCGAACCATGAAGCAGAAAAACCATGCAAATAAAGCAGGCAATATTCTGTTTGGGAATGCACGGAGTCATTGTTCCAGAAAATACGTGATTCGTTGTCCGGTTTGATAGCCAGTCTGCTTTCTTTTTCCTGAATGAAGTCTTCAATATTTTCGATGGTACAGTCAGGTTCAGGAAGGATATTGTTTAAAATTGCCTTTGAGGGGCGGGGGCCTAAACTGTAGATCAAAACAAGTAATAAAATAATACCCAGAAGAATGCCGGCTAATTTTTTCATTTTTCAGAATTATAGTTTTCCGGAGGGCAAATTACGAATAAAATCGGAGCTTGTCGTCCGAAAAATTTTGCCGGATTAAATTTGATTAATTAACAGGTTATTTGGTAATAATTAATGTATTTTAGAGGACCTGATTTTCTGATGTTTATCTTATGTGGCTGGTACTAAGATGGATAGAAGGAATGTCCGGCGTTTCTTATCGTGGTAAAATGAAAAAAGCAAACAAACAAAATCCCTGGAAATGGGTTCCTTCGCTTTATTTCGCCGAGGGATTACCGTATGTGATTGTAATGACCCTGTCGGTTATCATGTACAAGCGTCTGGGAATTTCGAATACCGATATTGCCTTGTACACCAGTTGGTTGTATTTGCCCTGGGTGATAAAACCGTTGTGGAGTCCTGTGGTCGATATTCTGAAAACCAAACGGTTTTGGATTGTGATCATGCAACTGGTGATTGGTGCCGGTTTGGCCGGGGTGGCTTTTACCATTCCTGTTGAACGTTTTTTCCAGTATACGCTGGCTTTTTTTTGGTTGCTGGCTTTTAGTTCGGCGACCCACGATATTGCTGCCGATGGTTTTTACATGCTTGGTTTGTCGTCGGGCGACCAGGCTTTTTTTGTCGGCATCCGCAGTACTTTTTACCGGATTGCCATGTTAACAGGTCAGGGATTGCTGGTAATCCTTGCCGGTGTTTTTGAAACGGCTACAGGTTTGGAACCTGTCCGAGTGGTTGTAAATGCACAGCATACGGCAGCTTCCGTACCTGATTTTAATACGGCTGAATATTTGCCTGATACTGCCGCAACTAAAGAATTTTATTTCGTTTCAGAAAATGAAATAAGGGTATCTCTTTCTCCGATGGGGAAGCAAAAAGCAGATTCTTTATTCCAGTTGACGGAAAAATGGAATATTGAAAATCACTTTTATCCGGCAGAAGGAAAATCAGCGAAAGACGGCTCCGGTGCGGGGTGGTGGACCAAAAATATTTCGCAGCCACTCTCTTCATTTTTGAAGGGAAAATTTACCCGGGAACAAAAGGAAACAGAAAATGAAACAGGAAACATTGCATTGGTACCAATTCGTTTATCGGCAAAGCCGGAAAAGGGAGAGACCGTTGTCCTGAATTTTGGCTATGAGAAAGGAAATGCAAGCATAAAACTGAAGAGAAACTACCGGGCTGAGTTTACAGAAGAAAACTGGAATAAAACGTTTTATGCGGTTGTGCAGCTTGATCCGAAATTGAAAAAAGAGGCAACTGCCGTGTTTACGGGGCGTTCAGGAAATATAAAATTTGCATGGTCGTTGGTATTTGGCATTATCGCGGTTTTCTTTCTTATATTTTCGTTGTACCACCGTTTTGCCCTGCCACATCCTGAAGGAGACCGGCCTGGTAATCCGCAAAAAGGTAGCGTGTTGTCTGAGTTCTTTTCAACATTTGCAAGTTTTTTCCGGAAAAAGGAGATTGCTGTTGTTTTGCTATTCCTGCTGATTTACCGTTTGGGCGAATCACAACTGGTTAAAATGGCTGCACCTTTTTTACTCGATTCCCGTGAAACGGGTGGTTTAGGCATTACAACCGGCGATTTGGGACTGGTGTACGGAACTTTTGGTGTAATTGCCCTTACCCTGGGCGGAATTCTCGGTGGAATTGCAGCCTCACGTAACGGATTGAAATACTGGCTATGGAAAATGGTATTGATGATGAATGTTCCGAATGTGGTGTATTTACTGTTGTCGTGGTTTATGCCCCATTCGTTGTGGTGGGTGGTAGCAGCAGTCATTTTCGAACAGTTCGGCTATGGCTTTGGTTTCACTGCATACATGCTGTACATGATTTATATTTCCGACGGAAAACACAAGACAGCCCACTACGCGCTGGCAACCGGTTTTATGGCATTGGGAATGATGATTCCCGGAATGATCAGCGGCTGGTTGCAGGATATTATTGGTTATCGTAACTTTTTTGTCTGGGTAATGCTGTGTTCAGTCCCTCCTTTTCTGCTTATTCCTTTCCTGAAAGTGGATCAGAATTTTGGGGTGAAGAAGAAAAAAGATGATTGATAAATTTTTTGTCCGGAATCCGGTGAATGGAAATGTAATATTTTATTGTTAATTGTCCGGTTTTTTTTTCTCTTGCGGTTTTTGATTTTGGTAACCGGATAGAAGAGAACGGTAGCTGTATTGCCGGGTTTACTAAATGGCATATTTATTCCATTGTTTTTTTGCAGGGATAAAATAATTTTACCGTAAACTAAAAAACAATGGACCCGATTTCTCTATTTATCAGCGATTTTAAGCATTCACTTGATCCCGTAAAACCGGAGTCTTCTGAAGAGAACAAATGTAGCATTGCTTTTTTTAATGATTTTATAGAATATACCCCGAAAATTCTTTCAGATCTGAATAACAACATTCAAAAAGAGAAGATTGACGTATTTTATTTGCGTTTAAATGATCTGAAATATTTATGTGTATATAACGAATATTTAAATGAATACTGGTTTGCCATGCGCGGACTTTCAGGAGCATTGGCCAGGCTTCTGGCTGATTGTACAGTCGGAAATGCCGGGAAGGTTCAGCAATATTATACCCGGAAATACGACCGAAGAGTTTTGCTTCGTGATGAAAACTGGTTCGAGAGCAGACGCTGGCATTTCCTTGATTTACTCGGAGCTGTGAATTCCGAGGAAGAATTGAAAAATTTTATCGCCCGTTATTTGTCTATTTTAAACCATTACCTTGACAATTATCAATTCCATCTTAACTGTTTCATTCAGGATATAAAAAAATCACTGAGTTTATAATAAGATTTTTATCTTTGGCTACTGCTTGTGAAAAAGGGGGATTAAATCACTAAATATCTATGAATCGATGACAGAGAACGGAAAAATTATTATCCCCAATGATTTTAGAATTTTGTTGGCCGAAGATAATATTATAAATCAACGTGTCGCTGTATTATCCCTGAAGCGACTTGGACTTTTTTGTGATATTGCAAACAATGGAAATGAAGCAGTGGAGAAATACATTGCCAACAGGTATAGCCTGATTTTTATGGATATGCAAATGCCGATGCTTGACGGGGTCGGTGCCGTTGTTAAAATCAGGGAATACGAAAAAGATAATCAGATAAAATCCTTCTGTTGGATTGTGGCTGTAACTGCTAATTCTTTTTCGACAGATAAGGAAGAATGTTTCCAGGCGGGAATGAACGATTTTATAAATAAACCTTTTTCTGAAGCGGAACTTCGCATGGTAATTGAAAAAGCACTTCAAAGCAGGTCCTGACTTCTTGTGAATATTTTTCTGATTTTTTTGTTTTTTGTCTGACCACTTCTCATATATTCATTCGGATTATTGTTTCTGTAACATGCTGAAAATCCGTTTTAATTTTTTAATTTGCAGACTTCATTTACATCTGCATTTAGAACCAAACAGAACAATAAACCAATAAACAAAATTATGGATCAGAAAGAAACATCGAGGCGCTCTTTTTTAAAGAAAAGCCTTGTTTTTACAGCTGCTACTGCTGCCTTACCGACTATTTTCAGGAAGACCGTTTCAGGTATGGTGATGCCTGCTTCACCTCTTGCCGCTGCCAATGAACGGGTAAATCTTGCATGTTGCGGCATTGGAAACCGCGGAGGTGATATTATCAAGGATCTGTACGATACAGGTCTTGCAAATATTGTTGCTCTTTGCGATGTGGATATGGGGGCACCTCACACACTTGAGATACTGAAAAAATTTCCGGATGTACCTCGTTTTCAGGATTTCCGGGAAATGTTTGATAAAATGGGAAACCAGATTGATGCGGTAACGGCAGGCGTTCCCGATTTTGCCCATTTTCCGATTACCATGCTGGCCATGTCGCTGGGAAAACATGTGTATTCCGAGAAGCCGATGGCCCGTACCTTTAACGAAGTGGAACTGATGATGAAAGGAGCCCAAAAATATAAGGTGGCCACCCAGATGGGAAATCAGGGACATTCGGAAGCAAACTATTTCCAGTTTAAGGCATGGGTTGAGGCCGGCATTATAAAAGATGTAACGGCAATAACTGCCCACATGAACGGGGCCCGTCGCTGGCACGGCTGGGATACCAGCATTACCAAATTTCCAGACAGTCAGCCAATTCCTGAGACAATGGACTGGGATACATGGCTGATGACCGCTCATTTCCACGAATACAATAAGGATTACGTGAACGGGCAGTGGCGTTGCTGGTACGATTTCGGCATGGGGGCGCTGGGCGACTGGGGTGCTCATATTATCGACACGGCCCATCAGTTTCTTGATCTGGGCTTGCCTTACGAAGTGAACCCGTTAAAACTGGAAGGGCACAATTCATTTTTCTTTCCGCAGGCATCAACACTTTTGTTCAGGTTTCCGAAGCGGGGGAAAATGCCTCCGGTTGATATTACGTGGTACGACGGTGTAAATAATATTCCGCAAGTACCTGAAGGTTACGGAAATACGGAACTTGACCCGAATATTCCGCCTGTAGGTAACGGGAAAATACAGCCGGCCAAACTGAACCCGGGGAAAGAAATTTACAGTAAGGAGCTGACCTTCAAAGGTGGTTCGCACGGAAGTACACTTTCGATTATTCCGGAAGAGAAGGCAAAAAAAATGGCACCGAAATTACCGGAAGTGCCTAAAAGTCCTTCAAACCATTATGCAAATTTCCTGTTGGGATGTAAAGGTCAGGAAAAATGCCGTTCGTCGTTTGACATTGCCGGCCCGTTAAGCCAGGTATTCAATCTTGGTGTTATTGCGCAGCAAGTGAATACGAAGTTGTTGTTCGACCGCAAAACGAAGCAGATTACCAATAACGACCTGGCAAACAAATTATTGGTGGGAACTCCTCCCCGTAAGGGATGGGAAGAATTTTACAAACTTTGATCTGAAAGTAAATCGTTTAAAATAGTTGTGATTATGAAGAATTGTATCTTGTTTTTTCTGGGAATTTTTGCGTTTATGACTGTTGTCGCGCAGGAAAAACGCCCTGATCCGCAGCCTGCTCCTGAGACAAAGGAATCTTTTCGTATAGGAATGGCCGGTTATACCTTTGTGAAATTCGATATTGACAAGGCACTTGAAACAATGCAGCGTGCCGATGTTCATTATTTATGTATCAAAGATTTCCATTTGCCGTTGAACAGTACCGATGAGCAAATTGCTGCTTTTAAGGAAAAGCTGAAGTCGAAAGGCGTTACCGGCTATGCTGTCGGTCCTGTTTATATGAAGACAAAGCAGGATGTTGATCAGGCTTTTGACTATGCCAAACGGGTTGGCGTGAAGTTAATTGTCGGAGTTCCGAATTATGAATTACTTCCGTATGTTGACCAAAAAGTAAAGGAATACGGGTTTAACTTTGCAATTCATTTGCACGGGCCTGATATTAAAATTTATCCTGATGCAAAGGATGTATGGGATCATGTGAAAGATTTGAATCCGCGGATTGGCATGTGCCTGGATATTGGTCACGATACACGGAACGGAAACGATGCAGTCGCCGACCTGGAAAAATATCATACCCGTGTTTTCGATATTCACCTGAAGGATGTAACAGGTCATACAAAACTGGGTTATTCGGTTGAAGTGGGCCGTGGTGTTATCGATTTTCCGGCATTTGTAAGGATGCTCCGGAAAGTCGGATATACCGGCGTTTGCAGCCTGGAGCACGAACGTAATATGGACGATCCGTTTATGGGTATCGCCGAATCGATCGGGTATTTCCGGGGAGTAATTGCTTCCACGAGATAGAATATTAATAGAAGTGATGACGAAATTTTAAGGCGGGGGATACGTATCTTTCGCCTTAATTTTGAGTCTGTTTTTAATCTTTGACTTATGAAAAAATATTTTTTAATACTGACATTGCCTGTTGTTATGCTCTTTTTATCCGGTTGTTCCGGTCCCGTGAATAATGGTAAAGAGTCCAAAAAGCCAGTCGATTATGTGAACCCTTATATGGGAAATATCAGTCATTTGCTGGTTCCGACGTTTCCAACCATTCATTTACCAAACAGTATGCTCCGTGTGTATCCCGCCCGACGTGAGTTTACAGGAGACAGGCTCAATGGCTTTTTTTTGGTTCAAACCAGTCACCGTGGAAGTTCTGCTTTCGATTTGTCTCCTTTTCAGGGAGACGAGCAGGAGATGAAGCCGGTGATACAATACAGTTACGATCTGGAAAAACTTACTCCGTATTCGTATTCTGTATATCTGGATGAGCAGCAGACCGAAGTAGAGCTGGGCTTGTCGCATCAGTCGGCAATTTACGGTTTCAGCTTCGGCAAAGAGATGCCGGCTTATTTAATCCTGAATTCGAAGAGCGGAAAACTGACCTGGGACGGAAAAGCTTTTAGCGGTTACCAGGTGCTTGCAAACGATACACGGGTGTTTGTTTTTGCTGTTCCCGATGTCTTGCCTCAAAAAGTTTCAGCATTGAAAGACGGACTGTTAACGGATTCCGTTTCAACGAAAGGGGAAAATGCCTGTCTGGTAGCAAAATTTTCCGGTGGTACAAAGAAAATTCAGGTTCGTTACGGAATCTCGTTTATCGATGTCGCTCAGGCACAGAAAAATATGGAGCGTGAGGTCGCCGGGAAAACAATAGCTGAATTGCAACATGCCGGACGTGAACTCTGGAACAAAGCATTAGGCAAGATAGAAGTGGAAGGTGGTACGGAAAATGATAAAACGGTGTTTTACACATCGTTGTACCGTTGTTATGAACGGCCGGTTTGCGTGTCGGAAGATGGCCGGTATTACAGTCCGTTCGATGGAAAAGTGCATGATGACAACGGACGTCCGTTTTATACGGATGACTGGCTCTGGGACACGTATCGGGCCGCGCATCCTTTGCGTATTCTACTGGATCCTGAAAAAGAGCAGGATATACTTCATTCGTATGTTTTGATGGCTGAACAATCCCCGGAGTTGTGGATGCCTACCTTCCCGACAATTACCGGCGACATGCATGCAATGAATTCCAATCACGGAGTGGCTTCTTTTATTGATGCATACAGGAAAGGGCTTCGTGGCTTTGATCTGGATAAGGCATACCAGGCCTGCAAGGGATCAATTACTGAAAAGACATTGGCTCCATGGTCGGGAAAACCGGCCGGAAAGCTTGATCAATTCTATAAGGAGAAAGGATATTTCCCTGCATTGACGCAAGGTGAGAAAGAAACTGTCACCGAAGTACATCCGTTTGAATGCCGGCAACCGGTTGCCGTAACTTTAGGCACTTCGTATGACGAATGGTGCTTGTCTCAAATTGCTGAAGAACTTGGTAAAAAGGACGAATCCGAATATTTTCTGAAATGTTCGTATAACTACCGGAACCTTTTTAACCCGGAAACAAAGTTTTTTCATCCGAAAGATTGCAATGGTAATTTTATCGAACCTTTCGACTATGTATTCTCGGGCGGAATGGGAGACCGTCAGTATTATGACGAAAACAACGGATGGACTTACCGCTGGGATGTGCAGCACAATGTAGCCGATTTAATTTCACTGATGGGAGGCAATGCCGGTTTTACCGCGAATCTTGATGCCATGTTTGATCAGCCGCTTGGCAAAAGCAAGTATGATTTTTATGCACAGTTACCAGATCAGACCGGCAATGTCGGGCAGTTTTCAATGGCCAATGAACCTTCCCTTCATATTCCGTATTTGTATAATTATGCCGGTCAGCCCTGGAAAACACAAAAACGGGTTCGAAACCTGCTGTATCAATGGTTTCGTAACGATCTGATGGGGGTTCCGGGAGATGAAGACGGCGGAGGACTGTCGGCTTTTGTCGTGTTCTCTTCAATGGGTTTTTATCCGGTAACACCGGGTTTTCCTGTTTACAACATTGGCAGTCCTGTGTTCGAAAAGGTGAAAATTCATCTGGCTAACGGAAAAACTTTTGAAATAGAAGCAAAGAATGCTTCGTATGAAAACAAGTACATTCTGTCGGCCAATATGAACGGGAAAACCTGGAATAAGCCATGGTTTACCCATGAAGAACTGGTTAACGGAGGCAGACTGATTTTTGATATGGGGCCGAAAGCAAACAGAAAGTGGGGAAGTGCAGTCGGAAATGTACCTCCTTCTGCCGGAATTTATAAGAAATAGATTGAAAGGACAGGCTGGATAAAATGTAACGGACCTTACTTATATTGCAACTCTGTGATAAATGTATATGAATTGCAGAGTTGCTGCTTTTTTATAAAAATATTCAAAAGATGGTAACTTGCTAAAAATTAAGTTTTGTCTGGGGATTCCGGGGCTTATTAGCAAGAAAATCAGCAGCAATGCCATCTATTACAGGTAAACATCTTCCGCATGATGTTCCTGCATGTGTATGTTCCTGTATTTCTTTTGTGGTGCTTGCCCCTTTTTTCAATACGGAGATTATTTCATCTTCTGTAACGAAATTGCACATACATACCAGGCGGTTACTCATTTTATGGGTTTATTGAAATTTGTGCTCAACGAATTTGTTCTCGATAAAAAGCTTAATTGCCCGGTAAGCATTAATAATTCCATCCTGTTTCGGGAGCATATTGTATATTTTTTCAATATATCTGTGTTGGTTCAGGATATTAAAAGATGCTTTGAAATTGAGATCAAAAACCCATGACATCAACATTAACCTGAAGTCATTCATGGTTTTCATATCCTCTTTTTTTACCGGCTTTTCTGCCTGAATTGTTTTGATGATTTTTTCGGATACCACATTCAGATTTGGCAGGTTATACATGATGGCCCTCATTTCATCGTCGCTTTTATCACGGAATTGGTTGGTCACCATGGCCCAGACATCAAGTTTGTCTGCATCGCGGATCAGCTGGCAAAACATTTGTGTTTGTTCCTCTTCTTCCTTTTCTTTTTCTTTCTCTTTTTCCTTTTCTTTTGCCGGTAACTGAATTTTCGAGTGATTTTGGATTGCAGTCCTTATTATTTGCTGGGAGGGCTCATCAATCTTGGCAAAAAATGGTGCAGATTCAATTATTCCGACTGAAAGCAATGCATGATCTTCCGACTCTTCGTCGTTGAAGGTCCCGTATTTTGTAAATTGAGGAAACCTTCCTGCATCGTGGTACAGCGCGATAATTTCTGCAATCCGTTCCTGTTCCTCATTCAAGAATAAACTTTTTGCCAGTGTGGTAATATTTTCGACTACCCGCAACGTATGATTTTTTTTCAAATCAATACTTTTTTGAACAGCAAGGTCATTTGCTATATATTTCTGATAATACGAACTGAAAAATGACCTTGCTTCTTTCAGAATATTTTCTGTTATCATTTTCCCGATATTGAAAGTCCCAAAAATATGGAATTTTTGCTATCGGTTTTCTACCTTCAGCCAGATAATTATTAACAAATGAGTGTAGATTTTTAATGGATGAATCAGAAGAATGAATTGATAAAGGTGGATCGGCCTTAGTTGTTTCATAACATTTGATCAACGGGAAGTATGACCCTTTTTATTATACCTTTGTAGTTTAGTTCATTCTTTTTTAATGGTGCAGGATCGTTTTTCTAATACTACCTGGAACAAAATAAAAGCAGGAGATAAACAGGCATTCCGGTTGTTTTTCGACGAATATTATTCATCCTTCTGTCTTTATGCAAATTCAGTGATTGACGACATAGAGCTTTCACAGGATATTGTTAGTGACTGTTTTGTGAGAATGTGGGAACGAAAAGATAAAATCCGGATCAGAACATCAATTGAAAAATATTTGTTACTTTCTGTACGGAATAGCATTTACAGTTATCTGCGGTCGCCCAGGAGCAGAAAAACAGATATTGAAACCATTATTGAACGGCTTGGAAATACGCCGGTTGAAGAATATGACCTTGAAAAGGAAGAAATCCTTCAACAAATTTATAATTTGATAGAAGAACTTCCGGAACAACGGAAAAAAATACTGGAGTTAGCCACTTTTAAAGGAATGTCATATAAGAATATAGCCGCGAAACTTAATATTTCAGTAAATACAGTCAAAACCCAACTGTCACGGGCATACCGTTTCCTAAGGGAAAGGCTGAATAATGACAATCTTCTCCTTTGGTTGCTTTTCAGAAAAAAATAATTGAATACATCTGTCACCTGAATGTTTCGTCTTAGCGTCCTTTATGTGTAAAATTCGATGCACATGGACAAAATGGATGTCAACAGAATCTGGGAGTTAGTCATAGGAAAGTTACACAACAATCTGAATGAAGAGGAAGAAAGGCAATTCAGTGAAATTGAAAATTCGGAAGACACCCGGAAAGCTTTTAAACAAGCCGGAAATATATATACAAAATCCAGAAACAGCTTTATCGCACGTCAAATTGATAAGGAAAAGAACTGGAAATATATTAACAATCAGATTCGTTACTTAATTCCGGTAAGAAAATTAGTTACTCCGTTCACCAGATATGCTGCTGTATTTGTAGTGGCCCTTTTGATCGGAGTTATGATCCGTGACTCATTCAGAGAAGGTTCACAAACTTCAGCATACAACAGTATTGAAATTGAATGGGGGCAGATGGGCAAAATGACTTTATCGGATGGAACGAAAGTATGGCTTAATGCCGGAACCATATTTGAGTATCCAACCACCTTTAATACAAAAAAAAGAAGTGTAATACTTAATGGAGAAGCACAATTCAGGGTTGTCCATAACAAAAAGATCCCGTTTGAGGTAATAACCAAAACAGGAATTATAAAAGTATTCGGAACTACTTTTAATGTTGAATCTTATGATGACGCCCAGGAAATGATTGTTACTCTTATTGAAGGAAAAGTAGTAGTGGAAAACAATAAGGGGAGCCATCTGGCAACCTTGAATCCTTCAGAACAGATTAGTATCAACAAACAATCGGGTGAGTCAAGACTTAAAACAGTAGATACCAGATTTTACAATAGCTGGATTGACGGAAAAATATGGCTTGAAGAAACAAAACTTGCTGATTTGGTTACCATACTGGAACGATGGTATAACGTGAAAATAAATATTACAGGGGCGGATGTTGGCGATATTAAGGTTTCAGGTACTATAATAAAAGGGAAACCTCTTGATCTGTTTCTGAAAATTCTGGAACGAATGTATGGAGTCAGATATGAACTGACAATGAATGACAATAAAAAAGATGAAATAACAATTTATAAAAATTAACTGCCTATGAGAGTAATGGAAAGGTATTTATGAAAAACGGTGAAAGTGCCCCACACTTCCACCGTCAAGCGTTTTAAAAAATTTTATAACTGATTAAAACATTTCAAATTTATGAAAAAAATTAATGATGGGTATTGCCTTCAGAGGCAATGGTGTAAATTATTATTGATTATGAAACTCGTTGGGATTTTTATTTTTGCGGGAATGCTTGTCGCAAATGCAAAAACTTTTTCTCAAAATGTCAGGCTTGACCTGAAGTTGGAAAATGCAACACTGAAAACAGTGTTAAGTAAAATAGAGGAAAAAACGGACTACTACTTCTTCTATAAAAATGATGAAATTGAAAATCTGAAAGACATTTCTATCGATGCAAAACAGGAATTGCTTTCTGAAATACTGGATAATATTTTGAAACATAAGGGATTTGAATACGAAGTTCACGACCACTATATTCTGATTCAGAAAGACGGAGATAATAATTCAAGCCAGGGGTCACTGCAACAGCCATATACTGTTTCCGGTCATGTTACCGATTCTTCCGGTGCCCCGTTGCCGGGAGTCACAGTAATTATAAAAGGCACGACCCAGGGAATTATTACCGATGCGGATGGCAGTTACACACTTTCAAAAGTACCGGCTGATGCTACTCTCGGGTTTTCGTTTGTAGGCATGAGAACACAGGATGTTCCTGTTTCCGGAAAAACCACTGTGAATGTGATAATGAAAGAGGAAACAGTCGGTATTGAGGAAGTTGTTGCTATTGGGTACGGAACCATGAAGAAAAAGGATCTGACAGGTTCCATTTCACAGATACAGGCTGAAAAAATGGAGAAATCGAGTCCTTCCACTGTTCAGGATATACTTCGGGGCGGAATTCCCGGGTTAAATGTTGCCTTGTCCAATTCGGCACAAGGTGGTGGCGACATGCTTGTAAGAGGAGAACGTTCGCTGGCGGCCGGAACTTCACCTTTAATCGTTGTCGACGGAGTTATCCAGACAGGAAGTTTGCTCGAAGTTAATCCTCATGATATTGAGTCGATTGATGTCTTGAAAGATGCATCAGCCGCCGCAGTATATGGTGCTTCATCGGCCAATGGAGTCGTCATTATCACAACTAAAAAGGGGAAATCGGGAAAACCGACCATTCGTTTCGACTCCAGCTTCGGTATGGTAACCATGGGTGCAAACCGGAAAGTATACGATCCGAAGGGATATTTACAGTACCGCTCCGATTTGTTTAACAGTTCGAGCGATTTTGCAACACCTGCAGCTTACTATAAACCGACAGATGAAAGTCTTGACAAATACGGAATAACGATCGATGAATGGCGGGAATATACAGGTACTTCATCTACCGATGATGAGAAAACCTGGCTGGAAAGGATTGGTTTGAGTGAAAAGGAGATAGAAAATTATTTCAATGGAAAAACCTATGACTGGTATGATGCTTCGTTTCGTACGGGCTTAAAACAGGATTATGACCTGAGCCTGTCGGGAAAAGGTGACCGCTTTAACTATTACTTTTCATTAGGCTATCTGAACAGCAAAGGTGTGATTGTCGGGGATGAATATGAAAATTACCGTACAAACCTGAAACTGGAGGCTAATGTGACCAGTTTTCTGGATGTGGGTTTGACAGCCAGGTTTACAAACCGTTCTACCAGCAGTGTTGCTACTGACTGGGCTTATCAGATAAAATATGATACACCTTTTTCATTGCCCTATGATGATGAAGGAAACCTTGTTGCCCATCCTTTGGGCGATTCAAACATTTACAAAGGATATAACCAGGCTTATATCAATCAGTACCAGGATGTGAATTCCGGAACGACCAGCCTGAATACATCCCTTTCAGCAAAAGTTAAGCTGCCGTTTAAAATCACCTATGAAATTAATTATGCTCCCCGTTTTAGCTGGTATTTTGACAGGGAATGGAAATCGTCGGAAAACGTGGATAATACAGACAACGGATCTGTTGAACGCGAAACAATTAAATACTTTGATTGGTACCTTGATAATATTCTGAAATGGGAATATACTTTTAACGATGTCCATCATATAGATGTTACCTTGCTTCAGAATGCAGAAGAACATAAAACATGGGATGAAGATATGCAGGCATCTGATTTTGTCCCGAGTGATGCGCTGGGCTGGCATTATGTTGAATCAGCCGTTAATCAGGAGATCTCGAGTAATGATACCCATAGTACCGGTGATGCATTGATGGCACGTCTGTTTTATTCTTACAACAATCGTTATCTGGCTACCTTGTCCGTACGAAGGGATGGGTATTCTGCCTTTGGAAATAACAACAAAAGGGCGACCTTCCCGTCTGTCGCTTTGGGCTGGGTTTTTACCAATGAAAAGTTTTTTCACTGGGAACCGATGAGCACCGGAAAACTACGGTTGTCGTGGGGAAAAAACGGGAACAGAAACATTGGCATCTATCAGGCTTTATCAAATCTGACAACCGGCGGCGGTAAATATGTTTATGCTGATAAAACCGGAACAGTAAGCGAAGTTTCCCTCTTATATGTCAGCCGGATGGCAAACAAAAACCTGAAATGGGAGACAACAACTTCCTGGAATGCAGGATTGGATTTCGGATTCTTTAAAAACCGGCTGAACGGAAGTGTGGATTACTATTATATGCCGACTACCGATTTGCTGATGGACCGGAGTCTTCCTGATTTTACCGGTTTTTCCAGTATTACTACCAACCTGGGAAAGATATTGAATACAGGATTGGAAATCACACTTAATTCGACAAATATCCAGCACAATAACTTTACATGGTCAACTTCTTTCGGTTTTTCCACAAATAGAAATGAGATCAAACATTTATATTATACCTATGAGGATATTGTGGATGATCAGGGGAATGTTATCGGGTCAAAAGAAGTTGATGACAGTAGTAACGGATGGTTTATCGGAAAGAATATTAATACCATCTGGGATTATAAATGTACCGGTATCTGGCAAACAGGAGAGGAAGAAGAAGCTGCAAAATACGGAGAACAACCGGGTGATGCCAGGTGTCTGGATGTAAACGGAGACTATGCTTTTTCATCCACCAGGGATAAAGTGTTTTTGGGGCAGACGGATCCTAAATTCCGTTGGTCGATGCGAAATGATTTTACGATCATGAAAAACCTGAGTGTTTCAGTAAATATGTATTCTTACTGGGGACATAAGTCAGCAACGAGTTCTTATCTTCATAACCTGGGGGCTGATAACGGACGGACAAATGACTATGTGTCGGAATACTGGACGCCTGATAAACCTTCCAAAAAATATGCCCGGTTAAATTCTACGCTGCCTTCAAATATAACCCCGAAGCTGGTATTGGATAAGTCATTTATCAGGTTGGAGAATATTTCCTTGTCATACGACCTCCCTGCACGGATTTCACAAAAAATTGAAGCTCAGCAAATCAGGTTCTACGGTAGTATAAATAATGTGGCCGTGTGGACAAAAGAGTGGAATTACTGGGATCCCGAAATAACAGGCCCGGTGCCCCGTACCTTTACTTTTGGTGCCAGTCTGACATTTTAAATCCCGGGCTTCTGAGATGACCATCGAAAATAAAACATATAAAAAAGAAATTATGAAAAAGATAGTTATAAAAATCAGTAAAATTTTATTCGTTCTTTTGGCTACGCAGATTGATATTGGTTGTTCTAAAAGCTGGCTTGATACGGATCCGTTGTCTTTTTATGAACCCAGTACTACTTTCACAACAGAGGAAGGGCTGGAGGCAGCACTGACTACCTGCAACAAGCACCTTCGTCATTATTTTTATGCCGACGCGGCTCCGTTCTATACAGATTTCCTCTTTTCCGATATGGGAGTTGAAGGCACAACCGATAAATCAGGTCCGGCGCAGGACATCAACGCACTGGTAACGCCATCTTCAAACAATCAGAGTGAAAACACGAACAGAATTAATTTTTTCTGGACCGAAGGGTATTATGGAGTGAAATATGCCAATTCCATTATCTCGAATGTGGATAAAGTAGAAGGACTGAGTACCGATGTGAGAAATGAGATATTGGCCAGGGCTTATTTCCACCGGGCATGGGAATATTATACTATAATTTTTTCCTTTGGCGATGTCCCGCTGATTACACAGGAAGTAAGCAGTCCGAAACTGGATTATAAATCAACAAAAATGGAGGTGATAATAGAGAAAATGATTCAGGATCTGGAATTTGCCGTTAAATATGCTCCTGATTTTGTGGCTTACGGGGCAGCATCAAAAGGAGCATGCCGTCAGTTGCTGGCCAAATATTACCTGGCAGCCTGTGAATTTGATAAAGCTCTGGCTCAGGCTGATACCCTGATCAATTATTCCGGGTATTCTTTGATGACTGATAACTTCGGAACTTTTGTTAATCCAAGTCCTGATGTACACCCCATCACAGAAAATGTAATCTGGGATTTACATCGTCCGGAAAATAAGTCTATAGCTGCAAATACAGAAGTAATTTATTCAATGATAAGTCGTTATGACTATTCGGAAAGCCGTCAGAGTACCAACACAATGAGAAATGCAGTGCCATTTTGGCCAAACACAGGTACAAATGGTGTACGAACACCGAATACAAAAATTGCAGCTATGGTATGTAATGCCAGCAGTGACTTAATTGATCTCAGAAGTACTTACGGACGAGGAATTTACAGATCAAGGGAAACATGGTATGCAACCAATACAGTTTGGGATGATGAAAATGATTTGCGTCATAGCAGGGAAAAAGGCAACTGGATGACAATGGAAGACCTTGTATATAATAATCCCAAAATGATGGGTACTGCTGATGAAGAATATTTCGGGAAGTCTATTAAACATTACAAAGAAGATGGCACTTCGCTGGTTATAGATACCATCCGGAGTTGGGGAGAATGGCCCCATTACAAACTATGGATTGAAGATCCTGCCAATGCCAATGTAAATAATTATAATGGTGGTCCGGCCGACTGGTACCTCTACCGGCTTGCTGAAACTTACCTGATCCGTGCGGAAGCCAACTTCTGGAAAGGAAATTATACAAAGGCAGCTGATGACGTCAATGTGATTCGAAGACGGGCAGGTTGCACCAAAGAATATTCAACTGCCAATATGGGTACGATTATGGATGAACGGGCCCGGGAACTGGCGTATGAAGAATACCGGCATATTGAACTGGTACGCGTTTCTTACATCTTTGCCAAAACAAACGGAACTGACGAATATGGAAATTCATACAGTTATTCCAGTCTGGCCGGTTTATCGCAAAACAGTTACTGGAAAGCCCGGGTCGACAGGTATAACAATTTCTATAACAAAGGTGCTAAAACCATTTATGGATGTACTTATACAATCAGTAATTTCCATGTATTATGGCCGGTTCCGCAGGATGAAATCGATGCGAACCTGTACGGAACCATTAACCAGAATTACGGATATACGGGGTACGAAAACAACGTCGAACCATACGGTAGTCTGGAGGATGCTTTAGCATCTGAAAATAATTGATTTTCAGGGAGGAGACTGTCCAAAAAGACAATTATTAAACACGAAGACTCGAAGACACAAAAAATAAATATTTATAAAACAATACTTTGCGTCTTGGTGCCTTTGTGTTTAAAGTTGTTTTTTATCTTTTTGCACAGCCTCCTCTGTTTAATAAAAACGGATTATTCATCCCATAAAATATCAGAATATTTTTGTGACCTGTTTACCTGAAACTTTTTAGATATACTTTTAACGATTGTTTTGTCCGGCTGACGAAAATCAATTGAAATATAGTTTTGAAGGTTTTATTTTGTATTAAATTTCAAACATAAATCGTTAATCGCTATGTCAGTGTTTCAAAATGAAAAAATATTCAGCCTGAAATGGTTTAAAGATTACAGCCTTATCGTTTTAGGTTCGTTTATACTTGCTGTCGGGTTTGTTTACTTTATATCGCCGCACCGGATTGTACCAGGTGGTGTCTACGGAATTGCTATTATTGTACACTATCTTACCCGGGGAATGTTTGCGTTTTGTCCCGATGGGTTTCCGATCGGTTTGTTCGGCTTAATACTGAATATTCCGCTGACCTTTGCCGGCATAAAAATACTGGGGCCCCGTTTCGGGGTAAAGACCATTGTCGGATTTGTTCTCTCTTCCGTATTTATGGACTTGATTACTTACCTGCGTGAAGTTGGTGATGCCCCTCTGGTCGGCGATGTCTTGCTGTCGTGTGTATTCGGCGGAGTGTTGGTTGGCTTCGGCCTGGGGCTCATTTTCAAAGCAAAAGCAACTTCCGGAGGCTCCGACATTATCGCCATGATTATCGCCAAATATACCGGCTGGCAGCTCGGTCAACTGATGATTTATGTCGATTCGACAATCGTGCTGTTGGGACTGGCTGCTTTCCACGACTGGCAGATACCTCTTTACTCATGGGTCGTTATCTTCATCACCGGAAAAGTGATCGATATAACGATGGAAGGCGCGAATTACCATAAGGCTATGTTTATAATTTCGGATAAACATGAAGAAATACGGAAGAAAATCCTGTTCGACCTTGAGCGGGGCGGTACTTATCTGAAAGGAGAGGGGATGTTTACCGGAAATGAAAAGCAGATTATCTATACGGTTGTCAGTCGGCGCGAAGTGGCTATCCTGGAAGAGTATATCAATAAAGTGGATCCCGACGCGTTTATTACGGTGATGGAAACCAAGGAAATATTGGGTGAAGGATTCCAGTCTTTAAAAAATAAAATCGGGAATTAGATCCATTTTTTATGGGCACAACGGAGTAGTTTCAGCAGTTAGGTTTTTTTTGTATATTCAACCCCATTCGTAATAGTGAATATCCGGGGGGAAAAAGCATTAAAAGCTATGAAGCGAGCCGTTAATCCATTTATTATTATTTGTTTCACCATAATTACATTCGTGGCAAATGCCCAGAAAGTGGGACTTGTTTTAAGTGGTGGCGGGGCAAAAGGACTTGCACACATCGGTGTTATAAAGGCGCTGGAAGAAAATAATATCCCGATTGATTATGTGGCCGGAACCTCAATGGGGGCTATTGTTGCCGGTTTATATGCTGCCGGATTTTCGGTGGAAGAAATGGAAGACCTTTTCAAGTCGGAGCAGTTTAAGTTCTGGTCGACCGGCGAAATTCAGGAAGAATACCGTTATTTTTTCAGAAAACTGGATGAAAACCCTTCCTGGTTGTCGATGGAAATAAAAAGAGAAGAAGACAAACTCCGGGTGTTGCCTCCTACCAATCTGATACCTGAAGCACAGATGGACTTTGCTTTTATGGAATTGTTCTCGTCAACCGATGCGGTTTGCAATTACAATTTCGATAAACTTTTTGTTCCGTTCCTGTGTATAGCAACCGACGTTCACAATAACAGGGAAGTTGTGCTCCGGAAAGGCGATTTGGGCGAGGCAATACGTGCCTCCATGACTTTCCCTTTTTATTTTAAACCTATTGAAATTGACGGTAACCTGCTTTTTGACGGAGGAATTGTAAATAATTTCCCGGCTAAAAACATGAAGGAAATTTTTAAACCCGACCTGATGATCGGGCACAATGTGTCGGGCAATGCCGATAAGCCCGCTGAGGACGATTTAATCGCTCAGCTTGAAAATCTGATTATGCAGAAAACAGATTACCAGATTAAACCGGAAGATGGTGTTATGCTGAAAACATCATTTACCGATATAGGACTGCTCGATTTTGACAGGCTCGATGAGATTGAAGCCGAAGGGTATAAAACAGCGATGGCAATGATCGACTCCATAAAATCGAGAATACCCCGGCGGGTGTCAACTGAAACAATTAATGAACGCCGGCGGGAGTTTAATTACCGGAAACCACTGCTTCTTTTTAAAAACATACAGGTTGAAGGAGTTTCCGATGCCGCACAACGTAAGTTTATTATTCAGAGCCTGAAACACAAATCGAATGTGGTAAAGCTTGGTGACCTGAAAAATGAATATTTTAAACTGGTTGCCGATCCCCAGATCAAGGCAATCCAGCCTGTTTCAATGTATAATCCGGCGAGTGGATATTTCGACCTGTACCTGAAAGTTACCCAGGAAAAACCTCTTGAAATAAAGTTCGGAGGAAATGTATCGACAAAACCGATCAACCAGGGGTTTGTCAGCCTCGACTACCGGATATTTAAAAATCGTGCCTATACATTAAGTTCGAATATGTATTTCGGCCGGTTCTACAGTTCGATTCTGGCCGGAACGCGAATTGATTACCCGACGATTCTTCCGTTTTACCTGTCAGTATATTTTACCATGAACCGCTGGGATTTTTATTCCAGTAGTACTGAGTTCGTTTTCGAGGATGTTCGTCCGCCATATATTACTCAGGATGAGACTAATATCCGGGGAGAAATGGGTTTTCCCTATAAAAATAACGGGAAAATAACTTTCGGAACGGCTTTTTCGTCCTCAAACGATCAATATTACCTGAAAAAATCCATCAGGCAATCGGATACGCCAGACAATACCCGGTTCAATGCGTTCGCTGGCAAGATGGCATTCGAACAAAATTCGCTGAACTATAAACAATATGCAACAGAAGGAGTTCTGTCGTCTTTTTCACTAAATTATATTACAGGTGCTGAAAAGAATGAGCCGGGATCGACATCTTCCAGTACTTCAGTTTTCAGGGAAGATCATAACTTTTTCCTGTTCAAGGGGCATTACAGCAAATATTTCAACAGTAAACGGAAAGTTGCTTTCGGGCTTATGGGTGAAGGAGTATACAGCAACCGGAAGATTTCCCACAACTATGTTTCAACAGTTTTGGCAGCTCCGGCTTTTACACCTTTGCCTCACAGTGAAACAATATTCCTGTCCAATTTCAGGGCGAATAAATACCTTGCAGGGGGATCAAAAGTGATGTACCGGATAAACGATCAGTTGCATTTCAGGCTCGAAGGTTACGGTTTTGTTCCTATCCGGAAGATACTTGAAAATGAAGACTATTCAGCATCATATTCCGGAAAAGCCTATTCCGATATAAAATTTATCGGATCAGTTGCTGCGGTTTACCAGACCAAGTTAGGACCGTTAAGTTTTTCGCTTAACTACTACGACAAGCAGGATACAAAAGTCTATGCATTATTCAACTTCGGCTATATCCTTTTTAATAAGAGGGGATATTAATTTATTTTGAAAACCTAAAAACCGGTCTTCCTTCTAAATCTGTCAGAGTGGAATTAAATAATGCTAAATTTGCGCTGTGATAATACAAATTTGAAAATGACAGAGAGCCATACACCAAAGCCCAATCAGCAAATTATTTCGAAACTTCAGTCCGGTAATCTTGAACAGGTAACAGAAACAATGGGAGAATTGCGCGAGACAGGGGATTCAACCTACATACCTGTTCTCATCGATTTGCTACATTCTTCGCGTGATTCTGAAATCAGTGCGAAAATACTGACTTTCCTGGCCGACATCAAAAACAGCGATGTGATTCATCACCTGCTCGATGCCATCCAAAATGAAAAATATATAAACGAACGGAAAAATCTTGTAGCAATTTGCTGGCAAAACAGATTCGATTTCAGTCCGAACCTTCCCCTGTTTATTGATCTTCTTGTTCGTGAAGAATTTGAAGTCGCTCTTGAAGCATATACGGTTATTACCAACATGACGGGAAAAATAAATACGGATATGCTGACAGCAGAGATAGCCAAAATAAAGTCGTTGATCACTAAAGTCGACGAACAAAAACAGCAACTGCTTATGGATGTGATCGATTTTTTACCTCAGCTTTCAATATAATGCTTCACTAAAACTGACACTCAGATGCAGAGATACTGAAGCAAGTTCAGGATGACGTGATCCTGAATTTTTTGTTAGCCTGATGATTAGCCTTTCGAAGAAAAATATTTCATAAACTGCGATCTCTCATACAATTGCGGATCGGGAATGTTTTTATACGACAATCGTCCGCGGAAATCGTCGATGGTTTTAAAGTTCCATTTTTTCATAAATGAATCCAGCTCGCTGACGATTCCTGCAATTTGCTGAGCTCCGTTAATATAGATCGTAGAACAAAGCTGGACAACGCGGGCACCTGCAAGCAGTTGTTTGATAACAGCTTCTCCGTTATGAATTCCTGTTGATGCGGCAATCTGCAAATTCGGCACTGCTGCCGAAAGAATTCCGGTCCAGCGCAGCGAGCGCCGTATATCGGCTGGTGAGCTGAATACTTCGGAAGGAATAATCTCCAGCTTATTTATATCGATATCAGGTTCATAGAAGCGGTTGAATATTACAACACCATCAGCGCCGGCCCCGACCAGTTTATCGGCCATTGCTACCAGATTGGTAAAGTAAAAACCTATTTTTATTGAAACCGGTATGGTTACCTGCTGTTTTACTTTTGTAAGAACATCCAGGTACAGCTGTTCAATTGCTTCGGATTGCTGATTCCGGTTTGTCGGTAACACGAAAAAGTTAAGCTCGATGGCATCGGCTCCTGCCTGTTCAAAATCTTTTGCAAATCCGGTCCATTCCCTGTCCGAAATACAGTTAATGCTGGCAATTACAGGTATCGAAACAGCTTTTTTTGTTTCTTTGATAAGCTCCAGATGTTTGGTAACCGAGTTATGTCGCGTATAATTCCAGATATAATCTTCAGCTTCGGGATACAAATTCTGGGGATCTTTATTTATAAGATGGCTTACCTCGTTGTTGATCTGTTCCTCGAAAAGCGATTTTATGACGACCGCACCGGCACCGGCTTCTTCCAGTTTTTTTATTTTTTCAACCGAACCTGTCAGACCCGAACTTGCAACTACAATCGGGTTCTTCAGGCTGAGTCCCATGTATTTTGTTTCTAAATTTGCCATAGTTTTATTCATTTTTTACAAACCTAGTTCTTTTTTTCTTACCAGAATACGATTTTTACCTGTTATTGAAATGTCTGAATAAACGCACAAATTGTCCAAAGTCCCGGAGAGGTGTTGCGATTTGTAATCGCAATTTTTCGGAGATTGCAAATCTCCGCACCGGCCGTCCAAAGCCCTCATTCTACCATACTTCCGTTCCTGACAGAACGGGGATTAAATGTTGTACCTCTCTTCCCTAAATACTTGTATATATTCAAAATGTACTTTTTCCCCCGTTTAATGTATAAAATTAATCAGTGTAAAGTTTGCTCTTTTAGCACAGGAAATTCAGAAATCCTCAATCTTGAACATCCATACGGAACCAATTCAAGTGTTTCGATTTGATCCTGAGAATAAACCGGATTAATTGGAGGATTAGCAGCAGAGCCATCCTTCATACCCCAATTGTTAATTAATGCGCCTTTTACTTTTAGTATGACAGGTTCAGGTTTATTCCAAACTATGCGTTCCCATCTTGCATTTATATCTGATTTTTTATAAAGTGGTTCACCTTTTTGTGCAAATGGGAATTCACTTATTTCATTTGTTGTTACGCTTATACTTTTTTCTATATCAGATTCATCCGTTAACAAACCATAATTCCACTGTGTAGTTGGTTCAATTTGCCAGTTATAAGCGGGTAAACCTGATTCATGTGCGTTTTTCAAACCATCTTTGTCATATTTGTTTACTGAATTAAGCTGCGTAAATTTTTGCCCTATTCTTAATGAAAAATATAAAGGTCCTCTTACAATTGCCATCATATTATTACGTCTCTCAATTCTCGTTTTCATTGGAAGAATCAGTTGAACACTGTCATTGTCCTTCCACAATCTGTTAATTGTAAAAACAGAGTTCCCGGCTACCGGAATCTCTTTATTACTGATGATTATTTTAGCGTTATCCGCCCATGCAGGAATTCTAAAATGTAAGGGAAATGATGCCGGCTTCTCTGTTTCTATTTTAAATAGAATGTTTCCTTTAAACGGATAATCGGTCTGTTCAGAAATTTGGACGAATTCACCATTTCCGACTCGGGCTTTTATACTACTTGGGCCATAAGCCACCGCTATCAGACCGTTATCATTTGTCGCCATCCACATATTTTCAACAAATCTCGGCCAGCCAGAATGCATATTTGATAAACAACACGGAAAGTGAGGCGTAAGGCCATAAATATTTGCACTTTTATCATTATCAAAAACCCGTTTCAGTGTATCTACCAAAACCTGATTTGCCTGTTGGTCATACTGATGTGCCCACATATCGGGGGTCATAGCTCCGGGAATGGAATTATATACGATATATTCTAACCTGTCAGCAAAACTTACATCTCCAAATATTTCGAAAATCCGTTCCATTGAATAAGCCAACTCTATTACGGCACATAATTCTGTTCCATTAGATGGATCCAGCCCTCTTGATTTTTCTTTTGGAAGTAACTCATGAGCTGAAAACCGTCCACCAACTTGTCCGTAAAACTGATCAATATTTTTTAACCCTTTAAAAACCGCAGTTTTATATTTTTCATCCTTGTAATGTTGATAATAAAGTGCCGGATATTTAATTTCCTGAGCGATATCAACTCCATGTTTTGATGGAAAAGTTTCCGGGAATCCCATAAAACCGTTTGTTAATATGTCTGTATAATCTTTAAAGTGATCAGAAATTTTTAATAACCGACTGTCTTTAGTTCTATTATACAACCAATATAATGCAATAAGATTTTCTCCCATTCTTGAACCGTTTTCACAGCAATATCCGAAATAAGTTGAAGGCATAATGTTTTCATTATAAATGAAATAATTTGTAAGCCAGGGGATAATTCTTGCATCTTTTGTGGCTTCATAATATTCAATTAAAAATCTTAACCCGTGCTGTATGTTATAATTCTCTTTATAGTTGAATGACCTGATGGTATCTTCAAGAAATTTATCAACATACTCTTTGGCAAGCTTTTTTATCCTTGTATCATCTAAAACATAAGCCAATGAAACGATCCCTTCATAAAAATTTGTGATACTCCAGAATTCTGCTTTGAACTCGCTGTAAACATGACCAGAAAGGCCTTCTGCCTGAATTTGAAGCTGACGCTTTAACCAACCTTCGGGTTTTACAGTACCTAAAGGAAGATGTATATAGGAGTTTTTATTTAAGGGTGGATTATTACCAATATACAGATTCGGTTGTTGAGCCGTAGAATAAATACAAAGGCAAACAGTAAAACAAAGTATTGCTAATTTTAAACAAGGCACATTGTTTTTTCCCATTTTGTGATTTTTAAAATTGTTTATACTGTTTGTGTATTCACACTTTAAGGTTGTTATATGATACAAATTTAAGATCACAAATTGTAGTTCCTGGGCCCGAAAATGCTGCTTCCGATGCGAACCATCGTACTTCCTTCTTCTACTGCAATCCGGTAATCGTCGGACATTCCCATCGATATTTCACGGAATTTTTCATCTTCTTTGAAAAAGTCGTTTTTCAGACAGTCAAACAGATGCTTCAGGCTTGAAAATTCCCGGTGTACCTGTTCCTTGTTATCGGTAAACGTGGCCATTCCCATTACTCCTGCAATCTGTATATATGCCATGTTTTTAAACTCTTCCGAACTCAGAAGTTCCCGGGCTTCCTCAAGATCCAATCCGAATTTTGTTTCTTCTTCAGCAATATGAAACTGCAACAGGCACGGAATTATCCGATTTTCCTTTTTTGCATCTTTTTCAATTACTTCCAGAAGTTTTAACGAGTCGACCGAATGAATGAGGGTAACGAAAGGCACGATGTATTTGACCTTGTTGGTTTGCAAATGCCCGATAAAATGCCACTGAATATCCCTCGGAAGTGTTTCGTACTTTTGTACCAGATCCTGAACTTTGTTTTCGCCAAACATCCGCTGACCGGCACGATATGCCTCCATAATGTCTTCGTTAGGCTTGGTTTTCGATACCGCAACCAGTTTCACACCTGCCGGTAAACCGGCTACTATCTCCTTGATTTTTTCTGAAATTCCCATAGTAAACAGTTGAGTTACAAAACTACAAAAGCAGCTTAAACCGACGAAATAAACTATTCATTTTTTATAACGAAACGTCTTCGTTTTTTTATCTGTTGCCGCCTGGTGAATGATGGGGAATTTCTGTTTATGAATATCCGGTCGATTACCTGAATGATTTACAAAATAGCTTCACAATAAACTGATTTTCAGATGAAAATAATATTCTTTTTGACACTGTGAATTTTTTTGAAAGTCATGCCCGGGATTACGTTCAGCATTTTTCGCTTAATTCGAGCCAGCGCATTTCCTTTTCATCAAGGATGTCCGAAATTTCGGCAAACCGTTGCGACCGGCTTATCAGTTCATCATTCGATAAGTTACCTGAATCCATGGCCGCTTCAATTTCTTTTTTCTCCTTTTCAAGTTCTGAAATTTCGGTTTCCAGCTGTTCGAATTCACGTTTTTCTTTGAAACTGAGTTTGGGCGGACGGTCCTTTGGTCTCTCTTTCCAGTCAGCACGTACCGGTTTTTCGGTTACCTTTTCTTTTTGTTCGTTATCAATCTGACTGTTTCGGTAAATGGTATAGCTTCCGGGGAAATCTTTAATTTTTCCGTTCCCTTCAAAAACAAAAAGGTGATCAACAATTTTATCCATGAAGTAGCGGTCGTGCGAAACAATAATTACCGAACCGTTAAAACTGACGAGGTATTCTTCCAGAACATTCAGGGTTATGATATCCAGATCGTTCGTGGGCTCATCCAGGATCAGGAAATTCGGGTTCTGCATGAGTATGGTACAAAGGTATAAACGCCGTTTTTCGCCGCCGCTTAATTTTTCAATCAGATTATACTGAGCCTCCGGCGGAAAAAGGAAATGGGTTAGTAACTGCGATGCCGTAAAACTTTTCCCGTTGTCGAAATTCACCACATCGGCAATTTTTTTTACCACGTCAATTACCTTGTCGTTCGGGTTAAAGCCGATGCCTTCCTGCCGGTAATATCCGATGCGGATTGTCTGGCCGACTTCGATCGTTCCCTTATCGGGTTGCAAAAGGCCGGTCAGCAAATTCAGAAAAGTTGTTTTCCCGGTGCCGTTTTTCCCGATAATTCCTATTTTTTCGAAGCGTGAAAATTTATAACTGAAGTTTTCAATCAGTTTTAAGTCGCCGAAACTTTTACTGATGTTCTCAATATCAATAATTTTTTTCCCGGTTCGTGCCGACTGAAAGCCCAGTTCCAGATCTTTGGACGAAAGGTTCACCGAAGCTGTTGTTTTCAGCTTTTCGACCTGTTCGAGCCGGTACCTGGCCTTATGACCACGGGCCTGGGGCATCCGTCGTGCCCAATCCAGTTCGGTGCGGAGCAGGTTTTTGGCTTTGTCGATTCCGGCCTGGAGCATTTCCATCCGTTCGGCACGTTTCTCCAGAAAATAGGAATAATTGCCTTTGTAGCGGTATATCGAACTGGCGTCCATTTCCAGGATTTCGTCGCACACACGGTCGAGAAAATACCGGTCGTGGGTAACCATGAACAAAGTGCTGTTGGTCTTTTCAAGGTAATTTTCCAGCCATTCAATCATGTCCAGATCAAGATGATTCGTCGGTTCGTCGAGCAGTAAAATATCCGGTTCGTTAATCAGCACGTTTGCCAGTGCAATACGTTTCTGCTGGCCTCCGGACAATTCGTCTATTTTTTGATCGTAATCGGTGATGTGGAACTGGGTAAGTATCTGTTTCACTTTTACTTCAGCATCCCATGCGTGGTATTTATCCATTAATTCGGAATACTTTGCAATAGCCTCTTTGTTGTTATGCACAATGGCTTCCTCGAAATTGCTGATTATCTGGAGACTTTCGTTATTTGACCGGAACACCTCACTGAAGACAGTACTGTCGGGAGGCCAGCTCTGATCCTGTTTCAGGTAACCGATTTTCAGCCCTGATGTTAGTGTGATTTTTCCCGTATCCGGTGTATCGTTACCAGCCAGAATTTCCATGAGGGTTGACTTTCCAAGCCCGTTTTTGGCAATTAAAGCAACTTTTTGCTTCTGAAAAACGGTAAACGAAATGTTTTCGAACATCACCTGGTCGCCAAAGCGTTTCGACAGATTTTCGGCCTGTAAATACGGAATCATTGCAAAATTTTTGGCAAAAGTAACAATATTCGGCAGAAAGCTGAATCCGGAAAGTTGCTGATTTATGATTGCCTATCCATTATAGTGCACTGGCCGGGCACAAGAAAGATTTTCATTCCTTCCGCCGAACCATGTGTCAGTCTTCCATTATACGGTTTTTTCAATATAGAAACCGGATGCAGCATTTTGCCTGTTTTTGAAATTTCAGAGTTTTAAGCGTCCTCGTGAAAAAGTGGGAGCGAAACATAAAAGTCGGTTCCCTGTCCTTCTTTACTGGTGAACCAGATGCGCCCGTTATTCCGGGCAACAAATTCTTTACACACCAGTAATCCAAGGCCCGAACTCTTTTCGCCCATTGTTCCGGATTGCTGTTTTTTATCGGTTATATCGAAAATATTTTTTTGCATATTTTCGGGAATCCCGATCCCGTTGTCCGAAATTTTCACCACCGCATCATTGTTCTCTGGAAAATAACTGATGCAAATAGATCCCCCCGGTTTTGTGAACTTTACGGCATTGTTTACCAGATTTCTGAAAATAGTTTTTACTGATATGCTATCTGCAAATACGTGAATATTATCGGGTATCTGCATTTCAATACTGATATTTTTTTGGGCAAGACTTTCTTCGAATACGGAAACTGATTCCTCTGCAATTGTCTTCAGGTTCAGATCACTATGGTTGAATTTTATTCTTCCGGTCTGACTGCTGGCCCAGTTTAAAAGATTATCGGTAAGCTGAAGTACCTGCGTGTTTCGCTGCCCTAACTTCTCGGTCAGTTCTTCAACCATATCGAAATTTTTTTTATTGAGTGCTATTTTCAATAAAATGTTGATGTTCGAAATGGAGGCCAAAGGACTTCTCAAATCGTGGGCAATAATACTGAACAATTTATTTTGAGTGTTTATCGCTACTTCCAGTTGTTTGTTCTGATCCTGTATCTGCTGCTTCTGCGATTCAATCCACCGGTTTTTGGCAGTTAGCATGTTGTTCGTTTTTCTGACATACTGAAAAGAAACAACTAAGATGCCAATCAAAGCAATAAGTATTACCATACCGATAAACATAAAAATCTGCCTGTTTTGCTGGGCTTCTGTCTCTTTCTCAAGGAGTGCTATCTGGTTGTTTTTCTTTTCTGTTTCATATTTTTTTTCAAGTTCATGCATTTTTTCAGAGCTTTCCATTTTATAAATACTATCCTTGAAAGCAAGTTCATAAGACAAACATGCATTTTCGTTTTCGAATAAATCAAAGCGTTTAGGTTCTTTTGTTCTCCAGCGTTTAAAATTTATCCCGAGATTATGATAGTTAGCCGATTGTAATCGAATGTTATCCAGCTGTTTTGCAATATTTAACGATTGTATGTAATATTTTTCCGCATTGGCATAGTCCCCCTTTTTCGACTGGATACTTCCCATTGTCCGCAGTAGCATTTCGAGCGTTGATTTTTGGTCTGTTTTTTCAAAATAGTGAATCGCTTTTGTGATGTATTTTTCAGCTTCGTCCAATTTATTTTGTTTGAAAAGCACGTTTCCAATGTTTTGGTATACCAATATAATATGTATCGAGTCGCTGGTTTGCTTTGCATATTTCATTGCCTGATTAAAATAATTGAACGCTTTTTCAAACCTTTTTTGCTCATAATACACACTTGCAATATTGTTTATTATACGAAACCGGTCGAAGCTGGATAGAGTGTCAGGAAACTCAGCCAGCATCGAATTAAAAATGTTTACTGCCGTTTTGTAATCCTGCATCTTGCGATATAAAATTCCTTTTGAATTCAGAACATCAATCAGTAATTCGTTAAAATGATTAGCTCTTGCAATTTTTTCAGCCACAATATAATGGGAAATCGCCTGCTCATAATTTTCGGTGGCTCCGTAACATGATCCCAGCCGTTTATGGCTGTCAGCCAGCCATTCCGGGTCACCGTCATTTCTGGCAATTTTCATCGTTTTATTTGCATAATTCATGGCAGAATCCAGAATGCCAAGCTGAAGGTATGCAAACGAAATTTCATAATTCGAAATGAAAAGTCCCCAGTCAAACTTTATTTTTTCCGATTGTTCCAGCAAATTATATCCTTCAGCCAAAAGACTGTCGTAATTGGTTTTGTTCAATTCGTTAAAACACTTCAGATCTTTTCTAAACTGAAGTGTATCAATTACATTGTTTTTGAAGTAAATTTTACGGCCGGACGACGGAATGGAGCAGACAGACTGAAATATCCCGCAACTCAAAACAATGTTGATTATAAGGTATTTCAGAAAAATATTCATTCTCAGACGATTTGAACTATAGCCGGTAAAAATAGAAAAATATCTAACTTCTTTATTCCGGAAATAATGTTTAATTAAGAAAATGTGTTTTCTGAACAGACGAATAAATTCATATACTTGCCAGGTCCGCAGCAAAGTGTATTTTTATAAATGTTTTTGCGAAAGATGATATGGAGAAAAAGGAATTATATGAAAAAGTGATTGCCTGGTTTCAGAAAGAAATGCCGGTTGCCGAAACAGAGCTGGAATACAACAACCCATTTGAACTGCTGGTGGCTGTAATTCTTTCGGCCCAGTGTACCGACAAACGGGTAAACCAGATTACACCTGCATTGCTGAAACGTTTCCCGACAGCCGGGAAAATGGCAGAAGCCGAGCCTGCCGAAGTTTACGATTACATAAAATCGTGTTCATATCCGAACAACAAATCAAAGCATCTGGTTGGAATGGCCAGAATGCTGACAGAAGATTTTGGCGGACAGGTTCCGGATGATATTGACGAACTTCAGAAACTGCCGGGCGTTGGACGAAAAACGGCAAACGTAATTGCTTCGGTGGTATACAATAAGCCGGCAATGGCCGTTGATACGCATGTTTTCAGGGTTGCAGCCCGAATTGGGTTGACAACCAACGCAAAAAACCCGCTGGAGACAGAAAAACAGTTAATGAAATATTTTCCTGAAGAATTAGTTCCGCTGGGGCATCACTGGCTTATTTTGCATGGCCGGTATGTTTGTCTGGCCCGAAACCCGAAATGCAGTAAGTGCGGACTCAGTAACTTATGTTCGTATTACTTACATAAAAAAACAGATTGACATGTTCCTGTTTTTTTTATGTGCTTATGTTTTTAGGAAAAAAAACAGGATACAAACGAAGTTTTATTATTTTTGTGCGGTTTTAAAATAAAATGGTCCCATAGTTCAATGGATAGAATTTCAGATTCCGGTTCTGACGATCCGGGTTCGAATCCCAGTGGGATCACTTTAAGAGACAACAAAAAACACTAAAAGCGCTTAAATCAAATGTTTAGGCGCTTTTTTATTTTCGGAAAAATGTCAAAAAATGCACCAAATCGCATAGTAAACGAGACTATATCGAGACCTGTTGCCGAAAGAACAAACAGGTACCGGTATTCGACTTAGTTTTCTGATTATCAATTCATTTTGAGTTATTTTGTTTCGTTTTGATGCTAGGAAATGAAACCTAAACGCATTAGTTTTAAGCATGGAAGCGAGACCTTTTTCTTAACATAAATGAGTTGGATCATGAGAATTATTGTAAATTTTTCTTTGAAAAGGTCAAAATCCCGTGCCGGCGGGAAGTGCCCGGTTTATATCCGGTGTACCATGAATAATCAACGTTTCGAGTTATCAACCGGAATTTGTATTCCCCCGGAAATATGGGATGAAGATCGTCAACAGGTCTCCGGGAAAACAGAAGAATCCGGGATCCTCAATAACCGGTTGGATAAAATCAACACGCATGTTCAGGATATTTACAACCAGTTAGAATCGAAAGGAAAGCCTTTCTCTGTTATGAATGTGAAAAACAAATTACTGGGGGTGAGTGATGAAAAGGGGGTACTGGAAATTCTGGATAGTATTATTAAAGGCATAGAGGCCCGGCTTGGAAATGATTATTCGAAAGGTACCTTGAAACATTACCAAACGACCAGTGAACGGTTAAAAGAATTTTTAAAAAGACAGTATGGTAAAAATGATTTTTCAATATCGATAGTTGATTACAATTTTATCAATTCGTGGGATATTTACCTGAAAACGAAATACCGGCTGAAACCGAATACCGTTTTAAACTACCATAAACATTTGAAAAAGGCATTAAATACCGCTCTTGCCATGAATCTGATTACGCACAATCCTTACAGTTCATTTAAAGTTACGCGAAATGAGACTCACCGGGATTATCTGACTATGCAGGAATTGGAACAAATTCAGAACATGGAAATCAAGACAGTCCGTTTGAAAGTAGTACGCGATATATTTGTCTTTGCCTGTTACACCGGGTTGGGATATGCCGAACTGAAAAAACTTAGCCGGAGTCACATTCATACAGGAGACGATGGCGAAGAATGGATTATTATTGACCGGACTAAAACAGATATCCGTTGCAGAATACCCTTATTGCCCCAGGCTAAATTCATATTGCGGAAATATGAAGACTTCCCTGAGAATTGTAACACTGGAAAGTTACTTCCTGTACGCTCAGACCAAAAAATGAATGAATACCTGAAAGAACTTGCCGGAATTTGCGGAATCAATAAGAATCTTTCGATGCATTGCGCAAGGCATAGTAATTATTCTTTCCAGCTGAAAATGAGCAAATTACAAAAATAAAATTCTTGACAGGTAACGATTTAGAAACGAGCGAGTCTCTGTTTTTTTCGTCATTTTTCACAATGCACACAAAGAACGACATTTCGATTGCAAAGGTACGAAAAAGCTTTCTAATTCTACTCACATATAACTGCGTTGTAAATAAGAGCACAGACTTTCATTTTACCATAAAATAATATGGTAGATCAGTGCAGCCTATTTTAACGCCCCTCTTTTCCGTAATTTCCCCAAAACATCCCTATCTTTGCAGTTGTAGAATAAGAACAATAACGGATATTTTATCCGTTTGATATATAGACATAACGTTCGCTGAACGTCTCATCGTAGAAAACTGGTAATTTTCAAATTTTGCGAGGCGACAGTTGTGATGTTCATGCTATGCTTCGGTATAGCGTGGAATTACCTGTTTCGCAAAATGGGCATACCAGTGCCTCTACGGTGGATCAGTGTATATTCCACGCTTTTTTTGCGTGTTGTTACTCTAACAGCGAATTTAAGAGAGAGTTAGTAACACGTAAAAATAGAAAACATGAAAAAAATTATTCTCTACATCGCTGCTTCGCTCGACCAGCGCATTGCAGAACCAGACGGCGGACTGGACTGGCTTGCTGGATTTCCGAACCCTGAAAAGACTGACTACGGCTACAAAGACCTGTTGGCTTCGGTCGATATGGTTATTATGGGTGGTAAAACTTACCGCGAGTTGCTAAATATGGATGTTATTTGGCCTTACCCGAATCAGCACACTTACGTCGTGTCGTACCATGAATGGAGCGCAAAAGAAAATGTCAGTTTTATTACGGAGAACATCATTAAAACGATTTCTGAATTACGCAATCAGAAAGGTAAGGATATTTGGCTGGTTGGAGGAGGCGAGTTAGTTTCTATGCTGCTGGCTGCCGATTTGGTGGATGAAATACGGATAACTTATTTTCCCGTTATTCTGGGTAAGGGGGTCCCACTGTTTCCAGAACAACCCCAAAAATCAAAATGGATGCTGAGTAAAAGTAAATTATATAAAAACGAAGTATTTAGCGTTATTTACCGGAAAATAACACATAGCACTATCACTTAGATTTGCTTTTTTGTTGTATATTACACAATACTTGCACCTTGCACTAAATTTACATAAAGATATTTTATCCATGTCTGTTCCATTGAGAATACCTAAATTTCAGGCATCCGCTTTCCAATGAATTGAAACCTCAATACTGAATTAATTCTATGTCCTGTATTTTTTTTGTGCATATAGTGAAGGACATTTTGAATGGACTTCACATGGATTCAGACCCCATAAAAGTTGCCACACTGCGCTGAAAAGTCTTCAAAATAATTTTAACGGTTCAAAATGACGAGTAAATGCGATAATCTTCCCTATCTATTCAAAACACCTTCTTCTAGCCTTGCGGAAAGGCTGATAGAAAGCAGATGTGAACTATGCGGGGAGCATGGCAAAGTGGTGATGCACCACGTCCGCAAACTATCCCTCTTAAAAGGGGAGAATGAGTGAGAACGTAAGATGCGTAAAATGCACAGAAAAACGGTAGTGGTATGCGAAAAATGTAATTCAAAAACACAAAGTGGAAACTGGTAAAATGCCGTTATAGGTGGAAAGCCGTATACATGGAAACGTGTAAGTACGGTTTGCGGGCAGGCTCTTGGAAACCTAGCACCGTAAGGTGGCAAGGCGCCGAGTGCCGAGCCCACGGATTGTGGATTCGAAGATTAGTAAGGATATGGAAAAGTTGACAATAAGCAATGCAGATTCAATTTAACTCGATTAGCTAATTTCATAAGTTAAATGGAACGCTGACCCTTAATGCCAGATTGTATCACGACTGAGACTATGTATATTCCCTGTTAGTTATTTTCTTAATTTTAAGCCGGGAAAATGAATTAAATTAACTACTAAAACTATCAAAGGTGGACATATTATCTGAAAATGATCTTAATAACATGTGGGAGAATTTCAGGTTGGATGGCAGCCAAGAAGCCCTTTCCCTGATTTATTACGAGCATTTTGATTTTCTGTACGATTTTGCTTTAAAATATACAACCGACAGAAACCTCATTGAAGACAGCATCCAAAATGTTTTTGGGTATCTTCTTAAAAAGCAAAAAAATCTAAATCCAGTTTCAAATCTTCGTTATTACTTGTTACAGGCCTTCAGAAGAGAGTTTTTTGATCAGATAAAAAAGCGAAAAAAAATTCATCTCTCTGCCGAAATTGCTGAAAGCCACGAACTGTTGTGCTACAATAAGATAGAGGAACAAATGGATAGCGAAGAACGAGATCGGGTGATCATGTTGGTGCAAAAAAGCATTGCCAGACTGGGGCCAAAACAACAGGAAATCATTTATCTGAGGTTCAACCAGGATTTGGAGTATGATGAGATCGCTAAAATGTTGTCTATTTCTGTTAATTCATGTTATCAGTCCGTTTATCGCTCTGTAAAATTTATCAAAGAAGACATTGAAAAAACACTTGGGGACAACCCCAATTTGTTGCTTTGGGTATATATCGGCCTGAAAAAAATCAAAAAAAATTAAATTTTCGTGTAGAGAAAATTTGCCGGACTCCCTCTTACAGGTATAAAACACTGGCAAATGGATTCAACAAAGAAGAAATACGAAAGTTTTGAGGTTGTCGATCTGGTGCTGAATGACGACTTTAAACGACTGGTGTCGGAAAAAGGGAATGTCTGTTTAAGTGGGTTTATCGAAAATTCGGAAGGCTATGAGCAAAATATTCGCATCGCCTCCAAAATCGTACTCGGCCTGGTTCAAAAAAAGGAATCCCAGTCACTCGACTTAAAATACAGGCTCTGGAGACAAATTCAAAATAATCGTCGCAGGCAAAAGAACTTTGCGATTTTTCGTTATGCTGCAGTGCTCATTTTATGTTTGTCCCTTGGAGGAGGAGTCTTTTATTGGGTCAAACAGCCTCTCCGCATCATTGAACTGGCCGAATCCACTCCGATGGAATACGGACAATTTAAGTTAATCCTGCCCGATGGTAAAACTGTTTTTCTGACAGGTAGCAATCCAACGGTTAAATCAACAGATAAGGGAAAAACATTACTGGTCAATGACAGCATACAGATCAATCAGTCTTCCGAAGGTTTCAACCAGATAATTGTTCCTTATGGCCATAGAGGTACTGTGCTTTTGGCCGATGGTACACAGGTCAGCCTGAACTCGGGTTCAAGATTGGTTTATCCGCCTCAATTCGCCGAAAGCAAGCGCGAGGTTTATCTTGAAGGGGAAGGTTTTTTCAGGGTGAAGAAAAATGAGGATAAGCCATTCTGTGTTCAAACCAACAGGTTTGAAGTGCGGGTGCTGGGAACAACCTTTAACGTACAAGCCTACGAAAACGAAAATCTTTACAACACCGTGTTGGTGGAAGGGAAAGTAAACCTGAAATTAAACCGGGGGCTTTTATCCAAATCGGTCGGGTTACTTCCGAACCAGGTAGCAAGCCTAACTGAAAATCGTGATCAGGTCAGGGTTGAATCAGTCAGTAATACCAGTAACTACACCTCTTGGGTTAATGGTTATCTTGAATTTAAAAACGGGGATTTAGAATCATTACTGAAAAGGATCTCCATGCATTACAATATCCGGATCAACCTAATAGGTGGTATAAACCAGTTAACAATTAACGGGAAACTTGATTTAACGGACAACCCTGAAACGATTATTGCCGGTGTTGCTGAAATAGCCAAAATGAAATACAAAAAGAAAGGAGAACACAACTATATATTGTATAAATAGGAAAAAATAACCGGCTGACGTTGGAAGCATCAACCGGTTTTTGAATCATGCCTGATGGCATAATAATTAATTTAAAAAACAATCAAATTTATGAAAAAAATTATGAATTATGCTTTTTCTGTTCATTGGAAAAGGCTAAAAGTACTGTTTTTAATTATGAGACTTTTTTCTCTGCTCATGCTCGTGGGGACTCTGACAGTATCAGCAAAGTCCTGGTCGCAACAAACGAAGATTGATCTGCAAAAGCAGAACGTTTCGGTTAGCGATATTTTGTTGTCAATTGAAAGCAACAGCCGCTACTTGTTTATTTATGATGCAAAAGTGATTAATTCACTGGACAACAAGTCGATAGATGTGAAAGGAAAAAATATTGAAGAAGTTCTGGATCAGTTGTTCAAAGGCACAAATGTGGCTTATCGGATCAACGACAGGCAGGTTTTTCTTTACGAGAAAGAAACTTTGCCTATAGATACCAATACACCTCAGGGACAAGTAAATGTGAAAGGACGTGTTACTGATGCTGCCGGGCAACCACTTCCAGGGGTAACCGTAGTGCTAAAAGGAACCTCAAACGGAACAATTACCAACGAGGAGGGAAAATTCTCCCTGACGAATGTTCCTGCTGATGCCACACTGATTTTTTCGTTTGTAGGGATGAAAACCCAGGAAATCAAAATTGGAGAAAGGGTTATTGTCAATGTAAAAATGGAACAGGAATTAGTTGGAATTGATGAAGTTATAGCTATTGGATTTGGAAAACAGTCACGGGAAGTCTTAACCACATCTATTACCAAAATTGATAACAAAGTGTTTGAAAATGTTCCATACACAAATGTCGCATCGGCTCTGCAAGGTACCTTATCGGGAGTCAGGGTTCAAACTACTTCGGGTATGCCGGGATCAACTCCCCGGGTAATTATCCGTGGAGGTACTTCAATTAACAGTCCTGATGGAGCAACTCCTTTATATATTGTAGACGGGATTATTTTGACGGATATCAGTCATATCAGCCAGGATGATATTGAATCTATTCAGGTTTTAAAGGATGCTGCTTCCACTTCTATATACGGAGCCCGCGCTTCCAACGGGGTGATAATTATCATCACTAAGTCAGGAAAATCAGGTAAGGTCAGAATTAATTATAACTATGATCTGACCATATCAAATAATGTAAATTATTATAAACTACTTAGTGCCAGAGATCATATTACCTACCAAAGGATGGGGTTGTACAATACAGGGACCCGCACGAATAAATCATCAGTACTTGCTTTACTGTCAGGTGCAAACAGTGCCGGGACGGGCAATGACCTGACTAATAATACAGCTTTTACTACTCAATACCTTACCGCCGACAATGAATATAAACTTAATGAGGGATGGCAGAGCATGACTGATCCCCTTGATCCAAGTAAGACAATTATTTTTGATGAATTTGATTTTCAAAGAAACCTGTTCAGAACAGGGATTACCAACAAGCACTCAATCAGCGCTTCAGGAGGAACAGATAAAGCGACGTTTAGTGTCGGAGCAGGATATTATGACGCAAATGGTATAGTAATTACCACAAGCAATCAGATGTTCAATGCACATGTAAACGGAAATCTTGTAATAAATGACAAATTATCTGTTTCCGGATCTGCAATGTATTCCAACACCAAAAGCAAAGATCCCACCGATGAATCTACCTTCGGAAGATCAATTGGACTTTCTTCAACTGCCAAATATAAATTTGAAGATGGTACGTTAGCTCCCGGTGCAAGCAATTCACTCGGGAATACGGAATATTTACTGAAAACATATGATATAAATGATATTTATGATGATTTATCGATCAGCCTGGGATGTGAATGGAAAATATTACCGGGATTATCTTTTGATCCTCAGATATCTATTTATCAGACCACCAGCTATGAGCGAAAATTTCAAAAAGCATACTGGAACGGGCCTAAGTCGTATGTAACTACCCGCAATGCCTGGGGGTATTCTTCCAGATACCTGCAAAAGCAAGCCGATGCTGTTTTTACTTATAACAAGTCACTGTTTAATAAACACAATTTTGAAGCAAAGGCAGGTTTCTCTTATTTCAGAACTTTTACGGCAAGTGTTTCTGCGAACGGAAACGGAGCAGCAAATGATCTGATCCCTACATTGAATGCCTCGGCAACACCCGCCTCAGTATCCGGTTCTGAATCTGAACAGTTGATTTACGGATATTTTGGAAGAATTAATTATGACTACCAACAAAAATATCTTTTTTCAATAAACGCCAGGTACGATGGAGCATCTAATCTGGGAGACGATTATAAATGGGGATTATTCCCTGGTATTTCAGCCGGATGGAATTTGCATAAAGAAACGTTCTGGAGCAGTATCTTCCCTAATAACAATTTAAAATTGAAATTACGGGCAAGTTATGGGGTAAATGGGAATATATCAGGACTTGGCAAATATACAGCACAGGGAACGTATGCTTCAGGTACTCAATACGGAGGAAATGCCACAATTCAAAACACGATTATGGCCAATAACAAACTTAAGTGGGAGCAGTCCAATACACTTGATTTCGGAACTGACTTAGGCCTATTCAACAGCAGAGTAAATATTATATTTGATATATACCGGAGAAATACCCACAATTTACTGGCGAGTCTGGCCCTGCCCTATTCCACCGGTTTTACAAGTACAACCACCAATATGGGAAGTCTTGAAAACAAAGGAATTGAATTTGAATTAAACGCAAAAATACTGCCTGACACAAACCCTTTCCAATGGGATTTTTCATTCAATATTGCGACTGTAAAAAATAAAATACTAAAGCTTCCATACAACGGAGCAGAAAAAAACAGGGTCGGAGGAACGTATGTATATGATGTAAAATCAGGTGAATATGCCTGGAAGGGGGGCTTACAGGAAGGCGGTAAAATGGGAGATTATTACATTTACAAAATGCTGGGGGTTTATTCTACCGATGAGGAAGCCGCTTCTGCACCGATTGATGCACTGACTACACTTTCCGACAAGAAATGCTATGGAGGAGACATTAATCTGGCCGATCTGGACGGAGATGGCAAAATCACTACGGTTGATCAGGTCTATGTAGGGAATCAGTATCCTAATATCACCGGAGGTTTCTCTAATACTTTTAGTTTCAAAAATCTGAGCTTTCTTGTACGTGCTGATTTTTCATTGGGACATACAATATACAATTACATAAGAGCCACAATGATAGGCCAGATCCAGGGAGATAATGGATTATCTGCTGATCTCCTCCATTCCTGGCAACAACAAGGCGATGTCACCAACATACCGAAATTTTATTATGCTGATCAAATGGTTGCCAATAAGATTTACCGGGGTGGATCAGGAAACAGCATGTTTTATGAAAAGGGAGATTATCTGGCAATCAGGGAAGTTACCCTGTCTTATCATTTTCCGGAAATGCTTCTGCAGAAAGTTCATTTACATGGATTAAGCGTCAACCTGACTGGAAATAACCTGCATTATTTTACCGGTTATAAAGGTTTAAATCCGGAATATGGCGGTAAAGATAATGGCCGGTATCCCATTCCAAGAAACATAATTCTGGGAGTTAATGTTACTCTTTAATTGTGTTTTAATCAACAAATTTCTAATGATATTAAAATGAAATTAATTCAGACAATCATGAAAAATTCATATAAGATATTAATCCTGCTCGCAGTGATTCTTTCTTTTTCTTATTCTTGTACTGAAGATCTTAAATTGGATCCTATCAGCCAAATTTCTGCAGCCTCTTATTGGAAAACCCCGGAAGATGCGACGGGTGCTTTGTATGGGATGTACTCCTACTTCCGTGTTACCACCGAAGACCAGTATATGTGGGGCGAAATGAGAAGTTATACTCTCGGACCCAGTAGCGGCGGAGAACGTGCAAAACATTCTCCATTGTGGTACAATACATTAAATGCTTCATCCGTTTTAACTTCATGGCTTGGTCTGTATACCGTAGTACATACGGCAAATTTACTGATTAAATATACCCCGAATATTTCATTCCCGAGTGAGAGTAAAAAGAACAATATCCTGGCCCAGGCATATGCTATGAGAGCTTATTGTTATTTTATTATGGTAAGGACTTGGGGAGGTGTTCCTCTGGTAGATACTCCGACTGAAGGATATTCAGAAGAAAATCAAAGAGCCAGAGCTACAGATGAAGAGATATTTACTTTTATTAAAACTGATTTGGAAAAGGCACTTGAATTATTCCCGGACAATTCTTTTGAATCGGGACGATTTACCTGGTCAAAACCGGCAGTTTATGCCATGAAAGGAGATGTCTATTTATGGACAGGTAAAAAGTTGGACGGAGGACAAAACGACTTTACAACCGCGCTGAATGCATTGAATGAAGTCGATAAAAGCAACGTAGCTTTGTTAGATAATTTTGCCGGTATTTTTGACTATGATAACAAAGGCAATAATGAGATACTTTTCGCTGTCAGATATAAATATCTTGAGTCAGAAGAAGAAGCTCCCTATTATGATATCTTTATACATCCGCAAATGATGCCAAATTCCAGTAATCTGGATGATTCAACGAAAAATGTTCTTACCGGTGGCAGAGGAAACAGCCAGGCTTCCGTAATGGCGCAGGTACGTAGTCAGTTCAGCTCAATGGATCAACGGAAAAATTCAACCTTCAAAGAAGTATGGGTATATAACGGGGGATACCCATCAAATGACAAAACCTATTTCTGTACTATTAATACCAAATTTCACGGTACATTTATTTCGGGGCAGCGATATTGGTACGACGATTATGTAATTTACCGCTACGGACAGGTTCTTTTAATGAGAGCAGAAGCTAAGAATGCCTTGGAGCAAGATCCCTCAATTGAAATGAATAAAATAAGAAAACGTGCTTACGGAGATCATTATTCCGATTTTGCCTTCGTGAATAGTACAAAGGAAACAAATGATGAGGCAATACTGCATGAAATACTTTTGGAAACAGCTTTGGAAGGTCACTACTGGTGGGATTTAGTCAGATTTGACAAGGCTTTTGAATTGGTGCCAACGCTTCAGGATAAAATTGGAAAAGATTATTTATTGTTGTTCCCAATTTCAGAAGCAACCTTAAGTATAGAACCGAAAGTTACACAAAATCCTGGTTACTAAGATTTCCATATTTCAGTTTTATTCTCTGTTTGTTTGGGATTATACAATATTGTATAATCCCAAACAAACAGATTAACATTGATGTATACACCTCTACCTGTTATATACATCAAAATACGCGGTAAAATACTTTTCCCCGGTTACATTTATAAATTATGATGAAAACATTTATCGGCTTATTTTTAATCTTCTTTCTAACAAGCTTATATTCAGACGTCAACAAAGAATTGGTACTGCGACTGGAAGCGGGCCCCGACAATCCCCGGAATAGTGAAGGCGATTTTATTACATTAAAAGACGGTTCTGTATTATTTATCTACAGTCATTATACCGGATCTTCGGGAGATGATGACGGCAACGCTTATCTTGCAGGACGATATTCGAAGGACAACGGGAAAACATGGACACAAAAAGATGAAATTATTGTGCCCCAGGAAGGGAAAAAGAATGTTATGTCGGTTTCGTTGTTACGAATGCAGAATGATGAAATTGCTTTATTCTACCTCGTTAAAAATTCTTTTTCAGACTGCATTCCCTATTTGCGTATTTCGACAGATGAAGCTAAAACATGGAGCAGGCCGATAAAATGTATAACAGACAGAAAAGAATACTTCGTCCTTAATAACAATCGGGTAATTCAACTTAAAAACGGCCGGCTTATAATGCCTGTTGCTTTACATTATTGCCCGGGAGGCGTTTTTGACAATTCAGCATCGCTGAATGGGAAAATTTACTGTTATTTCTCCGATGATAATGGCCGCACCTGGGCTTGCAGCAGCGAAGTTCCCAAACCTGAAGGGGTTATTACGCAGGAACCCGGGGTTGTTGAACTGAAGAATGGGGACATTTTATTGTTTATGCGGACATATTCAGGAGTGCAGTATATTTCTTATTCAAAAGACAAAGGGGAAATATGGAGTTTATCCGTACCCGGCAATATTAAATCGCCCTGTTCACCTGCTTCAATAGCTAGGATACCTTCTTCAGGTGACTTGTTACTTGTTTGGAATAATAATGGAAAGAATCAGTTCCGCACTCCCTATAACATCGCTGTTTCCAAAAATGAGGGGAAAAGCTGGGAACATGTGAAAGCAATTGAAAATGATCCTGATGGCTGGTATTGCTATACCGCAATTCATTTTACGGATAAATATGTATTGTTGTCTTATTGTGCGGGAAGTCGATCCAAAAAAACATTTTTGTCAGCGACAAATATTACCAGGTTGAACCTTGACTGGATTTATAAATAACCTGGTTTAAAGCGGGTGTACGACAAAATTCCGGTTTTTAAAAAGAAAGGTTATACTTTTGTAAATCAACAAAAAATACAAACAAGTATAACCTTTAACTCTAAAGAGTATGACAACAAAATTAGAAGAAATATTTGCGGTTTTGACAAATGGGGTAGAAGATTTATTGAAAAGTTGCAAAAAAGATAGCTCCAGCTACCAATTTGAATCTTCGTTTAACGATCTAATCCGGGAATTTGGGCAGTCGGTGTTTCAATCCATCGTTGGACCCATACCCAGATCAAAAAATGACCGCATCACGATTCTCACCAGCTTTGGCGATGTTTGTTTTCCCCAAAGTCACCCATTGGCAACTGCCCCAGGCGGGTTCAAAATCAGCCCTTACCTTCAGGAACATTTAAAAACCATGGAAAGAGGTTAAGCTTTTACGGATGTTTCCATCGTGCGACAGGGTTGAAGCAATTTCCAAAGGGCGAAATTATATCGGACGGTCTGCCTATATTACACATCTGGGTAAACACGAAGAGTTTTTTGATAAAGTCATAGAGGTACTTCCAACAAAAGTTCCGTTGGTGTTTCTTTGCGATGGGGCAAAGTGGATATGGAAATGGATAGAGGAATATTATCCCAACAGTACACAAATCCTTGACCTATATCATTGCAAAGAGCATCTGTATGCCTTTGCCAACATGTATTATGCAAAAGACAAACAACATGCAAAGCGATGGGTCGAATCTTGTATTGATCTTTTGATGGGTCAAAAGGTCAAAGCGTTTTTTGAGGTCATATCTGGGCTACCCTGCACTCAAAAAAAACTAGGAGAGGAGAAACAAAAATTGTATAATTATCTGAAAAACAATGAGACCCGCATCAATTATGGCCTTTTTAAGGAAAATGGGCTGCTTTGCGGATCAGGGGCAATAGAATCAGCAAACCGTGATGTCATACAGAAACGGATGAAGTTGTCCGGGCAACGATGGACCTTATCTGGAGCCCAACAAATGTTGAACCTCAGGGTTTGCTACAAAAGTGGGCAAACCAGTAGGCTACTCGAACTAATAACAAATAATAAAAATGCCGCATAACCCAATAAAGGGAATTTTGTCGTACACCCGTGAGGAGTACTTTGGAATGGAGATAAACTGGGAAGAAACTGGCATATATCGTATTTGTGAAAGGGGGTATATTGTTTTTAACAGTTTAAATCGACACCATGGAAACACACCAGCAAATCATTTCAGAACTGGAAAATGAGTTGCTAAAAACAAAAGAGGCTTCGGAGAAACTTTCGGAGCAATTGGAATATGCAATCGGCCACTGCAAAGTTGCACTGGACCGGATGCGTGAACTGGTAATCAGGAAAGGGCTAATGCAATAGTGAAAGATACAGTTACCTTGCATCGCGACCCTCACGTTGCTGCTACAGAAATAAGCAAAGCAAAAAAGAATGTTGAATCATTATACAAAAGCATCCTCAGGAGCGAGCTACCGAAAGCAGGGGTAATCAACAATTCACTATCTGGGACCACACCAGGAATAAAATTGCCAAAAGATGAGTTTACCCTTACAATCGCAGACACTACGTCCGATTCACAGGCAAAAGAATGTCCGGTGTGCAGGCATATCATCAGGCAGGCTTCCGATTTCTTTGCCCATTGGCAATACAAGATAAGTTCGGATGAAGAAGCCCGGAACGAGTTTGCTACAGAGCTGGGGTTTTGTCCCGTTCACACCTGGCAGTTATTCGCCATGTCATCACCACAAGGTGCATCAGTTGGGTTTGCCCGGCTTACCGAACATATTGCCCGTCGTTTGAAAGAATACAAAAAGCTTCCCGGGAAACCCATTAAGGAACTAATTCACGATTCCGCCAGTTGCAGGGTATGTAAAATGCTTCCCGGGATTGAAGAACAATACCTCACTCAGCTTTCCGGTTTATTGAACAAGACCGACGGTCTGAACCAATACCACCATTCTCAGGGTGTCTGTCTGCGTCATCTCGCTATGCTTTTGGATATAACCGCAACGGAAGAAATCCGTGAATTCCTTATCTCTCATGCTATTCTCCGTTTTGTGGAAGATGCTGAAGATATGCGAAGCTTTGCCCTAAAAGGTGACGCGCTTCGCCGTGCCTTACAAAACCGGAATGAACAGGATGCTTACAAAAGGGCCATTATACGAATGGTGGGTAGTCGTAATCTATACATGCCATGGAAAATTGATTAATCAAATCTATAACCAGACAATCACAGCCAAATTAATCATGGATAATTTTATATATATGTTAATAAAAATTTATGCCGAAAAACAATCATTTGAAGCAGAATTGAAACAAGCTGAAGAAGAAGATAAAATACTAAAGAAAGCAGAACGTTCCATTTATTGTTTAAGTGATAGTCTTATAAGGTTAAAAGAATACATCCGGGGCAATAAATTTGCGAATCAGAATGATGAAATATTGTTCTTCAAGGAAATAAAACCATCCATTTACAGTAAGCTGATTTACTTTATCAAGATTTTCAATATAGAATCCAAAAGACCTAATGGTAGTGATAAGTCTCAGAAAAAGTATTTGTTGAGTGAACTTAATAAGCTTGAATTATTCTTTTCCGAAAACTTTGAATTCTACCAGTATTACCGCAATAACATGACTTATCTCGACGACAAATATTTTGTCCGGGGTAAACCGAATGTTCAACGCCGGATATATAAAGAACTCAGTAGGGTGAGATTTGCACGAAAAAAAATACAATAGGGAACCGATATGCTTGAATATGTAGCCAAACTACGAAAGGAAACGGATGATGCTATCGACCGTATAGAATCATCGGACAGTAACATCCTGAAAAAATCGCTGGATGCCTCGCATGTACTGGCCAATGCTTTTGACCGATTGAAAAAGTTTACCCTTTCCTATAAGTTCCAAAACGAAGGGGAAGAAATCACTTTCTTCAAAGAGATAAAACCTAAATTCTGCTACCGGCTGATCTATTATCGAAAACTGTATAACATCGAGATTAATCGTCCTGTTGCGGCAATATGTACACAAAAGGAATACCTGCATGAAGAACTGGAAACAATCAACAAATACACCAATAAACGATTGGATTTTGTCCGTTATTACCGCTCCGGCTCCACGCACCTGGATTCCCTTTATTTTTTGCGCGGCAGGGTGGACACCGAACAATACCTGGAAACATTCTACTATGAACTCGACCCGAATTTCTCGACCAACTGCGATTTCAAAGTGGCCAAAATCATGGCCAACGATATGCTTTCCGCTTACCTGATGCAGGAAATAGAGCTGTTGAATGACAATGGAGTGAAATTCGGCTCGTTCAACTTTCCCGCTACAAAGAAAACATGGATGGGAAGCAAAGCCGAATTACAGGAACAAATCTATTCGTGGGATAGTGCCGGTTCGTTCGGCGACGTACCACTTACACAACTTTACGATTATATCCAGAATGTATTCAATATCCAGTTGGACGGCAATCTTTCACGGGTTTTCGGTGATTTGAAAATACGCAATGTTCCCACACCATTTCTTGATAAATTGAAAAATGCCCTGTTGAAGCGTATGGGCAGAAAATAACTAATACCGGGGTCGGTATTTATCCTTAAACACCCTATTTTGACCTGAATTAACATCAAAATGGGGTGTTTTGTGTTATAATTTCCCTGACACCGACTGTTTCCCCGATTTTCCACTCCATTTTTAGGCGAAAAGATTCTTGTAAATTACTGTAAATAATCTATCTGCAAATATCTTCAAAAAAGTCATACCGACCTCGTTATCAGTCATTCATAAACATATGATCTTTGTTTTGTCAATAAAAATCAGCGGCAATGGGTATGAATGACGATTTGAAAGACTGGATGCAAATAGGATTTGAACGTGTTATGGCACACCTCGACCGGATAGAGCGGCATTTGGAAAAAATGGCAATAAAAGAAAAGTTGTTGGAGGGCGAACGGCTGCTGGATAACCAGGACGTTTGCCAACTGCTTAACGTCAGCAAACGGACGCTCCAGCGTTACCGCTCGTCGGGCGAATTACCCTATCAAATGATCTATCACAAAACTTTTTACAAGGAGAGTAATGTGGAAGCCTTTATTAAATCCAATTTCCAAAAAGGGGAAAAAACGGAGGGTGATGCCCCCGAAGATACAGGGAGCGATCCCGAAGGCATGGATGTTCCGTAATTGTGATTTTATCTTTGCTCATACATTTTATACGGAAGCCCGCATCGTCGTGATGACAGGCGCGGGCTTTGCTTTAAGGAAGAATCTATTAGTTATTTGGGTTTTGATCCGTACTTTTGCAAGAGGTTATAAAGAGCAGCAAACGGGGATTCAGTTATTGTTAATTAGGGTCTGCTGAGAAATAGTCATCTCTATGAAATTAAGATATTTATGACGATATTCGTTGGAATAAGTGCAAGGAAATATGAAAAAGGCATTCAAAAAGCGTGCACCATCACCATCGTATATTAG
>Ga0183096_1000390_pt1 | contig 63063 bp, 43 predicted proteins | sample Biomet5_FD_127791 | JGI IMG/M metagenome (GOLD analysis project Ga0183096, IMG submission 127791) | Microbial communities from bioreactor (seeded with sewage sludge) at LBNL, California, USA - Biofuel metagenome 5 (version 2) (version 3) | ecosystem: Engineered > Bioreactor > Anaerobic >... | reverse complement strand
CGCCACGGCGCAAAAATGGGAGAAGGGATTTTTCAACTACGAAGCAATGGGCTTTGGCCCTGTCTGCCGGGACCTGGAGGCACTGTTCCTGAACCTCGAAAAAGCCATGGCGGCGGATGGGGTCATGCCTCCCCTCTATGCCGCACGGGTGGACAAGACGTTTGCCTTCCGCGACAGGAACTGCTGCCAGAGAATCTACGCGGCGATCAGTCAGCCCTCTTCGGGTGGGGCGCAGAACACGGAAGAAATCGTACGTGAGGCGCGGGCTGGGGTTGGTACCCGGCGGTAACGCAGCGGCATGAAGACACCGAGCTTTTGGGCGACGTCACGCGTGTTGTGTGCTTGAAGGGGTCTTTTGGACGCGCGGCCCGGCGGCCTTGGCCGTGCCGGCCAAGCCCGTGATCATGGGATTTTGGGAAAAATCCGTGGGTGCCACGTCGGTACGCACCAGCTCGGTGAAAAACGGATGCAGCTCTTTGGTCAGCTGCGCGCGCATTTCCCCAGCCATGGGAGCCCGGCGCAGCCACAGGCCGATCATCTGGGCCAGGGCCGCATTCCAGCCGCCCAGGGCCTCGATGCGTACGTCCTCGAACCCCGCCTCGACCAGCAGCCGTTGCAAGGCATAGGGCGTATAGCGATAGTGGTCGTGGGGCGCGTCATGGATGGGCCACAAAAACGGCGTGGTGAAAAAGAGGTTGCCGCCGGGGGTGAGCACGCGGCGGATTTCCGTGAGCACGGCCAGGGGCTCCGGGCAGTGTTCGAGCACTTCCGTGGCCATGGCGCAGTCCACGCTGGCATCGGCCAGGGGGATGGCGAGGCCGTCCCAGGTCAGATCCGGCCGCTGGCGCGCGGCATACTTGCCCGTGGCGAAATCCAGGCCCACATACCGGGTGATGGTGGGATTTTGGGCGAGAATATGCTCCCGGTAGGGCATCTGGCCGCAGCCGACGTCCAGCAGCGTGCCGCGGAACAGGGGAATGGCTTGATTGAGGCGATCCAGGATGCCTTTGCGCACAAGATACAGATCTGCGAATTCGGGCGAAAGCCGTGGAGTGAGGAAGGCCGCATCGCGGGGCGGTGCGGACGGGCCATCCAGATGTTTTTGGGGGATGCGCTTGTCTTCCCGGCTCATGCCATTTTCGCCCGTTTTTACAGGAGGGAGGCTGATCTCGTGCACGGCAGGGATTTGGATTTCTTTTGTTCGGACAGATTGTTGCAGAAGAGAATGCAGCAGGCTTGCCCACTTGTCCGCACAAATGTCTAGGGTATAGGCATTCTGGATCGTTTCACGCGCGCGGCAGGACAGTCTTTCCCAAAGCCCCGGTTCATTTTTCAAGCGTTGCACGGCAAGCAAAAAGCCAGCTCCGCGATCATCGAGGAGCAGGCCATTCTCGTTATGGCGAATCAGTTCGGTGGCGCCGCTTTCTGTCCGAGTGCACAGCGGCACCAAGCCGCAGGCCATTGCCTCCAGGAGTGCGATGGACATGCCTTCATAGTCCGAGAGCAACATGAATGCATGGTGTTTGGCAAAGGTCGGCAAAATTTGATCGAAGTTGAGAAGCCCGCCATAGGACATTGGCACACGTGCGGCAGAGCGTTGGATTTCCCGGATGGCCTTGCCGGATTCACGATCTTCTCCGTAAAAAGAGGCGTGCACACCGGGCGTGAGCTTCAACATTGCCTTGGTGGCAGCAAGAACATCGAAGATTCTCTTTTGTCGTTGGATAAGCCGCCCGGCATAGAGCAGCTTCAGTGTGTCGCTTGGTGGGGAGCAGGTGAAATCGGGGAGGGTGATTCCATACGGGCTGTGCACAATGGAAATGGACGGAGACGCCTTGGCCCGCGCGAGCGATGCAATATACTGCGAGACGCAAACAACCGCTGAAAGCTCGAACCCGTTTTGGCCTGAAACGAACGTCTCTATGAGTTCATGGTGAAAGGTGTCATCCGAGTGCAAGATGCCGATGGTTGGGATGCCCGCGGCCTTGACCCATTTGGCCGCATAATACGCCGGGACACTGAGGTTGGGAACAAAGGCATGGGGCGGATCCTGTTTGAGGATATGCAGTAGATCGACAAGGGTTTGTTCCACATATTTTCGTTGTGGTACCGTCGTGCAGGAAATCCCTTGCGCCTGCAAGTTTGCAACAACTTGACAAGGTCCGTCGGCGTTCATCAAAAAAATGACCTGCGGGGTGAAGCCGCGCCGGGCAAGGGAGGGGAGAATCCTCTGGAGCCAAATGTTGGGACCGTTTATCTGATTGGGCCCGTAGGCGACGAAGGTGACCCGCATGGTTTCCTCCTTGGCATGAACCCGTGGTGTCCTTGTGGATGTGTCTTCGATCGCTTCACGGGCCTCCTCTAGTATCCGAGCGCCTGCTGCATAAGAATGCTCTTCGGCAAAGTGCTTGGTCTCATGGAGTCGTTGCAGAAGCTCGGGACGCGTATGGGATTTGATTTCAAATCGTGGGAACTTCGGTGGAAATCCATTCAGGAACGAGCGCTTGTCCCAGGTCGGCAGCGCGGACAATGCACAAGCAAGATTGATCCACGAAATGAAATATTTGTGGTGCCAATCCGGACTAATCTGCAAGATGTCCTCGATGGTGATGGGGGAAAAGGGGATGTCGTAAAGGCCGTTAAGCGAAAGGGTTGATGCGCTTATCGCGGGGCATTCGATGTGCGCGATTTTCAGCATGGGCGCAATCAGCTCAATAGGCGCATACTGCAGGAGGCCGTCTTCCAGGCATGTGATAGTGAGCTTGGAAAATTCTTGTGTTTTCTTGAGCGTTGCAGCCAGGATTGCGGCTTGGTTGTTGCACTGCCGGGGATGCGGTTTGATGAAAATGTTCTCGATATTTGCGGAGTCAATCCATAACGATCTGTTTTTTATAATTTTTCTTACGAAATAGTTGATTTCTTCCGTCAGGGATTTCACCATCCCCGCTTCCGTCATGGGGGTGAGGGGAATGAGGAGGGCGTTCCCCTTGCCCGCACCAGGAACAGCAGGGAGGTGGTCTGCGGCAATACGGGAGAATGCGTGGGCAAGGGCAGTGACAACCGATTTGTCGATGATTTGGAGCGGCAGCTGGCGCAGATCGAAGCGTGTCTCGTGGAGGTCTTCCACGGGAACCCGTGGAAAGATTGCACTCAGCCGGTCAAAACGCCGCCATTTTTTATCGTCAAGAATATCTATGTTGCCGAAACCATCGCCAAAGCAGGTCGCTATGGCGGCGTCGCCGTATAATCTGAGGAGTATGTCGTTTCCAACCTGATAGTTTCTGCACGCATAGAGCGCGTCAAAGTGATGCAACCCAAAGGCGTCATGGATTTTTTTCTGAAATTCCTTGGCTAATGCCTCGCGTCGGTCAAAGTAGTCTTCTGAAAAATCACCGAGTTTGTAGTCTGGGATAACCGTTTGTGCTGTCCAGGAATGCATGGCGGCAAGCGTTTCTATCGAATTGATGAAATCAGCGCTCTGTTTTTGGGTCTTTGTCGTATGGATCACGAGATAGTCAGCGTATTTTTCTGGCGATGCCTGGAGTATCGCCAAAACGCGGAGCATTTGTGTCGAGTCTTGAACGCTAAACAGTCTTGTTTTCATGCTCGCCTGCTTCAGATTTCTGTCTGCGAATCGTTCCATGCTCTTTTAATGGGGATGTTCTGCCTTTGCCGTGGAAGAAGTCCTTGGCAACAGGCTGGAAAGCACAATTTTTGAAATTTGCCGATCCCCACGGGCCGTGGCCTTGCGCGCCGGCCTTGTCAAAGGCGCGCAAGCAAAGAGCTGTCGCCGTTGTTGCCGCCCTGCGCTGCGGCATCTTTTGCGGCGGCCACACAAGCCGCCGCTTTTCCTGCTCTTTCTCCGCTCAACCGTGACGATTCGTCTCCGTGTCCGCCAGGGCGAGCCCTGCCGCCACCCGGGCTCGGGCCTGGGCGAGATCTTCGGGGAGATCAATGTCCAGTCGCTCGGCCTCGGGGCCGTGGAAGGGGCGAGCGTCGTTCCCCCAGAAGTTGCCTTCCGCGCAAAACCTGGCGATGCCGGTGATGAGGTGCCCGCCGTCGTGCTTGAAGGCGGACGGCAGCAGTGGGCGCGGGGTCTCGTAGAACGCCGGGAAGAGCGGTTCCAGCCGGCCCTGGCGCACGGTGAGGGTCCACTGGGGCGGATAGGGGCACGGTTCCACGCTCACCAGGGCGCTGCCTTTTGCTTCGAGATAGCAGTGCCAGGCCCGGCGGAGGGTGGCCGCGGTGCGAAACGGGGCCGTGGGCGTGAGGAGGTACAGATCCGTGGCCCGGGTCCGGGCCGCCAGTTCGGGCAGAAGGGCCGTGCACACGTCCCGCAGGGTGACGTTGTCCCCGGCCAGGGCGGCCGGGCGGTGGACGGCCTCCGCGCCGTAGCGTTGGGCCACGGCCAGGATCTCCTCGTCCTCGGACGAGACCACCACGGCGGCGAACAAGCCGGAGGCAAGGGCCGGGGCAATGGTCCAGGCGAGCAGTGGCTTGTCGCCCAGGAGGGCGACATTCTTGCGCGGCACGCGTTTGGAGCCGCCGCGGGCCGGGATAAGGCACAGGGGCACCCGGGGGGAGTCGGACGGGCGCATCAAAAATCGTCCCAGCACAGCAGGGTATTGGCCGGGAGGTCTCGTTTGGCCGCCCGGCCGAGAAACAATTCGGCGTGGCGCATGGGAATGCCCGTGCCCGGGCGCTTGGCGTCCAGATTGTCCCAGGAATAGAGCGCACCCTGGGCGATGGGAGCGCGGGTGGCCAGGCTGCGATAGTAGTGGGTGGCGTCGGAGAGATCGGCCTGGGAGGGGAAAATGCCGGCCTGCCCGAGGGAGCGCTCGGCCGTGCGGATGCGCTCCAGCCAGGGGCGGCATTCCGCCGGCTCCAGACAGAGCACATGATGATGCCCGGCGGAGTTGCGCGCCAACGTGATGCGTTTTTCCAGGGCATTGGCTCCCAGGGCCACGGCCATCACATCCAGGTCCGCGTCCCGGCCCGGGGCGGAAAAGCCGGTCGGCAGCCCCAGGCCCTCCTTGAGGAACCGGATGGCCCGCATATGCATCTCCTCGGGCCGCGAGGTGTGAAAATTGTGCAGGGCCAGCAGGTCCGAATTGCCATGCTCCTGGCACAGACGCACAAATCGGGCCACCTCTTCCAAGGTGGCCGGGCCCAGGTCAAAGATGATCGGTTTGCCCGTGCGGGCCAGGCGGATGACGAGCTGGTCGAAGGTCACATCCCAGGCGCCCACCTTGAAGGCCGGCACGCCGCAGTCCAGGAGCATGTCCACCCCGGCGGGGTAGTCGATGGTGGAGAAGAACAGAATGCCGGCCTCGGCGGCCGTGCGGGCCAGTTCGTGCCACTGCTCGGGGGTGAAGACCAAGCTCTTGAACATCTCGTACATGTTCTCTTCGGCCTCGCCCGTCAGGGTCCGGTAGCGGTAGACGAGCGTCCGGTCCGAGAGCTGTTCCGGGTCGATGGTCTGGAATTTCACGGCGTCAAAGCCGGCCTCGGCGGCCACATGGATGAGGGCCTTGGCGGTCTCCACATTGCCGTTGGCGGTGGTGCCGACCTCGGCAATGCAGAACACGGGGTGGCCATCGCCGATGCGCGTTCCCCCGATGTCGAGGCAGGGGGCTGGATTCTGGAACATGCGTCACTCCTTGGAAAGGGAAGCGTTTTGCCCGCTCCGGATGATTCCCGGCGTCTCCGGGCCCTGGTTGAAAAGCATGTCCACGACGGACAAGGCAGGGACAAACCCCTTGAAGCATTGAGTATACGGCTGAGGTGCGTAGTCGTGAAACAGGACGGTGATGTCCCGTGCGGCAAAGGCGTCAAGCTCCAAATAGGCCCGGCCGAACGGGCCGGACAAGTACGTGGTCGCGCCCACGGCCACGCACAAATCCACGATGAGCTGACTTTTGCTGCTGGTAACTGGGAGTGTTGACGACGACACGCTTGGGGTCTCAATGCCGAGTACCGCTTTCAATGCATTTGTTATAGGCGTGATGCTTTGGAGGAGTGAATCAGTCTGCGACAGCAATAACGGTTCCAACCACTGTCTCTGTTCCGTGTAGTGCGGAGCCTTGGCGTAAAATTGATCCAGTGTGCGCAGATGCTTGCGTCGCCAGTCTGCGTTCTCTGCCGTTTGCAACGCGTTGATCATCCGGCTTGGAGACGCGGCCTTCAGGGGGATTGTCAGCCAGGAAAAGCCCTGTGGCGTTCGAATCCTGTTGCGATTGGTAAATTTTGTTTTACTGTTGCAATCAATCGCCACGTTGTCCAGCACGATATGCAAATCGCTGGACATGATGCGATGGAAATAACCGGGCCACGGCAGGTAGGCCGGTTGCATGATGGAGACAATCATGCGTGCGGCTCGCGATACAGATACATGGTGAAGTCTCCGGGATGGTAGTCATGGCGCAGGACCAGGCGTGGGGTGAGGGCGCGGCAACACGCCAGCACGGCCTGCGGATCGGCATAAAATTCCTGGGGGTCTTGCCGGGGACTCCAGGCGCTCAGGGAATTGAAGGCAAGGCCACGGCGGCAGAGGGCAAAGAGCTTGGCGACCGTATCTTGCAGATAGGCCAGCGGCTGCGTCTGGCGCAGGTAGAACAGCCCACTGGCGAAGACGTAGTCAAAAGATTGTTGCGGAAACAACGCGCTGGTCAGGGCGTCTCCCTGGTGAACGGCGATGTCGGGGAATCGGAGCGATGCCTGGGCCACCATGGCCGGGGTGATGTCCAGGCCGACGTAGTGGTGGGGCGTTCCCTGGGCCAGCAGCCAGGCGTGGAGGTCTGCCAACCCGCAGCCCACGTCCAGAATGGCGCGGTGGGCGAGATCGCCGACGCCGGCCAGCACGGAAAAGCGGGTTTCTTGCGAATGCCGGCTCCCCCAGTCCAGCGACCTGGCCGAGGCGCCATGCGTGGCCAGCAGGCCGGAAAAGTGCGTGACGACGCGGGCGGTTTCCTGGTGTTCCTGTGGTGTGCTCATGCGGCATACTCCTTGGGGCGAGAGGAAAAAACCACGGGCCTGTCGGCACGCGTGCTGCGTCCGCAAAGCGGTTGCAGCGCCTCGTCACTTGATGGTGGAGGCCGCAACGGATCGTTTGCCGCCATACCGGTAATGGTGGACATGGCCCACGATTTTGACCAGAGCCATGCCCGCATACTCCGCCATTTTGCGCGAGGCAATGTTTTGCTCAAAAATTTCTGCGCGATACGCGCCAGGTCTTGTCTCCAAAAACTGTTTGAGCATGGCCTTGCCAAGGCCGCGACCTCTGTGGTCGGGATCCGTGGACCAGGCCAGTTCGGCAACGTCTTGCCGGGAGTCGATGCGCAGCATTCCTACCGGCGTCCCGTCCAGTTGGACGATAAACTGTTCCCGCTTGGGGTCAGCCAGCAGTTCCTCAAGCCACCGGCAGTGCGCATCATACTGCAGCAGCTCGGAATGGTGGCTGTTGAGGCGATCCAGCTCGTCGTTGCGCCAGCGGAAGAGGCGTTCCGCGTCCGCGAAGGTCACTGTGCGAAACGTGAGAGGCATGCCGTCTTCCTACAGTGCTTGCGCGCCAATATCCTGACGTGCGTCCGAATCTTGCCGCGCATCGTCTACCGCTTGCGGGCGATGACCCGCCACTCCGCATGGATCTCTTCGGCCGGACCGTCCGGGTCCCCTTCCTGGAGATGCCGACAGGACAGCACCTCGAAGTCGTCGCCCAGCACGTCCAGCACATCGCGCTTGGAGTAAAAACAGATTTGCCCGCATCCGACCAGGGTTCCGGCGTTGATGTGCATCACAAGCCCCTGGCCGGCCGGCTCGCCAGACAGGCGGCTGCCATGCATGGCACTGTAGGGGTTGAAAAACAACAGTCCCCCGGGTTTGAGAACACGACCCAACTCCTTGATAGCCTGGCGGGCCAGGACCTGGTCCACGCACGTCAAAGACACGCGATCCACCGCCAGGTCAAACTGCTGGTCCGGGAGCGGCAGCTTGGTAAAGTTGCCCACATGCAGGGACACGGGCAGGGATGCCGCGGCCAGGCGCGCCCTGGCCACGGCGATGGCGCTGGGGCTGGCGTCGATGCCCGTGGCCTGGAAGCCTTCCCGGGCCATGAACCACAGGTTGGAGCCGGTGCCGCAGCCCACTTCCAGGATGGAAACCTCCTGGTGGGGGCGGTCCCGGGGCGCGTGGCGAAACACGAAACTGACGACGCAGTCCCAGGGGTACCGCTGGAGGTGGCCGGCGCTATACTTTTGTTCCCAGATGGGGTCGGCGGCGGGATGCCGTGTCATCGCAAGTCCTCTCTCGTAAAAAGGTGCCCCTGGGCCACGGGCCCAGCCAAGCGCGCGCCAACAATCCAGTCCATGGCCGCCGGAGGCAGACCGGTGCCTGGCCGCAGGCAGGCCACATCCTCGCGCCGCAAGACATGCCCTGCGGGCAAAGCCGTTCGCGCCGCGCACGACAAGCGATACGCCACACGGCCTGCCGCCTCGCAGGCGGTCGGCCCAAGCGCGGAATGCCCAAGGGCTGCTTCCAGGTCCCGCACCGCGCCCACCAGCGTGCGCATTTCGTCGGGAGTGGCGGAAAACCAATGATCCGGCCCAGGCAGATGGCGCGCCAGGGTGAAGTGTTTTTCCACCATGCAGGCCCCCAGCGCCACGGCTCCCAGGGCGGCGGCAATCCCCGCCGTGTGGTCGCTGAAGCCGACCGGGCACTCGAAGGCGGCCGCCAGTGCCGGAATTTTGCGCAGGTGCACTTCCTCCGGCGGCGTGGGGTAGGAGGAGGTGCAGTGCAGCAGCACCAACGCTTCCCCGCCGGCCCCGTGGAAGGCTTGGACCGCCGCATCCATTTCCGCCAGCGTGGCCATGCCGGTGGAAAGCACCGTGCACACACCGGAGCGCGCCATGGCGCGGATGAGCGGTAAATGCCCCAGATAGTCGGAGCCGTTCTTGAGGACCGGCACCGGCAGCTCCAACAGCGCATCCAGGGTTTCCTGGCTGGTGGGCGTGCTGAAAAAGACGACGCCGTTGTCTTTGCAACACCGGTCCAGGCGGACAAGATCTTCTTGGCGCAACTCACAACGCTTGAACAGGTCATATTGCGGTTCTGCAACCACCTGCCCGTTTGATGTATAGGTCAAGCGTAATGAGCGGTCGGTTATGAAGTCCTCTGTGCGGTAATTCTGAAATTTTACAGCATCGACACCAGCCCTGGCGGCTTCCCGGATCATGCGTTCGGCAAGGTCCATATCGCCATTGTGGTTGATGCCAATTTCTGCGGCAATAAAACAAGGGCTTCCGCGACCAATGCGAAAGTCATCGGCGGTCTTTGCGCCCATGGCTCCATTCCTTCATTGCGGCAACAATTCTATCCGCCCCTTTCCCGTCGACAACGTGACTCCCTGCTTCAAGCATGCGCTGGCGCAACGTCGCATCTGTCAACAGCTGCCGAAGGGACGCTCGTGTGGGCTCCCGAAGCAGCCCTGGGGCCGTCCCGAGGTGCAACGCGGCCTGGGCGTTGGCGAGGGTTGCGGCAACACGCGCCTGATTGTCCGCCAGCACCACCAGCCCGGTTGGCACCCTGGCGTACAGCAGTTCCCAGGCAGAGCCGCCTGCGGCCGAGACCGCGGCGTGGGCCCAGGCCAGCAGGGGCGCCATGTTTTCCACGGCCCGCAGCACTTCGCATGGGTAGGGCTGCGTCGCGGCAAGGCGGGTCAGCTCCTCGTACCGGGCACAGGCAAATCCTGCCACGATGCGGACATGCAAGTTTTCGACCAGCGGGCCGGCCAGGATCTCCAAGCACTCCAACAAGACTTGTGAGGCCTCTCCCCCGCCCATGGTCACCAACAAATTACTGCCCGGGGCGGCCGCCTGGGCGATGGGGCGTGGCGGCAACGCCAGAAATTCTTCACGCAACAGGACATACGCGCTCCCCAGCAAGGCGCGCAGGAACGGGGGGCCGTGGTACGACAACTCCGGTGCGTAACTGTTGGGATTGACAACGAGAGGGGCGGGAAAATACGGCCGGTCCGCCAGGTCGTCCACCACGCAGGTGGCGATGCCGGCTTCCGCCAGCGCCGCCATGTACGGGACGTCGAAATGGTATCCATCAAGCACAAGCCAGGGCGTCCCCGTGTCCCCGTGAACCAAGGGCTGCAGCACGGCGCGTGTGGTGTCCAAATCGCGCGGGTCCGGCCACCTTGCCGGAAGGGGGTGATAGGTCACACCCAGGCGCTGGAGCCTGGCGTGCAATTTGGGCTCCAAGGCATGCGAAAGCAGGACCACGTGGCCACCGTGTCGCATCCAGGCGCAGGCGATGGCCAGGCAGCGCATCACGTGGCCGGCCCCCATCTCCGCCCCGGCGTCGACGCGCATGTGCAGGATGGTATGCATCGCAAAAGGCTCGTGGGGATGCCGGCTAGAGCCGCACACTGCGCAGGAGCATGAAGGCCTCGGCGCAATGCATGCCGGCCTGATACCCCCGCCGTGCCGCCAGGGCGCGAATCGCCTGGGCCGAACGCGGATGCGGCGCCGGCTGCTGCTCCGTGACATAGGCTTCCAAGGCTTTGATTTTACAGTCCAGCTGCTCGGCCACATCCACGAAAACGGTGGGAACAAACGGCACAAACCCCGGCGAGGCCGCGTACTCGGTGCTGGAGAGCACTTCAAAGGCCAGCACATCCAAGGAACCTGCGCCCGGCAAGGGCCGGAAAGCGGTCATGACGGCCCGATGCGTCAGGACATGATCGATGTTCAAGTCTCCGGGATGGTGTGTCAGTACCAGCGTCGGGCGGACCTGCGCCTTTATTTCCTCCACGCGTTTGGCCAGGGCCAACAGGGGAACCGTGTCAAAGCGGTTGTCCGGAAATCCGCCAAAAAAGGGCGGCTGGGCACCCAGAAGGGACGCCGCCTGGGCGGCTTGCTGCTGCAGACGCGTGACCGCCGCCTCCATGGTGCTGCCCGCAGGCGGACACGCGCGTGCGGTGGCCCCCTCCCCCAAAAGCAGCACGGAGACCGTTGCGCCACGCCGCGCCAGCCGCGCACAGAACGCGCCGCAGCCCAGCACCTCATCGTCTGGATGCGCTGCCACAATCAAAACTCGTTGGTGAGAAAGCATCCGCTCTCCTTCTGTTGGCGCGGGAGTCTCCCGGGGCGGGCGTTACGCCGCGCCGCGCTTTCGCAAGAGAAAAGAGGTGATGTCGTCTTGCGGGAACGCGGGGTCCCGGTGGTAAACGAACCCGTAATCCACCAATTCCAAATCCGGGTAGGTGTCCAGCATCTCGCCGGCAAAATCGCGTTTGAACAAGCGCCCCGAATGACCGCGATACGTCACTTCTACGGGGCTTGGATTGTAGTATTCGGCAATAAGGATATATTTATGGCTGGAAGAGTATATTTTCTCGTATGCTTTTTGAAGCAATTCCTGGGCAATGTGGATAAGAACACCTTTAACAAAGGCCAGTTCCCATGTGCGATTCACGTCGAAGTCGAGAAATGATTTACAATAAACAGGCACATCCGGCATGCTGGATTGGAGCGTTTCGGCGGCCTTCGCATTGATTTCAACCGCAGCGAGTTCGATTCCTGGAAAGAGGACTTGAAGCGCGTGCAGATTCAATCCAACATTGGCCCCAAATTCGATGGCCGACGGGATTGCTTGCGCACGCGCAAGCGCCCTGCTGAAAAAAGCGAGGCATGACGCCTTGTGAAGAGCCGTCTGATTCCTGTCGGAGTAGCTGTCGCCAAAGGCTCCTTTCCAGAATTCTTCTTGCTCCGTTGGTGTTCTTTCCTGGCGTTGCATACCGTCCCTCGGGGTTGATTGATGAAGATGAAACGCATGTGGGTGGCGCGAGAGCCGGTGCGCGTCGGCGGCAGGTTATGCCGGCACGCCTTCGCGCAGCGCGTCCACTACGGAAGCCACATCCGCTTCGGTCATGCCCGCATGCATGGGCAAGCTGAGTATTTCTTCAAAGGCAGCCTCGCATACCGGGCACTGCGGCAGGCAATCGTGAAAGTGCTGCTGATAGTACGGATGCCGATAGACCGGAATGTAGTGCACGTTTGCCAGAATCCTTCGCTTTCGCAGCGCCTGGAATACGGCGTCACGCCCTGGTGTCCGCTCTTTGTTCACACGAACAACATAGAGATGCCAGGCGTGTGTCGCGTCCGGGGCCAGCTCCAGGGGGGTAATGCCCGGCAGCGTACGCAGGGCGGCCGTGTAGCACGCGGCCAAGTGCGTGCGGTGTCGCAGCCACTGTGGCAGCTTGGTCAGTTGGCTCAGACCCAGTGCGCACTGGATATCCGTAATACGATAATTGTGCCCCAAAGAAACCATCTCATAGCGCCAGGTCCCCTGTTTGGCCCGACGCATGGGATCTGTATCGATCCCATGATTCCGCATTCTCCGCATGCGCTCCGCAAGATCGGCATCTTCAGTGAGTGCCATACCGCCTTCCCCGGTCGTGATATGCTTGACCGGATGGAAGCTCAGGCACGTGATGTCCGCCAGGGAACCCACCGCGCGATCTTGCCAGCGCCCTCCCAGCGCGTGGCAAGCATCGGCCACGAGAAAGAGACCATGCCGGGAGGCCACGGTGCGCAACGCACTGTAGTCGCAGGGCTGCCCGGCATAATCTACGGCGATGATGCCTTTTGTTTTTGGGGTAATGCACCTTTCCACGGCCTGGGGGTCGAGTAGCAGCGTTCCGGGTGCAATGTCTGCAAATACGGGAGTACCACCTTGGTAAAGTACAACATTGGCCGAGGCGCAAAACGTCATCGGTGAAACAATGACTTCATCACCCGGCGAGACACCCAGCGCCTGCATGGCACAGTGCAAGGCCGCCGTGCCGTTGCATACGGCTATGCCATGCGTTGCGCCACAGTATGACGCGACAGCTTGCTCAAACGCGCCGACATTTGGGCCGCCGGTCAACCAATCCGACCGCAGTACGGCATCGACAGCGGCAATGTCCGCGTCGTCAATTAGATGTCTGCCGTAGGGAAGATTCGTTTCACGCATGCTTTGAGCTGCTCCTCGTTCATCCACCAGGTATTCGTATTGGATTTATATTCAAAATCCTTGGGCACTCGCTTGCCATGTTTGGTGCTTATGATGGTATCCAGGTCGCGGAACATCGGATAGATGACGTAGTAATTGTCGTATTCCAACGTGTTGCGGGATTCTGCATCGGGAATCATCATTTCATGCAGTTTTTCGCCCGGGCGAATGCCCACCACCTGCAGTTCGCATCCCGGGCAAATGGCTTTTGCCAAGTCCACAATGCGCATGCTGGGAATTTTGGGGATGAAGACCTCGCCGCCTTCCATCATGGCCAAGCGGCTGAGGACAAATTTGACGCCATCCTGGATTTCCAGCCAAAATCTTGTCATCTCAGGGTCTGTAATAGGCAGCTGGCCCGTCTCCCGCAGCTTGAGAAACAAAGGAATGACACTGCCACGACTGCCCATGACGTTGCCGTAACGCACAATGGAGAAAATCGTTTGCGTGGTGGTGGCGTAGCTGTTTCCGGCGATGAAGAGCTTGTCGGAGCAAAGCTTGGTAGCGCCATACAGATTTACGGGGTTCACGGCCTTGTCGGTGCTCAGGGCAACACACTTTGAAACACCGCTGTCCAGGCACGCTTCGATGATGTTGGCAGCGCCATTGATGTTGGTCTTCACGGCTTCGTGCGGATTGTACTCAGCGGCAGGTACCTGCTTCAACGCTGCCGCATGCACGACAATATCCACCCCTCTGAAGGCTCGCCGCAGCCGATCCACATCCCGGACGTCGCCCAAAAAGTATCGCATGCACGGGTAGTTTTTCGGCGAGAAGACTTGAGCCATTTCAAACTGTTTCAGTTCGTCACGGCTGAAGACGATCAACCGCGCGGGTTTGTATTCCCGCAGTACAGTCTTGACGAATTCCATGCCAAAGGAGCCAGTGCCACCAGTCACGAGGATGCTTTTATCGTTTAACATAGGCTGATCACGTCATCCTTTCCGGCAACGCAGGCTCTGCCATTGCCAGCCGCGCGATTCGTTTTCGCATCTGTGGAATGCGTTCCGGGGCCTGCTGCGGCGCATGGCCTTCCGCAGCGTGGCCTTGCACAACATACCGCACTGACTTTGCATAAAACACGCCAATGGATACGCTGCAACACGGTGTCCGTACTGCGAGCGGCACTGTTGCAAAAAAATTCCGCACGGCCGCTTCCCCACACCGCCCAGGGTCTGTCTCTGGAAAATATCCAGGGCGTGTCAACCGTTATTCGCGCCAGGCCGTTATCGCCGCCACACGCGGGAACGGCACGCAAGTGCGGACCCGTTTGCCGGATCGAATGGAAATTGGTCTCAACTGTTTGACCGTATGAAACATACATGCAACCGCATTTCTTTTTTTGCAGCGAGCGCACACCTACGGCGCCTGATCCGACCCGTTGCCACCGGGAGGAACAAATCCCGCTGAACACGCCAACAAAGAGGGTGTAGCACCACACAGTGCTTGCAAACATACCCTGACGGATGCGGCCGCCGGGCACAGCAACTCCGCCGTTCAGACAATCCTGGCCGCCGTGGCCATCAAGCACTACGGAAGAGGGGAGTCCGTGCGTTCTGAAAGCGCGCGGTAGAGCGTCGAACGACCAATCCCGAGTTGCCTGGCCGCTTGGGTGGGCGTGAGGCCGGCATCGACGAGGGCATAGGCCGCCAGGAGCTTTTCGGGATCAAGGGCCGGCCGGCCGGGCAGGCGACCTCTTGCCGCGGCCACGACAAGACCATCCCGGGTGCGCTCGGCAATGAGCCGTCGTTCGAAGTGCGCGATGGCCCCGAAGACATGAAAGACCAGCTCGCCTGCGGCCGAAGACGTATCCAGCCGCTCTTCCAGGGACTGCAGGGCCACGCCGCGCGCCTTAAGCGTCTCCACCGTCTCCAGCAACTCGCGGAGCGATCGTCCCAGACGGTCCAGGCGCACCACGCAGAGCACATCGCCCTGGCGCGCATATTCGAGCAGCGCGGTCAGACCCGGCCGCTCGAACTTCCGCCCGCTGCTGACGTCCTCGAAAGTCCGCAAGGCGCCGGCCTCGTGCAGGCGACGGCGCTGCCCTTCCAGGTCCTGCTCGCCGGTTGAGACCCGCGCGTAGCCCAGGATCGCGTTCATGGGGTGTCTCCAAAAGGGACGTTAGTGGGACGAGGTACGCTTCGCGGCAAAACGGGCACGATTGCCGTCCCTAAAATACGTCTCGAAAACCCGGCGTGTCCATAAAAGAGTGGCACCTTTTGGGGACGCTCTCCGGAGACGGACCCTGTGGAAACCCGTAGCGGACGCTGCTTGCCACAGCGAGCCCTGTCCCCGGGGGGCGTGGTCGGGCTCGGCCACGGTGTCTGCCGACCTGGCGCAGAAAACGGCCGGGTCACGCCCGCCGGCCGAACAAAGCCCGAAAGGCCCGCGCCAGCCGATTCGACCGGCTCCGCTTGTGGGGGATGGGGAAGGGCTGGAACTGGAAGCGCTTTATATATTCGTCGACATAGATGGATACGTATTGCTCGTAGTCGACGTCCCGCTCGAATAAGTGGGCACTGGTTTCGGCGCCCCCCCAGTCGAGCTGATAGTAGCGCCGAATCGACGGGTGGACAGGCATCTGGTGGTTCTGGAACGGATCGTCGGGAGTGACGTCCAGGGGGGGAAGGCCGAGGTGGAGCAAGAGACCGTTCGTCAGATGGACAAAGAGAATGATGCTCGGATGGTTGATGAGATGGAAGAGTCGCCGTTGCCGGAAATTTTCCCGGACATAGGACGCGGCCGTAAAGATGGTTCCGGCCTCGGCCTGGCACAGGTAGTCCATCTGGTGTGCGAAATTGGCCTCGATATCCATGACGGACGGGATGTCGAGGTCGAGATATTCCCGTATGATCCTGGCCTTATCGCGGACGGTGACGATCATTTTGTTCAGCAGCAGGCAGGGCCAGGGAATAAGGGCCGTGGACGCGTAGGGGGCGAGCCAGATGGGATGGCGGAAATCGTAGGACGGCCAGTAAATGGTCGACGTCACGTAGGGAATACGCAAGGCCTCGGCCCCCGTGGGGAGCAGGCCGAGCAGGGCGTCGAAATCATAGCCCACGATGGGGTGGTAGACCAGCAGGTCGCAGGTCGGCAACTGGTGCCGGAGTTCCTCGGGGGAAGCGATCTGGCTCGTGCCGTCGATGACGGTGTAGTTCGGCACGAACGTACACGTGTAGCGCTCCCGGAAGGCCTCGGACTTGAGCAGGAGATAGCGGATCACTTCACCATGGCAGGTGAGGGACAGCACGAGATGTTTCACGCGAGACCTCTCTCGGATTCAGGAGAACAGGCGCAACCAGGGATGGCGCAGGGTCATGGCCGGATGCAGTTCGGGATAGGCGGCCTGGGATTCGGTGCGCAGCATGGAATCGGCGTGCACCCGGTAGCGGCACAGCACTTCCGGGACGAACAGGGCCTCCAGGCCGCGATCGATGCACGTGCACCAGAAATCGTAGTCTTCCCAGCCGTGCAGGGGCGCATAGCCGCCCACCTGCTCCCAGGTCGTGCGGCGGATGAGCGCCATGGCGTCCACATAGTTTCCGATTTCAAAGAAGCGCCGGTGCCAGAGGTCGGCGAGGCCCAGGCCGACCGCCGCGTCGAAATATTGGAGTTGCGAATAGGCGGCGGCCCGGCCGGAGACCCGCAGGGCCCGCGCCAGCTTGGCGATGGCGGTCGGGAACAGGGCGTTGTCGGCGTCGAGCACGAACACCGTCGCGGCCAGGGAACGGGTAAAGGCGGTGTTGCGGGTGGCGGCGAGACCCTCGTTTTGGACGTGGCGTACGAGGCGCGAACGGACGAACCGGGCGTGGTGGCGAGCAAGCCAGTGGGCGGCCTCCGCGAGCGATGCGTCCTTGTCCGAGGCGTCGTCCACGATGACGAGCTCGAGGTCCGCATGGGTTTGGGCGAGGACCGAATCCAGGCATTCCGGCAGGTAGCGGGCGTAATTGTACAGGCTCACGGCCACGGCGACGGTGGTTTCCGTCACCGGACCGTCGTGGAAGGCGATGTCGTCGGCGCGGGATTCAAGCATGGAGCACCCCGAGCTCGGCCAGAAATTGCAGGATGCGCCGGCCGGCCCGGTCGGGCGAAAACTGGTCGGAGAGGAGGTCCAGGCAGCGCCGGCGGCAGCTTTCGGCCTGGGCCCGGCCGTCCGGGGTGCGCAGCAGCCAGTCGATGAGCTGGGGCAGGTGGCCGGCATCCGCGCAAAAGTAATGGACCCCAGGCCGGAAATCCGGAACCGGAAAACACGATTCCGTGACCGCCACGGAGCCTGTTGCCATGGCTTGGCGCACCAGCCGGTGCCACTCGAAAAAGCCGAAGGCGTCGCGGTGTACGGACAGCGTGAGCTTGGCCCGGCCGCAGGCCAGCAGGGCGCAGGTGCACAGGTCGCCTTCGACGTTGCGGGGATGCACCGGTCCGCGTCCGCGCTTGCGCAAGTAGATCAGGGTGTCGTAGTCGGCGAACCGGGCGGCGTTGCGGGCGAAAAAACGGTCGCGCACCGGCGTGTCGCCGCCGAAAAAAACAAGATCCAGCGGTCGCTCGGCCAGGGGCGTGCGCGGGTCGATCCGGTCGTTCGGAAGCCACCAGGCCCCCGCGAGCAGGGGGTGGGACCGAAGCCCTGCCGGGACCGGAAAAGGGGCCGGACGCAGCCCGGGCAGGAGGGCCCGGCTTGGCATGACCTGTCCGAGCAGGGCCGCCGTATGCCAGGACATGTCCAGGGCCCCGCGTGCCGCCAGGGTCAGGGGGAGCGCCCGCCAGAACCAGGTCGTTTGCGGCTGTTCCGTGCCGTACAGGACGGCGTCGCGAAGCACCGCCGGCCGTGCCCAGGCCGGACCCCGCCCCAGGGCAAAGAATTCATGCGGGGCGACAAAAATGCAGGCTTTCGGCCGTCCCGCCAGGGAACAGCGTTCGTCGCCCCGGATGACCCGGGCCCCGGCTGCCGCCAGACTGGCCGCCAGATCGTCGGCGATCTCCGTCATGAAGCCGTTCCCGAGCGAACTGGCGTAGACGCCGACAACGGCGGACGGCGCCTGGATGTCCGGAGCCGGCCCCGTATCCGGGGGGACCTCCCGCAGCCGTTCCGCCAGGGCCTTGGCGAAAAAGACCGGCGTCGCCGTCGGCTGGGTCTGGTACATGCCCCGGTGGAGATAATGGAGGCGCGGCAGATAACTGGCCGCGCCGGGATGGCAGCGGCGGTATTCCCGGGGGGCGAACAAGGGAAAACGGGTCAGCCGGTGCCGGACGCGACCGAGCAGCCACCAGGCGGCCGGCGACAACGGATACGCCGGGAATCCGGCCGGACCAGCCGGCCGAAAGGCACGGGGCGGCAGGAGGGACGAATCTTCGGGCGGACGGATATCCTCGATCCGGCCTGGGGGATCGGCTGACGCCCTGTCCCGGGGCAGGGCGGGCGCGGGGCCCATGCGCGGTTGCATCGTCATCTCCTTGCGCCGGATCGCTCGCGCGACGCCGCCTCTAATCCTGATGCTCTTTGACTCCGGCATACAGCAGGCGGACGATGCCGTAGGCCAGCAGGCTGCACAGGAACACGAGCAGGATGTCGCGACCCCGACGGGGGAAAAGCGCCTCATCCGGCAGATTGGGGGAGACGATCGTGGTCAGGTAGAGTTGTTGGCGCTGGGCCTGGTCCCGGGCTTCCTGGAGCGAGGCCAGGGCGCTGGCCAGCCGTTTGTCGGTGTAGTCGCGGTTCAGGGTAAGGCGCTCGTATTCGGTCATCTTTTGGGTCATGGAGCCCCGGTCGCCTGAAATCTTGCCCATTCCCTTCTGGATTTCCGTTTCCAACTCATGGGCCTGCTTCTCCAGGGCCTGCCGGTAGGGGCTCTCGGCCGCGAAGCTCCGCACCTGGGCGAGCTGCCCCCGCACCGTGATAAGATCGCCTTGGAGTTTGGCCACCTGCTGTAACTGCAGGGTCGATTGCTGGGTGGGATCGAGGAGGGTCTGGCGATTGCGGTAGCCGGACAGGGCCAGGGAGGCGGCCTTGGCCGCTTCCTCGGCCTCCTTCGCCTCCAGGGTGGCGTGCAGGATCAGATCCTGGCGGGCCCGGTTGTTGAGCTGGTTGATGAGTCCCTCGCCGAGAAAGAGCAGGCCCTCGTTGATGTTTTGGGCCATCTCCGGCGAATAGGCCCTGACCTTCATGATGCAGATCGACGAGGCCGTGTCCACGTCGATGGTCACGATGTCTTTATAATAGTTGTAAAAATGCTCGAAGTTTTCGCTGTCGGAGTCGGGGTGGAAGCGACTGAAAAAATCGATTTTCGAGCTGGAGAAGGCCTTGCGCAAGTCGAGGCTGTTGTCCAAGGCCCGCAGGGCGTCCCGGGAGAGAATGAAATCCCGGACCGTGTACATGTCGTCGTGGGAGGAGGTGATGCCCGTGCTCTGGAGAAACTGGCCCAGAGAACTCAGATTCTTTTTTTCCGGCTGCCGGACCACGAACCGGGTTTCCGAAATAAAGATATCCGAGGCGATCAGACCGTAATAGATGACCGCGAGCAACGTCGGCAACGTCACGAGCAGATGGAGCATCCATTTTCGTTTGACAGAGGCCCACAACGCCCGAGGCCAGCCGGGGACGGTTTGTTGGGCCGGCGTGGAGAGGGATCGGATAAACTGCAACATGTTTTTCACTCCAGAACGCCGCCGCAAATGCGTGCGCTACGGCGACCGAGGCAGGGGTCAAGCCGCAAGAATAGCGGGTTTCATTCCGGCCGGCAATCGCCCCTTCCCGTCGTCGCGCGCCAACTCCGGGCCAAGACGACCGGTCGGGACGCGGTCTAGCGGGCGCGGCCGGTTCCCTTGGGCGCCGTGGCGTCATCCTCCTGCGGCAGCACGGAAAAGCCGAAATAGCGCCGCAAAATCGTATCGCCCAGCCGGGCCGGCAGCAGTCCGACGAGGGCCGCCCCGGCCGCCAGGGGCCAGGGGAACGCCACCCGGGCCGCCCCGCGTTCGATGCCCCGCCGGATGGCGGTGGCGGCCCGGTCCGCTTCCCACAGCCACGGCTTGGCCCCGACATAGCGTCGGCTCATGGGCGAATCCACGAAGCCGGGCGAGATCACGGTCACGGTCACCCCGTAGGGCGCCAACCAGCCGCGCAGGGCCTCGCCGTAGATACGGGCGGCCGCCTTGCTCGCGCTGTAGGACGGCGACGAGGGCGAGCCGTGCCAGCCGCCAAGGGAACTGACAATGCCGATGTGGCCGGCCAGCCGCGCTTGCATGCGTTCGGCCAGGGCGCTGGCCGTTTCCGCGACGGCCAGCGTGTTGACCGCGAATACCTGGCGTACGGCCTCGATCGGTTCGGGCGCGCCGTCCGGGCCGATGGCGTGCGACACCCCGGCGCAGGCGATGCCGGTGGTGACCGGACAGGTGGCATCCGTATCCAGGATCCAGGCCCGCAGCCGCGCGCCATCGCGCACGTCCAGGCATTCGGTGACCACGCGCGCGCCCAGGTTCCGGCAGGTCACGGCCAGGGCCGCGAGCCGGTCCGGATCGCGGCCGGTGAGGCTCAGACGGACGCCGGGCGCGGCATAGGCCGTGGCCAGGGCCTGGCCCAGGCCGCCGGTGGCGCCGGTCAACAGCAGATGGATCGGACGCGGCATGGCCTAGTCCTCCGTATCCGGCCGGACCGGACAGGTCATGAGGGCGTAGCCGCCGGCGAACGGGAAGCCCCGGTGCGGCGGCGCCGGGAAATGCGACACGGTGGCAAAGCCGTGGCGGACATAGAAGCGCACGGCCCGGACGTTTTCCAGCCAGACGTGCAGGCACAGGCCGGACAGGCCGGCCGCGGCGGCCGTCAGCCCGGCGCATTCGAGCAGGTCGCCGGCCAGACCCGTGCCCCGGGACGCGGCCTCCACCCACAGCGTGTTGATGTAATAGGTGTCCGGAACGGTGACCTCGAGCAGTCCGTGCAGGGCGGTCAATTTCTTGGCCGCGACCGTCCGGCGCAAAATGGCCGGAATGCCGTGGTCGGCGGCCGGATAGCCGAGCAAAAGACCGGCTACGGCCTCCCCGTTGCGGGCCAGCAGCACGTTTTTATGGCTCAGGGGATTGTCCGGCTCCATGATGATCGACGTGAGCAGCCGCTCGGCCGACAGCACGGCCGACAGACGGCCAAGCAGGTAATCCACCACCCCAGCCGAGGTCTCGCGCACGATGCGGGCGATGCTCTCGGCGTCGTCGGGTTCGGCCCAGTCCAGGGTCAGCACGAGGGCGCGTCCTCCTGCAGGTTGCCGGGCGGTTCCGCGATGTCGAGCCGCTTTAAAATGCCGCTGATGGCGGCGGCGATGCCGACGTCCGTGTAGAAATTGCCGGCCAGCAGGGCGTCGGCGTGCAGCACCCGGATAAAGGCCGTAAGCAGGGTCTCATCCACCGGCCTGGGCTCCCGCCAGAAGGTTTCCAGGGACATCTCGTTCGGGGTGACGGCCAGGCCGGGCATGGCGTACGGGGACCGGCCCAGGGAATAGACCGGCCGTCCGAGGGCCATGGCCTCCAGGCCGATGGTGCTGTTGACCAGCACCACCCCCCGGCAGGACGGATGGGCCATGATGGGCCGGCCGGGCCCGCCGTCGAGGTAGACGACGCGGTCGGCCACCCCGACCGCGCGGCTGAAATTGTCCAGATAACGGCGCAGGTCGATCAGCCCGTTGTCCAGGGGGTGGTTTTTGACCAGCAACCGGCACTCGGGCGGCGCGGCCGTCGCGAACGAGGCGAGCACCAGCATGATGGAGTCGAGCAGCCCGAAATGGGAATAGGACCGGATCTGCATGTCCGAATCGAGCTGGAGCGGGAACAGAAAAAACGGCACTTCGGCAGCCAGGAGCGCCTCCAGGCTCGCGGCGCTCCGGCGCAGGCGTCGCGTCCGGTTCAGGTAGCGGGGGATCCAGCCCGTCAGCTCCCGGCCGATGCAGTACGGCCGATGGGTGCGGTAGCGGGGAAACAGGCTCCACAGCAGCACGTTGCCCAGGTGGTGCTTGGCGGTGGCGTAGACCCGCGTGGGGAGGGCGTCCACGATGCGGTAGGAGGGGCCGGGCTGGGGCACGGCCTCCGCCCGGGCCCGGACCGCCTCGGGCGTTGCCGGCAGGGGCGAATTGGCGTTGACCCCGCCTTCCTCCATGGTGATGTAGCTGGGGCGCAGGTAGCCTTCCTCCAGGACGTGGACGGCAATGCCCCGGGTCTGGGCGAGGCAGATGGCGTCGTGGTGCAGGGGCCGCAAGTCGCCCTGCAAAACGAGGTCGGTCACCTGCCGGCGATCCATGAGCGCGGCCGCAAAGGCCGGCCAGTCCAGGCGCGGTCCTCGGTAGGACAGGGCGAACGGCCGGGGCCAGTGGAAGACGTCGCCGCCGCAGAAATTGACCTTGGTCACCTGCACGCCGCACGCGGCCAGGGCCAGGCCCAGCCGGCGCAGAAACGGGCTTTGGGGGCCCTGGAGAAAAAGGAACGACCGCCCGGCCGCCCCCGGCTGGACGGCGAACCGGGCGAATTTCCGTTCGGAACACTGGTCGCCGGTCCGCGTGTCCAGGCAGGCCGCGAACCGGGCGATCCCCCTGCCCACTTCCCGGATGGCCGCCGCCGCGCGAAGCGGCCGCGCCATCAGCGCCATTCCGACCCCGCTTCGGTCTCCCGCCGGTCGGCCAGTTCGGCCACCTCCCGGCGGACGCGGGGCAGCTCTTCGGCCACCAGATCGAGCGCCCGGCACACCTGCTCGCGGCTGTGGCGGCTGGACAGGAAAAAGCGCAGCCGGGCCGCCCGCTCCTCCACCACCGGAAAGATGATGGGCATGACATACACGCCGCGTGCGAAAAGCCGCGAGGCCAGCATGGCCGCCTCGATGGAGCTGCCGGTCATGATCGGGATGATGGCATGGCCGGCGGCCTTGCCGGTGTCGAGGCCGAGCTCGGCCGCGTAGGCCATGAAAGAGCGGCTCACGGCCGCCAGGGCGGCCACCCGTTCGGGCTCGCGCAGCATGAGGCGCAGGGCCGCCGTGGAGGCGGCGGCCAGGGGCGGCGACATGCCCACGCTGTAAAGGAAGCCCGGAGCCAGATACTTGAGGCTCTCGACCATGGGCGCCGGGCCGGCGATGTAGCCGCCGCAGCCGCAAAGGGCCTTGCTCAGGGTGCCCATCCAGATGTCCACGTCGGCCGGGTCCAGGCCGAAATGCTCGGCCACCCCGCGTCCGGTCGCCCCGAGCACGCCCACGGAATGGGCCTCGTCCACCATCAGGTGGCAGCGGTGGTGTTTTTTGATTTCGATCAGGCGCGGCAGGTCGGGCACGTCACCGTCCATGCTGAACAGCCCCTCGGTGACGATGAGCACCCGCTTGAACTGGTGGCGCTCGGCGGCCAGCAGCTTTTCCAGGGCGTCCAGGTCGTTGTGGGGAAAGCTCAAGCGCGTGGCTTCGCTGACCTGCCCGCCCTGGATGATGGAATTGTGGGCCAGGCTGTCGTGGATGACCAGATCGCGCTTTTTGAACAGCTGGTAGATGGTCCAGACGTTGGTGGCGTGGCCGCTGACGTAGGCCACGCAGTCCTCGGTGCCGTGGAGTTCGGCCAGGGCGCGTTCGAGTTCCCGGTGAGGAGGCCGTTCGCCGCTGGTGGGACGGCTGCCGCTGGCCGTGGTGCCGAAGCGCTCCATGGCCGCGCTGGCCGCGGCATTGATCTCGGGATGGCCGTTTAAGCCGAGATAATCGTAGGTCGAGAAATTGAGATAGGTCTTGCCGCCGATGGTGGCGGTATCCGTGGCCATGACGTCGTGGGGCAGGAAATAGAGGGTATCGATGCCCCATTCCCGGGCCACGGCCTTGTGGATCTGGATCTTTTTGACGTCGGCGAACTGGTCGAAGCCGTCGGGACCGGCCGGGACGGAGGGCTGAATACGCGCCGTCGCCGGCGGGGCGACGCGGCCGGCCAGTTTTTCCCGCATCCGGGCGATGAGATCGGACCGGTCCTTGGGGGACGGTGTCCTGCTGGTGCTGTCTGACATGGCTGGACCTTTGCCGTGGGCTTACGTTTTGGACGTGGGGGACCCGTCTTCCCCGAGCAGCCGGCGGACGGCGTCCTCGGACAGGGCGATGCCGTGCTGGCGGCGGAGGGTCTCGGCCACGGTTTGGGCCTCGCTGGCCCCGGCCGGGGCCGAGGGGTCGAGCTGATGGTAGAGCAGGCCGGCCAGACGGATGATCGTGGACGTTTTGTCCAGGTTCAAGGTCGAGATGTCAACGCCGAAGGTTTCCTCGGTGGCCAGCCCGAGTTCCACGTACATGAGGGAATCCATGCCGAGTTCGCCAAGGGGCTTGTCCAGGCGGATGCGGGAGACGGGCAGGCGCAGGATGTGGGCGAAGTGCTGGGCCAGGATGCCGGCCAGATGGGTGACGGCCTCGGTCTGGAGCATGCCGCGCAGGGTTTCCCGGATGTCGCCGGTCTCGGCGGCGCCGGTCTCGGCCCGGGTCTCGGCGCCCAGGTAGTCGTAAACCGGCGAGGCCACATAGGGCAGGCGGCTGATCTGGCGCAGGCGCATGCGGAATACATGCAAATTGGGCAGCCGGAACCGGGTGAAGATCTCCACGAAATCCATGACGTCGGAGGCGGTCAGGCCCACCGCTCCGGTCAGACGGCCCAGGGAGTCGAGCACCTCGGGCCGGGCGGCCAGCATGCCGACGTCCGTGACCGGGCCCCAGCCAAAGCTGGTCGCGGCCAATCCCAGGGAGCGGCGGTAGGCGGCCAGGGCCTCCAGGCCGGTGTTGGCGGCCACGTAGTTGGCCTGGCCGGGATTGCCGAGCACCGTGGTGGCCGAGGAAAAGAACACGAAGAAGTCCAGGGGCGTGCCCAGGGTGAGCCGGTGGAGGTTCCAGGCGGCCAGGAACTTGGCCCGGCAGACGGCCCGGTAATCGTCCGGGGTCAGGTTGGCGATGGTGGCGTCGCGCAGGATGCCGGCGCAGTGGACGATGCCGGCCAGGGGGGGCAGTCCGGCCAGGGCCGGGGCCAGCACGCCGGTCACGGCGTCCGGGTCGGACAGGTCGGCCGCGACCACGGTCACGGCCGCGCCCCGGGCTTCCAGATCGGCCACGACCGCCCGGGCTCCTTCCGAGGCCGCGCCCGAGCGCCCGACCAGGACCAGCCGGCGCGCCCCGAGTTTGACCAGTCGGCGGGCCACCACCCGGCCCAGGCCACCCAGGCCGCCGGTGACGAGATAGCTGGCCTGGGGCGACAGGGGCCCGAGTTCGGGCACGGGCGCGTCGAGCACGCTCAGGGGGCTGGCGTCGGGCACGACGACGAGTTTGCCCACGTGCCCCGAATGCTGCATCAGGCGCAGGGTCTCGGCCAGCTCGGACCGGGAATGGACGGCATGGGGCAGGGGGGTCAGGGCGCCGGTCGCGAAATGACCGAGCATCTCGGAAAACAACCGGCGGCACAGGGCCGGCTTTTCCTTGACCACCTCGTCCACGTCGATGGCGTAAAAGGTGATGTTGTGGCGCAAAAGCCGCATGCGCAGGGGCGAGTTGCCGTAGAAATCCACCTTGCCGAGTTCCAGGAACCGGCCCAGGGGGGCCAGGACGGCCAGGCTTTTTTGCAACGCCTCGCCGGCGATGGAATTGAGCACCACGTCCACGCCCCGGCCGTCGGTGTCGGCCAGGATGCTCTCGGCGAAGTCCAGGGACCGCGAATCGTACACGTGTTCCACGCCCAGCCGGGAAAGGAGCAGGCGCTTTTCGGGGGAACCGGCCGTGGCGAAGATCTCGGCCCCGAGCAGGCGGGCGATCTGGATGGCGGCTTGGCCCACGCCGCCGGCGGCGCCGTGGATGAGCAGGCGTTCCCCGGGTTCCAGCCGGGCCAGCCGGGTCAGGGCGTAATAGGCCGTGAAATGGGCCACCGGAATGGTGGCGCCGGCGGCGAAGGACAGCCCGTCGGGCAGGGGAAAGGCGGTTTCGGCCCGGGCCAGGACCTGGGAGTCGTAGCAGCCCCCGGCCAGGCAGCAGACCCGATCCCCCGGGGCGATGTCCGCGACCCCGTCGCCCACGGCCGTGACCACGCCGGCGCATTCCAGGCCCAGGCTCGGGCCGGACGCCCCGGCCTCCAGGGCCTCCTCGGGAATGCGGCCCAGGGTGAACATGATGTCGCGGTAGTTGACGCCGGCGGCCCGGTTGTCGAGGAGGATCTCGCCCGGTCCGGGACGACGGGTCCCGGTCCGGCGCCAGACCGCTCCGTCCAGCCGGCCCTGGCCGTGGGCTTCCAGGGTCAGGGGCGCGTCGGCTTCGCGGACCGGATCGGTCCGGGGCAGCAGTTCCAGGGCGGCCAGGCGCAGCACGTGGCGTCCCAGCGATGACAGCACCGCTTCCCGGTCCCAGGGCGAGCCGGCCGGCACGAGGTCGCGGACGGGGAACAGGATTTCCCGCACGGCCGCCTCCAGGGGGGCGGTCCCGTCCGGGCCGGCCTGGATGTCCACCAACCGGGGCGAAAGTCCCGGGGCCTCGTTGACGCAGACCCGGCCGAAACCGACCAAGGGGCCCTGGGAGGGGACCAGGCGGGCGGGCAGTCCGGCCAGGGGCACGCCGCCGCCCGTGACCAGGCACAGGCCGGCCGGCAGCTTGGTTTCGAGCCAGGCCCGGACGCACAGACTCGCCGACACCAGCCGGCGGGCGGTCAGGGCGTCGAGTTCGCCGGCCGACAGGTCTTGCCGATCGTCCAGGCCCAGGCAATGGAGAATCTCCAGGGGCGGCGCGTCGGCCTCGGCGGCCAGGGCGGCAAACAGCATTTCCCAATGGGCCAGGTTTTCCGGGTCCAGGGTGAAGCCGGCCGCCGTGGTGGCGAACTCCCGGCCGGGCACCACGGACAGCACGTCCCGATCGGCCTCGGCCAGGGCCCGCTCCAGCCGCCCGGCCAGAGCGGCGGCCAGGGGGGACGGCGTGGCATCGGCCAACAGCAGGTAGCGCCGCAGGGCCGGTTCGGGACGCTCCGCGTCTTGTGCGGCCGCGACCGGCCGGGTGCCGGCGAACAGGAAATATTCGGTTTCCTCGCCATCCCCGTCGCCGTCCAGGCGGGTGACTCCGGTCAGGCCGGCCTGGGACAACAGCCAGGCCCAGTCGCCGGCCTCGGGCAGCCGGGTGGCGCCCTGGGGGTCGTCGTCGCGCCACCAGTCCGGATCGAGGCCGCACAGGAGATGGTGTGTCGGATGGGGGGCCGGGGCGGCCAGGACGAGCAGACCGCCGGGCCGCACCAGGCGGCAGGCCCGGGTCAAGGCCCGCAACGGATCGGCCAGTCCGGCCAGGGCCTGGCCGGCCAGGACCAGATCGCAGCCGCCGGCCGGCAGGGCCGAATCCGGGGCGGCGTCATCGGTCCCGGACGGGTCGAAGGCGAGAACGGTGCAGTCGGGCCGGTCGGCGAAACGGGTCTTCAGGTGCTCCACCCGGTCCGGATCGGGGTCCGTGGCCAGGTAGAGGCAGGCGCCGGGGGGGAATCGGGAGAGCAGGGCGCCGGTGCGGTCGCCCTGTCCGGCCTGGAGTTCGAGTACGGTCAGGGGGGCGCCCCGGGGCAGGTCCCGGCGCACCAGGCCGAACAGGGCGGCCAGGGCCTCCCGGGCCTCGCGGCGGGCCGGGGCGGTCCGCCACAACCGGTCGAACAGGGGGACGGCCTCCGCCCGGCCGGCCAGGACGGTTTCGAGCCGTTCGGACCAACCGGCCACGAGCAGCAGCTCGCCGGCCAGGTCCGGAAAATCGCGGAAGGCGTCGCGCCACAGTTCCGGTTCGGGCGGCAGGTCGCAGGCCGACAGACGGAAGCGATCGCCCTCGCACCGGGCCAAGTCCATGGCGACCAGCAGATCGAGGCCGTGGCGCAGATAGGTTTCGTGTTCCGGGGCGATGCCCTCGGCCAGGAACTGGGGCACGGTCAGGCCGGCGGAGGCGCAGGCCGGAGCCAGGTCGATCAGGACCCCGTGGAGCCGGGACACGAGCATGGCCGTCAGCAGGGGCAGGGCCTCGCGGCGGCGGGCCAGGGCCTGGGGATCGTCGCGCAGGACGGCCAGGACCGGGGCCAGGGGGCCGCTCAGGTCGTCCGGTCCGGGCAGGCCGGACGGGGCGGAGTCCAGGGGATGGCGCAAGCCCAGGGGAAGCAGGGCGTGGACGTGCTGTTGCCGGGCCAGGTTGTCCCGGGTCTGGACGCGGGCGAAACGGCAATCCTCGGCCCGGGCCAGCTCCTGGCCGTCGGCGTCGAACAGCCGGAAGGAGGCGGTCAGGGAGCGCAATCCCCGGCCGGTCAGCCTGGCCTGGGCAAAGGCGGCCAGGCCGGGGCGGAACATCCGGAACCGACCGGTGCGCATGGGCAGATAGGCGGCCGGGGATAGGCCCTTGTCGCGCCAGTTGGCCAGGGCGAGCAGCTCCTGGAAGGCGCCGTCCACCAGACAGGGGTGCAGGATGGCGCCGTCGTAGGCGGCCTCGGGGCGCAGGGTGAGACGGGCGTGGGCGGTGTCGCCGTCGCGCCAGACCGTGGTCATGGGCCGAAAGCAGGGGCCGAAGGTCAGACCGGCCTCGCGGCCGTCGTCGTAGAGATGCGCCACGTCCTGGGGCTTGCCCCACGTTTGGGGATCGAGGCGTTCAGGCACGGGCCGGGGCAGGGCGTCACGCCGGGGCACGATCCGGCCCAGGGCGTGGAGGGTGAAGGCCGTGTCGTGGAGGATCTCGCGGCTTTCGATGCGGAAATCGCCACCCGGCGCCAGGATCAGACGCGTGATGCGGGCATGGCCCGGAGCCAGGGGCAGGGGCTGGCGATACTCGACGTTTTCCAGTTCCGCGCTCTCCAGGTCCTGGGTTTCCCGGGCGGCGGCCAGAGCCATTTCGAGATAGGCCGCGCCGGGCAGCACCATGGCGTCGTCGAGCTTGTGGTCGGCCAAAAAGGGCAGCAAATCCGGGTCCAGGGTGTTTTCCCAGACATCGAGCCGGCCGTGCGCCCGGCGGCCGAGCAAGGGATGGGCCGGGGCCTTGGCCGCGAACAGGCCCAGGCTCTCCGTGGTGGAGGCGGCCAGGCAGTGCTCGCGGTCCCAGGCGTAGGCCGGCAAGGGCAGATAAGGCGGCGTCTCCGGAAAAAAGGCGGTCAGATCCGGCTCACCGCCGAGGACGAGCACCTGCTGCCAGAGGTGGCGGGGCAGCTCGGGGTCTTGCAAGTCCCGGCGCAGGGAGAACAGGGAAACCGAGGGCTCAGGGATCGCCTCGCGGCCGGCCTTGAGAAAGGGCGCGAGCTGGGCGTCCGGGCCGATCTCGACCAGGATGCGGGCACCGTCGGCCAGGACGGCGGCGGTGGCGGCGGCGAAAAGCACGGGCTGGCGGATGTTGCGCCACCAATAGCCGGCCGTGAGTTCCGTACCCGGGCAGACCGCGCCGGTCACCGTCGAATACAGCGGAATCGCGGTCTCGCCGGGGGTCAGTCCGGCCAGCCGGTCGAGGAGCCGATCCCGGATCGGGTCCATGGCCCGGCTGTGAAAGGGATAGCGCAGGTCCAGGCGGCGGCAGACCAGCCGTTTGGCCTTCAGGCGCGCGACCAGGGCGTCGAGGGCGTCATCCGGGCCGGAGAGGGTCACGTAGCGGGCGCTGTTGACGGCGGCCACGGCCAGGGTGCCGTCGGCGACCTCGGGCAGCGCCGCGGCCGCCTCGCCCCCGAGCTGCACCACGGCCATGCCGCCGCGGCCGGCGGTTTCGCCCTGCAGGACGCTGCGCACGGCGATGATGCGGCAGGCCTCCTCCAGGGACAGGGCGCCGCTGCCATAGGCCGCCGCCACCTCGCCGATGCTGTGGCCGTAGAGCATGTCCGGGATCAGGCCCTTGGCGGTCAGGGCGGCGGACAGGCTGACCTGGAGCGCGAAAAGCAGGGGCTGCACGACCTCGATGGCCCCGAGGTCCTGGGCTTCGGGCGGTCCGAGCAGCACGGCCTTGACCGACCAGCCGAGCAGGTCGCCGAGGATGGCGTCCAGGCGGTCGAGCATGGCCCGGGCGTCGGCATCGGCGGCGAGCAGGGCCCGGCCCATGCCCGGCCAGGGACCGCCGTTGCCGGAAAAGACAAAGGCCAGCTTGGGGCGGCCGCCCAGGGCCTCGCCAAAGGCGCAAGCCGGATCGGACCGGCGTTCCGTGCCGGCGGCAAAGGCGTCCAGACGCGCGACCAGGGTTTGCGGGTCCGGGGCGGACACGGCCAACCGGTGGCTGAGCAGGTCCCGGCGCAGGGCGAGCCGCCCGGCCAGGGCCCGGCAGCGGGCCGGATCGGCGCCGGCCAGATCCCTCGCCACGGCGCCGGCCAGCTGGCGCAGGCTCGGCAGGCTCTTGGCCGACAGCAGCACGGGCGGCAACGGCCCGTCCGCCGGAGTCCAGGCCGGGGCGGCCTGGGGCGCCGGCGCCTGTTCCAGGACGATGTGGGCGTTGGCGCCTCCGAACCCGAAGGAGCTGACCCCGGCCAGGCGCGCGCCCGGGGTTTGCGGCACCGGGGTGAGGGCCGTGACCGGAGCCAGGTGCAGACCGGTGAAATCGATGTCCGGATTGGGCGTTTCCAGATGGAGGTTCGGCGGCACAAGGCCCTTGTCGAGCACGAGCATGGTCTTGAGCAGGCCGGCCAGACCGGAAACCGGCTCCAGGTGGCCGAGATTGCTTTTCACGGACCCGACGAGCAGGGGCGTGCCTTCCGGACGCAAGGCGGAAAACACTTCGCCGATGGACCGGGCTTCCACGGGATCGCCGGCGGCGGTGCCGGTGCCGTGCGCCTCCACGTAGCAGAGGTTGCGGATATCGATGTCCGCGGTGTCGTAGAGGGCGCGCAGCAACGCCATCTGGGCGTCCTGGTTGGGGAAGGCGATGCCGATGGTGCGGCCGTCGGTGTTGACGCCGGTCTTGTCGATGACGGCCAGGATGCGGTCCCCGGCCGTGAGGGCGTCGGCCAAGGGCTTGAGCAGCAGCATGACCCCGCCCTCGGCCCGGACATAGCCCTTGGCATCGGCGGCGAAGACCTTGCAGCGGCCGTCGGCGGCCAGCATGTGGGCCTTGGAGAAGCCCACGAAGGGCAGCGGGCTTAACAGCACGTGGACCCCGCCGACCAGCGCCTGCCGCGATTCGCCGGCGGCCAGGGACTGGCAGGCGGTGTGCAGGGCGACCAGGGACGAGGAGCAGGCGGTATCGATGGTCAGGCTCGGGCCGCGGATGTCGAGCAGGTAGGAAACACGGTTGGCGAGCAGGCTCAACGTGTTGCCGGTCATGGTGTAGGGGCCGATGCCGCAGGGGTCGTCGGCCCGGGCCATGGAGGCGTCCAGGGACGAGGCGCCGATATAGACGCCGGTGGCGGTCCCGGCCAGGCAGGAGGGCCGGATCTGCGCGTCCTCCAGGGCCTCCCAGGCCAACTCCAGCAGCAGGCGCTGCTGGGGATCCATGTATTCGGCCTCCTTGCGGGACAGGCCGAAGAATGCGTAGTCGAAATCCTCGATGTGTTCGATCAGGCCGGCGGCAAACGTGCACGACCGGCCCGGCGCGGCACGCCGGGAATGACGAAATGCGGCGACGTCGAAGCGCTCCGGCGGGATCTCACCCACCGCATCCCGACCGCTCGCCAATACCTCCCACAATGTCTCCAGGGAATGGACTCCGCCCGGCAGACGACACGCCGCCCCGACAATGGCAACCCTCATGCTGCGTCCTTATCTCATGCCGTAATGACCGGTCTGTTCCGGGCCGGACGGCACCCGGGCGACGCTGGCAGGCGGCGGCAATTGGAATGCCTCCGCCATTTTTTCCGTCTTTCCGTAACGGTAAGGAAAACCCGGTTCTCCGTCAATTCCGGTCGCCTTGCCCACTAAACCGGATGGCGCCCTTGCCGAGAATGTCGTGGATATGCAGCAGGCCGACCAGGACACCTGCCGCATCGACCGCCGGCAGGGAGGTGATGCCGCGCTGTTCCATGATGTCGATGGCTTCCTCCAGCGCGCAGGAATGGAGGATGGTCACCGGGTTGGGCGTCATGATGGCTTCCACCGGCCGGCTAAAGTCGAGCCGGCCCTGGACCAACGCCCGCCGGATGTCGCCGTCGGTGATCACCCCGACCACTCGGGTGGCGGCGTCCACCACCACCAGGGTGCCCGCGCCGCCCCGGTCCAGCACCGTCACCGCCTCCGACAGCGGATGGCCGCGCCCGACCGTGGGCATGTCACGCGTAGCCATGATCTGGTTGACGCGTTCCGACAGTCGGCGGCCCAGGGCGCCGCCCGGATGGCACTGGTAGAAGTCGTCGGGCGTGACCTTGCGCGCCCGCACCAGGCAGGTGGCAAAGGCATCGCCGACCGCCATGGCCGCGGTGGTGCTGGCCGTGGGGATCAGGTTCAGGATGCAGGCCTCGCGCGGCACCCGGACCAGGACCGCATGGTCCACCAGCCGGGCCAGGGTGGAATGCAGGCTGCTGGTCAAACCGATGGTCGGACAACCGATGCGGGAAAATTCGGGCACCACCGCCAGCAGTTCGCGGGTTTCGCCGGAATTGGACAGGGCGAGAACGACGTCCACCGGCCGCACCAACCCGAGATCGCCGTGCAGCGCCTCCACCGGGTGCAGAAAGGCTGCGGCGGCGCCGATGCTCGAAAAGGTGGAGGCGATTTTTTTCGCCACCAGACCCGACTTGCCGATGCCGGTGGTGATGATGCGGCCCTGACAGGCGAGCAGGCAGGCCACGGCGTCGGCAAAGCCGCCGTTGAGGGTGTCGCGCACGCACGTCAGGCCTTCGATCTCGATGTCGAGCACTTCCCGGGCTGTGGCCAGACAATCCTTGCCGGCGGGCGTCTCGGCCCCCGGGGACTGACTCGGACCGCCGGAGGGGGTGGTCATGCAGTATATTCCTTGGCGGCTGCGCGGTCCAGGCGTCGCTTCAAAAACGCCAACACGGGGCGCAGCCCCCGCCGCCACCAGGAAAGTCCCATCCCGTTCCTGCGTTGGGCGAGCAGAACTTCCAGGGCGGTTTCGGCCGTCGTGAAACGGCCGGTCGCCGGATGGCAATAAGCTGGGTAGAGCAGTAAAACCCCGGCCACCAGCTCGTCCAGAAGGAGCCGTCGCGTCCGCTGCGGCGGCGGATCGAGATCCCGCGTCAGTCCCCACCCGGCATAAAAGGGGCGGCCGTGACAATAGACCGTTTTTCCTCGCAGCAACGCCTCGAATCCGGTCAGGGAAGTCAGCACGTGGACGACATCGATCTGGTCGAGCAACGTTCCCATAGCGGCATGCAGCACGACAGCGTCGCACAGGGAGCCGGCCGCGTCTTCTTCCACGCCGGGCCGACGCATCTTCACTACTACATCGGGATGCGGTTTGTAAACGATGTAAGCATCCGGCGACTGTCTTCGGGCGGCCCGCAGTAGGTCCATGTTGGTACGTAGCGCGCCGGTGCCGTAGCGGATGGAGGCATCGGCCTCTACCTGCCCCGGCACCAACACCACCTGTTTCACGCCGGCCGGCCGGCGCCAGACGTCGGCCCCGACATTGTATTTGGTGATTCCCTCCGCCACCAGCCGTTGCCGCAGCGCCTGGGCCCGGGCGAGCAGCTCTGGAGGAAAATCCGCTTGTCCAAGCAGGACCTCCAGGTCCGAGGGCCCGGTGGCATCGTAGTAAATGCCCCGGCCGTCCATGACCCAGGACAGGGGACGCGTGAGGTCCACGCCGAGGCCGACCGATCGCAGGAACCCGTCCTCCAGCCGGAGAATCCGGGCCGCAGCGGCCGCACCGGGATCGCGCCGGCCCCAGACGGCCAGGGTCGCCCCGGCCGGAACCCGGTCGGGGCGGCGCACGAAGAGCACCCGGCTGCCCTGGAGGAATTCGCGCACCAACGGCCGCTTCCAGGCCGAAAAGCCCAGGGCGTGGACCGTGGCCGGAAAGCGTTCGCGCATCCGGCGCTGGAGTCCCAGCCAGGACAAGAGCCGCTCGGGCGGACAGACCGTTCCGGTTTCGGGGTCGATGTAACGGGCGTAATCCACCAGGGCCGCGTGGACCAGGCTCTCCAGGCGCGCTGGCCGGCGGCGGTCCGGAGCGGCCAGGGCGTCGGTGGTGAGGCCCCAGCCGGCATAGAAAGGCAGGCCGAACACGCGCACGGGTTTGCCCCACAGCAGGGCCTCGAAGCCGAGCTGGGAGGTGACGACGTAGACCGCGGCCGCCGCCTCCACCAGCCGGACCGGATGGACGGCCGCGCCGAGCACCAGCACCCGGTCGTTGCGCCGCAGCCGGTCGACGTCGAAATGCCCCCGCTTGCGTCCGGCCGCCACCTCCGGATGCACCTTGAGCACCACCGTGGCCCGGGGATGTTCGTCCAGGGCGGCTTCGAGCATCCGGGCGAAGCTGTCGGCCCCGGCCAGGCCGTGGCGGATGGAGGCATCGCCGGCGGTCTGGTCCACGGCCAGCACGAAGTCTTCGGGCAGGCGTTCGGCGTATTCCCGGGCCTGGTTGTACTTGGAGACGCGCCCCTGGCGCCACAGGGCGACGAGCGCCCGGGCCCGGGCCGCCCGGTCCGGGGTCAGGGGCGCCGCGACCAGCCGCTCCAGGCGCGAGGGGCAAGCGGCGTCGTAATAGATGCCGGTGTCGTCGACCACCACCGATAGGGGCGGCTCGTCGGCCCCCAGGCCCACCGACCGGGCAAAACCGTCTTCCAGCCGGAGCACGGGCAGGCCCAAGTCGGCGGCCAAGGCCTCGGCCCGGGCCGCCGACGGCTTGCGTCCCCAGGCCAGGACCCGGGTCCCCGGGACCACGGCCCGGCCCGGCCGATAGCGCGTCACCGGCCCGCCAAGCAGGGCCGGCAAGCCGGGAATCCGAGTTAACGTTATGCTTGCCGTCAGGTACGGACCGTGGTGTTCCATGGTGGCTCCATCAGGGAATGGAAAAAGGAATGTGCTTGCCCACGCCCCGGCGTCATGTGTATCATGAAGCATGTTAGGCGATAAGCCCCTTTCCTTTGGTGGAAGCCGCCTATCTTCCCGTCTTGTGCGAGGCCTTTTATCCGCTCCACGTCACGCGATGGAGCTCGTAGCCGCGCCCGGTTCCTCAGCCTCCCCCCCGGGCGACGACCCACCAATGGAGATACCTTCTGGATTTTCTCATGAATGAGCTTTCCACTACACAACAGATCCTGATCCTTTGCGTCGCCCCGCCCCGCAGCGGCCTCGGTCTCCTGTCCGGCTGCCTGCGTCTGCTCGGGCTGCGCGCCCTGGACGACCCGGCCGGGTCCGGCGTCACCATGATCGACCGCCTGCTGCTCCAGGAGCTCGATTGTCCCCTGTGGGGGACGGGTCCCCTGCCCGAGGGCTGGCAGGACGGGAGCGCGGGCTCCCGGGCCAGGACGCGCCTGGAACGGCTGCTGGGAACGGCGACGGGGGGCCCCGCCTTTGCGGCCGATCCCCTGCTGTGCCGGACCTTGCCGCTGTGGCTTTCGGTCCTGCCGACCCTGGGCTTCGAACCCAGGCCGCTCCTCCTGATGCGCCATCCCCACGAGGTGGCCCTCTCCCTGGGCGGGACCCAGGGGCTGGACCTGGCCGACGGCCACCTGCTCTGGTTGGCCTGGACCCGGCAGGCCCTGGCCGCGCTCCAGGGACGGGCTCCCGACGGCCTCACCCTCGACCGGCTTTTGGCCGACCCGGTCACGGCCCTGGCCCGGCTGCCCCTGGGCGAAGCGGCCCTGGCCCGGTTGCCGCACGCGATCCAGGCCCTGCTCGATTTTGCCCAACCCGGCTGCAAGCGCTACCGGACTGCGGACTTGCCCGGCCCGCAACGGGAGCGGTTCGCCCCGGCCGGACGCTTTTACGACTGGCTGTGCCGGCATCCGGCCGGGGCCGACCCGGCCGCCGTTGATGCCACCCTGGCGGCGGGTGGCGCCATCGACAGCCTGTTCGCGGCCCTGGACCGGCGGGAATCCCGGCCCGTCCAGACCAGCCCGGCACCCGTTGCGGACCGCACCGCACCCTGGCACGTCGGCCTGGCCCGGGACGATGGGGCGGCGGGTCCGGGACGCGAGCTCGCCCGGGACGGTCAATGGCGGCAGCTCGACCTGGACCTCCCGGAGGCCGGCGACGTGGAGCTTACGGCCGGCGACGGCGTACTGCGGCTGGCCGGCCTGCGGCTGACCAGGCCCGACCGGGAGGAAACCGTCTGGGAAATCACCGATTGCAACACGTGCGACGGGATCGTCGTGACCGGAGCGGCGGCACGGTTGGCCGACCGGTCGCAGCTGGTGGTGGTGTCCCTGGGGACGGGAGGGCGTGTCCGCTTCCATCCGCCCGCGGGGCGGGGCAAGGGGCCGCTCCACCTGGCGCTGTGGTACAAGGTTGCGGCCTGGGACCCGGCACTGGGCCGGACGCTGGCGCCCGCAACCGGCAAAACGAGCCGCCAACAGCCGGAAATCTGCGCCAAGTTCGTGGAGAAGCTGCGGCAAATCACCTTCATGTGGGGTTTCCAGCATGGGTTCCGGCTGCGGAGTGAGGCTTTCGCGACCCTGTCCAGCCAGGAAGGCGCCGATCCGATCAAAACCCCCACATTCTGGGGGGCGCCCATGCGCCTGCTGCCTCAAAACGAGGATGTTTCTTCCAAAATCTACGCCTACGGCCTGTTCGAGCCGGAGCTGTGCAGCTTTTTCATCGACTTTTTGTTTCAGGGCGCGGTGGTGCTCGACGTGGGCGCCCACATCGGCTTTTTTTCGTTGCTGGCGGCCGCCCTGGTAGGCGAGGAAGGCCGGGTGTTCGCCTTCGAGCCCACCCCCTCGACCGGCGCGGTGCTGGCCGACAACGTCGCCCCCCACCCCCAGGTGACCGTGGTGCCGCAACTGGCCTGGTACGAGGCCGGCGAGCACGTCTTCCAAGACTTCGGGCCCCAGTTCTCGGCCTTCAACACGGCCCTGGTCGACCGTCTCAACGACACCCAGCGGCCCTTGACCCAGCCCCGGCAGATCCGCGTCCCGGCCGTCACTCTGGACGGGTTCTGCCGCGAACGGGGGCTGCGGCCGGATCTGGTGAAGATCGACGCCGAGAGCGCGGAGCTGCAGGTCCTACGCGGCATGGACGAGTTGTTGTCCCAGGCGCGGCCCGTGGTCACCTTCGAGGTGGGCGATCTGGCGCAGACCCTGGCACAGGGGGTACCGCGCAGCCGGGCGGTGCTCGATCACATCATGGCCTATGGGTACCAGCCCTTGGAGATGGCCGGCGGCCGCATCCAGGGCCACCGGCCCCGGGAAGCGTACGACTACGACAATCTCGTGCTGGTCCCTGTTGAGAAGCTGCCGGCCCGCCGGCCGTTGGGCACGGTGGCCGTGGAGCGGGGATGGTTTTTTTAGGCCATCCCCGCTGCGTGCGCTAGTAGGGTCGGGTCAGGTTCTTGACACTGCTCGCCGTGCCCAGGCCCGGTGAGGTGAGGGAACCCAGAATCTGGAGGAACTTGCCGAGCTGCACGGCCGGGGCCGTGGAGACGTAGAGGATGTCCTTGTCCTGGATGGGGAAGGACCGGGACGCGAACAGGGTCTCCGGCCGGCGCAGGTCGAGCCGGTAGACCACGGGCACGCGGCCGTCCGGGGTGACGAGGGTCGGCGGCGTGGGCCAGTCCAGGGCGTCGCGCGGCTCGTAGCGGAACAGGAACACGCCGGCCACATCGGCCTGGGTGTTGACCAGCCCGCCCACCCGGGCCAAGGCCTGGGCCAGTGTGATGCCCGTGGCCTCGAATTCGATCTCGGCGTTTTTCTCGGTGGCCCCGAGCGCCGTGAAGCTCAAGGGCTGGTAGAGCACCGTCACCACGTCGCCGGGTTCGGCGTAGATGTTTTCCCGATTGTCGCGGATCATGTCGTCCAGGGCCACCGTGTAGACCGCGTTGGCTCTGGTCAGCTGCACCATCAGCTTGTTGGTCTGCTGCTTGACCCCGCCGGCCTCGGCCAGCACGTCCAACAAGCGCTCGCATTTGGGGGTCAGGGGCACGACCTTGCTCTGGTTGACCTCGCCCACCACCGTCACCGTGGACGACACGTTGCTGCTCAGGCGCACCAGGACCTGCGGGTCGTGGGTCTTGCCTTTGAGCCGATCGTAAATTTCCTTGCCGATCTGGGGCAGGGTCAGGCCCGTCACCCGGATGGTGCCGGCAAAGGGCACGCTGATGGTTCCGTCGTGGTTGACCTGCTGGTCGGGCAGGCTGGTGGGTCCGGTGTTGGTCTGGATGCCGCTGCTGCTGCTCATGGACTGGGCAGTGGAAATGTTGAACAGCGTTGCCGGGGGCGTTTCCCATATAGTGATGGATAAAACGTCGCCGGGACCGATGCGCTGGCCGCCGTTATTGCACGCCCCCATGAGCGGTTGCAGGGTCGGCCGGTGGACCCGGGCGAGCAGGCTCCTGGTCACGTTCTCGTCCACGTTCACGATTTCCAACGCCGGGAGCGGCTTTTTCGACACGATGTCGGAGCTGGACGGACCGCTGGAAGGCAGAAACGAGGAACATCCCGGCAGCAGCACCAACAAAAAGAACAAAGGAAAAAAGAAAGAATGTTTCGCCGCGTTGCGACCCTTCAACATAGCATCCCCACCCGACACTAAATCGCCCGTCCGTCGCTCCCCAGAGCACATCGATTGCTCCCCGTTCCAGGACATTCCTTGGTGCGGGGTTCCTCCGCGTCGTTTCGAAATCGGTCACGTCGTCTTCAGCGCGACGACTTTCAGGAACTATCTGACTCGCCGAAGGGATTCAAGTTATTCCTCGATTTTGGTTCGCCATCCCCCTTGCCGCTCCTGGCCGATAATGTCACCATGAACGCACCGCCCCTTCCGCCGATGAGGAATCCATGCGCACTCTTTGTGTCATACCGGCCCGGTACGCCTCCACCCGTTTGCCCGGCAAACCGTTGGCCGACATCCACGGCAAGCCCTTGATCCGCCACGTTTACGAACGGGCGGCCCGGGCCGCCCGGAGCGACGGGCTCCTCGTCGCCACCGACGACACACGCATCCGCGACGCCGTCCTGGCTTTCGGCGGCCAGGTCCGGCTCACCCGCCCGGACCATCCCTCCGGCACCCATCGGGCCGCCGAGGTCGCCGCGGCGGTCCCGGCCGACATTTATGTCAATGTCCAGGGCGACGAGCCCTGCCTCGATCCGGCCGACATCGACCGGCTGGCGGACGCACTGGCGGCCCATCCCGACTGGGACGTGGCCAGCCTGTGCTGTCCCGGCACCCCAGAGGACCTGCGCACGCCCCACGTGGTCAAGGTCGTGTGCGCCCACGACGGCCGCGCCCTCTATTTCAGCCGCGCCCCGATCCCCTATCCGCGGGAGGCCGGTCCGCCGCCCCTGCGCCATATCGGCCTGTACGCCTACCGCCGCGAGGTGCTGTTGCGCTTGTCCGCCCTTCCGCCCTCGCCCCTCGCGCAGACGGAAGCCCTCGAACAGCTGCAATTCCTTCAAGCCGGCCTGGTTATCGGCATGGTCCGCACCGACTCCCTGCCGGGACCGGCCGTGGATACGCCCGAGGACCTGGAGGCGGTCAGGGTCTTGCTCGCCCCGGAACAAAGGACCCCGTCACGATGAAACGCCTTCCCCCGCCGGCGATGGCCCCCGACCGCCCGGCGACCGTCCTGGCCGAACTGGCCAGGACGGTCGCCGCCCACGACCAACTGCTCGAGGCGTCGCGGGCGGCCGCCCGACAGGACGAAGCCGCCTTCGCCCGCTTCGAGGTCCGGTTTGCCGCCCGACTGGCCGCCGTTCGGGAACGCCTGGTCCGGGCCGCCCCGGACCGGACCGCGGTACTCGCCTGCGCCCCGGACTCGAATCGGGGGTTGGACATCCAGGCCGCCTTTCTTTGCGCCAGCGGGCTGTTCGAAACGGGCGGCGTCGAACCGTTCCAGGCCGCCCGCCGCTATCTGCTGCGTCTTTCCGGGCCCGCCGCGCTGTTGGCCCACTGTTTCCTGCCCACGCTCTACGAGCAGTTGGACAGGGACCGGCGCCCGGTTTCCGGTCTGGACCCCCTCGTGCGCTTTTTGCTGCTGGCCGGCACGGGCGAGACGCTCCTTGACCAGTTCTGCTACCGGTACGCCCTGTGGGACCGGGACACGGCCGTCAAAAACTATCCGGCCGAACAGGCGGCCCTGGCCGGCCTGCCCCATTTCGACCGCGCCTACTACCAGGCCCAGGCCCCGACGCTCGACTGGACGCGCCTCGATCCGGTGGAACACTACGTGCGCACGGGCTGGCGTCTCGGCCTGTCCCCGCATCCGGATTTCGACCCGGCCGCCCATGCGGCCGCCAACCCGTTCCTTTTCCGCCAGAAGCGCAACCCGTTCCTGCACTGGCTTTCCACGCGGCCCCTCGCCCCGGCCCCGGAGGCGATCCCGGCGGTGGAGACGGCCCCTCGGCCCCGGCCCCGGGTATCGGTCATCGTCCCCTGCTACAACCACGCCCCCTATCTGCCCGAACGGCTGGACTCCATCTACGGCCAGACCTTCGACGACTTCGAAGTGATTCTTCTCGACGACGCCTCGAGCGACGGCAGCGCCGCCATCCTCGAACGCTACGCCGCCCGCTACCCGGAAAGGACGCAGTTGGAAATCAACCGCACCAACAGCGGCGGCGTGTTCCGGCAGTGGCGGGCCGGCCTGGCCCGGGCCCAAGGCTCCCTGTGCTGGATCGCGGAAAGCGACGACCGCTGCGGACCGGACTTCCTGGCCGGGCTGGTGCCGGCCTTCGACGACGAGGCGGTCCTGCTGGCCCATGCCCGCTGTCGCTTCGTGGACGCCACCGGCCTGGAGACGCCCTTCACCCTGGACCACTACCTGCAACCGGTGGGGCCGGAAACCTGGCGGGAATCCTTTGTCCGGCCGGCGCTGGCCGAGGTGCGGGGCGGACTTGGCGTGCGCAACACCATTCCCAACGTCAGCGCGACCGTTTTCCGCAATCCGGCCGGCCTGCCACTGCTGGACGATCCGGACTGGCTGTCCATGCGCGTGTGCGGCGACTGGCTGTTCTACCTGCACTTGCTGGCCGGCGGGCGGATCGCCTTCCGGGCCGACGTCACGAGCGACTTCCGCCTGGACGAGCGCAGTGCCGGGGCCCGGAGCTACTCCAGTCAGGCCTACTACCGCGAACACGAGGCCGTGGCCCGGGCCGTGGCCCGGCTCTACAAGGTGGAGGCCGGTCTGCTCGCCCGCCACCGCAAGCTGGTGGCCCGGTTCCACGCGACCCACTTTCCCGATGACGGGGATACGCTGGACGCGCTCTACGCGCCCCATGTCGAGGACTTCCTCCAGGCGCCCCGCATCCCCACGGTGATCATCTCGCTGTTCGCCTTCTCCCTGGGGGGCGGAGAAATCTGGCCGTTGCGCCTGGCCAACGCCCTCAAGGCGGCCGGGCTCACGGTCGTCGTCCACAGCCTGGATGGCGCGCCCGCCGAACCGGCCGTACGCAGCCGGCTGCGCCCGGACATCCCCGTCGTGGCCGCCGCCACGCCCGAGGCCTTTCTCGCCCTGGTCGACGAGGTGCTCCCGGACGTCATCAACACCCACCACCATGCCGTCCAGTCCCTGGTGCGCACCGCCCGGAAGATGCGGCCCGAAGCCCTGGCCAAGGTGGTCCACGTGGCCAGCATGCACGGCATGTACGAAGCCATGCCCGAGGCCGCCCTCGATGCCGAACTGCCCGGCCTGTGCGCCAGCGCGGACTACTGGACCTACGTGGCCGACAAGAACGTCGTCCCGTTTCGCGCGCGCGGGTTCTTCGATCCGGCCACCTACATCAAGTTTCCGTACGGCCTGGAGGCGCCGCAACCCGGCGGCCCGACCCGCCGCGACCTCCACCTCCCCGCCCGGGCCTTCGTCGTGTGCCTGGCCAGCCGGGCCTTGGAAAGCAAAGGCTGGCGCGAGGCGGTAGAAAGCGTGGAGCTGGCCCGGGAGATGTCCGGGGCGGACATCCGGCTGCTTCTGCTCGGCGAGGGGCCGCTGTACGACGAATTCCTCTGTCTGCCCCTGCCCGACTGGGTCCAGTTGCTCGGGCTGGTGCCCGAGTCCGGCCCCTACTACGCCGTCAGCGACCTGGGCTTGCTGCCCACGAGTTTTGCCGGGGAAAGCATGCCCCTGACGGTGATGGAGGCCCTGGCCCGGGGCAAGCCGGTCCTGGCCACGCCTGTCGGCGAAGTGCCGGAGATGCTGGGACCGGAACCGCCGCTGGCCGGGGCCTTCATTCCCCAGCGCCATGGTGCTATTGACGTGCCCGGCCTGGCTCGCAGCCTCGCCGCCTTTGCCAGCGACCCCGAGCTGCTGGCCCGGGCGACCGCTGCCGCCCGGGCCAGGGCCGGCCGGTACGATCTCACGGCGGCGGCGCGGCGTTTTAGAGAATTGTTCTGTCCCTAGGACCGGGGAGGCGGGAAGGTTGCTTCCCGGCGAGCTCCGGACTACATCATTCCAGGGCGCCGATCAGCGGCGTGCCGTTTAGCCTGTGGAGAAACACACCCCCTATGCCGATGCCCTCCTCTCAATTTTCGCGGGACCTGCGTGTCCAGATCCGGGTGATCAAGGCTTTGGTCAAACGGGAGTTCATCGCGCTCTACGGCCGACGCGGGCTGGGTTTCCTTATGATGTTCGCCGAACCGCTCGTGATCATGGGCGTGGTCATGGCCATCGTCGCCTATAGCCGGCTGCGCCAACCCACCACCTTTCCGGTCCTCCCGTTCGTCCTGACCGGCTGGGGCATCATGTGGATGTGCCGCTATCCGGTGCAACGCATGGCCGGCGTGCTGCGGGCCAACGCCTCCTTCCTCTACCACCGGCAGATAACGGTCCTGGACATTTTTTTCGGCCGCACCATCCTGTCCATCTTCTCCACCCTGGTAAGTTTCGTCCTTCTGTTTTTGCTCAATCAGGCCCTTCTCGGCGATTTCAGCTTTCATGATCCGATGGCCATCGTCGTATCTCTCCTGCTGGTCATCTGGTACACGGCGGGGATGTGCATCTTGTGCGCGCTGCTGTCGTCATATACCGCGCTTGGCGACCGCATCATCCTGGTCGTGGCCGCCGGCCATATCTTCCTTACCGGTGCCTTTGCCATGATGGACTGGCTTCCGGTCGAATTTCGCACCCTTGTGCTCTACCTGCCCATGGCCAACGCCACCGAACTGATGCGGTTCGGCTTTTTCGGTGACATCGTCACCTGCTATTACGATATCAATTATATCGTATTTTTCAACATCGTCCTTACCTACTTTACACTGCAGTTGTTTTTCTCCATGAAAAAGACGCGTGACCCCTATGATATGCCTTACTAATGTCGTCAAAGAATATCCGACCCGCAAAGGCCCCCGGCGCATCCTGGACAACATTACTTTTTCCCTGCCCAAAGGCAAAAGGCTCGGCATCCTCGGTTGCAACGGCGCGGGCAAATCCACCCTTATCCGCGTCATCAGCGGCGCGGAAATCCCCACCTCGGGCACCATCGTCCGCTCCATGTCCGTATCCTGGCCTCTGGCCTTCCAGGGCGGTTTCGTCGGCGGTCTGACCGGTATCGACAACCTGCGTTTCATCTGCCGCGTCTACGACGTCCCCTACCGGGCGGCCCTGACGCGCGTGGAGGATTTTTCCGAACTCGGCGGCTATCTGCGCGAGCCGGTTTCCAGCTATTCGGCCGGCATGCGGGCGCGACTCGCCTTTGCCATCTCCATGGCCGTGGACTTTGACTGCTACCTCATCGACGAGATTTCCGCCGTCGGCGACAAACGGTTCAACGAAAGATGCAAAAAAGAACTCTTCAACATGAAAAGCAGCCGCTCTCTCATCATGGTGTCCCATTTCATGGGGGTCATAACGGAATACTGCGACACGTTTTCCGTTCTCGACCAGGGCCGACTCACCTTCTTCGACGACAAGGCCAAGGCCATGGCCTTCTATGATCGCGTCCTGTCCCAGAAGGTCATCTCCTTTTAGCGGCCTCGCCCATGGAAACCGTCCGAACCGCCCAGATCCCCCCACGCTCTTTTTTCTGCATTGCCGGCCCCTGCGTTATCGAAAGCCGGTCGGCCGCCCTGTGCTGCGCCCGGATGTTGGCCGACATCTTTCAGGCCGCCGCCATCCCCTTGTACTTCAAGGCCTCCTTCGACAAGGCCAATCGCACGTCGGTCGCGAGCTTCCGGGGGCCCGGGCTTTCCGAGGGGCTGGAGATCCTGGCCGAGATCAAGGCGACCCTGGGCCTGCCCGTTCTCACGGACATCCATGAACCCTGGCAGGCCGAGCCCGTGGCCCGGGTCGCCGACGTCCTGCAGATTCCCGCCCTGCTGTGCCGCCAGACCGACCTCATCACCGCCGCCGCCGCGACCGGGGCCCAGCTCCATCTCAAGAAGGGCCAGTTCCTTGCCCCCTGGGACATGGACAACGTGGTGAACAAGGCCCGGGCGGTCGCCCCGGTTGCCGGCCGCATTTGGGTGTGCGAGCGCGGCACGACCTTCGGCTACAACAATCTGGTCGTGGACATGCGTTCCCTGCCCATCATGGCCCAAACCACCGGCTGTCCCGTCGTGTTCGACGCGACGCATTCGGTGCAGCTCCCCGGCGGTCTGGGCAGCTCCAGCGGCGGCCAGCCGGAATTCGTGCCGGCACTGGCCCAGGCGGCCCTCGCCACCGGCGCCGTCAGCGGCCTGTTCTTTGAAACCCATCCGGACCCCGCAACGGCCCGTTGCGACGCCCACACCATGCTGCCCTGCGCGGCGCTGCCCACCCTGCTCGCCCGCTGGAAGGCGCTGTACGCCCTCGTCTCCGGGCCGGCCACCGCCGGGACCGGACGTGCGGTCGCAAACGCCCCCTGACCCTGGACAACATGATGTCTCTTCGGGTACATATGCAACACGGTCACACCACACGCCGCCTTGCGTGTGTTCCAGGCGCAACGGACCGCCCTCTTGTTATGAAGGAAGAGGAACAGGCAGTGCCGCGCCCGGAACACGTTACGGTGCGTCGCTCCATGCCTCGACGTCTGTTTGCAATGGCCGAGCGTTTCCCGTCCGCGCAGCGCGTCTTTCGATAAAAAGCTCAAACAGAAGAGACACTATGGCCGCGCCAATCAACCCCATCATGATCCTTGCGATGCACCGAAGCGGAAGCTCGGTCCTATCCGGTTGCCTGCAGCTTCTCGGCATCCCGACGAACACAGCCACGGCCGGTGCGGAGCCTTGCCTTGCGAGCGGTCCACATCCGTCTCTCATCCACGATATTTTTCTGCGCGACCTCGGCTGTCAGTGGGACATGGTCGGCGCCTTGCCCGAGGGCTGGCAGGACTCGCCGGCCGCCATCTCCGCCCGGCGGAGCCTGGACCGGCTTTTGAGCGCCCCGGCCGCCCTGGACCGGCTGCGGGCCTTTGCCGACCCGCGCCTGTGCCGGCTGCATCCGTTGTGGTTCGGGCCGCTGGAGGAACGGGGATTCCGGCCCGGCGTGGTGGTGCTGGTGCGCCACCCGCTCGAAGTCGCCCGATCCTTGGCCGCTCGCGACGGTCTCGACCTCCAAAACGGCTTGCTGTTGTGGCTCGTGCACAACCGGGAGGCTTTCGCCGCCTGCCAGGGGCGACCCCATGTCGTGCTCACCTACGACCAGTTGGTCGCCGATCCCGTGGCCGCCTTGGGCACGGTGGAAAAAAGGCTCGGCCTGACCTATCCGCGGACGCTGCCCCAGGCCGCTTCCGAAATCCTGGCCTACGTCCGCTCGGACCTCAAGCACCAGCACGCCGCCGGCCCCGGGGACACCGGGGAACGGGACGTGTCGCATTTCACCTCGCTTTACGAGCGCATCCGCCGGTTTTGCGTGGAGATGGCCGCCCCGCTCACCAGCGTCCACGGGGCCGAGGCCGGCCTGGGTTCGACCCTGCCGGCCTGGATGGGAGACTTTTCCCCGGCGGTCGAGGACGAAACGCCGGCCGCCACCAACGAGGCGCGGCTGCGGAGCTTTTCGGCCCGCCTGTTCGAGAGCATTCTCGCCCACATCGGACGGCAGGAACGCCTCTGGCGCGGCCACGTCCTCGAACGGGAACGGCGCATTCTCACCGCCTCCGGCCAAGACGAATCCCTGTGCGCCAGCGTCGTCTTTCCGGCCCCGGGGGACCGGCCGGCTGAGGCGGCCCTTTCCCGGACCGTGCTGCTGGCCCCGGGCGAATGGCAGGAAATCGTCTTTCCCGTGCCGCCCAGCACCGAGCCCCGCGGACTGCGTCCCTGTCTGACCCCGCTCAACACCCGGGGGATCGTCTCGCTCTCCGCCGTGCGGCTGGTCAATCCGGTCTCCGGTGCGGTGGTGTTCCAACTGGCCACGCCGGAGGAACTCCGCCGGCTGGAAGTCGCGGCGCAGGCCTTTGTCCTCGCCGACCAGGACGCCTTGACCCTCTGCGTCACGGGCAACCGGCCGGTGTTGGTCCTGCCCGAGCTGGACCTGCCCGACTGCCCCCTGGAACTCCGTATCTGGATCAATGCCTGCACCGACCAGGACCGCCTGCAGGCCTGCTTCGCGGCCAAGGACCAAGCGCTGGCCGGCCTCCAGGCCGAGCTGGCGGCCCAAAGCGCCACCTGCCACGACCAGGCCGTGACCCTGGCGGAAAAGGATGGCGCTCTCGGCCAGACCCGCCAGCAGCTGGCGGATCTGGGCACCGCCCTGGAGACGGCCAACACCGAAACCCAGACCCTGCGCGATCAGCTGGCCTGGCAGACCGGGACCCTGGCCGACAAGGACCAGGAGCTCGCCGCCCAGGCCTTGAATCTCGAGCAGCTCCAGCAAAAGATGACGGACGCGGCCCTCGCCGCCCAGGCCGAACTGCAAGCCCTGCAGGACAAGCTCGACGCCCAGACCGAGGCCCTGGCCGGCAAGCACCAGGAGCTGGCCGAGCTTTGGGCCGAGCTGGGCCCCTTGCGCGACAAGTACAACTGGCAAAACCAGGTCATGGCCGATAAGGACCAGCGCCTGACCGAGGCCTGGGCCGAGTTGGGCCCCTTGCGGGATAAATTCAACGACGCGACCACGACCCTGGCCACCAAGGGGCAGGAGCTCGAGGCCCTCCAGCAGGCCCTGGCGCAAGCCCTGGCCGACACGGACCGGCGTCTGTCCGAAGCCCGGACCGAGCTGGACGCCTGGCAGGGCAAGTGCAACGACGCGACCGCGGCCCTGGCTGCCAAGGAGCAGGCGTTCGAGGCCCTCCAGCAGGCCCTGGCCACCAAGGAGCAGGCGTTCGAGGCGCTCCAGCAGGCCCAGGCGCAGGCCCTGGCCGACACGGACCGGCGTCTGTCCGAAGCCCGGACCGAGCTGGACGCCTGGCAGGACAAGTGCAACGACGCCACCGCGACCCTGGCCGACAAGGAGCAGGAATTCGAGGCGCTCCAGCAGGCCCAGGCGCAGACCCTGGCCGACACGGACCAGCGTCTGTCCGAAGCCCGGACCGAGCTGGACGCCTGGCAGGACAAGTGCAACGACGCCACCGCGACCCTGGCCGACAAGGAGCAGGAACTCGAGGCGCTCCGGCAGGCCCAGGCGCAGACCGCAAACGGACTGGCCGCCCTGGAAGCGGAACTGGCCCTTCAGACCACGGCCCGGGAACAGCTCCTGGCCCAGCAGGACGACCTGGCCCAGCTGGCCGGGGAGTATCAGGCCGCCCTGGCCCAGGCGGATGCCGATCAGGCCGGACAGGTCGCGGACCTCGAGGCCCGCATCGCCGAGCAGGAGACCCAGGCCAGACAGCAAGCCATGGATCTGATCGAAACCCGGGCCTGCCTCGCCCAGGCCCAGGCCCGGACCGAGCACTTCCGGCAGGCCATCGCCGCCCAGACCCGGCAGGTTGGGCAGGACATCCTGACCGTCCATGCCGGCAGTCGCGACAAGATCCGAAAAAACGCCACGAAGCTGTCGTTCCACCTCGTCCCGTCAGGCCGGACGGCCTCGCGTACGGCCGAGAGGAAGGCCATCCAGCGCTCGGGCCTGTTCGACCCGGCTTGGTATGCCGCCTTCCATTCCGCGCATCTGGCCGCCGGCCAGGACCCCTTGGCCCACTACCTGGACCGGGGCGCGGCCATGGGACTCGATCCCCTGCCCCTGTTCTCGACCCTGGACTACCTGTGGGAAAATCTCGGCCTCATCGCCTCGGGCGGCAACCCGCTGGCTGATTACTGCACCGGGCACACCGCCAGATCGCGCAATCCCCATCCCCTTTTCGACACGCGCTGGTACCTGCTCGGCCATCCGGACGTGGCCCGAGACAAGCGCCTCCCCCTGGCCCATTACCTGGCCGTCGGCGATGCCCAGGGCTATCAGCCCCACCCCCTCTTCGACACGCGCTGGTACGCGGAACGGCATCCCGAAGTCGCCGCCCAGGGGCTGTCGACCCTGGCCCATTTCGTCCTGAACGGGCTCCCGGCCGGAGAAGACCCGGGCCCCTTGTTCGACAGCGCCTGGTATGCGGCCCGCTATCCCGAGGCGGCCGCCTCGGGGCTGCCCCCCTTGCTGTACTACCTGCGCTTCGGGCGACGCGCCGCCCATCGACCCGGCCCGAACTTCGACCCGGCGTGGTATCTGGAGCAGAATCCCGACGTGATCGCGGCCGGCCTCGATCCGCTCGTCCATTTTGTCCACTACGGCATGCGGGAAGGGCGTCCAGGCAGCGCCGACGCGCAATGAGGGGAAGCCCCGCGCCGCGCGCCACCAGGCCACCGGCACCCACGACGGACGCCGCCAGTCCGCCCATCGACCCGGCCCGGAACCAGCCGGCGGGCGTTTCCATCGTCCTCACCGCCGGCCCCGAGCCAGCCCACCTGGACGAACTTCTCGACAGCCTGTTCGCCGTCACCAGCCACCGGCCGTTGGAACTCCTGCTCGTCATCCACGGCGCCGGCGAGTCCGTCCGGCTGGCCATCGACCGGCACAGGCTGCGCTGCTTCTGCCGCCATCTCGATCCGGGCCGGCCCATCAGCCGGGCGGAGGCTCGCAACCGGGGCGCCGCCAAGGCCCGGCATCCCTACCTGCTTTTTCTGGACGGGGAGTTCCGCTGCACGGTCGATTTCCTGCCCCGGGCCCTGGCCCTCCTCGAAGACGAACCGGACGTCGGTCTGGTCGGCCTCCGGGAGGTCGGTTTTCGCTGGAACCCGCGCCTGGGCACCTACCTTGCGGAACCGATACCCGAGGACGCGACCGGCCGGAAACCGCCCCTGGCCGCGACCGGTCGGTTGCTTCTGACCCGCCGGGCCGATTGGGCGGCGGTCCAGGGCTTTGATCGGGAGCTTCCCTCCCGGCTGGAAGACATCGATTTCTGCCTCAAGCTCGGCCGGGACCTGGGCAAAACCTGCCGCATCCTTCCGGAGCACGGCTTGGTGCCGGTCGGCGCCACCCCGCCGTCCGCCCCCGGCGAGGGCGACGACCTCCGTCTGCGGGAACGCTGGAGCCGCTACCTGCGGGACACCCTGGACCAGGCCGGTCACCGGGCCCGGTTCGCGCACCCCATCGAAACCCGCACCACCATCCTGTTCGTGCTGCCGGGGCACTACGATTCCAACAACGGGAACCAGGTCCGGTTGCTCGCCAGCCAGATCCAAGACCGCGACCACGACTGCCTCGTGGCCTATCCCGACGCCGACGAGCCGGTCCAGAGCGGACACGGGGTCACCCTGGTCGGCTACAAGACCCTGCTGGCCGAGAAGGAAACCTTTTTCGCCGGCAAGGCCGGACCGGATTATCTCCATGCCTGGACCCCCCGGGAGACCGTGCGCCGCTACTGCGAGACCTGGCTCGCGGCGCGGGCGTGCCCGCTGATCGTCCACCTGGAGGACAATGAGGAATACCTGACCGCCCGGGCACTGGGCCAGCCCGTCGCCGACCTCACCCGGTTGTCCGCGGACGAACTCGACCGGCTGGTGCCCCAGGACCGCTACCACCCCATCCGGGGGCGACGCTTCCTGGATCGGGCCCACGGGCTGACCCTGGTCATCGAGGAGTTGGCCTCCTGGAATACCCTTGACCTCCCCTCCCTCGTCATCCCCCCCCTGGTGGACGAACGGCTGTTTCAGCCCAGGCCGGTGAACCTGGCCTGGCGCCGGGCGCACGGCATCGACGACGGATGCATCGTGTTGGCCTACACGGGCAATATCCACGCCGGGAACCGGGAAGAGGTCGCGTCGCTGTACCGGGCCGTGGCCCTGCTCGGCGAACGGGGCCTTTCCGTCCGGCTGCTGCGCACCGGCACCGATCCGGAAGATTTTCAGGATGCCGGGGCGGCGGGCATCCTGCATCTGGGCTGGGTGGGACGCGAACAGGTGCCCGAGGTCCTGTCCGCCGCCGACATCCTGGTCCAGCCCGGGTTGCCCGGCCCGTTCAACGACCAGCGCATCCCGTGCAAGCTGCCGGAATTTTTCGCCGTGGGCCGTCCGGTGGTCCTGCCCCGGACCAACCTGGGCCGGCGAGTCCGCCATGGCCAGGACGCCTACGTCCTGGATCGGGCCGACGCCGAGGGCATTGCCGAGGCCGTGGCGGCCCTCAGCCGGGACGGCGACCTGCGGCAGCGCCTGGCCGACGGGGCCCGAGACTTCTACCGCTACCACTATCGGGTGCAGATCCGCCAGGACTACCTCCGCTTCCTGCACACCCTGGACCGGCCGCCCCGGCAAATCAGGCCGGAGAATACGGCCCTGGCCGCCCTGCGCCGCGAAAACGACCTGTTGCGGTTCCAGTTGGAACAGGCCCATCGGGACCTTGAGGCCTGTTGCGCGCAGCTCCAGCGCGTCGCAGGGCCGGTGCCGAACGGGCGGGCCGGCAGCGACGGAAAACGATCCGGTCCGGGGGAACGCCGTTGACCCGGGCGACCGTTGCGCCCCCGGGCACCGGTTCCGCGGCCGAAAACGCGTTCGGTCGGGCCCAAAACAGGCGCAAACCGCACTCGGCGCATTGCACCACGCGGCCTGAGCCGCGCCTCATCCCCCACCCAAAAAAAAATGGGAACGGTCCGTTGAAATCTAAATCACAATCCGCTATCTTGTAGCGGTCAAAACAACAAGTCTTTGTCTTTCGTGTGGGATAGTTCCTGTGTCTGCCTTCGCGTGACCATTCGTTTTTAACGCACAGCACTGAAGTCATACGTTTTTAAAATTCGTCAGGCTGTTTGTGTCGTTGTCAGAGGCCATCGCAGCGCACCAAACGTTCATACCCGCCGCGCCCCAAACCGGTTATAGCCTCACGCATACACAATGAATATTCTCAAGATCTGTACATACAACAACGGTGGCGCCACCATCGCGGCCAAGCGACAGGCCCAGGCCCTGCGAGAGCAGGGGGCGTCCTGCATGTTCCTGTATATGCATGAGAGCCTTGGGGCCACTGAGATTTCCGTGGACCGGGGGGAATACGAGATACAGGTCAACATCCCCGCTTCTGTCTGGTCCTACTCCGGGCGCCTCGTCACCGCCTACTGCAACGGCAACCGCACGCCTGTCAGCAACACTTGGCTCTCGTTTTTCCACGCCGAGACCATGTGGGACGACACGCTCCTCGACATATGTCGGGAATTTGACGTGATCCATTTTCATTGGATCGCGCATTGCGTGTCCGCCCGCCTTCTGGAGCGGTTGGGCCAGCTCGGCAAACGCCTGGTGTTTACCGGCCACGATATGAACCATTTTACCGGTGCCTGCCACTACGGGGCCGGCTGCCGGAAATACACCAAGGACTGTCAGGGCTGCCCCCAGCTCGTGACGGACTTCCTGGGACTGGTGTCGAGTTCCCTGCGCCTGAAGCTGGCGACCTGTTCCCGCCTGCGCGCCACCTGGCTGTTCCCCAGCCAGTGGCTGGCCAACGAGTTCCGACTCTCCCGCCTCCAGGACACGGCCGAAGCCACCCAGCTGCTGTACAACTGCCTGGACGCCCGACGCTACGCGCCGGCCCTACCGGAAGCGCGCCGGGAACTGCGCCGCGCCCTGGGCTTCCAGGAGCACGAGGCGGTCTGCGTGGCCGGGGCGGCCAACAACGCCGAGCAACGCAAGGGATTTGCCTATCTGGAGGGCGCCGTGGACCACCTCTGCGCCAGCCTGGCCGGCGACCAGGGCCTGCGGCAACGCTGCGTCGTGGTCACCTTCGGCCGGGGCAAGCCCTCGCTGGCCTGCCAGTCGCCCTACGTGCGCCACATCCACCTCGGCCCGGTGGGCGAAGAGCGGATCATCGCCCTGTTCCAGGCCGCCGATGTGCTGCTGCTCCCCTCCATCGAGGAGAATTTTTCCAATACGATTCTGGAAAGCCTGCTGTGCGGCTGTCCGGTCCTCGCCTTCGCCATCGGCGGCGTGCCCGACATCGTGCAGTCCGGGGTCAACGGCTGGCTCGTAGACGAGGTCTCCCAGGAGCGCTTCTCCAGCGTCTTCGCGGAGGCCATCGAACCAGCGTCCCTGGCCTCCATGCGGACCAAGACAGAGGCTTGGCGCGCAGAACATGCCCGAGACTACGATTACCCCCTGTTCGCCGACAGGCTGCTGCATATCTACGGGAATCCGGCGATGGTCACCAGCGGCCGCACCGGCCCGGAACCGCCTCCGTCCGAGCCGGACGACGCCGTCTATGCGAGCCTGCTCGCCGAGGCCAGGCCGAGCAACGAGCTGGCCTACTCCGTGCTCGAACAGGCCATCATCCGGCATAAACTCCGGGCCGTCGAAAGCCTCGAAACCGGCTGGACCGAACCGGTCCGCCGCGCCCAGGCCTCCATCCCCGCCCTGATCACCGGCATCACCTCTACCGAGCTGCACGAGACCTACGGCCGGGTGGCCTGGCTGTGCAAGCAGGCGGGTGTGATCTTCCGGCCCCGGGCCGGGATGCGGCCGGCCCTCTGCCTGCTGATTCCCAACGAATCCTGGGTCATCTCCGGCCTGGACACCAGCCTGGACCGGCTGACCACCAGCCTCAACGGGCAGCCGGCCCGTCTCCACCGGGTGGGCGGCCCGGACGACCGCTTCACCTACCTGTGGGTTCTCCCCGATCCGGACAGCCTCGTGCCGGATACCTACAACGCCTTGCGCCTGTCCTGCAGTGCTCCCTATTACGAGGAATCCCAGGACCAACGCCTGATTTGCATATTATACAACCAGATCGCCCTGTACGACCTCAACGTGGTGCTCGACAGTCCCGACGCCCTGCCCGACTATTCCACCAGCACCCTGTGCGCCTTGCGCACGGAACAGACGGACTACCTGGGCGACACCTGGAACGCGGAAAAAAACGAGCGGGCCCTTGTGCCGATCGCGGCCCGCCTATGGCTCGATATCCTGGAGTACGCAGCTCCGTCCGAAGAGGGGCGTTCATGAAACTCGTCATCCTCGACCCCGGATACGCCCATGCCCACGCCCACCATCAGACCGTCGACAGCGGCATCGGCCGGAGCTGCTCCGCCCACGGCGCCCAGACGTTGGTCCTGGCGGCGGTGGACATCCAAAGCGATGCCCTGCTCTCTTGCGCCGAGCAGCTCACCGTGCTGCCCTACTTCCTCACCCCGGGGTATCCGGCCCAGGCGGAAGCCCTGCCCCGGCACCAACACGAGGTCCTCAGCCGGAATTTCGCCGCCGAGATCATGGCCCTGTACACCAAGGGAATCCTGGACGGCTCGGAAAACCTCCTCCTGCACACCGGCTACAGCTTCCACTATGCCGGCCTGGCCCGGGCCATCTGGCATGTGGGCGAGCGCATCCGGGGCCGGCTGCTCGTTTCGACCATGTTCCACCCCGGGGCCCGGTTACGCGACCAGGAGACCGGCGAACTCGAATACTTCGACCTGCGGGAATACCTGCGCCACAAGCAGGCCCTCGAACTGCTCCAGGTCGCCAGCGCCCAAGCCGGCCTGAAAACCATGCTGGCCGCGCCCTGCCGGGCCTATGCCCGCATCTACCAGACCCTCTGGAGCAGCGGCGCAGTGGCGGTGCATCCGGCCGTGTGCCACACGCCGCTGCCCCAGCCCGAGCCCGAGGAGTCGGCCGCCCCCCCCCAGGTCCTGCTCTATCTGGGCGGGCCCAAGCATGACAAAGGGCTGCCCTTCGCCGCCGCCCTGGGGGCCGCCGCCGCCCTGGCCCTGCCCAAGGTGCGGTTCCTGTTCCACTTCAACGACGCCTTTTCCGGAGCCGCCGCCTTCGAGGCCGATATCGCCGCCTTGCGCCAGGCCGGGAGCCGGCACGGCAACGTCACCATCCTTACGGGCAACCTCACGCCCGAAACATACAACACCCTCATCGCCCAGTCCCGGATCGTCTGCGTGCTCTACGACCCGGCCTTCTACCGGTTCAAAACCTCGGGCGTCTTCTGGGACGCCCTGCGCGCCCCCGGCCTCCAGTGGCTGGTCACCGCCGACACGTGGCCCCAGGCGGAACTCGACGAAATCGGCCTGCCCTACGCCGTGGTCGACCACGGCGACATCGACGGCGGGGTCGAGCGCCTGGCCGGACTGCTGCGCGACACCCGGCCGAGCGGCCGGGTGCCCTCCGGTGCGGACACCGCCTATCTCGGTCTGCTCAACAGTTCTTTCGGGGACTGGGTCCGACAGCGGCTGGAGGGCCAGGACTTCGGCCTCCGGGACGGCCAGGCCGTCACGACCAGCCCGGACTACCAGCCCGATCGGGGCCGCATTCTGGTGGTGCGGACCCACTACGGCCATTTCAGCCCCTTAAGCGGGCCCGGCGGCTTCATCCCCCACCTGCGGGGCCTGGGCTATGCCGTGGACGAATGGCTGGTCCCGCTGGGCGAGGAAAAACTGGAAGGCGCACCGGCGGAAACCAGGGACGCCCTGCTCGGCGCCGCCCGCCACTCCCTGCGCTCCTACCAGGGCAACGCCGTCCCGGCCGAGACCAGCTTGCAGGAAGTCGGGCATCGCTACGACGTGATTCATTTCCTGGACGCCGAACACTGCGGCCTTCTCAGCGCCCAGCTGCATCGGCACCGACCCGACCCGAACGGCCCCCGCCTGGTGGCCACCTTTCACCAACCCGCCTCCATCATGCGCGATCTGCTGGGCGACCCCGGTTTCCTGCGCGGTTTTGACGCCATTCAGCTCATGTCGCCCTGCCAGGCCGACTTCTTCGGGCCGCTCGTGGACCGGGACAAGCTGCATCCGGTGCCCCACGGCCTGGCCCCGGAACTCATGGAAGACCATCTGCCCCTGGGGCTGCCCGGCATCGACCCCGACGAACACCTCCCCGGCTACGATGCCTTGGCCCGGGACAAAACCGTGCTGCTGACCGTGGGCAACTGGCTGCGCGATTATCAGGCCCTGCTGGAGACGGCCCGGCTGCTGCGCGACGAACGCGACCTCCTGTTCGTCGTGGTTTCCAAAGGCCTTTCCCTGGACACCGGCGGGGCCGACAACGTGACCCTGTACAACGCCGGCCTGACCGACAGCCAGCTGCACGGGCTCTACAAGCGGGCCACCCTGCTGTTTTTGCCCCTGGTCGACGGCGCCGCCAACAATGCCGTGCTTGAGGCCATGGCCCACGGCCTGCCGATCGTCACCACCGACCTGCCCTCGACGCGCTTCTACACCGATGGCCGGGCCGTCTTCGCCACCGACCCCACATCCTACGCGGCCGCCCTGCGCCGGACGGTGGCCCAGTTGCGGACGCCGGGCCAGCGGGACCGGCTGGCTCGGGCCCTGCGCGGCCGGGCCCGAGAACTGACCTGGAAAAACGTGGCCCGGATGCTGCACGAAACCATCTACGCCCCGCTTCTGCCCCACGAACCCCGAGAACGGTCATGAATGTCGCCATCGTCACCCCGAGCTACAATCCCGGTCGGTTTTTCGCCGAAACCCTGCGTAGCGTCCTCAGCCAGGCCGGGGATTTCAGCTTGGCCTATCACGTTCAGGACGCCTGTTCCACCGACGGCAGCCTCGATCTGCTGCGCGCCATGGTCGACCAGGTGCAGCACGGCAACCTGCCGTTGCAGTGCCGCCGCCTGCGCGTCAGTTTCGCCACCGAGCCGGACTCCGGCATGTATGACGCCATCAACCGGGGCTTCACCCGGTTGCTGGCCGAAGACGTGGACCTCATGCTGTGGATCAATGCCGACGACCGCCTCGCGGAGGGGGCCTTGGCCGCGCTGGTGCGCCATTTCCGGCTCCATCCGCAGCACGACTGGGTCATCGGCCGAACCCTGCAGTGCGACGCGTCCGGAAACCATTTGCTCTCCTTGCCCCCCAACACGTATCGTCGGTACGATCTGGCCGCCGGTCGGCATGACGGCATGCTTCTGCCGTTCGTCACCCAGGAGGCCTCGGCCTGGCGGCGGCAACTCTGGGACCGGTGCGGCCCGCTCGACTCCAGCCTGCGTTATGCCGGGGACTACGAATACTGGAAGCGGGCAGCGGCACAAGGCTTCGAGCTCCAAAGCATCCCGTTGGATCTGGGCTGGCACCGCAAACGTCCGGGGCAGCTGTCGTCGGACGGCGGCTACAAGGACGAAATCAATCTGGTGAAATTAAGGCAAAACTGATGGCAAACTACGCATACATCGGCACCTATGCCCGATCCGGTTCCACGTTCCTGTGTGAATTACTTAAAAATTTTCAGGAATTCCAAGTTTTTCACGAGATATTCCACTTCCACCTCTCCGCCATCACCTCCTACCTCCCCGACATCTTTCCCGATCTGAAAATCCGCCTCGGCCTGCCCGAAGACGAAGCCCTCGCCCGGGAGGCACTGTGCAGCGATCCGTTGCGCTATCTCGACGCCGTCCAGGAATTCTATCCGCGCAAGATCCTGGCCTTCAAGGTCTTTCCCGGTCATCTTGCCTCCGGGCCCCTTCTGGACCTTGCGGATCACAGCCGCCTGCTCATCCTGCTGCACCGCAACCTCGTGCACACCTACATCTCGACCAAAATCGCCAACGCCATCCAGCAATGGTCCCAGGTCGATACCTCGTGCCAGCACGTCGCCTTCGACCCGGCCGAATTCCGCACGTTCGCCGACCGGACCCTCGACGCGCAGCGGTATCTCAAACACCATGCGGCGACCAACGGATTACCCCTGGTCGAATTCACCTATGAAGCCCTCGCCGCCGCGGACGATCCGTGCACCCTGGTCGCGGACGCCCTTGTCCGGGACTTGGGCTTGTCCCTGACCCGGTGCGACCGACCCTTGGACATCGCACGCCAGGACAAGCGGTCCCTGGCCTCGGAGAAAGTCTCCAATCCCGAAGAGATGCGGGCCTTCCTCCGGGAATGCGGCCTGGAATCCCTCGACGACGCCACCCAACCCAATCCGCCGCTGGAGTCGCCTTTTTTCAATTCCTGAGGCAAAGCCCCCCTTCGGAAAGGACGTTTCGCCGTGTTCGATATTTCCTGCTTCAAAGCCTACGACATCCGGGGCACGGTCCCGGACCAGCTCGACGCCGACCTGGCGTGGCGTCTGGGGCGGGCCTTCGCCGCCGAATTCGCCCCCCGGGCCGTGGTTGTCGGCCGCGATGTCCGCCACACCAGCCCCGAACTGGCCGGAGCCCTGGTCCGCGGGCTGACCGCGGGCGGTGCCGACGTGAGCGACCTCGGCCTCTGCGGCACCGAAGAGGTCTATTTCGCCACCGCCCATTCCCGGGCCGATGGCGGCATCATGGTCACCGCCAGCCACAACCCGCGGGAATACAACGGGCTGAAGTTCGTCGGCCCCGGCGCCACGCCCATCTCCGGCGACTCGGGCCTTTTCGCCCTGCGCGACCGCATCGTCGCCGGTGACTTCGGGCCTGATCCGGACCGGACCGGAAGCGTGCAGCCACTTTCCAATAGAGAAAACTATATTGACAAGCTCATGTCCTTCGTGGACCGCTCCGCCCTGGCCCCCCTCCGGATCGTGGTCAACGCCGGCAACGGGTGTGCCGGTCCCATCCTCGACGCCCTGGAGCCCAGGCTCCCCTTCACCCTGATCAAAATCCACCACGACCCGGACGGCAGCTTTCCCAACGGCGTCCCCAACCCGCTCCTGCCCGAATGCCGCGCCGCCACGGCCGCGGCCGTCCGCGCACAGGGGGCCGACCTGGGCCTGGCCTGGGACGGCGATGGCGATCGCTGTTTTTTCTACGACGAGCAGGGGGAATTCATCGAAGGCTACTATCTGGTGGGGCTGCTGGCCGGCCGGCTGTTGCAGACCCATCCGGGCGCCACCATCCTCCACGACCCGAGACTCATCTGGAACACCCGCGACATCGTCACCCGTCTGGGCGGCCACCCGATCATGACCAAGACCGGCCATGCCTTCGTCAAAGCCCGCATGCGCCAGGAGGACGCCGTCTACGGGGGCGAGATGAGCGCCCACCACTATTTTCGCGATTTCGCCTACTGCGATTCCGGCATGGTGCCCTGGCTGCTGGTGGCCCAGGCCCTCAGCACCGAGGGCCGGCCCCTGTCCTCCCTGGTCAGTGACATGATCCGGGCCTATCCGGCCAGCGGCGAAATCAATTTGCGCCTGTCCGACCCGGACGCGGCCATGGACCGGCTCGCCGCCTGCTATCTGGCCCAGGCCCAGGCCGTGGACCATGTGGACGGACTGAGCCTGGACCTGGGCGCCTGGCGCTTCAACGTCCGCCGCTCCAACACCGAGCCGCTCCTCCGCCTCAATGTCGAATCGCGCGGCGATCGGGAGCTGATGGCGGCCAAGACCCGGGAGGTCCTCTCGTTGCTCGAGGCCCCCTTCCCGACGGAGACGGCATGATCAAACCGATCATTCTCGGCGGCGGCACCGGCAGCCGCCTGTGGCCCCTGTCCCGGGAGCTCTACCCCAAGCAGTTCCTCGCCCTGACCGGCGAGGACACCTTGTTCCAGAGCACGGTCCTGCGCGCGGCCGCTCTGCCGGACGCCCTGCCCCCCCTGGTTGTGTGCAACCAGGAACACCGCTTCATCGTGGCGGAACAACTGCGGAACCTGGACAGGTCCGGCGAAATCATACTCGAACCGGTGGGGCGCAACACCGCTCCGGCCATCGCCATCGCCGCCCTGCGCTGCCGGGAGGCCGACCCCCTGCTGCTGGTCCTGCCGGCCGACCACCAAATCCATCCCCTGGAGTCCTTCGTCGCGGCCGTGGCCGACGCCGCGCCCCTGGCCGAAAACGGCTCCCTCGTCACCTTCGGCATTCCCCCGACCAAGCCGGAAACCGGCTTCGGCTACATCCGGCGTGGCGAGCCCCTGGGCCAGGGCTACCGCGTGGCCGCCTTCGTGGAAAAACCCGACGAACCCCAGGCCAGGGCCATGCTCGCCGCCGGCAACCACTTCTGGAACAGCGGCATATTCCTTTTCAAGGCCTCGGCCTTCCTGGAGGAACTCGAACGCTTCCGGCCCGACATCCTCGCCGCCTGTCGCCAGGCCCTGGATGCCAGCCTGGTGGACCTGGACTTTCTGCGCCTGGACAAGGCGGCCTTCTCCGCCTGTCCCGAGGACTCCATCGACTACGCCGTCATGGAGGGCACGGACCGGGGCGCGGTGGTGCCCCTGCGGGCCGCCTGGAGCGACCTCGGCTCCTGGGCCGCCCTGTTCGAGGAAGGGGACAAGGATGCGGCCGGAAACGTGCTCACCGGCGATGTGCTCGTCGAGGGCACCAAGGACTGCTATCTGCATTCCCGCGACAGCCTGCTCACGGCCGTCGGCATCTCGGACCTCATCGTCGTGGTCACCCCCGACGCCGTGCTGGTCGCCCACAAGGACAAGACCCAGGAGGTCAAAACCGTCGTCCGCCGCCTGCGCAAGGCCAAGCGTGACGAGGCCGTGACGCAGCGCAAGGTCTACCGGCCCTGGGGCTCCTACGAGACGACGGACCGCGCCGCCCGGTTCCAGGTCAAACGCATCACGGTCAAGCCCGGCCAGGTCCTGTCCCTGCAAAAGCACCACCACCGGGCCGAGCACTGGGTCGTGGTGCGCGGCACCGCCTCCATCGTCAACGGCGACAAGGAATTTCTCCTTACGGAGGACCAATCCGCCTACATTCCCGTGGGCGGCGTGCACCGCCTGGGCAATCCCGGCAACATCCCGCTGGAAATCATTGAGGTGCAAACCGGCTCGTATCTGGGCGAGGACGATATCGTCCGCATCGAAGACGTGTATCACCGCATCACGGACTGACAACTGGAGTATTTTCCCTTATGTCTGGCAAGATCGCACTCATCACCGGCATAACCGGCCAGGACGGCGCCTACCTGGCCCGCCTGCTCCTTGAAAAGGGCTATGCCGTCCACGGCATCAAACGCCGCGCCTCCCTCTTCAACACCGACCGGGTGGACGCCCTCTACGAGGAGCCGCACACTCGCGACCGCCATTTCTTCCTGCACTACGGCGACATGTCCGATTCCACCAACCTCATCCGCATCATCCAGAACGTCCAACCGGACGAGATCTACAACCTGGCCGCCCAAAGCCATGTGGCCGTTTCCTTCGAGAGCCCGGAATATACGGCCGACGTCACGGGCCTGGGCACGTTGCGCCTGCTGGAGGCCATCCGGATCCTGGGCCTGGAGAAGAAGACCCGGTTCTATCAGGCCTCCACCTCGGAGCTTTACGGCCGCGTCCAGGAGACCCCGCAGACGGAGACCACGCCGTTTTATCCCCGCTCGCCGTACGCGGCGGCCAAGCTCTATGCCTACTGGATTACCGTCAACTACCGCGAGGCGTACGGGCTCTATGCCTGCAACGGCATTCTTTTCAACCACGAAAGCCCCATGCGCGGCGAAACCTTCGTCACCCGCAAGATCACCCGGGGCGCCGCCCGCATCGCCCTGGGGCTCGAAAATTGCCTTTACCTCGGCAACCTGGGCGCCCTGCGCGACTGGGGGCACGCCAAGGACTACGTCCGCATGCAGTGGCTCATGCTCCAGCAGGAGACGCCGGCGGACTACGTCATTGCCTCCGGCGAACAGCATTCGGTCCGCGAGTTCTGCGAGCGCACCTTCGCCGCCCTGGGCATTGGCCTGACCTGGCGCGGCCGGGGGATCGACGAACAGGGCGTGGTGGAGGCGGTGGACACGCGGCCCGGAATGTTCCGCCGGCCGCCGGCCCGGAGACCGGCGCCGGGAGATGTGGTGGTCCGGGTGGATCCGCGCTATTTCCGTCCGACCGAGGTGGAAACCCTGCTCGGAGACCCGACCAAGGCCAAAACCATGCTCGGCTGGAAGCCGGAAATCTCCTTCTCCGCCCTGGTGGAGGAAATGGTCCGGGAGGACTTCACGCTGGCGGAACGGGACGCCTTGTGCCGGGAGCACGGCTTCTACGTCTGCCACAGCTACGAATAAGGAGGGGTCTGTCGTGACCCAAGACTCGCATCCGCGCATCTTTGTCGCCGGCCATCGGGGGATGGTCGGCTCGGCCCTGGTCCGGGCCTTGCGTCGGCGGGGGGGATGTGAACTGCTCACGCCCAGCCACGCCGAACTCGACCTGCTCGACCAAGCGGCCGTCCGCCGCTTCCTGGCCGACACCCGGCCCGACCAGATCTATCTGGCGGCGGCCAAGGTCGGCGGCATCCACGCCAATAACACGTATCCGGCTGAATTTATTTATCAAAACATGATGATGGAGTGCAACGTCATCCACAACGCCCACGAGGTCGGGGTGGACCGACTGTTGTTTCTGGGGTCCTCGTGCATCTATCCCAAATGCGCCCCCCAGCCCATGCCCGAAGAGGCGCTGCTGACCGGCCCCTTGGAGCCGACCAACGAGCCCTATGCCCTGGCCAAAATCGCCGGCATCAAGCTGTGCGAGAGCTACAACCGGCAGTACGGCCACGACTATCGCAGCGTGATGCCCACCAACCTCTACGGCCCGGGCGACAACTTCCACCCCCAAAACAGCCATGTGGTCCCCGCCCTCCTGTCCCGGTTCCACGAGGCGGCCCGAACCGGAGCCGAGACCGTGACCGTCTGGGGCAGCGGCCACGCCCGCCGGGAATTCCTGCACGTGGACGACATGGCCGACGCCAGCCTGTACGTCATGGACCTGGCCCCGGAAACCTATCGCGCGCACACCGAGCCCATGCGCTCCCACCTCAACGTGGGCACGGGCCAGGATTGCACCATCGCCGACCTGGCCGCGACCGTGGCCCGGGTGACGGGATTTACGGGCACCCTGGCCTTTGACGCCAGCAAGCCGGACGGCACGCCGCGCAAGCTCCTCGACGTGTCGCGGCTGGAGAAGCTCGGTTGGCGCGCCTCCATTGCGCTGGAGGCCGGCCTGCGCGACACCTATGCCTGGTTCCTGGCCCAGGATTGCTGGCGGGGCATCACGGAAGGCCGATAACCTTCCTATCCGCCTGGAGAACTTGGGTTACCGAGGAGCCACGGCCACCGGGAGGGGTCGCACGCCTGGCCAGACAAGTTCGCGGTCCCAACGAAGCGGGCGAAAACGATCCTGCGGCATCACACCCCGACGGTGTTGATTACGTTGCGATAACGCGCAACATGGCTCTCCGTATCGGGCACCAGGGCCAGATACGGAAGTTCCTTGTCGTCAAGGTCCCCGCTTGTCGCATGAACATCGCCCCAAACGTCATAGACGCCATACCCGAGTTCCCGGCCCAACTCGAAGAAGGCATTGGGCAGATAGCCGTAATTGGTCGGAGCGGCCTTTGGCGCATACTCGAATATGACAAGCGGCTTGTAACGCAGCAACGTATCGCGCCCGCCCCGCAGGGCATCATATTCTCCCCCCTCCAGGTCGAGCTTGATGAAAGACAGGTTGCGCGCACCTATTTTCAAAGGTAACCGCTCACAGGATCAATTTTTGATCTCATGAATCCAGGCGGTTTCTGGACAGGTCCCAGCGAAAAAAGCGGTCATGGCGTCGACGAGAACCGGAAATATTCTCTTCCCCCGAAGTCGGCAGGTCTGGCGCAGGGACAGGATGCGTTCCGCAAAACGTCCACCCTTCTCGCTGACGGTGCCAAAGCTGGCTTTTCGCCACAGCACGGCGAAGCGCAGGAGGCGTTCGGCGTGATTGTTCGTCGGAGCCACGCCGGCTTCCTTGAGAAACAGCCACAGATGATCCATTTCGTCGATGAGGCGGCGGGTCAGTTTGCCGGCGT